>Ga0100394_1000169_pt1 | contig 54049 bp, 51 predicted proteins | sample CryGeymeta201518_FD_81549 | JGI IMG/M metagenome (GOLD analysis project Ga0100394, IMG submission 81549) | Groundwater microbial communities from Crystal Geyser aquifers in Utah, USA - Crystal Geyser metaG 2015-18 | ecosystem: Environmental > Aquatic > Deep subsurface > Groundwater | place: USA... | reverse complement strand
TCACAATGAGTTATTGCTAAATATGTTTTTTGAAACGTTCGGTATAAATCCCAAACAGCACATAAATAATCCCAAACTAGACCAGATACGAAATTTTGGCGTTTTAAATGCTAAAACCTAAACAGACTATTGTCTATAAAAAACCGTTAAAACGGTTACTAAGTGCCAATTCGCTTTTTCCCACGAATAAATTCGTGGGTTTAATTTAGGCTACCTTTTGCAATGGGTAAAAGGATTAAATTACTGATAATCAGATGTTTAAATCATAATTAAACTCTACAACTTAATTATTAATTCGCTTCAAAACGACTTGTTCTTCTTGTTTTGAAATAATTTGATTGATAAAACCTCTTAAAGCGAGATATTCTTTTGGAGAAAATGTTTTTTCATTAATCTGCGTTCTACAACGAATTTGAATTTTGTTTCCTTGTTGACTAATCGAATAACTATAAGCAGCTTTTCCTTCTAATAAATCAAAAATTACAGATTGAGGCATTTCATCTACCTCGTAATTTTCTGGAATATCCAAAATCATCATGTAATTATGTGTTTGTGCTGTGCCAAAATCTACTGGATAAGTTCTTTCAGGATTTTTAAATGGATTTTCTTCAAAAAGACTAGACAAAACAGGTGTAAAATAAATCAAATCTGCTGTTGATTCTGCCGATTTATTTTTGATTTGTAAGGTAAGACTTACAGGTTCTTGCAATTCTTCAAGTCCCTCAAATTCAAATGATTGTACCCCTACATCTGCACTTTCTATTCTTTCTTTAATATATTCTTCTTGATTTTTGGCTTCTAACTGGTCAGCAATTCTTCTTTTTAGATGGTCATAGAACGTAATTTTCATTGTGCCTGTGAGGTTACCTGTTTCATCAAGTTTCAACATGGCTTTTGTACTTTCCTTTTGCGTTACTCCTTCCGAAACATCAAACCATTTTACGACATCTTTATTTACTACCCAAGCCTGTCCATTATAACAATGAAAAGGAAGAAGCCCAGTAGGCAAATGCTTTTGAGTAGCATCTAAAAAATAATGTTTTTGTTCGAGTAAAACATAAACTGCCGTGTAATCAAATTTCCAAATAGATGGAGATAAAAAAGGATTTATTTTTCTGTTTTCTCGTGTGCTTAGTAGCATCGGTTCAGCAAACAAACCAGCTTCTTTCAACATTACTAACATTACAAAATTCAAATCGGCTGCACTTCCCGATTTTTCATCCATTGTTCTTTTAATTCCTTTTGTAAAAACTCCAACCTCTTTGTTATATTCAAAATTCTCTACCACAAATGTATGAATAGCAGCCATTTTTTCTATTTGGCTCATTTCTGAATGAATGAGTGTATCTAATATGGGTTTGATAGGTCTTGTTTTATTTAATTGTTCTCCAAAGTTTCCCATCATAAATAGACGCTCTGCTTTTTGTGTCATCTTTGGATTAAAAACTTGAGGAAGAGGCATAAAGTCAAATTGCAAAGAGTTATATTCTGCTGCAAACCATTGAATATGATCAGCAGAAGAAGTCATATAAAGCTCTCTTTTGAAGGCAGGAAGGTTTTTGACAGCTAAATGTATATTACGTGTTAGGAATCCCTCTCCTGCATCAAATATTTCTCCTGTTGTTTCTTTGTTGATTTCATAGTCGAAACCTCCTTTATGAATAGGACTAATACCAAAGGCTTTTGGAATTATGGTATAATATTCACTCCAAAGAACAGGTATTTCATGCTGGAAAGTCCAACCATTTGTAGCTAATTGTCTTTCTACAGTATAACTATATTCTATGACACACCCCTCTTTCAGGTTAGGCAAAGCAAAACTAATTTCTTTATAATCACTATTGCGTTTGTCTATTATATTTTTCTCAAAAATATCATCTTTTGAGAGTTCGTATTTCTTTATTTTTCCCTCTTCTTCTACGTAGGTTGTAGCTTTTATATCTGTAACGTTGTCTCCTTCACTATCGCCAGAATAATGTCTTTCTTCTGTATAATTTATATTTACATTTCCTTGATTTAGAGCTGTTTTGTTGAAAATTTTGATACGTTTATGAATATCTATATAAGTAACATATTTGTAAAAATCTCCTCTGTTTGTTGGAATTTTTTCAATTTTGGTAACTGAATTACAGGTTTCAAATAGAATAATTGCATCAGCTTCTGGGAAAGCATCATGCCTTTTCATCTGAACTTCTTCTAAAGTTACCTTTCCAAATTTAGACGTATATTCTTTTGAAAATTGTCCGTAAGAACAACAGATAGGTAAGAATAAAAATAGAAGAGAGAAAGAGAGTTTTGCACCTTTTTTATTTAACCTCAATGAATTCAGTAGTAGGAACGATGTAGTAATACACTTTTTCATTTACATAGTAATTTTTGCGAATAATAATTAATTATGCTGCAAAAGTACTATATGTAATTAAAATACTGAAATTTATAATTAAATTAGTACAAAAAATACTTATACATAAGAATATTTATATAAAAATAAATTTTGCAAACAGGCTTATTTTCAATTTTTTGTTCTGTAACAATCTATTTTTTATACGTTTTTTTTTGTAAAAAAATTTTATTTTAGAATAAAATTCTTTTTAGTATTGTGTGCTTTTTAGCTTAACTTTTTTTTTAAATATTGTATTAGGCTGCTATTTTTCCTTTATCATGCTGATTATCAATATAATATTCAAAAAAGATATAGAAAATTGAGCCTAAAAATTATTTCTTTCCATGTAAGTCTGTAAAATCAAAACGGCACTTATTTTATCTACATTAGATTTATTACGACGATTTTTCTTACTCATTCCTCCACTAATCATGGCATCTAAGGCGAGCGAAGAAGTAAAACGCTCATCTTCTAATGCAATCGGAATATCAGGAAAAAGGGTTTCTAATTTTTTCTGAAACTTGACTACGGCTGCTGCATTACTAGAAGGCGAGTTATCTAATTTTTTGGGCATTCCTAATACAAAAACTTCTACTGGTTCGGTTTCGATATAGTTTTTTAGGTATTCTAAAACTTCATTTTCAGCAACTGTTTCTAAGGCTGTTGCTATTATTTTTTCAGAATCGGTAACGGCAAGTCCTACTCTTTTTTGTCCGTAATCAATGGCTAATAATCTTCCCATAGTGTTTTTTATTTAGTAATGATTTTGAGTTTTATTCAATTATTACCCAAAAATACACTAAAACAAATCTATTTTTAATAAAAATCTCAATTTTATCTTTAAATTTTATTTTCATAAATATGTCTGTGAGACTTCTAAAACAACAATTCACGTTATATTAGGACGAAACATAAATCCAAAACAAAAAAGCAACCCTATTTCTAAGGTTGCTTTTTTATTTTTTCTAAAAATGATATTACAAGTTAGTGTTAGTCAATAACAATTTTGCGAGTAATTATACCTTTTTCAGATTTGAATTGAAGTGTGTAAAGTGCCGAAGCATATTTACTCAAATCTAATTGATACGAATTTGCATCTGAAGGTAAATCAATCGTTTCTAAAACTCTTCCCAACTGGTCAGTCAAAACAAGCGTAATAGATTCCATATTTTGTCCTAAATTAATTTGAAAAACACCACTTGCACTAGGGTTTGGATAGATACGTAACGCCTTGATAAATTCTTCTTCTTCTCCTACCACTACTGGAGGAAGAACATTGAAGAATGCAGTACGAGTACGAATAGAACAACCATTATCATACGTTACTAAAGCAGAATATGAAGCACTTTCTGTCGGAGTAACTGTTGTTTGTCCTTCTAATGCAGGATTATCTGTTCCTTCTACTGTCCATGTAACATTAGAAATTGTATTTTCAGATTCTACAAAAAGAGTAGTTTCGGTAGTACGAAGATATGCAGGTTCTACACTCAAACGCTCTACATTTACAGAGGAAGAAGATACACTACAACCATTTTGAGAAATTGTAACGCTATATTCTCCACTACTTGTAACAGTAATTGAGTTTCCAGCATCTCTACGGATTACTCTTCCATTTCTATTCCAGTTATATGTTACTCCACTAATTTGGTCAGCCGTAAGAGTTACCTCTTCGTTTGGACAGAATGTAGCTGATGAAGCACTAACAGAAACTGAAGGCAAAGAAGTAACAACTACTTGAATTGCGTCAGTAGCCGAACAGCCATCTTCTGTAACTGTAAGTGTATATTCTCCAGATTGAGAAACAGATACTTCTCTTTCTGTACCAACAACAGCATTATTAAACGTCCAAGAGTAAGTTGCATTTGCAGCTTCTCTAGCTCTCAGCGTTCCATTTTCACAGAAATTAGCACTTATTCCATTTGCAATTTCAGCAGAAGGAGCATAATTAAGTGTAACACGACTAAATGCAGAAGTAGTTGTACAACTTCCTCTCGTGATACGTACTTGATAACTTCCACTACGAGTAACTGCAAAAGAAGAAGAGTTTGTGTTTTCGATTACAGTGCCATTCACAAGCCACGTATAAGTAGCATTGTCTACTTGATTAGCTGTAAGAGTAGTAGTTGCATCACAACTGCGAATAGTTGAGCCTTCCGAAATTGTAACTTCAATAGTAGGAATGACTACTGCTTCTACTCGTGTACGTGTGCTTTCTAGCCCTTGCTGACCAATTACAGAAATATAATAAACTGTATTTTGGCTAATTACTGGCGTTGTATAGGTTGCATTTGCTGTTTGAGCAATGGCTGTTCCACCTGTTTCATTTGCGTAAATATTAAATAGAGAACCACTTCCAGTAAGTACAATCGTTGCCGAACCTGTGCCACAACTTGGTGTAGTAGAAACAACTGTTGGTGCATTAGGGAATGTAGCACCTCTTGCCTGTGCAGCTTGTGATTCGGTAGTTCCATTTACGGCAATTAATCTATATGAATACAATCTATCAGCGTCTAATCCTGTATGTTGGAAAGTAGTAGTAGCTGAAGGAATTGTGGCTATAAGCGTAGTTCCTGTATAGAGCAAATAACTGGTTGCGTTATTTACGGCAGTCCAAGAAAGATTAATTTGCGAAGTAGAAACTCCAGTTGCCGTAAATCCTGTTGGTATAGTTACTGTTGGTGTTACGGCACCACCACCACCTGCACAAGTTATAACATTGATTGTTGCTGTTGCAGAGGTAGTACAACTTCCTAGTGTATAAGTGTAAGTAACAGTATGCGTTCCGACATCTGCTGCTGTTGCATCAAATGTTCCTGCTGTTGAATTTACATTTGCTCCTGAATACGTTCCACCTGCTGGTGAGCCACCACTAAGCACAAAAGCATTTGATGAAGAACATATATTTGTTGTGAATGTAAATGTAGCTGTTGGATTACTTACTACAATATCTTGTGTGGCTGTAGAAGTACAACCTCCATTGGTAACCGAATACGTAATAGTGTGCGTGCCTATTCCTGCTGTTGCTGGATTGAAGTTTCCACCTATTACACCAGCTCCTGTGTATGTTCCACCTGCTGGCAAACCACCACTAAGAGTAAAGGCTGCATCACTTACACATACGTTTGAATTTGTCGTTGGTAGTGTGAATGTTACGGAAGGAGTTGTGTTGATAGTAATTGTGGTTTCTGTGCTTATATTATTTGGTTGTGTAGAAATTACACGAACTTTATAATTTGTACCAGCCGTTGCTGTGCTTGGGATAGCTAATAAAATTGGGCTTGTTCCAGATGCAGTAACAGTAGGAGTTGTAAACAAACCGGCAGCATCAGAGAGTTGAGCTGTAAATTCATTTATACTTCCAAATGTTCCTGTTGTTGTGTAAGGAACAGAAATAGAAGTTCCTGCACAATAGGTTGTTGGAGTAACTGCACCTAAAGTAACTGTTCCTGTAAATACATTACAAGCTGCAGGAGCTGTAAACAAAGAGTTTGATGTAAATGTACATGCTGCATCTCCAGAGAAAGAAGCTGTTATGTTTACTGCATTTCCGTCAGATTCTAAGTTGGTGAGTGTTACTGTTTGTGGACTTGTAGTTGTTGTAAATGTTTGTCCATTGACTACTAAATTTCCACTTGGGTTTGTGTAAGTAACTGTTACATTGGCAGTATATTTATTATCTACATCTACACAAGCCGTCTGACTTACATAAGCAATTCCTGTAACAGAACAAGCACGAGGGTCTCCAATAGCAAAACCACCAGAAGCATTTCCATTTCCAAAACCATTATCTATCGTTGCAGCAGCAGTATGTTCGGTAGTTAGGTAAGCCGAGCGAGTAAGTGCATGGTTTGAGTTCGTTGCTCCATTTGCAGTTGGTGTAGTTGGTGTAACTGCACTAATTGCTCCTCCTGTACGGTGCATTTTTGCATCTGTTGTCCAGGAGAGACCTGTTGCAGTTTCCCAACCTGTTTTTTCAGCATTGGTATAATAAAGTGTAACGCCTATATTTTCAGTAGAAGGATTGGTAGGCGTAATTCGGAAAGACTTCTGAGTAAGTCCGTTTATTGCACCTGTTGAGGTATAAGGAGCTTGTCCTGTTCCTGTTCTGTCAATAGCTACTGTCGTACAACCATAGTCATGAGCTGTGTTATTTTCTAATTTAGCCATAACTTTATTATTTGAGCTAATGACATAAACTGTACTATTTGCACCCAAATAAACTTGCTTGGAAGCAAGTGTATTTTCTACCTGACGTTCTTGTAGTACATCTCCTGTCAAGACAATATTATCTACTGTAAAAGGTGGATTTGCTCCTGCTGAAAAGTCATTATCCCATCTCCATACCAAATATAAAGTAGCTTGATTTTCACAAGCAGCAGGAAGCGTAACAGTATAAGCCGTAGAAGTAGATTTTCCATAAAACGGATCTGCATTAGTAGGAGTTCCATTATTTGTTCCGTCGGGAGGGCCTGTAATTGATGTATAAGGGCCTGTTGGAGAAGTGGCATACATCAAACGACCATAATCATAAGCTGTTCCTGTTACTTCACCTTCTAGCTTAAAATCAAAGCTAAGTTGAAGGTTTGTAGCCCCAGTTGTATTTATGGCAGGAGAAACTAAACGTCTTCTTGATGTGCTATTGGTAGTGTAAGCCAACGGTCTAGTGGTTGCATTGTTTGTAATATAAGCACTACGGCTGCCTGTCATTCCACCATTTTCTCCAAAGACCCAGTTATTAGCACCATCTGCAGTTCCTACAGTAGCGATTGTCCAATCTCCAGCAACTGCACCAGCAGCATAGCTTTCAAAATTTTCAGTAAATAAAGTTTGATTGACATTTTGAGTAATGTCATCATTATCATTTACTGTAAGCGTATGAACTGTATTTGTTCCCAAGATAGCATCTGTTCCCACTACTGACAAAGTAAGTTGTAGGTTTTCAGCCACTTCTAGGGCATCATCATTAAACACTCTTACTACTACATTTTGAGAAGTTGTAGCTCCTGCTGCAAAAGTAAGTGTATTCGTTTGAAGTGTATAATCCTGTGCATTCATTGTTCCACCTGTTGAAGCTACATTTACAGTAACAGCCGTAGGAGGAGGTAGAGTAATCGAAACAGGAATATTCAAATCTTGATATCCTCTACAATCTACTGTTCCAGAGCTTGAGTTTTCTGTAATTGTATTGGCAGCCGAAGTAAATTCTATTATCGGACGAGCATCATAGATTTTTATGTTGTCTATCCAAAGGTTATTTCCATTTGCATTGACTGTAACAAATCTTACTTTTACACTCTGTCCAATGTAGGCATTCAATGAAACTGATTCTCTACGCCACTGATTGGCTGCTGTTGGAATAAATGCAGCCGTAGAAGTAGTAGCAACAGTAGCAAGGTCTGTTCCTGTTTTTGAATACAGAGGAGTAGTTACCCAAGTAGCTCCACAATCTGTTGAGACATCAATACGTAATGTTTCGCTTGTACCTGCATTTCTTTGACGGTATGCCAAATCAAATTCTATGGCTGCACTTGCAAGACCAGCCGTTGTTAGATTAATAGAGGGAGTAATCAAAATATCTTCTTGTCCAGTTCCTGTATAAGAATGATGTCTTACCAAGGCAGCTTTTGTACGTTCTCCATTTACTCCCCTTAAGGTAGGTGAAGCATCAACTACCCACAGATTACAATCATTTCCAGGGTTTTGGCGTTCCCAAGAAGGAAGAGGAAAATCAGCTTCTTCAAAATCAGCTAAGATAGGCAAAGCTCCATTTCCTAGTGTAAAAGAAGAGTTGGATAAGTCAGAAGGTGTATAAGGGTCAGCAACTCCATTTGGTAAAATGCTTCTAGCTTCAAAAGTATAAGTACCTTGAGCAATTCCTGTAATATTATTCAAAACCAAATCAATAGTACCACCAATAGGAACATTTAGTCCTGTAAAAGCCTGTAAAGTATAAGCACCTGTCGTACCAATACGAGATTCGATAGTTATACTTGTAAGAGGTGTAGAACCATAATTTTTGACACGCACAGAAGGCGTAACCGTTCCACTACAAATATCTCCAATAGGCGTAATGATATTCAAAACACCTGCATCGCTAGGATTTAGTGGAATAGCTGCTACTGAATTGATAAGTGAAAAACGAGTAGTTTCTAAGATAGTACGCATACGGATTTTTTGATCATTCGTAAAGATATTCATACAAATATCGGTTGTGTAATCCATATAATTTTCAATCATATCTGGAGGGCTAGAGGCACAAGAGTTAGTGCCTATCGGACAGCCTCCATTCGAAGCCCTTGCCGTAGGAGTATCTGCACAAAAATCATCTTCTGTACAATCTCCATCTCCCCAAATATGACGAAGACCAAGCCAGTGTCCTATTTCATGAGTAGCCGTTCTTCCTAGGTCATAAGGCGAAGAAGTACCTGGTGTAGCTTGTCCACCCACCGAACCAGTAGTCATAACAACACCATCTGTAACCATATTTACAGCCTCACAGTCCATCCCAGATAGTGTTGTTTGAGGAAACTGTGCATACCCTAAAATACCACCACTAAGAGGTACACACCAAAAACTCATATAGACGCTTCCGTCATAGCCTTGTGTAGTAGTAGTATAAGGTTTGATGTTTGCGTTTACATAGCCTGTGTTGTAAGGTGGCGCAGTCCAACCTTGAGCATTTCTATTGATACGATTTACACCAATTTCAGCACCAAATCCTGTTCCGTCAGGCTTACGTTGAGCCAAACGAAATTCAATTTTGGTATCTGCTCCACGAGCGTCCGTATTAAAACCATTTGTACCTGCACGACGACGAAAGTCATCGTTGAGTGTTTCGATTTGAGATTGAATACGAGCATAAGAAATATTATTTCCTGTTCCGATAGCTTCTCCATTATGGATAACATGCATAACAACAGGAATGATATACACGCCATCTACAATGTGTGCATTCGGATTTCCCTCTTTTTTTTGTTTAATGATAGGGGCAAGCATTTGCTCCATATCGTCTAATGTTCCTAAATTAGGATTGTTGGTTCTTAGTTCAGCATCATTTTCCATTGTAGTACAGCGTATGTAGCCATTGTATTGAGCTAGTGCCGTAGTACTTGTAAATAAGCCAAAGAATGCCAACCAAACTGCCCCAAAAATAGGTAGTACTGTCTTCTTCATTGTATTTTGGTTAAGATAATTTTGTGTAGCATAAAGACTAAATCAATAGAATTTATACCAAGTTTTATTAAATGTGAACTGAATTTTAATTCTGTTGCAAAAGTACAATAATTTTTAGCTTATTCATAGAATGAATTAAATAATATTTGGTATAAAACAATTTTTACAGTATATTTCTTAAATCATTTCCAATAAAAAAGCAATTCCTTTTCAGAAATTGCTTTTTTTATTTAGAAAATAATAATTGAATTAATTACTCAAAAATTTCTACAATAGGATTTCCAACACACCCACTTGGCTGTTGAAGTTTCAGTAAAGCAGCCATAGTAGCTGCAATATCTGTAATTTCTATTCTGCGATGCGTTTGTCCGTTTTTGATGTTTTTTCCAAAAAACAAAAGTGGAACATGTGTATCAAAATTGTAGGCTGTTCCGTGTGTAGTACCTCCTTTTTTGTAATAGGAATCCATATAACCCGACTGAAAAAGAAATGCCACGTCGGGCGATAGTCGTTGATTAAAGCCATTCTGAACGAGCTGCAAAAATCCTGTTCGTTGAATGTATTTGCTTAGTTCGGTGGCTGTACTAGCTTGAGAAATTCCTTTTTGAGTAAGCAAAAATTCACTTGTTTTTTGTTGTATTTCTTGTAATAAAATACGTCTTTGAAGGATTAATTCTCTATTCAAATATACATCTTGGTCGCCCAAATAACTCACAAAATCGCCTTTTCCATAACTTTTTTCTAAAAAAGTATTTAATTCTACCTTCATCGAATCCCATTCTAAATAATCAGCATCAAACTGTAAATCGTACAAATGCGAAGGCGTTGGCGAACCTGCATGGTCGGCTGTTAAGAAGAGTGTATATTCTCCCTCTCCGACGTTTTTATCCAAAAATGCAAATAAAGCAGCCAAATCTTGGTCTAATCTCAAATAGGTATCTTGAATTTCGACCGAATAAATACCATAACGATGCCCAATATAATCAGGAGAAGAAAAACTAAGCGTCAGAAAATCAGTCGTTTCATCTTTTCCTAACTCTTCATTCAAAATGGCTGCTTCTGCAAAGTCTTCCAAAAAACTATTTGCTGGTGCAGTTGCTGGAAACTGTTTGTAACGTCTTTTTTTATCAAATTCATCAATAAAATAAGGAAAAGTCGCTTTTTTATCTTTCGTGGGTACTCCTTCATATTTGTTTTCATCTGCCAAACTTGCCGTATAGTTTTCTATTGGAAAAAGTAATTCCCACCCTTTTTTGATGTAGGTATCGGCTACTTTTTTATCATTAAAATCAGAAACCCATTTTGGTAAATTTTCAAAATAATAGGTGCTACTAATCATTTTTCCTGTATTGGAATCGTACCAATATGCACCATTTGCGATGTGTCCTGCTGGTAGAATTGCTCCCCTGTCCTTTATCGAAATACCAACAACTTTTGATTTTTGATTGGTTGCTAATCGTAGCTCGTCTGTAATGGTACTTGTTTTGAGATTGTAGGGCGACATTTTTCCATTTTTGTCTTCTGTATTTTCTGTTCCTAATGCCTTTACCTTTTTGTCTTCGGTGCAATAAAATTTTCTATTTTCGGTTCTACTGTACCAATTATTATTTATAATTCCGTGATTGGTTGGTGTTGTTCCTGTAAAAATAGAAGCATGACCAGGGGCTGTGTTTGTTGGCGTATAATTGTAATGCGTATTTTCACACGAAAAACCCTCGTTTAATAATCTTTTAAATCCATTTTCAGAATATTGATTATAAAAACGATACAAATAATCATAACGCATTTGATCGATAACAATGCCGATGACTAATTTTGGACGTGATGCTAAAGCATTTTTTTGATTATTATTTTCAGAATTGGTAGTACTATTTTGACTATATACCGACTGGCTAGAAAATAAATACGCAAATAAACAAAATAAAAGAACTGCTTTTGTAGAAAATTTCATATGTGATTGAAATGAAGAAACTATCAATGTTAAATTCAGACTAACATTAATAATTAAGGTTTTGTGAATGATAAAAGACCCAAAGGTACGTATTTTTGTTTTCCTAAGTGAGACTTGTATATGTATTGATTGTTAAAGTATAGATAAAAAATAAAATTTATCTTATGCCAAGCAAGGGTAAAGGAGAGGAATTTACCGACCTACGATTGAGAGAAGGAATTAGGTTTTGGATTGCTACGAATTATATGATGCACTAAAATCAAACTAGATTTTCGAAAACCAATTTACATGTGAGTATATTATCAATTTAGAAAAGCAAAAATTAAGAAAGACAACATCTTTTTTAGAGTTAATAACTCTGGTTTACAATTTCAAATACCTATCTATTTACTCTATTTTGAGCATAAAAGGATAAATTAGAAGATTTTAAGCACAAATCTCAAAAGTACTATATATCTAATGTACAAGTAATATTTACCACTCAATAACATTAAAATATGTTAAATTAATTATGGTTATTTTGTAGTTGAAGAAAAAAAAAAATACCTTGCGAACGTTTTGCAAGACAATTATACAATTTTTAATTTTATTAATTTAAATTTATTTTCAAGATGAAAAAATTTCTTTTTAGTTTTAAGTTTCTTCTTTTTTAACTTAGATTCTTCTTTTGCTGCTAATGCTGCTGATATAGTTGAAGAAAATACTGTGGCAGTTTCAGAAAACGTACAAAATACAGAGTCTGCTCTAAGTACAAACAAAAATGTTAAAAGCATTAAAAAAGTTAAAAGAGATACAGTAATTGTGATTGTCTTTGATGATGGCACGGTTGTCATTATTGTAGTCAGAGATTAATTATTTATTTTAAATGAATACTGTTTTTTCTAAAGATTAGACAGTATTCATTTTTACTCTTACTATTTTATATATTCTAATTCTAATATCATGAAAAATCTATTTATTTTGTGCTTCTTGACACTAGTATTTATGTCTAAACAATCGTTATCCTATTCACAAGGTTATCTCAAATATGAGTTTACTTCAGCAGCACCTTCAGATGAAAGCATACAGGATCGTATTGAACAGATTAAAACTCAAATTCCAGATGAGGCACTTCAAGAAAAAGTAATTCAACAACTTAAAGAAAAAATGATTCAAAGCTATCAAATTAATTTGGTCTTTGAAGGAGAAGTTGCAGTAGCTCAAAACGAAAATACCAAAAATGCACCTCTTAAAGTAGGAGACGAAATTATATATCGCAATACAAATGAACCTGTTTGTACCTCTCAAAGTTATATCTTCAATAAGGCTTTTGTAGTAACTGACTCTCTGCCAACCTATGAAGTAACCTACACAGAAGAGACCAAACAAATTGGTCCCTTTAAAGCCTATAAAGCAATTTTAAAACAAAACGAAGAAGAAGTAGCTCAAGTGTGGTACACCAAAGAAATATCTTATGCCCACTCACCTCTTAAAATGTATGTAGAGGACGGATTAGTATTAGAAATTTTGAAAAAAGATGGAACAAAAGTAATTTTTAAAGAATTTTTGAAAGTACTTCCTAAAGAAATTCCTCTTGAAAAACCTAATAAAGGTAAAACCCTAACGCAAAGTGAATTTGATATGCTTAAAGATGAAAAACTTAAAGATTTGCAAAAAGGAGGAGGCAGTACAATTGTTATTGGAAAATAAAAATTTATACTAGATTAGAAAAGTTTTAACCAACTTTTTCAAATCTATTTTTTAGGACTTTCGCAAATTCAAATCGTTACCAAATTTTATTCTGTAAAACTGTCGTTTTTTCCATAGCAAAGGGTTTGCAAACCCTTCGCTATGGAAAAAACAAAACAATATTTTGTCTAAAAAAGGATTTGCGAAAGTCCTATTTTTGTTATGAAAAAATACCTCTTATTTACTCTTTTTTTATTTTGCTCTTCTATTTTAATGGCGCAAACAGCTACATTTGAAGGAAGAGTACTAGTCAAAGAAACAAAAGAAACAATACCTTTTGCTCAAGTAATTTTGAGAACTAAAACAGATTCGTCTTTGGTAGCTTTTAGTTCGGCAGATGCAGATGGAAAGTTTAATATTACGACCACTTTCGGAACGTATATTTTGGAAGTTAGAAGTGTTGGTTATTTCCCTAATAATCAACTCATTACTATTGATAAAAAGAAATTAGAGCTTGATATTTTTTTAGAGGAAGATATACAAGCCCTCAAGCAAGTTGAAATAGTAGATAGTTCACCCATTACACAAAATGAAGATACTCTTTCTTTTAATGCAGCAGATTTTAGCGCAGCAGGAGATGAAAAGCTAGAAGATATTGTAAAGAAAATTCCTAATTTAGAAGTCAATAATAATGGTGAAATTTTTTATAAAGGCAAACAAATTGAAGACATAGAAATAGAGGGGGAAAGTCTTTTTAAACAAAGTCCACAGACAATTAATCGTTCTTTACCTGCTGATGTGGTGGACAAAATCCAAGTCATAGAAGGAAAATCGTGGGACGAAAATCCAAAATTAAATATTAGAATAAAAGAAGATAAAAAGAATATTGTCTTTGGAGAACTAACCGTTTTTGGAGGAATTAATAATCAAGAAAAAACAGCGTATCGTCTTCAATCCAATGCCTTTTATATCAATCCCAAACTCAAAATGATGGCTTTGGCAGATGCAAATAATGTAGGCAAACATATTTTTGATTTGCGTTCTTATCTTTCTTTTACAGGAAATAGTTTTTCTTCTGTTCGTAAACAAAATGTTAAAGATTTACCTCTCCAACAAACGGCTACCGAAATTCCTCCTCAAACGGAAACACTTTTTGGTGGTCTTAGTGCCGTATATACCATTTCTAAGAAATTTAAGTTAAAATCATATAGTTTTTATAATCAGAGAAAAGAGAGTTATCTCTCAGAAACGATACGTAATTTTACAGAAAGTTCGATAAATGGAGTTTATCAAAACACGCAAAATCAAAGTCAGAACAAAGGTTTTTTGAGTAGTGAAGTCAGCCTATTATTTTCTCCGTCTATTTCTCAAAACCTAACTACTCGTGTTGCTTTTCGTTCTCTTATCTCTTCTATGCAAGATAAAAACGAAATTAATTTTTTATACACACAAAATTCAGCAAATCAAGAACTAAAACTAAAAAACCCTGAATGGAATTTAAGTACTCTTTGGACAAAAACAATTAATACAAAAAATCAAATTAATCTATCTGCTACCTATCAATATTTAAGAAGGAATAGAGGGCTTGATTTACAAAATACACAAGATGTTTTTTCAAACACTTTTTCAAGATTAATGATAGATATTTCATCTATTTCTATGCAAAATATAACTACAAAAACCAATCAAACCCATAATAATTACGAATTAAAAGGTAATTTTAGGCGTTTATTAAAAGAGAAAACCTATTTAGGAATCGAAATACAATCAGAAAACCAAAACCAAAATCAAATTTTCTTTTCTGATAAAATAGAAACGATTGATAAACTTAATCCGACAAGTGATTACAGCATTCAACGAAATAGTGGGAGTGCATTTTTTGAAATAGACAAACCAAAATTTCAGTTTAGAACGTGGTTTACTTTAGCAAACTATGATTATAATTTTGAAGGAAAAATTAATCAAATAAAAGTAAATGAATTTCAATTTGAGCCAAAATTGAATTTTTCTTTTACGGTTGCTTCTTCACAGCGACTAAATTTGAGTTACGAACGAAAAAATGAGTATCCAAACAGTCAAAACTTAAATCAAGTTTGGCAATTTGAAAACTTTAGGACTCTACAAAATGGTACAGATTCATTGGCAAAAATGACAACTGATGAAGTAAGGTTAGGCTATAATTATACAAATCTTTTTAATCGTTTGATGATTTATGGCTCTTTATCCTACCAAAAAATCAGTAATGCTATTGCACAAAATCAATTTATTTTTGCAGAAGCAAATGCACAAACAGATATTAATGCTCCTAAGTCTATAATGACAGGTTTATTATACATTACAAAATCATTTGATGTTAAGGAAATGCCATTTTCTGCAAAAACCCAAATTGTTTGGAATAGGCTAGAGAGTCAAAACTTTTTGAATGAAGTAAAAAATGACTTTAGAAATGGATTCACTAAGTATCAAATTGATTTAAACTCTCATTCGAAAGGCATTTTCAATATTTCGTTTTCTACATTTTTTCAGCAAAGTAATCTTAACTCTTCTCTTAATCTTTCTACAATTTCTTTAAATCAATATCAATTTTTGATAAATCCTGTTATTCAACCTACTGAAAAATTAAACTTTTCATTCTCTTACGAACAGTTATTTTATCAAAACGCTGAACAAACTACTACTTTCAGTTTTCTGAATGCAAAAGCAACCTATCGCATTTTCAAACGAACAAATTTAAAATTAGAAGGATATAACTTATTAAATACAAATTCAATAGACTTTTTGAGTATCAACCCTATTTATACACAAACACTCTCTAGGCAAATTTTAGGTAGAGTTATTTTGCTTGGTTTGAATTATAACTTCTAAATTTCATTCCCTAACTCCAGCTGTCGTTCCCATCTTGCAATTAATTTATATGTATTCTACATTCTGTCATGTATTTGTATTTCGCTTTTCTACAATCACAAACCTAAGAAATTAGCAATAAAAAAGAGCAAAATTATAACTAAATATGCCTTTTTTAAAACCCTATATGCCGTCCAGTAAAAACAAATACATAATAAGTTTACTCGCAAAAATGTAAACGACCATCAAAAACTATTTTGTCTTAAATTTGTAATTGAGTAGCAACAAGAAATAAAAAATTAGCAAATCATTTACTTATCATAAAATGGCAAAAGGCGACGGAAATCGAAAACGCAAAGCAGAAGCAGAAAAAGTATCTATAAAAGAACAAGCAAAGGCACTCAATTATTTACCTCGTTTTTTTAAATTAATTTGGCAAACAAGCCCTCGTTTTGCCTTCACAACTCTGATTCTTAGAGTTTTTAAAGCAATAATTCCACTTATTACACTCTATGTGGGGAAATTGATTATTGATGACATTGTACGCCTTATCAATTCTGAAACTGCTTTTGAGCTTATTTCTGAAAACACAAAATACCTTTGGATTTTGGTAGGAATAGAATTAGGTCTGACTATTTTTTCAGAAGTTTTGAGTAGAATGATTACACTTACCGACAATCTTTTGGGTGATTTGGTGGCAAATCATACTTCGGTTCAGCTTATTAGACACGCTTCAAAATTGGATTTAGAACAGTTTGAAGACTCTACTTTTTACGACAAACTAGAACGAGCAAGGCAACAAACGGCAGGACGAATAATTTTGATGTCGCAGGTTTTATCACAAGGACAGGATATTATTACGTTAGTTTCCTTGGCTGTCGGTTTGGTGGCTTTTAATGGTTGGTTGATTCTGATTTTAGTTTTGGCTTTAGTTCCTGCTTTTTTGGGAGAAACTCATTTCAACGAACGTGCCTATTCATTGTCTTTGAGTTGGACACCCGAGCGCAGAGAATTAGATTATTTGCGTTATATCGGTGCTAGTGATTTTTCGGCAAAAGAACTAAAAGTATTTGGTTTATCTGATTTTTTGGCTTCTCGTTTCAAATTTCTTTCCGATAATTATTACAATGAAAATAAAAAACTAACTCAAAATAGAGCCTTTTGGGGAAGTGTTTTTTCACTTATCGGAACGGCTTCTTATTATGTGGCGTATGTTCTTATCATCATCGAAACGATTACAAAAGTTATTTCTTTAGGTGATTTGACTTTTTTGGCTGGTTCATTCGAAAGACTTAGAAGTATGTTGCAACAGATTATGGGGCGTTTTTCTAGTATTACTCAAAGTGCATTATACCTCAAAGATTTATTCGAATTTTTAGAATTAGAGCCTTTGATTCCTGTTACAGAAACACAAAGACAAGTTCCCAATCCTATCAAAGAAGGTTTTATTTTTGAAAATGTAGGCTTCAAATACCAAAATCAAGAACGTTATGCCATCAAAAATCTTTCTTTTACACTTCATCAAGGTGAAAAACTAGCTTTAGTAGGAGAAAATGGCGCAGGAAAAACAACTCTTGTAAAACTTTTAGCACGATTGTATGACCCAACAGAAGGAAGAATTTTATTAGACGGACACGATTTGAAAGAATATAATCCCACACAATTACGAAATTTGATAGGTGTAATTTTTCAAGATTTTGTCAAATTCGAATTAAGTGCCTCCGAAAATATCGCAGTCGGAAATATCGCTGAAAGAGAAAATAAAGAATTAATTACAGATGCAGCCACAAAAAGTCTAGCAAACGATGTAGTAGAAAAATTACCTGAAAAATACGAACAAATGTTGGGTAGAAAATTTAATGGTGGCGTTTCGCTTTCAGGTGGAGAATGGCAAAAAGTAGCGTTAGGACGTGCTTACATGAGAGATGCACAACTTTACATTTTGGACGAACCCACAGCAGCACTAGACGCACGAGCAGAACACGAAGTTTTTGAGCGTTTTGCAGAACTGATTGAAGGAAAAACAGCCGTTTTGATTTCGCACCGTTTCTCAACAGTACGAATGGCTGATAGAATTTTGGTTTTACAAAATGGTAGCGTGTTAGAAATTGGTTCGCATACCGAGCTTTTAGAAAAAAATGGAAAATATGCAGAGTTATTTAATCTTCAAGCTGAAGGGTATAAATAAAACTAATTTAATACAATTTTCGTAAATAGAAATGAAATAATCTACTAAAAATCTAATAATTTATAAAATGGAACAATTCACAATTTATTTAAAAGAACCTCAAAAACGACAACTATTAATTGAATTTTTGAAAAAAATGGACTTTTTAGAGTGGGAAAGTTTAGAAAAACCTGTTTCAAAAGAGGATGTAAATACAGAATCGAATGAAGAAAAAACGACTTCTACTCCTGCAAAAGATTTTGTAACTAAATGGAAAGGATTTTTGAAAGAATCAGATATAAAGGATGCTAAATGGGAATATTTGTCAAAAAAATATCTATAAAATAATGAGAAAACAATCAAAAAAATACTACTAGATACTAACGTGGTTTTAGATATTGCACTAAACCGTGAACCTTTTGTTGTTTCGGCAAGTCTATTATTTGACACAATAGACAACAAAAATATCAATGGTTTTATATCAGCTTCTACAATTACAGATATTTTTTACATAATAGCTAAAGGCAAAGACAAATCAGTTGCAAGAGCTTTTATTCAACATATTATAGAGGTTCTTGACGTAATTGCAATAGATAAGCAAGTCGTTAAAAATGCTATTTTGTCAGATATAATAGATTTTGATGATGCAGTCCAAATAAAAGCTGCTGAAATAAGTGATTTAGATGCAATAATTACTCGCAATAAAATTGATTTTACAAAAAGTAGAATTCCTATTTTTACTCCTATTGAATTTTTAGAAGAATTAAAGTAATAAAATTAAAAGAAAAATAAGTAAAAACTACGGCAAGTTTTTTGTTTTGCTCTCCTATAATTTACTTTTTACAAAAATCTAATTATCAAAAAAATCTTATGAAAAATCTGTTTTACTTACTCTGTCTTTCTTTTGTTTTTCTTCTTTCTTCTTGTGAAATTGACAGCCAGTCACCTATTGGTGTAGATTTTGGCGAACCTTCAAGAGATTATCAAAATGGCTTTTTTGTAGTCAATGAAGGGAATTTTAGTTGGGGAAAAGGAACACTTACTTTCATTCATCAAGAGGGAATAAACAGAGGAGAAGTAGAAAATAATATTTTTGAAAGAGTAAATAATGAGCCTTTGGGAAATGTAGCGCAATCGATGACTATTCACAACGGAAAAGGATATATTGTAGTCAATAATTCGCAAAAAGTAGAAGTTGTAAATCCGACAACATTAGAAAAACTAGCTACTATCGAAAATCTTCATTCGCCTCGTTATTTTATCGGAATAAATGACTCAAAGGGGTATGTTACAACTATTTATAGAGATTTGATTTATGTAATTGACTTACAAACCAACCAAGTTACAAGAGAAATTCGTACAACAGGCTGGACAGAAAAAATGGCAAAACTAGGCGATTACGTTTGGGTAACTTCTCAAGAAGCCGATAAAGTTTGGGTGATTGATTCTAGAAATGATGAAATTGTTCATACCATTACGACCCCAGCAGGTGCAAAATGGGTAGTTGCTGACGAAGCACAAAACAGAATTTGGATTTTGGCAGCAGGTTCGGGTACAGAAAGAGCTACATTGATTACCTCTTCACTTTCAGATGTTCGTAGTACAGAAAGTAGAATTTTTGATGAAGACGACAAACCAAAATTTTTGAGTATTTATAATAATGATTTATACTGGATTTCTGATAACAATCTCTATCAACTTTCTAGCTTTCAGATAGATTCTCGTCTTCCTCAAAGTGCTTTTATAGAAGGATTAGGAACTCAAAATACACTTATTTATAATGCTGTTATTTCTCCTAAAAATGGACGTTTACTTTTTGCTGATGCTTTAGATTATCAACAAGAAGGTTATATTTTTGAATATGACTTACAGACAAAAAGAGAAGTAGAACGCTATAAAGTAGGCGTTATTCCGAATGATATTTGTTTTAAGTAGATTTGAAGCACTTTTTGTAAACTGATTAGCGAGTGATTTGGCTTCGCCGAGCTATCGGTTTTATGATTGCTATGATAATTACAGGATTAATCCAACTGAAAATATAGTATGGAAAATAACTTTATAGTCTGCTCAACCGTATTTTAAATAAATAAAATATTTTAATTTTACTATTATGAACGTATTAATTGACGAAAAAGAGTTGAGAGACATCAATATGACACCAGAAGAAATGAAGTTAGAAATAGCTATTATGTTATACCAAAAAAATAAATTTAGTAGTGGAAAAGCTGCCAAATTTGCAGGTATAAGCAGAATTAAATTTCAAAAAGAATTAGGAAATAGAAAAATACCAATTAATTATACTTTGGAAGATTTTGAAAAAGATAGTAAAATGTTAGTTTAGAAGAATCTTTTTACTCCCCAAATCTGAAATTGCACACCTTTCGAAGAACAGCGAAGCTAATTTTTTTACTTAGCTTTTCTTGAGTTTTAGCTACGGAGTAGTGTAACCTTTGTAGTAAAATGAAAATATATTCTCTTCTAAAAGCTACAGAGTAGCACAACTTTTAGGATATAAACAACAAGATTTCGCAACTCTGTTGCTCTAAAACCATTATTTTATATTCAATTGGGTTCGCCAATTTTCAGTTCTACAAAGGTTACGTTGCGCTGCAACTTTAATAAAAGTGTACGTTTTTTATCAGACTAAAAAACAGTAATTCGTATTTATCTTCATTCATCATATAGATCATAAAAATCATTTACTAATCAGTTACAGTAATTTCTACCTATTCAAAATAACCTTAACTGTACCTGTTCCGACAGCATTATCTTGTAGTGAATGAATATAAATTTTGCAGATATACATTCCATTTTTGACAAGTTCGCCTTCATTTCCTCTTCCATTCCAAGAAAGATTTGAGAAGTTACCATTATTATCTAAATAATCTTGACGAATCGTTCTGACGGGTCTTCCCAAAACATCATAAACTACCAAAACAACTTCAATATCATCGCCTGTGCGTGTGTGAGTAACATTAAACTCTACATTACTAAAGAAAGGATTTGGATAAGGCGTAATTTCTATAACTTCAATCGGCTTGTTTTCTACATAAAAATCAACTTCGATCGTAGTCGGATTTGAATAATTATCCCAAACTGTAAAAGTAAGTGTATGTTTTCCTACTGTCAAATCTTGCAATGGAAAAGCGATTGTTCCATTTTGGTAACTTCCTTCTTCATATTCAAAATAATCATTTAAGATAAAAGTTTGAGTTGCTTGTCCATCCAAAATGGCAGTTATTTCTCTTCCTACACCATAACCAGTCAGATTAATTCCGTTCTCATCACTAATTTCTGCTAAAAGTGTTGTGTTGGAAGGAACTTTCGCACCCGAAACAAACGTCTTGTCTTCTATCCAAATTTGTGCAGTTGGTGGCGTGTTGTCTATTGGTGCATTATTATTACTTGCACCGACTTCAATTCCATAAAAACCATTTGCATCTCGGTTTTGTGTTTCGTGTTGAGCGTACATGGTTACTCTTCCAGCAGCCAAATTATAGTTTATATCCTGCGAAACTCTGAAGGTAACTTCAAATTTTCCTTGATTAATTTTTGCTTTTCCTTTATACAAAACATTTTGCCAAGCAGTATAATACATTGGTTGAGATTCATCACCCAAAGTGCGTAATTCAGCAGGTTTGTCATAAATCGTAATATCCAAATCGCCTGTAAAGTCAGCACTCAATGTTCCATTATTCATTATTTGTCCAGTCAAAGTAACTTTATCTAATGCTTTTATAGATTCTGAAACTATTCCATTTGCTTTTACTTCTGTAATAATTGCTTCTTCTTGTGGATAATTTAGACGCAAAGCAGGGTCGCCCAAAAGTGTAAAATTACGATTGAGTTTTGAAAGACTTTCGTTTTTCGTTTTTCTGATAATATCGCCCAAACGTGGCATTTTTCCATTTGACAAACGCTCAAAGACATTGTTATAAAATGCTTTTGCTAAAATAAAATTTGTCGAAGCTGTTACTGGTCGTGTTGTGGTTACAAGTGCAATTCCTCCTCCATCTTCGTTTGTCATGAGGCGTTCACCTGCCGAAAAAACTTGTGGATTATCATAACGCCCAAACTCACAAGTAGCCGTAACAAACATAGGTAAATTATTGAGGTTTTTCCAATTTGAAATCGAAGCCAAATCAACAACTGCTTCTGTTGCCAAACTAGATTCAGAGCCATGTCCCATATAATTTACAATCAAAGAACCTGTATTTACATTTTGATTTAATTTCTCACGTACTTGAAAAGAATATTTTCCGTTTGAAGTAGAAATTTGAGGAAAAGCATCAACATATAATTTCTCGGCTTGATAACCATTATAATTTTCAACAATGTCAATAAGCTGTTCGGAATCTCGCATGTGAATATTACTATCTCCATCGTCAGCCACAAAAACAACTTTATTTCTCCACTTTCCTAGCGTTTGAGGAAGCGAATAACCAATAATTTTATCAACTACTAAATTGGCTTGATTTGTACTTCTGACAGGAATACGACCAACGCCAATATCTAAATCTTCTTGCTCTGTTTGGAAACTCTCTTCCCACTCTCCTTCATTATCTTCTAAAAGACCAAAAAAATCTTCTGAAGAAAACGTTTCAACAGGTTCTAAAGATTGCCTAGATTGATAAATCGGAACAAAATTATTATTTGCCTGAACTCTGTTTTTATAATCATAACTTGTATCTCCAAAAAGAAGTAAATAATGCAGTTTGTCATTCTCATTTTTATATAAAAAACGAACAAAATCACGAATAGCCGAAACGTCTTGCTTTCCAGATGAAAATTCATTCCAAATTTGATCAACCGTTACGACCAAAACTTCTAAATTATCATTCTCATTATGAAAAGCAGCTAATTTTTGAGCAGCCTCTAAAAAATCTTCATGCGTAACAATCACAAAATTAGGCGTAGAAAAATTATGTAAATTTTGATTAGCTAAAGGCATAATTTCTAAAGGCGTTGGAAATTCTGCATTTATATCAAAGGCTACCAATTCATTTAAAGCTCTGTTTGTACGAACTACAAAAGCATTTTGATTGGATGAATTTTGAGGAATTTCTTGAATAGAAAACAAATCGGTTACGTTCCAAACACGCATAGAAGCAGGTTTTTCTTGAAATTCAAAACTACTAATTTCATTTTGAGAAGAAGCCACCGAACGAAAATGTGTATTTTGTTTGTAGAAAGATAAAGTGCGAGTAAATTCTAAAGTCAAATAATCTAAATGTCCGAAAGCTGCATTATCAGTCTTGTTATAAGTAACTGTTACGGAAAGCGAAGCAGGAGCAGAACTAAGATTTGACGAAAAAGTACTTGTTTGTAGATCTCCTTTTTTAGAATAGGTAGAAATTTGAGAGGCTGCAATCGGCAAGATTCCAAAATTTTGACCTGCCACCGAAAAGCTATATTCACTAGCACGAGCTGAATATGCCATTGCCGAAGCACGCAATAAAACAGGGCGAGAAGTAACCAAACCTTGCGCTTCAAAATTGATAGTTTCTTCAGTTACAAAATCAAAACGCTCTCCAAACCACATTCTGCCCGAACCTCCACCACCAGAGTTTCTTACATCTCCAATAATATTTGTTTCTTCTAATTCGTGGTGTACAATTTCGTTGTAGGTAGTAATTCTTGTTCCTCCACTTATCTTTTCGGCTGTTTGGATTCGTTTTCCTATTTGATTTCCAACTTTTAGATAATAATAATTAAATTCATCGTACAAATTTTTCTCAAAACTAAACTTCAATAAATCATTTGCTTGAGAGTCATATTTATACGTGTCTGCTCCTTGTGCATAAAACAAAATATAATCTCCAGTATTAAAAATAGTATCACTTCCCAATTCTATAAAAATAGCATTTTCTTGTAAATCTGAAATTCGTGCTGCTGAGTTGGCTTGTGGAAGCATTCCACCACCGTTTCCAAAAAGTTGAATGTTGTTTGGGTTGATAGCAGAAGGATTTAATCCTGCCGTTTGAAGGTCTTGAAAGGTAATTTTATGCACTCCATTTTGTTCTACTTTTAGTTTCAAAATTTGTCCATCTGCAAGAACTGAATTTTGAGCAAAGCTATTTACGGAAAAAAGTAAAGTTAGAAGGAAAAGAAAGGAAGAACTATATTTTGAAATATGAAAATTCATAGGAATTATTTTTATATAATTATTTGAGATAACTGGTGGTATTTTTAGGCTATATACTACTGATTATCAAGTTTTTGTTTGATAAAGTAGCTTGTAAAGATACGATTTTTTCAATTATTTTTTTTCTTAAAGTTTTGGAAAAATGAACTACAGTTTTGTTATAATCATACATAATTGGTTTTAGAATTTGATTTATCAAACTGGACTGTCTAAAAACTGTCAGCTATAATAATTTCAAAATCAACTTACCAAACAAACTCAAAAATCCTTTTGCAGCCTTATAATTTTTATATTTCAATGATTCTTTAAAATGATACAAAACAGATATTGAAAGCGATTTGTATTCTTCTTTATTTTGACATAAATAAAATCCTTTTTGACAGACTTTTAAGGTAGAATAAAGATGAGGATTATTTTTTTTCTTAAAAGTAGAAGAATGAGAATGAGTTGTTTTTCTATAAAAAGTTAGGTTTTCATTAAGGAAAATATACTTCCAATTTCTGCTACTTCGCACCCAAAAATCATAATCTTCATACGAGAGCGATTCATCATAACCTCCCAATTCTTCCAAAACTTCTCTTTTGATAAGCATAGTAGGCGAACAAATCATTCCTCCTGCTCGTATGAGTTCTTTAAAAATAAAACCGTCTTTTGGTGTTTTTTTGTACCAATCAAAATAATAATTTCCTAGTTTGTTACTTTCTTCATCAATCTCTTCATTTATTAGGGTAGCATTTGTAAAACAAATTCCTGTTTTGTTGTCAGCATTTTCTAAAGCTTTGACTTGCTTTTCTAATTTATCAAGCTCAAATTTATCATCGGCTGCCAAATCTATAATATACTTTCCTTCCGAAATTCTGAAACCTTTATTAAAAGCTGTACAATTTCCTCTATTTTTTTCTAAATGAATAACTTGAATAGTATAAGAATGATTATCCTTTTTTATATAAAAATCACTTACAATTTTATCTATAATTTCTTTGCTATTATCCGTACTAGCATCATTGACAATAATCAATTCCCAATTTTTGTAGGTTTGATTAAAGACAGAATAGATTGACTCTTCGATAAATTTGGAGTGATTGTAGCACAAACAGATGATTGAAACCATATTTTGATAGAATTATTAGTTACTTAACTCTCTGAGTTTTTCTAAAATAAATTCTATTTCATCTGTTGAGCTGCCATAAGGTAAGGTAAAACAGCTTCTACTGACTCTCTATGATTTTTGTCTTGTAAAATCTTTTTAAATTGTAGCTTCAAGTATGTTTGTATCTCTAAATTTGCTGATTGTATAGTCTTAACTAAATCTCCCTTATTCTGTACTATGTATATAATATCTTCGAAGTCATGACTTACTCTCAAATCTGTTCCTCCTCTTCCCAAAAGAGCTTCAAACTTTGTAGCTAAATAATATTCAATAGGCAAAACATAAATGCTCATATCTTTTGTAAGTTGATATAGAATTCTATTTTCAAAACCAGATTTATACCATTTATTTGAAAAACCTAATATACTTGTGTCGTAGGCATAACGTCGACAATTATTCCTTCATATATAAATCTACAAATTAACGGTTTTTCTGAATGAATATCATTTTTAAAACCTTTTTTTCTTAATTTTTCCTCTAAATCAGAATAAGCCATTTTAGAATGAACCTCAATAATGCAATCGACATCTTTCGTAGGACGAATATCAGATAAAGAAGGATCATCAGCATAAATAAATGTAACCATTCCACCAAGAAAAACAACTTCATCTTTTAATTCTTCAAATCCTTTTGCTACAAATTCAATCAATTTTATGTTCTCTATATTCATTTTAAAATAATTTTTAATTAATCAAAAAAACGTTTATCTAATTCTTTAATAGCAATTTCGATTTCTCTATTTTTCCCTATACGCAACGTATCTGTAATAGCCATAAGCTCATAAAATAGCAAATCATTTTCTACTACTTTGGGAAGAGATTTATAAAGAGGTTCTATGATTTGTCCTTTGGTAGTGCCTTTAAAATATGCCCAAACAAATTTTTCTCCATTCGAAACAATAGAATTATTAATAGGAGAGGCAGAATGAGCCGTCGGAATTCCTTTTGCAATAGCTCCCAATTCTACAGGAAAGACATATTTTAGCCCATAAACTAAAAATTCTTTCAATGAGTTTTTAGCTACTTGTCTTTTACTTGAATCTATTAATTTAGCAATCTTCGAACGGTTTAGAGAATTAGATATTTCAGAAGAGCTAATTTTTAATAAGTTAGCTAAATCTATATTTCTCCAATTTTCATGCAATTCCTTATTTTTTTCCAAAGAAATAATTTTTAAAAGAATAGCTATATCTTGTGGACGCATACCATTGTGTTTTTTCATTTGAATTAAATTTACAATCCACGATTTGCGAATCGTAAATTGTAAATATACTCATTTCTATTTAAAGACATTTACTAACCAAAAACCAATAGCAATTCCAACAAAACCTAGAATTACATTAGAAAAAGTATATAAAAAAGCAATTTGATAATTTTGAGCTTGAATAAGTTTGAAGGTTTCAAGATTGAGTGTCGAAAATGTACTAAATCCACCACAAAAACCAGTCATAAATAAGGCTGCAAAGATTTTTTCACTTTCTTGTTTTGCTTCGCCTACATAATTTGCTAACATTCCCAAAATAACACAAGCTAAAAAATTAGTAACAAAAGTAGCTGTTGGAAAATCAGTAGAAGGAGTACTAATCCATTTAGAAAATAAAAAACGGATTACTGAACCCAATCCTCCTCCGAGAAAAACCAATAACAATGATAATGTAGAAATATTCATGAAAGTAAATTCTATTTTGATGTTGTAAGTATAAATGGGAGAGTTTTTTCAATAATTCTATACTGATTATCGTCCTTATCAACTTGATAAAGTATAGTTTCATCTGCCAGCCCTTTTCTCATTAGTAAAGTTTCAGATTTGATGACACTTCCTACACTAATATAACCTAGCTTTATGATACTATCTTGTATTGAGTATTTTCCCCTAGAGAACTCTTCACCCATAAAATTATTTTGTGTGAGTAAATACGTATCATCTTGTCGTAATTCTAAATGTGAACTTGCTAAATCGTTAGTATAAGAAAACTTCATAATGACGGGTGAGCTATCCACTTTTTTAATCTCTGAATAATTAATGGCAGTATATATACAAATTCCCATTATTAAAAATGTAATGAAAATATAGTACAATTTCCCTCTATTTCCTTTTGTAATACCTACATAAATAATCACTCCGACCATAAAGCAAAACCCCAAACCTAAGAAAGTTACTTACCTCATTAAGAGTATCAGATAAAAAATCGTTAAAAGTACCTGCTAAAGAAAATAGTACAAAAGATTCTATTATTGTGTCACGAATATTCTCCATCTTATTCATATCTGAAAGGTAAAATTTTATTTCAAACAAAAAGTCATCTGAAATATAATTAATTTCAGATGACTTTTATAATTAACCATTTATAATTAACTATTAACTTTGCTCTAATGCTTCTGCACCACCAACAATTTCCAAAATCTCTTTTGTAATGTTAGCTTGTCTAGCTCTGTTATAACTCAATCTCAATTCTTTTAAAAGCTCTCCTGCATTTTCAGTCGCTTTATCCATCGCTGTCATACGTGCGCCTTGCTCGGCTGCATTTGATTCTAGGATTTTGCTATAAAACTGCGTTTTGAGCGATTGAGGAATAAGATCTGCTAAAATTTCTTTTTTGTCTGGCTCAAAAACGTAATCTACACTAGCAGAAAACTCTTCTTTTTTAAGGATTGATGGTTTTGTTGATGCTTTTTCTTCTACTTTTTCAGTAGGAGGGGCAATCGGTAAAAACTGTTCTACACGTACAATCTGTGTAGCAACATTTTTAAATTCGTTATAGACAATTTCTATTTTATCGTAATTTCCTTTTACAAACTCGTCCATTGCATATTCTGCTGCTTGACGAACATAATCAAAAGTAATCTCTTTTTGAGAAAAAATATTTGAGTAATCGGTTATAGATTTCAAATTGCGACGCTTGACATAATCCAAAGCACGTTTTCCAATAGGCATAACGGTTACGTTTCCTAAAGAATTCTGACGGCTATAGTTCTTGTTAATCAGAGTTTGCATACCACGAAGAACATACGTATTAAAAGCTCCACAAAGACCTTTGTCTGATGTAATCGTTACAATCAAGATTTTTTCTTCTGGACGCACTTGGCTATACTCGCTTTCAAAATCATCTCCAACAAGAGAAGCTGTTACATTTTGCAAAATTTGACTCAATTTTTGTGCGTAAGGACGCATTTGCATCATACGATTTTGAGCTCGGCGCAGCTTTGCAGCAGCTACCATTTTCATTGCTTTTGTAATTTGCTGGGTGGATTTTACAGATACAATCCTTCCACGAACTTCTTTTAAATTTGCCATAGTATATTTTGAACGCTTTTGTAGCACAGACTTTAGTCTGTGTAAATCTATATTTTTTGAATAACCGTGTTCTATTTTTGATAGAACACGGAAATTAAATTTGACTATTTAAAACAGACTAGGAAGTCTGTTATACAGAATTATATTATGCTTTTGCAGCAGCAGGAGTATAAGTCTTAGCTACTTCTTTAGCAACTTTAGCAAGAACGTCAGTTTGTTCTGGCGTATATTTTCCTGCACGAAGTTCGTCTAATGTTTTTCTGTGATTTTGCTCCAAAATGCTTAGATAATTTGCTTCATAATCTTTCATTTTTTCAGTAGGAACATTATCAGTAATACCATTTGTGGTAGCATAAATGATAGCTACTTGTTTTTCTACTTCTACTGGAGAGAATTGTTTTTGCTTCAACATTTCAGTATTTCTACGTCCACGCTCAATAACAAGTTTAGTAGCTGCATCAAGGTCAGAACCAAATTTTGCAAATGCTTCTAGTTCTCTAAATTGTGCTTGGTCTAGTTTCAAAGTACCAGATACTTTTTTCATAGACTTAATCTGAGCCGAGCCACCTACACGAGATACTGAAATACCTACGTTAATTGCAGGACGGATACCAGAGTTGAATAAGTTAGTTTCCAAGAATATCTGACCATCTGTAATCGAAATTACGTTAGTTGGAATATAGGCAGAAACATCACCTGCTTGTGTCTCAATGATTGGAAGTGCAGTAAGTGAACCTCCACCTTTTACGATACCTGCTTTTTTCAAAGACTCAGGAATGTCATTCATTCCTTGAGCAATTTTATCATCATTGATAACTTTTGCAGCACGCTCCAAAAGACGAGAGTGAAGATAAAATACATCACCCGGATATGCTTCACGCCCTGGAGGACGACGAAGAAGAAGAGAAACCTCACGGTAAGCAACAGCTTGTTTTGACAAATCATCATAAACTACAAGCGCAGGACGACCCGTATCACGGAAAAACTCTCCGATTGCAGCACCAGCAAATGGCGCAAAAAATTGCATTGGAGCAGGGTCAGCAGCCGAAGCCGAAACAATAACCGTATAAGCCATAGCTCCGTAACGCTCTAATGAAGCAACGATACCAGCAACCGTAGAGGCTTTCTGACCGATAGCTACATAGATACAGAAAACAGGCTCTCCTTTATCATAAAATTCTTTTTGATTGATAATTGCATCAATCGCTACGGCAGTTTTACCTGTCTGACGGTCGCCAATGATAAGCTCACGCTGACCACGACCGATTGGAATCATTGCATCAATCGCTTTGATACCTGTTTGAAGAGGTTCTGTTACTGGCTCACGATAAATTACCCCTGGTGCTTTGCGCTCAAGTGGCATTTCGTAAAGTTCGCCCTCAATAGGACCTTTACCATCGATAGGATTTCCAAGTGTATCAACCACACGCCCTACCATTCCATTACCTACTTTAAGTGATGCAATACGCCCAGTAGATTTGACAGAATCGCCTTCGCCTACGTTAGTATAATCTCCAAAGAGTACAGCTCCTACATTATCTTCTTCAAGGTTCAAGACCATTCCAGTCAAGCCATTATTGAATTCGATAAGCTCACCAGCACGAGCGTTTGTAAGTCCGTAGATACGAGCAACACCATCACCTACTTGAAGTACAGTTCCTACTTCTTCGAGTTGAGCGTCTGTTTTTGCATTAGAGAGTTGTTCTCTTAGAATTGCTGAAACTTCATCAGGTCTGACCATTTATTCGTGAATTTAACAGTTACGATTGAATTTTATTTTTTTTGAATAGATTGCAAAGGTACAAAATTTTCTACAAATGTAGAGGACAGTTTACAAACTGTCTTTTAAAAAAGACCTTTTAATTGTATAAATAGCTTGGAAGCTATTTGCTACTTTGCAAAAGATTGTTCTATTTTTTGAAGGCGAGTTTTGACAGATTCGTCGATTTGTTTTCCTTCAATATTGAGTATAAAGCCTCCAATAAGGTCTTTATCTATTTTTTCTTTTAATTCTACTCCTTGCTTTCCAGAAAGCTGACGTACTTTATCTTTGAAAGAAGTACGCAAATCATCTGTAAGCTGAAAAGAAGTGATTACCTCTGCCATTTCAACTCCTTTTTGAGAATTGTAAAGCAAATGAAATTGTCTTGCAGCCTCAAAAAGATCTGCTTCACGTCCTTTTTTTACTACGAGCGTAAAAAATTTCTTTGTCAAATCATTGCTACCTCCAAAAAGAGAATTGAGAACACCTAATTTTTTAGAAGAGTTAATAACAGGACTTTTCAAAGCTACTTCCAGTTCTCTACTTCCTTCAATAGTTTCCTTGATATTTATCATATCATTATGCACCTCTTCTAAAATAGAGTATTCATTGGCTAAATCAAAAACTGATTTGGCATAACGAGAAGCAAGACGAATATCTGACATATTATTATTAGTTTAATCTGTTGTTGGTGTCGCTGTCGCTAAAACACCAACAACGGCACAGTTTATTCTTTTATAGAGAAATTAAATGAATTTAAAAAATTAGTTTACTTTAATATCATTCAAATAAGTTTCTACAAGTTGTTTTTGTGCTGATTCAGAACCTAATTGTTCTTTTACCAATCTTTCAGCAATTTGTAATGAAAGAGTAGCTACTTGCTTTCTTACATCAGCCATAGCATTATTTTTTTGTGAGTCGATTTCACGTTTTGCATCTTCCAAAATACGGTTGTATTCTTTTGTAGCATTTTCACGAGCATCTTCTTCCATTTTAGCAGCCACTTGGCGTGTTTCTTTCATCATTTGCTCACGCTCAACACGTCCTTCTTGACGAATTTTTTCAATTTCATTTTCTAAATCTGCCTTTGCCATACGAGCCGCTTCAGCAGCTTTTAGAGCTTCTTCGATAGAACGCTCACGGTCTGAAAGTGCTTTTGTAATAGAAGGCCAAACAAACTTGCCCAAAACAACAACAAGCAAAATAAAGATAAGTGCTGTCCAAAAAATAAGACCAACGTTAGGCGTAATAAGTGGGTTCAGTTGAAGAAGCATAATGATTAAATATATAGGTATTAAATTAAATTCTTTTTTTTAGTTGTTATTTATGTAGAACATAAGATAACAGAATGTTTTTTTTATCTATCAGACACTTTCAAGTGTTAGATAGTTTAAGTTACTTTTAATTGTCTGACACTCTGAAGTGTCTGACAAGTGTATGACAAGTTTCTTTTTATAATTAGATAGATTATTTAAAAACGAAGCAGCAATAACTAATTTATTGCTACTTCATTTTTATATGTCTTATTTCCAGCCACCGATAAGGAATGAAACTACGATAGCAAAAAGAGCTGCACCTTCAATAAGGGCTGCTGCGATAATCATTGCAGTTTGGATTTGACCTAATTTCTCAGGCTGACGAGCCATTGCTTCCATAGCACGACCACCTACTTGACCGATACCAAGACCAGCACCCAAAACAGCCAAACCAGCACCAAGACCACCACCGATAGCAGCATAAGCAGAATAATCAGCAACAGCTTGCAATAACATAGCAATAAATGCGAACATAATATCTAAATTTAAAGAGTATAAAAAGAAAATGAAAATGAATTGATATATATAATGAATACTGACATTTTAATAAAAAACCTACCGTTTTAAATTAAAATAAGTGTCTTGTATTCTGAAATTTATCCGAAATTAAAGGTAGAAATTAGAAGTTAGATTTTAGAATTAATACAAAATGACTAATTCTATTTTAATAATTAACAACTCATTTCTTTTAGAAATCAATATCCAATCAAATAATTAGCTGGTAACTGATTTTTAATGATGGTCATCTGCAACAGCTTGACCAATAAATAATGCCGTAAGAAGTGTAAAGATATATGCCTGCAAAAGAGCAACGAATAACTCCAAACACATCATCAAAAATACAAAAGGAACAATAGGCACACCCAAAATATAGTTTTTGAATATAAAGATAATTCCAATTAAGGCTAAAATAATTGTGTGTCCTGCCGTAATGTTAGCAAAAAGACGAATCATAAGAGCGATTGGCTTTGTGAAAATACCAATAATCTCAACAGGAATCATAATTATAAGAAGTGGAATTGGTACTCCCGGCATGGCGAAAATATGCTTCCAATAATGCTTGTTTGCTGAAATATTTGTGATAAGAAGCGTAAGAGCAGCTAAAGTCATTGTAAAGGCAATGTTCCCAGAAGTATTTGCTCCTGTTGGAATAAGTCCTAAAAGGTTATTGAACCAAATAAAGAAAAACAAAGTCAATAAATAAGGAAAATATTTTCTGTATTTGTGTTCACCAATGTTTGGAATAGCCAAATCATCACGAAGATAAACAATAATAGGTTCAAAGAACGACTGCATTCCTTTTGGTGCTTGTCCTTCACGTTTTTTGTATGCACCTGCAATACTAAACCCAACTAACAAAAGTAACAACGAAGCAATCATCATTGAAGCAACATTTTTTGTAATTGAAAAGTCCATTGGATGAACATGGCTTTGCACATTTCCTTGTGCATCTACTACTACAACATGCTCGTGTTCTAGTTTGTACTTGTAATTTCCTTTTGTAACGATACCATTTTCAGCATGAAACTCGCTTGACAAAAATACATCAAACTGTCCATTTGTATAAAGAATGACAGGCAAAGGAAGTGAAACATGATGTTCTTCGCCTGTATCACCTATCGTAGTATAAAAATGCCATTCGTGTGCATCAAGAATGTGATGATTAATCATTTGAGTAATATTAAATGGTTTTCCATCATCTCCTCCAGAAGCTGTTGCAGTTGTAAGTGCAAAAAATGAAAGCATTATACTCAAAAAAGTAATTTTTAAGTAGTTGAATTTGACAGAAGGTAAAATGTTATTCTTCACTTGATTCCGTATTAGTGTAATTTATAATTTACGCTGAAAATTAATTTCTTTTTAAAATTAGATTTTGGAATAGAAATAGAGTAATTTGAATTAAATCTAACTTCTAAATTCTGACTTCTAACTTTGTTCGTCTGAATTGCGCTGCAAGTTAGGTAACAATGCACGAATTTCAAACAATAAATAACCAAAATATAGAAAAAGCATCACAAAAGCCATACTAATCACTCCTTCGCCACTTATCATCACATAAGCAAGCATTACAGAAGCACAAAAAAGCATTCTTACCATTTTGGAAACCATCATGGCATAACTAAAATTAATACTTCCCAAAAAACGCAACGTAATCATTCCTGTAATCCAGTATAAAAGTGTAATTCCGATATAAACACCCCAAACCTGAGGAATATAATATTGAGTTACAAAAAACTGAAATACCAACATACAAAGAAGCATCACAAGAGCAAAACCTCCAAATTGAAGATGGTAGCTACGAGCAATTTTTTTCTTAGTAGATTCAGATAATTGGTTCTCAGACACGCTAGTTATATTTTTTAGCTGAATTTTGATGTAATACTTCGCTTATTCTTTAAATAGGCTACTATTTAATTTGGGTGCAAAAGTACAGACTATAATCTTTAAAAGCAAGAAATACTTGAAAGTATTTTTCATATTCCCCTCTCTAATCTTACCAAAAACATTTATATAAAACTCAAAACGTTTTCCAAAAAAATGAGTTAAAGTATTTATTAAATCATTTTTACAACTACATTTTTTGATTCTATTTATTTTATGAAAAAAATATTGATTACAGGAGGTTCTGGGCTTGTCGGAACTCGCCTTACCGAACTTTTATTAGCTGCTGGAAATTATGAAGTCATGCACCTTAGCCGTTCAGGAAAAGATATTGCAGGAGTTACGGTCTATGAATGGGACGTAGAAGGTGGCGAAATGGAGGAAGAGGCTATCCAAAAAGCTGATTGTGTCATTCATTTGGCAGGAACTGGCATCATGGAAAAGGCGTGGATTGATTCTCAAAAAGAAAAAATAATGGAAAGCCGAACCCTATCAACGGCTCTTTTGGTAGAAAAACTAACTGTCTTAGACCATCACGTCAAAACGTACATCGGTGCTTCTGCGATTGGTTATTATGGAATTGAAGAAAGTGATAAAACAGTTTTAAAACACGAAGAAGACGCAGCAGGAAAGGATTTTTTGGCGCAAGTTTGTGTAGAATGGGAAAAAGCACATGCAGAAGTGCCTTCGAATATTCGTTCTTCTATTATTCGTATCGGAATTGTTTTGAGTGATAAAGGTGGCGCACTTGTAGAAATGGCAAAACCTGTAAAAGCGTGGGCTGGGGCTGCTTTGGGAGATGGAAATCAAGTTGTTTCGTGGATTCATATCGATGACCTGTGTAGAATTTTTATAAAGGCGATTGAGGATAAGAAAATGGAAGGAATTTATAATGCTGTTGCTCCAAATCCTGTAACAAATGCCGAACTAACACGTATGATTGCTAATTCTTTAGATAAACCATTGTTTTTGCCAAACGTTCTCGAACCTGCTATGTATTTGCTTTTGGGGCAACAAGCCGAATCGGTTTTGAGAAGTATAAAAGCAAGTGAAGACAAGATAGTAAAAGCAGGTTTTGAGTTTGATTTTGTAGATGCTCAAAAGGCTGTTGATGATTTATTTTCTTGATTTAATTCTATTTTAAACCCTAAGTTTCTTTGAGAAACTTAGGGTTTTTTATAAAAAACTACTTCCCCAAAATCATCTTTTCTACTTCTTTTTTGGCTGACTTTAAAATATCCTTTGCTTCTCTTTCCAATTCTTTAGCACGACTACGCAAATCTGAAATATAATTTGCTATTTCGTCTTGAATTTCTAAAGGTGGGAGAGGAATAGGCAGATTTTTTAAATTTTCATTATTTAGATACAAAATAGTTGCTACTGAACAGGAACGCTTACTAAACATTATTCCAATTTTTGAATTTAAGTAACTTGATACAAAATAAGAGTTTGCTACTTTATTATCTAGTTTTATAGAAGTTATGTTTTGATTTATAGCAATTTGTTCTTTTGAATTATTAACGGCATTCATTCCTATTGAACCAGCAATACAAATAATTATTTCATTGTATTCAGAAAATGTAAGTAATTTTTCAAATTCTTTTTTTATAAATTTTACTTTTGATAATCTTATTTCAAAAGGTAATAAATCACTGTTTCTTAAAAAGACTATTTCTTTTTTACCAAGGGAATAGGGTTTCAATTTTTCTGAAGGAGTTGTTCCTGTACGAAATTTTCTAGCTATATTTTTTAATTTGACAAATTCGTATTTTGAACTTGCAATACTATTTTCCAATTCTTCAAATTCAGTTCTATGATAAAAAGGGTCAAAACGTTTTCCTTGAATAGCCTTTAAAGAAGTATAAAATATTTTTTTAGAAATGGTTTCTTTTGGCAATTCAATTCCCAATTTTTCTAATAAATAGTTATCAATACTGTCTAAAAGTCGTTTGGCTTCGGCTTCTTTTTCTTGTTTTTGTTGATTTGCTTTTTTTATAATTTCTACAATTTCAGGTTTAAAAACGATAGGAATAGATTTTAAAGCCGAATAATCTAAAGCAGGACGAGTGCCACCTGTAGAACGTCTTGATGCTAATTTTTCTCCAATATCTGTATTTAAAAATGTTGCTAAAGTTTCACTAGTTAATCGGTCTTTTGTTCGTATTACCACAAGATGCTGATTTGTATTTCCAATAAAATTTTTAGGTGCTACACTAGATACAGCCATTCTACCCACACCTGTAATTTTTATAAGCAAGTCATTTTCTTTCACTTGACTTCTTCTTAAATATTTTTCGTAAGTTTCTTCATTTATATACTTTAAATTATCTGTTTTCAATTCATTACTTGAAGACAAATTTTGAACTCTTATGAAAGGTATTCCATTTTCTTTTTGAGTATAATATTTTTCTGATTCCTTCATTGAAGGAGTTGCTCCACTTGCTATATTTATTATATAATCCCTTAGTTTTTTTGTAGATATACTACTTATTTTTTCCTCTAATTGCATTATTTTTGGTAAATAATAAATAGGCTCTAATCTCCCATCAAATGCCCTTCTTCGAATAATAAAAATTTTATTTTCATTCGTAGAAGGGCTTAGACGAAAAAATTTTCAGTTCCGTTTTCTATGTGTTGTATAAATTCTTTTAGTTCTTTTGTAATTTCTACAAGGTCGTTTTGAGGAATTTGTTTTCCTGTTGCATCGTATCCAATATGTTCGGCTATTGCCATAAAAATAGGATAATCTGGTAATTGTTCTTGTTTTTGTTGTAAATAAAGCTCTTCTAGCTGCTCTCTAAATTGCGTTATTTTTTCATTGTACTCATCAGTAATTTCTTTTTTCTTGAGTTGTGTAGCTTCATCTTTTGCTTTTAAATCCTTTGTAGCTTCTTTCTTTTCTTTTTGTAAGTTGTCTATAGTTTTCTTCAAATTGTTTTGTGTAGCAATTTGTTTTTCTATTTTTTCTTGTAGATTTTCTATTTCTTTTGTTTTTTGTTTTGTAAGTTTTTTGAGAAACAAAACAGAAGATTTTACACCTGCCCCTGTTGCAGTAAAAGCCGTTTGAGGAAGCGACACAACGGCAACAATTCTAAAATCTTTTTCAATTTGATTTCTGACATACTGCAAAGAGCTATTTGTCAGTATTCCATCAGGCAAAACAACGGCTAAATATCCTCCTTCTTTCAAAAAATGATATGCCTGTTCGATAAAAAGAATTTCGGTAGATTGATTTTCTCTTCCTGTGGTTTTATGATTTGGTTTTAATTTTTTATCAATCCAATTTACTTCCTTTATAGCCAAATTATAATACGGTTTTTGGTGTTCCGTAATTTGCATATATGATTTTTCTACTTGCTTTACAATCGAACCAAAAGGAGGATTGGTAACAATAAAATCAAATGAATTTTCTTTAAAACCTGTATTTCCTGTTCGTTGGCTAATTGTTTCGATGTCATAAAGTCCGTCATGAGTAACTACGTTGGTGTGTCCGTCGTCGTGAATAATCATATTCATTTTTGCTACTCTAGAAATTTGGTCATTTATTTCTATTCCAAAAAGATTTTTTTCAGCGAAATCGTGCCAATGTCTATGCCAATCATTGTATAATCTACCTGCTCTTTCTCCGTCTTCTGGTTTTGGAAAATACGCATCGGCTTGTCTTCTGACTTTATCTAAGACATACAATAAAAACCCACCACTTCCACAAGAAGTATCTAATACTCTAGTTTCATTGGTAATAGGCAAAACATCAACGGCAAATTTTACTACATTTCTAGGTGTAAAATATTGCCCAAACTCTCCTCTAAAATACGAGCCTAAAAAGGTTTCAAATGCTTTTCCTTTGCTATCAAGGTCAGTTTCTGTAAGATTTACGGCTTGAAAATACTCTACAATACTTTTTATTCTTTCAGGCGAAAGGTCAATATCTTTACTAAAAACATCTGGATCTTTTTGTTTTCCTTTGTCGTAAAGTCCGAAAATTTTTGCTTTTAGTTCTTCTACTGTTTCATCAGACGCTACTTGAAATTGATAGGGTTGTCCTACGGTTGTGTTTCTTTCGTCCCAAATTTTACAAAAAATAAGTTTGTCTAATTCGTCAAATGCTTGTGTAGGATTGAGTTCTCCTCCTGCCCAAAGTGCGTCATGAGCTTGTTTAAATAATTTTTCTAAATCGCTTTCTGTAATTTCTTTTAAATCTTCTACAATTCTTTTTGTAGTAACGCCTTCTTTTTTATCATAAAAAAAGCCGTTTTTAGCAAATTTGTATTTTGGTTCTTCGGTTTCTCCAAAATAAGGAATAGTTGAAGTTTCTTCTTGTGTTTTTTTATCTTTATTGAATTTATAAAATTCTTCTTTGTTTCCTTTTGTAACCCAAACAAATTTGGTTGTTCCTGCAATGGCGTGAGCGTAACTAAGAGCTTGTTTTACAGCTTCTTTAAATTCAAGTTCTGAAATATCTTCTTTTTTACATTCGATTACGATATACGGTTTTTCTAATTTTTCATCTTGATAGACCACTATATCGGCTTCTTTTGTAGAAACACCCATTTTGACACTTTCAAACATCAAAATATGAGTTTGAGGATAGCCATAATGCAAAACAAGTTTACAATAGGTTTCTACTTGTACTTCCTCTTCTGGATTTGTATATTTTCTTTTTTTATTTTGATGAAAATAAGTTACATATTCTTTTTTGTCGTCGATATGAATAAGTCCCTTTTCAATTCCTTTAATTGTAAATTCTTTAAGTTTCTTTTCTTGTTTTTCTGCTGGGTTAGTTGTCATAGTTTGTATTTTTTGGATTTAGAATACAAATCTAACAGACTTTATTAAGAAAAGCCTAATATATTAGGCAAATGCAATAAATTTTATCAAATTATACACTAACATTCAGTTGTTTTGGAAAGAGAATTGGAGTTTTGAGGTTATTTTTACTTTACTCGTTTTCATTCATTCCTAATACATTCTGTAAAGCAATTTCAATTTGTTTCATAGTTACCCCATCCACAAAACCTATTTTTCTCACAAATCTATCCTTAGAAACGGAACGAACTTGAAAACAATCAGCAGCAGAAACTTTAATTAAATTCGTGTTAGTATCACTTTCAATTTTTACCATCCAATTTGCTACAGAATACCTCTTTTTCCAATCCGTTAAAGGCACAATAACTCTTAGGGGAAGAAGCCCTAACTCATTATCATTAACAATTATAGCAGGTCTAGTTTTCTTTATTTCTGCGCCAATGGTTGGGTCTAAACTAATAAGCCATATTTCACTTCGTTTCATAAAAATTTTCGTAATCTAATGTTGTAAATGCTGTTAATTCTTCATCGTTTTCATAATCCCACAAAAGCATTTTTGCAGCTTCTGATATAGTGGTAGTAGGTTGTGTTTCCTTCCAAATAGATTTCAAAATAAAATCTACTAATTGTATTCTCTCACTTACCGAGAATTGATGTACTTCATTTATTATTTGTGATATTGTCATAATTTGATTTTTTTGATGATATAGTAAATATACATAAAATTTGATTTACAGTAAGCAAAATTAACAACTTGTTTGTATTTTTGATAAAACACAAATAAAAACTATGCAAGAATTAGATATACAAGCCATTCGTCAGTTCGGAAATATAGAATTTTTGGCTCGTCAAGTAGTAGAAGGATTCATTTCAGGACTTCATAAATCGCCTTATCACGGTTTTTCGGTAGAATTTGCCGAACACCGTCTTTATAATACTGGAGAAAGCACTCGTCATATTGACTGGAAAGTCTATGCACGAACCAACAAACTTTTTGTAAAACGCTACGAAGAAGAAACCAATTTGAGAGCGCAACTTTTGATTGATGTTTCGCCTTCTATGTATTATCCTAGAGAAGGAAAGTACGAAAATGGGAAAATCACTTTTTCGATTATGGCTGCTGCCTCTATCGCTTATATGCTTCAAAAACAGCGTGATGCTATCGGTGCGACCACTTTTTCGGATAAATTAGAACTTCAAACGCCCATTAAAGCGACTTCAAAACATATTCATACGCTTTTTTTAGAATTTCAACGGCTTTTAGATGCTCCAGCACCAAATAATAAAAAAACATCGACAGCCAAAATTTTGCACGAAATAGCCGAGCGACTACACAAACGTTCGTTAGTCATTATTTTTAGTGATATGTTGGACAATATGAATGATACCGACGAACTTTTTGCAGCTCTTCAACATTTAAAGCACCGTCATCATGAAGTTTTGTTATTTCATGTAAAAGATTCCAAAACAGAAACCGAATTTGATTTTGAAGACCGTCCTTATATTTTTACCGATGAGAAACAGGCGACAAAATAAAACTTCAACCTGCACAAGTAAGAGAATATTATCGTGAGCAAACCAAAGCTAAAGAACAAGCTCTAAAACTCAAAAGTGGACAATATAAAATTGATTTTGTAGAGGTAGATATCCGTCAGCCGATGGACAGAATTTTATTGCCTTATTTGATAAAACGTGCGAAAATGAAGTAAATGCGAGGGAAATGGGAATTAGGAGATAGGAATTAGGGAAATTACTTTTCAAAATGTATTTGTATTTATCCTGCCTTTTATCCTGTAAATCCTACCAATCCTTAACGAATCCTATATATGTATTTCTATTAGCTACAACTTCAAAAAAGTTCGTAGTTTTTTTTTGCTATTTTTTTTAGTCCTCAAATCCTTTACGTCCTACTGAGTTAAATTTGTTGTATAAATAATTAGTAATTGCTATTTTATTTAGCAAAATTTTCTTAACTTAGCTTTCAGAAAGAGCAATAGTGAGATTTTTACTAAAAATAGTATCATTCTTCACACCAAATTTACCTATCAATTATGCAAAATTTAGTTTTAAGCTCAAATAATTTACAACATTCTACTTCACAAACTCAACCCATTACCACTTTCAAAACAGCCAAATTAGTAATGGTAACGGCTACCAACAACAATAAATACTATGAAATGCGACAGATTTCTGATGATACTTTTTCGGTTTCGTATGGAAGAGTAGGACAGGGAGCAGCCATAAATGAATATTCGATGTATCAATGGGAAAGCAAATACAGAGAAAAAGTACGGAAAGGTTATAAAGATGTAACGCATTTATTTTTAGAAGAATTAGAAAATAAATCATCAAAAAACGATTCTGTCAATTCTAATTATCAAAACTCCCATAACTTTTTAGCTTCTTGGTCGGCTATCAAAAATGGAGAAGTTCGTGAACTTTTTCGTCATCTGACACAGTATGCACAGCGTTCGATTCATCATAATTATGAGGTTTCGGCTGCCGATGTTACGATGGCACAGGTAGAAGAAGCGCAAACTATTTTAGATAATCTAACTAAAAAAGTAGATTTTAAATCGAATAAAATAAGTAAAAAAGCCTTAGAAAATTTTGATACAATCGGTTTTAATGCCCTTTTATTAGAGCTTTATAGTATTATTCCACGCAAAATGGAACGAGTTACAAATTATCTTTTAGAATATACAGCAGGAAAAAATGTTTCGAAACCCATTTTACAAAAAGCTAGAACTATCTTGACAAACGAACAAGAAACGCTAGATGTAATGCGTGGCGAAGTAGAATTGAGATTACAACAAGCAGCTAAGACACAAATTGCCTCCTCAAGTAAAGACACACAGTCGTGTGTCTTAAGTAAATCAAGTGTCTCTAATACAACGCTTTTAGATGCACTAGGAATTGAGGTCAGTATTTTAGATGAAAAAAAGGCAAAAGATGCCATTCTAATCAAGCGTATCAAAAAAATGATGCAAGACGAAGTCGGAAAATTTGTAAATGCCTATTCTGTAAAAGATATAGCTCAAGAACAGATTTTTGCTACTGCTCTCAAACAAAGCAAGTACAGAACAACAGAGTTACTCTGGCACGGCAGCCGAAATGAAAACTGGCTTTCTATCTTAAAAACAGGTTTGGTTTTGCGTCCAACAAATGCGCTAATCACAGGAAAAATGTTTGGTTACGGACTTTATTTTGCTGATAAATGCCGAAAATCATTGAATTATACGTCGCTTAGAGGTTCTTTTTGGACAGCAGGAAATGACAATAAAGCCTTTTTAGCAATCTATGAAGTGCATACAGGCAGACAACTAAAAATAGAAAATTACGAACCTTGGTGCGCTGGTCTGACTTACGAAAATCTCAAGAAACAAAATTCAGAAGCCGATTCTCTTTTCGCAAAAGGAGGTGTTGATTTATTCAATAATGAATTTATAATCTATAAAGAAAATCAATGTACGATTCGATATTTGGTCGAAGTGTATTATTGATTTTTCAACTATTGGCAAGGTCAAGACCATTGCCAAAGTTAAAAAAACACTCAAAACCGTTGCTCGTGTCCTCACGAGCGACCAATCGAAAAAATAAAACTTCTCAACTCTAAATATAAACCTAAAATGAAAACACTCTCTTTGATTGACATACAGCTTGTAGCACACGAGCATTTCAAAAAACGTGGTTTTACGACTACTTTAGATGTAAAAAATGAACTTCGAAAACAAGGTTTTCACGCCATTCAGTCGGAAGTTTCGCTTTGGATGAACGAACTTGCCACAGAAGAAAAATGGGATTATGAATGTAATGGAACGTTCAGAATGTATTCTCTAGGCGACGATGAGCAGTATTCGGCAACGCTTTATATGGTAAAAGGAAATGCGTTTTGGGAAGGCGAATTACATGGACAAACGATTTGGATTACTCATGGTGCAATCGGAAGCACGATGCAGAACCGAACGGTTCACGAACATACTTTTCCAAAAAGCCGAATTGCGTGGGCAAATTGGAAACAAATCATTACCAGAAATTATCAACACGGTTTTAAAGCCATCGAAAATCCATTTATTGCTCATTTGCGTTTGCGTTCATTATATCAAAATTATAGAATGCAGAATCCTGTTTCTTGTCTTGTTTCATATAGAAACACCAAAAAATATATAGCAAAAGGCAATCAATGGATAGAAATGCAAGGAAATTATGTCTTAGGTTGGGAGCTTCCAAAACAAGAAAAAGAACTCAAAAGAATGCTTCGTAAAAGAGAATGGAACAGCGTACAAGTCAATTTTCAGACTGTCCATGTGCATCACGAAGAAACTTCTCATAAAGAACCTTTATTGGTAGAAGAGCTTTCGCAGCCGATTATGGAAATTGATAATTCGAATATTTATGAAATAGAATTATCCTATCCAAATGGAGAAACACTTTATTTAAGTGCCTACGATTGGCAATGGGAAACAGAATTATTGCCTTTAGTTCGCTGGCTAACCTTATAAAAATGTCGTTTGTGGGGACACAAACAATGGCAAGTTAGATTTTAGAAGTAAATACAGAATACCAATTACAAATTTGAAATTTCAAAAGTATTTTCTCTGTGTTTTCTGTGAACTCTGTGTTTAGAATAAAATTAGAATTTCAAAAGTAAAAACCGTTTTTAGAGTAATTCTAAAAACGGTTTTTCTATTTATTTAGAAATCTATAAATCTTCTATTTCTTGAATAGAAAGATTAGTTTTTTCGCTGATTTCGGCACTAGGAAGTCCTTGAGATTTCAAAAAGAGGGCAAATTCTAAGATTACTTTTCTCTTTTTTTCTGCTTCTTCTTTTTCTAATTCTAGTGCTTTCCTTGCTTCCTCGGACTCCTTTTTTGCTTCTTCGGATGCTTTTTTAGTTTCTTGAACTTCTTTTAGGAGCATATCTTTTTGTTCTTGTAAGAAAGAAATTTGATTATCTCTATCTATCAATACTTGTAAATACTCATCTTCTACATGCATTTTCTCCTCTAAATTGGGAGTATTAATATTGCAGCCTGTAAACGACGAATTACTCGTTTCATAAATTCAGGAAAAAAACGACGCAAAACTCTCAAACGATGCTCATTATTTTTGATTTTTGATTTTTGGTCAAATAATTTTAAAAGTGCATATAGATTTTTTTTGTAATCATTTTCTTGATAATCTTCTTCCGAAATCTGTTTTAAATTGGGAAGTTGAACTACGTACATATCATAACTCAAATTATCTATAAATTCGTTGTGCTTGGTCAGATTTTTACCTTTAAAAACACCTTCTTTTGTACGATTTATTTTTATCAATAAATCATTTATTTCATTTTCTATTCTAAAATTAAGAATAAAAATAGGAATAAGACGTATTGGTTTATAAAACGTTTTTATAGAATGTGTAAGAGGGTCAGTAATCTCTTTTTCTTGTTTTTGTTGAAAATTACGACTAATGTACCTCTTAAATCTAAAAATATCATTAGGTTCACTTGCTTTTTGCAATTCTATCATAACCAACTCTTCTTCTCCGTTTTCTAATTCGATGATTGCCTTAAAATCTAAGTGAAAAAGGCGTATATCATCTTGTGTAGAAGGGTCAGTAATAAGGTCTTGGTCATAGCTTTCTAATTGCGTATTTTGATGTTCTTCAAATTTATTTTTTTCAGAATGAGTAAGAGGTTGAGGCTTCAAACTAATAATTTTCTCATTAATTAATGTTGAAATTACAATTTTTGCACTCTCTATATCTTCCATCAAATAACGAAAAACAACATCATAAATCGGATTAGGAATTATGATATACTCACTTTCATTATCAAAATCAAAATTTGTGTCTTCCATTTTTGTATTTATTTTTTTTCTAATGCTATCTCGCCGTTGTCAGTATCTCCTTCGACGATATTATTTCTTAGATCATCTTTATCTAATGTTCTGTATTTTCGGTGGCGCATATAATCCATAAAATAACCTGCTGCTGGAAAAAGCACAGACATTACTAAGATAAATGCAATTAATGCCATTTTGCTACTCATAACTATATTTTTTTTAATGGTAAACTATTAATTCTGAAAACGTGTTGTTTTCTTTTTTGTTAGAATTGTTTTTTCAAATTTCTTGTATTCATTCTAAATTCTATCTTCTAAAATCTAAATTGGTTTCACCATTTCTATAAAGAGTTCTGTTCCTTGTCTTGGTTTGATGCTATTGTAACATCTTTTTAATGTTTTTATTTCAAAATAAGGTTCAAAAATTTCTCTGTATTCATTTGCATTTCCTCCAAAGGGTGGACTATCTTGTTCTTCTCTAATGGGAAAATCAAATAAAAGTCCGATTAGTTTTCCTTCTTTTTTCAAAAGTTCCTTCATTTTTTTTGCATAATCGGTTCTCAAGCGTGGGTCTAAGGCGCAAAAAAAGGTTTGTTCGACAATCAAATCAAAGAAATTAAAGTATTCAGAATTTTGTCCTTCAAATTTAAAAAAATCATCTTGAAGCAAATGTTCTTTTGGAAAATCTAGACAGCGTTTTGAAAATGCCTCTAAAGGCGCAGCAGCCAAATCAATGACATAAACATTTTGAAAACCTTTTTTGTGTAAATATTCAGCTTCATGACTACTTCCACCACCAGGAATGAGAATTTTTAATTTTTTATTTTCTTTTGCTTGTTCTTCTGATTTTTCTGCTAATTTATCAAAATAAGCCACCAAAGGAGGACTAGCATAACCAATATCCCAAGGCGTATCCGAATCTTTATAACGATTTTGCCAATAGGCAGTATCAAAAGAAGTAGAAGAAGTATTCATAAAATGAAAATTATTTGTATGTGTTTGGAATACAAAATTACAAATTTCTCAGCGAAAAGTAGCACCTGCTTCTTAGTCTATGGAATAATTATGATTTTCCTTTTTCAAATTATAGAATTCTGATAAAAATATCGTATTTTTGTGGCAATGCACCTAAAAAATATCAATTCTAATAAATTGTCGTTTATGAAAATTTCAAAAACACATCTGATTAGCTTAAAGCACAAAACATTAAAATATGAAACTTTTGTAGTTTCTGTTTTTTCTATTTTTACTAAAAATACTTACTAACCGTTTACTTTTTTGAAAGATAAACGGTTTTTTTATGGAATTTGATTTGGTGTTTTTTCAAGTTCTCAAAATAAAAGTCTTATAAAACTCAAAAAATACAATTACCCAACAAAAAATAGATTTTCACTTCCCCAATTTCATATTACAAACTCTTATGTATAACTCAAACAACGCTTCAAATTATCGCTATCGTCGTATTTTATTAAAATTAAGTGGCGAGGCTCTTATGGGAAACCAACAATTCGGAATCGATGCCGAAAGATTAGAACAATATGCGCTAGAAGTCAAAAAAGCAGTTGATGAAGGCTTACAGGTAGCTATCGTAATTGGAGGTGGAAATATTTTTAGAGGCATGCAATCTCCTAAAATCGGAATTGACAGAGTACAAGGCGATTATATGGGAATGCTTGCCACTTCTATCAATGGAATGGCGCTACAATCTGCCCTTGAACAAATTGGTGTTTATACTCGTTTGCTTTCAGGTATCAAAATGGAACAAATTTGTGAGCCCTATGTGCGTCGTCGTGCTATCCGACATTTGGAAAAAGGGCGTGTAGTTATTTTTGTAGCAGGTTTGGGAAGTCCTTATTTTACGACTGATTCGGCTGCTTCTTTGCGTGCTATCGAAATTGGTGCTGATGTAGTCTTGAAGGGAACACGAGTAGATGGCGTTTATTCAGAAGACCCAGAGAAAAATCCAGATGCAATTCGTTACTCAAATCTTTCTTTCCAAGAAGTATATAATAAAGGTTTGAATATTATGGATATGACAGCGTTTACACTTTGTAGAGAAAATAATTTGCCGATTATCGTTTTTGATATGAATGAAGAAGGTAATTTATTGAAAGTATTACGTGGCGATGAAATTGGAACGTTGATAACGGAATATTAATATTTCGATTACGGATTACGGATTACGGAAAATATTCTTTTTTCGCAAGTCGTTTGTTATGAAAAATTTAACCAAAATGAAAATTCCAATTATCAATTCTCGTTTAAAAAGCTATTTTTTGAATGGTTTTTTAGTTTCTCTACTTGTTTATATTTCAGCAGGTGCATTATTTATTTTATTACCTATTCTTTTTAACTTGAGAATACTTAAAGATTTCAAAAAAGGAAAAGTATATTTTTTTGTAATAAGCATTTTTATAACTCTACTAGCTATTTTTCAAGTCTATTATATCGACAGCATACAACAAATATATAGTTGTCTGCGTTTTGGTTCAACTCAATTTTCTCTAGGAAATAATGCTTTTGTTTTGATTGTTCTTTCGGCTATGCTTTGGGAGGTTTCTATTTATTTTAAAGAGAGAAAAATACAGACTAATTAAAAATCTATACAGGACATGTTCATAAAAAATAATTCATTTTAAAAACAGTTACAATCAAAGAATTTATAGCATTTTTTTGACTTTGACAGTCCTTTCACAAGGCTGTCAATAGTTTAAAAAATAAGCACTTTGAGCCAAACTATTGTCAGAGTTCTTTTGGACTACCAAAAACTACTGACAAAGTTTTTATGAACATGCCCTGAAAATCTATATAAACAGCAAAAACTCTCCTTTATTTTTTAATAAGGAAGAGTTTGTTTTTGAAAAAATAAACTTTAAAGTTTCTTCTTCTTAGGTTTTCTCTCTGAAGTACTTCTAGTTTTGTTACTTTATTACTTCGTCCATCACATCACTAACCACATAATAACGAAGGTCATCAATAGAACGCTCAATTACTTCTTCAAATTTTGGGTTTGCTTTTAATAAAAGAGTAATACATTCTTCGCTCAAATGTGTAAATTTTATTTCTTTTTTTAAATCTAAATAACAATTTGCGACACCTCTTAAAGCCTCAATACCTGAATGGTCGCTTACTTTTGATTCTATAAAATCAATTTCTACTTTTTCAGGGTCGTCTTTTGGGTCAAATTTAGCACTAAATGCCTGTGTAGAACCAAAAAATAAAGGTTTCCAAATTTCATATACTTTTGTTCCGTCTTCTTTGATATGTTTTCTAGCACGAATACGAGTAGCACTTTCCCAAGCAAAAACAAGAGCAGACATAATCACACCTACAAAAACAGCAATCGCCAAATCTTGCCACACCGTAACAGCCGAAACGGTAATCAAAACAATAGCATCAGAAACAGGAATTTTGTGTAAAATACGGAAACTACTCCAAGCAAAAGTTCCAATCACAACCATAAACATAACGCCTACAAGCGCAGCAATAGCACCAGATAAACAACCACGACCACCCGACTCAACATTGATAATCGATTGTCCAATCATAGCACAGCTACCCATTCCACCAAAAAGACCATTCAAAATATTTGCACCATCTTGAGCGACACATTCACGGTTTCCACTTCCTCTACTTTCCGTCATTTCATCAATCAAATTCAATGTCATTAATGATTCAATAAGTCCGACGGCAGCCAAAAGAAAAGCCGTTGATAAAATCAATCCCCAATTTCCTTGAATCCTATCAAATAAAGTAACAATTTGAGATTGAAAAGTAGGCAAAGAACCCTCTAAACCTGTTCCTCCTCCTTGTTTGATAAAAGAACCTACTGTACTTACTTCCAAATTTCCAAAAATAGTAACACAAGCCACTACAATAATTGCAATCAAAGCAGCAGGAATTTTTGTAGTCAGTTTTGGTAAGCCAAACATAATTCCCATCGTAAGGGCAACCAAACCAAGCATAATTAAAAGGTCATTTCCTTGCATCCATTGAGGCACTCCTCCATTTATTCTTTCTTTGAAAAGCCCCAGTTGAAATAAGAAAATCACGATAGCAAGACCATTTACAAAACCCATCATCACAGGATGTGGAATCAGACGGACAAATTTCCCCAAACGAAAAACACCTGCTGAAATCTGAATTACACCTACAAAAAGAAGTGTAATAAAAAGCCATTGTAAACCCAAATTTTCAATAGGCACATCTAAAGTAAGTCCTACGGCATTCCCTTTTTGAATTAAATGAACCATCACAACAGCCATTGCACCTGTCGCACCCAAAATCATCCCCAGTCTTCCTCCAAAAAGAGCCGTAATAAGTCCCATCATAAAAGCTCCATACAAGCCTACAAGAGGATCAACCCCAGCCACGAAAGCAAAAGCAACAGCCTCAGGAACGAGTGCTAAAGCTACTGTAAGTCCTGAAAGAATATCATTTTTAGGGTTTTGGGTAAATGTTTGAGAAAAATTTTGAGAAAAATTTTGAGAAAAGTTTTGAAAAAGTTTTGAAAAAGTTTTGAAAAAGTCGAATTATTTTATGAATTTATTTTGTAAAATTTTTAGCTGGATTTTATTTTTTTTGATTGTGTGTAGTGCTGTCTTTTTTTAATGAAGGTGCAAAGGCACGATTTTTAAATTTGATGTTTGTTCTACTAGATTACAGACCATTCATAAAATTTTAACAGCAAATCATAAATCAGACAAAACAAAAAAAATCCTCACTCCTTTTTTTGATTGGAGTGAGGAAGATTTGATTCAAAGTAATACGAAAAAATTATATCAAATTCAGTTTATCATTACCCAATTCAATTTTAAAACTAATTTTCGTTTTTAGTGTCTCAAAAACTCTAAGAACTATATCAAAACTAACGCTTTTCAAATCACTTTCCAGTATAGAAATTTGAGATTTTTGAACGCCTATTAGTTTTCCTAGTTGTTCTTGTGTTAGATTACTTTCTTCTCTAGCTTGTTTTATGGCGTGTGCAATGGTATCAAGTCTTAGTTCTGTTTCAAACTGCTCTCTTTTGGAAGTTCCTTTTTCTCCGATATATTTATCTGTTACTTCTTCTAATGTGTAGGTTTTCATAGTTGTTATTTTTTAGATTTATCAAGTTAGAAAATAATAATCAACTACACAAAACACCAAAAAAATTCCTCACTCCTTTTTTTGATTGGAATGAGGAAGATTTCTAGTGCAAGATTCTATCTTGTACTTGTTCTTTCGCAATCATATGCTTGCTAAAATAATAGACACAAGGTAGAACCTTGCGCCAGAGTGGGTGATACTATGAACAGGTGGAAAATATCTATCCTATGTAACCTATCGTTTCTCCTTCATTTGCTTTACAATTAGGACAAGAAGAAGTCCAAGAGCTTCTAGTACAAGTAGAACAGTAAACTTTACTACATTTTCTACATCTTTTCACAGTATCTCCTTTTTTTTGCCCAGAACAATTTGGACATGCTTGATATGTTGCCATATTATTTAAATAGTTTAATTTCATAAAACATTCTATCGAATTCAAAGCAATCCAGTAGATTTAAACAAAAACTTTCTTCTACAACCTCAATTCTTATCAAATACCCAAAATAATCCAACAAAACCTACTAGAAACGTTATAAAGACTACTATGCCGTTATTATCAGATCCTAACGATCTAGCAAATTTTATTAAAACAAAAACTATAACAGCTAAAATAGCTGCCCTCACAATAAACCTAATAAAGTAATCCATTTATATGCTAAATTTTAAGTTTACCAGCCTGAACTGTCATTATTCCAGTCATCTTGGTCTAAAGAATTTAAATAACTTATCACTTCAAAAGAAGGTTTATAACTTCTATCTTGAGTAAATTTACTATTAGAAGAAGAATTGTAGTTTTCTATATGTCCTACGTACTTTCGATTTTGTCTGTCATAAACCAATCTATCAGTAGATGTTGAACCCGTTTCTAGTTGATATAGCTTTTGTTTAGCTAATCTTTTTATATCATTAATTGATAACCATTTTATACTCATATTAATGACATTTTAGATTGGCACTTTGGACAAACAAAAGTTGTTGAGAATATTCCAACCTTCTCGTTTCCCATGTTACGTAAACATGGTCTGCAAACTATTTTCCCACAATTAATACATCGTCTGAAAGAGGGAGCATTTTTATCAATAACCTCTTCTTTACCGTGTTTTGTATCTTTCCATTTTGTGTTTGTAGCACCACAAAATGAACAATTTTTTTTTGCTTCCATAAAAATATTAGTGTTTATATCTTCAAAATTACTATATTTACAATACCATATAAAGAGTGTAAAACTCACTTTTTTCACTACAAAAACTAAAAAAAGAAATGGAAGCAATAAAAGATACAGGAGAAAAATTGAGAGAGTTAAGAACTCGTAAAGGTTGGACACAAGAAAATGTAGCTGAAATGTTAGGAATGTCAGTAAGTAATTATTCGAATATAGAACAAGGAAAAACGCAGGTAAGTATTCCTAAACTCGCTCAACTGGCTAAAAAACTAGATTATGATTTTTTTGAATTGATTACTTTAGGAGAAAAAAATGTTTTTCATATTAAGGAAAACAAAAATAGTGGCAATCAAGCCTATATAATTCACGCTTCTTTACCAAATAATTATCAAACCTTACTTGTAGAAAAAGAAAAAACAGATTTAGAGAATACCTTTTTGAAGGAAAAAATAGAATTACTAGAAGATAAAATAAAGAATTTAGAAAAACTAATGGAAATGATGAATAAAGATAAACTGTAACTATTTTTTTGCGTTAGATAAAGTAAAATCAATTACTTAATAGATTAAAATTCAAAAATTATGAATACCACATTAAAGAAACAAATTATTTTAGATTTAGATATTTTAGAAAGATATGGAATGTTGCATTTAGTTTCTCAATTTGTGGAACTTATGAAACATCAAAAACCTGCTTTTATTACTAATCCAATCCGACATTTTGCAGGAAGTATGCCTAAAGAAAATGCTGAAGAAATTGAAACAATTATCAATTCAGAATTTAATACAATAGAAGGAGAATGGTAAAGGATAGAATTGTTTTAGATACAAATGTAGTTTCTGCTATATTAAAAGGAAATGCAGAAATTGTAGATAAACTAGAAAATTACACACCTTGTTTGCCTGTCATTGTTTGTGGAGAACTTTTATTTGGTGCAAATAATTCTTCTCGTGTTGCTCAAAACATCGAAATTATCACAAATTTTATAAATGCTACTGAAATTTTGGCTGTTACGTATGAAGTAGCAGAAAAATATGCTTTGGTTAGAAATCAACTCAAAAAAATAGGAAGACCAATACCAGAAAATGATATTTGGATTGCAGCTACTTGTTTGACTTATCAATTACCTGTGGCTACGTTTGATAAACATTTTGGATATGTAGAGGGAATAAACTTATTTTTGTAAAGATAATGTAGGGAAAAGTCAAATCATTTTCCCTACAAATAACAAAAAAATCTCTACAAAAACCCACCTGTATAATTCTCCTTCAATTCAGAAAGTTCCTTTGGTGTTCCTTCAAAACAAAGATGTCCACCATTTTTTCCTCCTTCTTTTCCTAAATCAATCACCCAATCGGCTGCACGAATAACCTCTACATTGTGTTCGATGACGATGGCAGAATGTCCCTGTTCAATGAGTGCGTTGATAGAAGTAAGGAGTTTTGAAATGTCGTGGAAATGCAAACCTGTTGTAGGTTCATCAAAAATGAATAAAATATGTTCTCGGTTGGCTCTGTCGCTGGCACTTTTGGTAAGAAAAGCAGCTAATTTTACACGCTGTGCCTCTCCCCCTGAAAGCGTATTTGACGACTGTCCGAGCTGAATATATCCCAAACCTACATCTTGCAAGGGCTGCAAACGTGCCATAATCGGTTTCGAATCTTTGAAGGTAATCAAAGCCTCATCGACAGTCATATCCAACACATCGGCAATGTTTTTTCCACCAAATTCTACCTCCAAAACTTCGGATTGAAAACGCTTTCCTTTGCACGACTCACAAGTCAGATAAATATCTGCCATAAACTGCATTTCTATCTTAATTTTTCCCTCTCCTTGACACGTTTCGCAACGTCCACCTTCCACATTAAAGGAAAAATAAGCAGGTGTAAAACCTCGCTGTTTTGAGATAGTTTGGTCTGCAAAAAGTGCTCGAATATAGTCATACGCCTTCACATACGTAACTGGATTAGAACGAGAAGATTTACCAATCGGATTTTGGTCGACCATTTCTACGCTTGTTATGGTTTTCAAATTTCCGTCTAGCTTGTCCATTTTTCCACTCTCGTCATTGTGATTTCCCAAGTGTTTGGCAAGGGCAGGATACAATAATTGACGCACCAAAGTAGATTTTCCAGAACCCGAAACGCCTGTAACCGTCGTCAAGATTCCCAACGGGAATTTAACCGAAATATTCTTCAAATTATGTTCTCTTGCACCCACGACTTCAATATATTCATTCCATTTTCTTGGCTTTTGAGGAACAACCACCTGCATTTCATCACGCAAATATTTGGCTGTATAGCTATCCGAATCTTTTTCTAATTCTTCTAACGTTCCTTGAAAAATAAGATGTCCACCATGCGCTCCTGCATCGGGACCGATATCGATAATTTGGTCGGCAGCTCGCATAATTTCTTCTTCGTGTTCGACAACGATAACTGTATTTCCCAAATCACGCAGTTTTTTTAATACTTTTATCAAATTTTGTGTATCTCGTGGATGAAGTCCAATACTTGGCTCATCTAAAATATACATCGAACCCACCAAAGCCGAACCCAACGAAGTAGCTAGTTTTATACGCTGAAATTCTCCACCTGAAAGCGTTGCTGTTTTTCTATTCAACGTCAAATATTGCAAACCTACTTCATTGAGATATTGCAAACGGTTTCTAATTTCTATCAAAATTCGTTTCGAAACGCTGGCTTGATGTTCTGTAAGTTCTAATTGATTGAAAAATACGATTAGTTCATCTAAAGGAAGTAAAACCAATTCTTGAATTGATTTTTTATCAATCTTTACATAACTAGCTTCTTTTCTGATGCGTGTTCCGATACAGTCTGGACAGGTTTTTCTTCCTCTGTATTTCGAAAGCATTACTCTATATTGAATCTTATAACTTTCACTTTCTAAGTCTTTAAAAAACTCAT
>Ga0100394_1000164_pt1 | contig 55568 bp, 48 predicted proteins | sample CryGeymeta201518_FD_81549 | JGI IMG/M metagenome (GOLD analysis project Ga0100394, IMG submission 81549) | Groundwater microbial communities from Crystal Geyser aquifers in Utah, USA - Crystal Geyser metaG 2015-18 | ecosystem: Environmental > Aquatic > Deep subsurface > Groundwater | place: USA... | reverse complement strand
CATTTGCGACCATTGGTCTGCAAGGCATGGGTACTGGTGCGAAGGCGAAGTTCCGGATCATCGTGAAGAAGCCGGGTGAGAAAACTGCTGACCGCAGTGATCCTTACGGCAAGATCGGGTTCTCCTCGATCAAGTTCTTCTACGGCTTCATCAAGCTCCGTGGTGAGCGGATGGCCGTGGCGTACAGCCCGATCCCGGAATAAGTCTATTCCATATGAACTGATTGAGGCCCCCTAGTGGGGCCTCTTTCATTTGCCAAGGTATTTAGTCTGTGTTAAGCGGACTTCACCATGGTAACTCACAAAGGATGAACCCAATGGATGATATCTCCAACAAAACCAACGAAGAACTCCTGACTCTGGTCATGGAGACGGATGACAAAGAAGTTCTGCGGTTTATCGCCAATGAACTGGAAGTGACTTTCTCCGGCAACACAGGGAATTTGACTCTGAAAGAGAAGATCGTTCCTGTGCTGGAAGCTCGTCTCGAAGCAGAATCCAAGCCAGATGAAGATGACCCCATCATGGCTGCTCTGGCTTCGAAACCTGAAGTCGTTGAGGCTCAGGCTGCTGCCAAGAAAGAGCGGAAACTTCTGGATCTTCCGAAAACTGCACTGGCAGAAATTGACCCCCATACTGCGGGTCTGTCTGACATCGAGAAACGTGCTATCGTTCGTGCGAAGGCAATGCGTCTTCATCGTGTGCGTGTTTCGAATCTGGATCCTGCTGACTCTTCGCTGCAAGGTGCAATTGTCACGGTCTACAACAAGTTCACGGGCAAGGTGTCGAAGTACATTCCCTTTGGTGAAGAGAATGACTACGGCTGGCATGTGCCTGAGATCCTGATCAATGAACTCAAGAGTCGGACTTTCAATGTCCGCAAAGAGGTCAAACGTCCGGGTCAGAGCTTTGGTGTGAAAGAATATCGCACTGTTCAACAACGGAAATTCGCCATCGAATATCTTGAACCTCTGACTGCTGAGGAACTCAAGAATCTGGGCAATGACCAGAAAGCACGCGGAGCAATCGACACGACTGCTGCGTAAGCGTATAGAGGGTCGTGAACCAAGGAGAATTTGCCATGTCTGATAAATTCGTAAACTCTGACAATTCGTCTACTCTGGCGAATAACCTGTTCACGGCCCTCACTGCTGGTGTGACGATTCCTCCGTCCCCAGACTTCTCTAATGCGAAGTATGATTTCACTCCGGATGAGACGACTGATCTTTACAAGGACATTGTTGGTGCAACCGTCGCAGAAGTAACCCTCGGTGAGAATACCATCGGGGGTACTGGTGCATTTGACGTGTTCATGACCGCAATGGACAAGCACCTTGAGCGTGAGTTCAAGGGTAATCGAATCACTGGTTCACAGTACGCAGAGGTCTATACCGCTGTGGCGAATCAGGTGATGGGACAAGCTGCTTCCTTCGTTCTACAGAAAGATCAATCTCGCTGGAATGCTGTGACTGCTCAGATGCAGGCACGTATCGCTCAGATTCAAGCCACTGAGGCTCTGATCAATCTGGAGCGAACCAAGATTGAAGCTCTGAATGCCAACTTCCAATTGAACCTGACTGCTGCTCAGTATGCACTGACCAAGATGCAGATCGCTACGGAAGAGGCTTCTCATGATGCAGTCACTGCGGATGTGGCTGCCAAAGAATACACGGTCAACTATCTGCTGCCTGCTGATCTGGCCATCAAACACTATGAGCGTCAGCAAGTGATGCCAACCGGTGTGGCTGTTCAGAAGGTTCAGGTGGATCGTATCCTGCCTGCACAGGCTGCAATCGCTGAGTTCCAGAACCGTGTTCTTCAGCCTCTGGAACGCGATATCCAGTTGCTGCAACGTGATCGCATTATCCCCACTCAGGCGGATATCGAAGACTTCAAGCGTGACAACATTCTGCCGATTGAACTGGCTCAGGCTCAGCACGTCGTCAATGTTCGTCAGCCTGCTGAGTCGGAACTCATCTTTGAACAGATCGAGAAAGAGCGTGCAAACACTCTCGATACCCGTCGTGATGGTCTTACTCCGATCTCTGGTGTCATTGGTTTGCAGAAGCGTAACCTCGACGTGGATGCAGACATCAAGGACTACAACCTGAACAACACCCTTCCGACTCAGCTTAACCTGCTTGGAAAGCAGATCATTCTTACCACTGAACAGGGTGAGAAAGAACGTGCTCAGACTCTGGACACTCGTTCGGATGGTGCAACGGTTGAAGGTCAGATCGGAAAGCAGAAGGATCTGTACGATCAGCAGATCGACAGCTTCATCAAGGATGCTCAACAAAAGGCTGGTAAGCTGTTTCTCGATACGTGGATCACTCGTAAAACTCTGGATGATGCTGTGCAGCCTGCTATCGAGTTTGAAGTCGATGCGGTGGGTGATGTGCTTGGAGCTATCCGGACGAACAACAACCTGTAAGGAGAAGTCATGGGTCTCTTCTCCTCCAAGAAAATCATTACGGTCTCGTCCACCCTCTACAACATGGCAGGGGATGAACGGGACCGTCCTGATTTCCTGAAAGGCACGGTTTTCTCGTCCGTGATCAGTAATAGTCCGTCTATCGCTGATGACCTGAATACAGCTTACATGGGTGGTCCGGGGCTTCAGCAAAGACAGTTCTTTCAATACTATGATCGAAACAACTTTCCCGGACTTCCTACTGCATCAATCGTGAATACAGTCACATTGAATCCTTTGGATGTTCAGCCTGAGATCCCTCTTTCTCCAGTACCTCCTGCTCCTGCTGGTTTGAATCTCAGGTGCTATGCTGCTGAAGTGACTGATGGATCTTTTGAGTCTTGGATCGAACGATGGATTCTACAGAATCATCCAACTCGAATTGGTGAAGATTGGCTTGGTGAATATGAACCAAGTACCAATGAGTTTTCTGTGGAATTTCCCAACAACGATACCTTCATTTGGACGAACAACATTGCTCCAGTCTATAGCCCATCGAAACGCTATATCGTGGCAAAGTACATCGAGTATCTGGATGAAAGCGAAGAGGCTGTTCAGACTGGTTCTGAGACAGTAGACGATCCTGTTTTGCCTGATACGACAGGCTTCACCAATCTTGTGACTTCAGGAACTTTCACTCCTGTCACTCTTCAGAGAGTTCGTAATACAATTCTCTCTTACAACAATGGAGATCCTGATCTTCAAGTCGAAACAAACGTCGATGCTGATGTGCCGGGAGAAGTCCATAATTGGAATCAGGAATGGGAAAAGGAAACCGTAACCTCTGTGAGTGGTCTTCAGGTTCAGGGTCTTCGTGAGCTTCTCTATATCCAAGCAACAGATGTAGTGACCAATGACTATTCCAATGTGGTAGTTACTCAGACTGATCTGGGTGGTGGGGTAATTGAAACCCGAACTGAAACTACCACAGGAGAACAGGTAACTGATCAATACACTCATCGAATTGATACTCAGATTCTTCTGAGTGGAAATCAGTATGGGCCAGAGCAAATCTTCATCTACGAACTGAATACAGGAAACTCGATTCTTGATGCTTTGGTTCAAGATGTTGATGTTTCTGGTTTGCCGCAGGAATTCTTTCCTTTCATGCCAGTTAGGATCAACAACGTATCTGTGGCAGATCCAGTGTATGCAGATCTCTATGATGACATGTCCAAAGCCTATAAAAGAGGTTTTGGATACAAAAAGAAATTTGGATCCCTTGTAGAATCTGTTGAAGAGAATCCTTCAATTGCAGACATCGACTATGCTTATCTCTGTTTTGGAGCATCTCTGAATGTAAAAGAGATGGCTTGTCGTCGATACATATTCAATTTCTTCCAGAAGATGATTCCATTTCAGTCTGGTGGCTCTGGATCGGCAATGGCCAATCTTCAAACTCAAGTAGATGAATATGATGCTGCTCTTCAAGCTCTTCGTGATTGGGAGACTCAAGTTGCAAATATGAACCAAGACAGACTTTGGACTGAGCTTCCTCCTCGTCCTGAGATTCCTGCTATCAGCCCTCCTCCAACGAATACCATTACACTGGCAGAGGCTTCTCTTGGTTTCGATATTCGTATGGTTTGGGTCCATGCAGAAGTGAACCAGTTCAATGGAACTTTCACTCGTCAGGATTCTGATGTTCTGGGACAGCAAGCTAAGAATAACGATATCGAATTGCGTGTGGGAACTCCTTTTACATGGGAAGAAAGAGAATCCTACAACACACGAAACGGAGAAGAAGAAAGAGTAATTCAGAAGTCAATTCCTTCGATGGAGATCTGGTGGCAAACTGATCCCGGATCTTATCGAGTTATGACTGTATGGGGTCTTGTATCATACAACTACATTTACGGTGGTAAAGCAGTTGTCATTACTTCAACTGAAGCTCTTCAGGATACTGAGGAGTCTGGTTTCTTGGTTCCACTCCATTATCCAACCATGTTGGAAATAGGGATTGTAGATTATACCCAAATGGCTACAGCCAATTCACACATCCTATTTAACAGCTATGAAGTGACAAAACAGAGATGGTATGAGAGAGGGATCTTCAAGATTCTCTTGGTCATTGCCATTTTGATTGTGGCTGTTATTGCTTTTCCCGGTGCATTTTCAGCCGGTGGTGGGATTCTGGGAGGTAATCTCGCGCTTGGTACAGCCTTGGGTCTTACAGGTACAGCAGCCCTCGTAGCAGGTGTGGTGGCCAATTACATTGCTTCGATCATCATTGCTGAAGTTCTGAAGATCGTAGGTACTGCTCTCTTCGGTGAGAAGTGGGGTGCTCTGTTTGCTGCTATTGCTGGTTTCGCAATCGGTGCAGCAATGACGGGTATGAAGATCTTCTCTGCAAAAGGTATCTTGGGTCTGGGTAATGCTCTGGCAAACGGCTATGCTGGATGGGTTCAGGGCAATATTGCTGAGATGCAAGAAGATCTTGTTGGGGAACAAGATGCTTACGAAGAGACGATGGACAAGATCAATGAAATGCTGAAAGACCTCTATAACCAAAACGGATTGAATTTCAATCCGATGAGCCTTATGGATGGGACACGGAACACTGGCGGCAGTGGCGGCTACCTTCCTGAAACCCTAGATGGGTATATCAGCCGTACAACCATGACTGGGGGAGATGTTGTAGATCTCACCTTTGCTATGGTAAATGACTTCGTAGAGATTCAACAAACACTGCCGAGGAATTGATCATGACTGCACTCTCTTGGGGAAATACTCTTGGCGATGCCACGATGAATGGCTCGGATATGTCAAATCTGGGCTTTGCCACTGGTCAAGTGGTTTCGAACCCTGTCGGTGCGACAGGTGCTTCTGTTTCTGCTCCTATCAGCGGTGTGACTGATACCTCCACTGTTCTGAGCAATCCGGGAACGGCTGCTGGTCAGACAGGTGGTGCAGGAAACTTCTGGTCGAAAGATGGTGGTGCTGGCCTCATCCTTGGTGGTGTTCAGGTTCTAGGGAACCTCTGGAACTCTTATCAAGCCAACAAGATGGCGAAAAAACAGATGTCCTTTGCTCGTGAGCAGTGGAACACCAACCTCGCAAACCAAACACAAACGTACAACACCGCTTTGGAAGATCGGATTCGTGGTCGTTACGCTGAAGGCGTTCGTTCAGAAGCTGATGTCCAAGGTGAGATCGACAAACACAGCCTCTAAGGAATAGCCCATGTCCCGAGATCAACGACTCGTATGGCGCGAACTGAGCCAAGCCCAACCGAACGTGGCTCCCCTTTTGGCTCAGGCCAATGAGGGTTTCAACAATGCTGCTGATGCGGCTGGATCCATTCTGGAACGCTACCAGAGTGGTCGAGAATCTATTGGTGATCGTGAAGCCGCACGTCGTCTGGCTGGGATCAATGATGAAGCTGAATTTGATTCGTTCCTTGCAAATGGTGGTCTTGCTGATCTTCAAATTTCGAGAGAGATGCAAGCTAACCTGATGAACATGCGTGGAACTGCTCTGGGTTATCAGAACAACCGTTCGATCATGAATGATCGAGATACTCGTACTGGTCTTGCAGTGAATGCTGATGCTCGTCTTGGAGATCTTCATGGTGTTGCCATGGAAGATCATCGCTGGCGTCAAGGTGCTCGTGCTGAAGAGGCTGGTCTATCTGGACTCTATGTGGCTGATCGTCTTCATGGTCAGACTCATGGAACCACTGGTGGTGCTGCAACAGCTTCAACAGGTGGTGAAAATGTAGCATGGCTTCAGATGCAGAACCAAGATGCAATTCGAAATGGTGCTTTGTCTCCAGAATTGACTCGTGCCATGGGCTTTCTTGGTGACATGGGTATCACTTTCCGTGTGAACTCTGGTGGACAGAATCCCGGAGAAGGAACCGGTTCCAATCGTCATGATCATGGTAATGCTGCTGATGGTGATCTCTACATGGGAGATACCATGCTCGACTGGAACAACCCACAACACATTCCTATTCTTCAGGAAGTGGTTGCTCGTGCTCGTTTGAACGGTGTCACCGGTATTGGTGGTTCAAACAGCTATATGGGTGCTGGTCGTATGCACTTTGGTTTTGGCAATGAAGCTGTATGGGGTGGTACTGATCATACCCGTGGAGGTCTTCTTGCTGATGGTGGTGGATGGTTGGCAGAAGCCTTTGACAATCCTCAACAATTTGCCAACCGTTCTGGTCAGTTCACTCCTCAATCTGCAACTGCGGCTGTAGCACAAGGTGCAAGTCCTCGTGGTGCTTTGATGACTGCTCTGGCAGATTCTCAGTTTCTGAATCTCTCTCAGATTGAAGCAATCATGACTGGTTCTGATACATTCCGTGCTGCTGGTGATCAGCAGATCATGGAAGATATCACTCAGCAAAATCAAGATATTGCTGCAAACATCTTCCAAGAACGGATGGCAGATCCAAACATCCTGAACCAGACTGATTTCCTTCAGGCTCTGAATGAAGATCTGGCTCAATCAGGAAACTTCTCTGATGCTGAACGTCTTCAGGCAACTCAGTGGGCTGAAGATCTTCTTGCCAACTCTTCGGCATTCCAAGAGCAACTGGCTCCCAGTGTGACTCAGGATGTGGCTGCTACCAACATCATTGCTGGTGCAGAAGCTGATATGCGTCAGGGTCTGGAAGGCTCTGCTATGGGACGTATCCAAGTGGATACACAACGCTTCATGCAAGCTGAAGATCCTATTGTCGAACTTGAGCAGATGCTCAATCTTGACACTGATGGTCAATCTGCTGGTGTGTGGGGTGGTCTTCTTACTAAAGGCCAAGCTGGTTATGATCGAAACAACCTTCGTAACCTTGTGGATCGTATCGCGTCTGATAACCGTATCACAGAAGCACAAGCTGCTGCTGTGGCTCGGGAAATCTTTGTTCGGGATCCTTTCTCGTTTGCTGGTTTTGGTGCCAATACTCTGGAACGTCGTTTTGATATTGATGATGCTGCCGAGATGGCTCAACAGGTTTTGAATCCTGATGCTCAGTCTCGGTTTGGTGATGCCAATCGTCGTGCTGCTGAAATTCAACAGGATCTGGCAGAAATCAACAAACAGATCTTGGAAGATCAACAACGCCTTGAAAAGACTCGTGATTCTCGTGAGCGTCAAGTGATTCAAGAACGTATTGCTGCTGGGCTTACCCAAATGACAGCAATGCGATCTGAGGCTCGTGGTTTGTTCAGTGAAGATGCTCTTCTTCGTCCGGGTGGTCAACAAGACCCTGCTGAAGCTGCAATCGCTGCTGCGGCTGCACGTCGTGAGGCAGTAGCAAATCAGCCTGTGCCATAAAACCTCTGGAAACTCTGCTCATGGTATGCCATATCGGGGTCACAATGTGATCTATTGGGACACTACATACCATGAGCGGACCTTATCAAACTTCACCACTTGATCCGATCATTGCACAACGCAATGAAACTGAAACCGCTCGTGAAGCTCAACGACAGCTTCTAGATCCGACTTTCCATACACGGGCTGCCATTGCTGCTGAGCAAGACAATATGCTTGCTACTGAAGCTGGTTTGGCTCGTGATCTCTTGGTTGAGAACTTTGATACCCTTCGAATGAAGTATGGTCAGGATGTCGCTGACCAAGCATTCACTCTTCGGAATACCCAAGAAGAACTCGCACGCTTCCGTGATGACAAGAATTCTTTTGCACAAGCTGCTGGCGATGTTTCTCTGGATTTCATCTCCAGCTTTGTAGGACTAGCCGGGAACACTGTTGGTGCTCTGGCTGTTCGTCCTATGGCTTGGGCTGCTGGTGTAGATGCTGATGCTGCTTCTGCAACTCTGGCCGATTTCACAAGTTTCGTTCAGAAAGAGATTCGTTCTGGTCGATCTGATCGTGCTCAGGCAAGCTCTCAGTTTGCTGCCATTCAACAGAACCTTGACAGTCAGGACAACTTCGTTGAAGCCCAACGTGCCATTGAAGACGGTATGTCTCCTTGGATGGCTTCTGCCCAGATGGTCGGGAAGAACTTCCTTGATGCAGGAAAGAACATTGGAACTGACTATGGTCAGGCTCAGGAACTGATTGCTCAATCTCTTGGTTCACTGGGTCCGTCTGCTGCTATTGCCCGTGGTGCAAGTATTCTGGCTGCCAAAGGTGTGGCCCGTCTTACTGCATCTAAGCGTGCTCAGTCTCTTGCTGCTGCGGGTGCTGCTGCTGCCGCTATTGGTGCAACGGAAGCCTCTGGAACCTACGCAGAAACCATGCAAAACGTCATGGACATAGATCAGGAAACCCTGAACCAATCTGAAGTGTATCAAGGTCTTCTGGAAGAAGGGTATTCTGAATCGGAAGCTCGTGTAGCTCTGGCCAATATGACTGCTGAGACTGCATTCTCTGCGAACCTTCCCGCTGCCATTGCTCTTGGTATGCTCACTCGTCGCTTTGAAACTGCTCCTATCGGGGCATTCAAAGGATCGGGGATCGTTGACGGTATGCGTCAAATCACTGCTCAAGGTGTGGAAGAAGGTGGTCAGTCTGCTGCATCGGTTCTGTCTGGTGCTCTTGCCATGAACAAACGTGCAGATATTGGCACGTCGTACACTGAAGGACTGGGTGAAGAAGTTGCAGCCGGTGCTTTGGGTGGTATTGGACAAGCTGGTACTTTGGGTGCTCCTCGTGTTGCTCTGAACACTGTGGCTCAAGCTCCGGGTGCTGTGGTAGCTGGTGCTCAAGCCCTTGGTTCAGGGGCTGTCACAGCCGCACAGGCTGCTCAGTCGATCTATGAGTCCACTGCACCTGCTCGTGAGCGTGCTGGGGCTGCTGCACGCAATACGGCTGCTGCTGGGGCTATTGCTGCTGGTCCTTTGGCTGATGCTGTCGGAGAACGTGCTGCTCCCGTCGTGAGGCAAGCTCAAAGGGTTGCTGAAGCCACAGGGCAACTGATTTCGCCTGCTATCGCTTACGTGGCTGATTCCACCATCAACAAAGCCAATCGGAAACAATTGAAAGCTAATACTCAATCTGCTCTGGATCTCAACGAAGAGGTCTCGACGCAGATGGAGAACTTGGCTCCTGAGCTTCAGACAAAGATCAATGAAGTGGATGAACCATCTGAAGGCTTTGCTGGTCTTCAGGGGAACAATGTCATTGAGACTGTTGCTGCCATCAATGCCAAGATGTCTGAGAAAGGTTTCCGTCCGGGGACAGAGGACACTGCATATGCAGCGAACCAACTGATGAAGATTCGTCAGATGGCTAACTCTCTACCTCCGAAAGCCAAACGGCTGGCCAATGCTCTGATTGATACCCCTGCTTCGCAGAGGATTATCAAAGAAGCTGGTATGGTGGATCTGAACGATACGAAGCGTGTCGGGATCATCAAGGATTCTGCGATCACTCCGAAAGAGGTCAAGCTCACGAAAGACGTGGCTTTGACCAACCCGACGAATGTGAACCCTGATCGTACTGAGAAGATTCTCGAACAGAACTCCAAGGATTTCACACCTCTTCAGGCAAAGATTACGCGGGTTGCTCTCAACGCATCTCGTGCCGTGAACGAACGTTTGGACACTCAGATCGAGATCCAAGACGAGGAGAACATCGGTCTCAGCAGGATTGGAGAGCAACCCAAGAAAGGAACGTCGAGAGATGAAGTGAGTCGCTCTATCCTTGCTGAAGGTTATGAATCTCGTGGTGCCAAGCCAAGGCCGTACCGTTCGGTGAATGATTTCGCACGAGATATCATTCAAGGACTTCAATCTCCTGATCAGACTGTACTGGATAATGATGGAAACATCATTCCTTTGGCTCAGGTGGCTCAGGAATTCACCAACTTTATCCAGCATATGAACAACAAGGTGGATGCCTTGAACCGTTCTGCTGCTGCTAACGTCGTGAACAAGAAAGGAAAACGTGTTGGTCCTTCTCTTGGTTTCCGTGGATTAAAGAATCCTCTTCAGTTCGAAGAAGAAGCTAACTGGAAAGGATCCAAAGTCTTCGTGCATCTGGATAATCCTGAGTCCATCGCTACTGCAAAGCAGGTGGAAGCTGATGTCCGTACTGCTGAGACTGTCTATGCTGCGATCCAGAAGGAATTCCCCGAAGTCTTCGAGGGAATGAACATTGTGATGCCAGTCACACTGACTCTCCCCGACAACAACCCAACGGCTGTCGAGGAGGAAACGGCAGTTTCCGACGAGCAGCAGAAACAAACACAAGAACAGTCAACTCCCTCGGAGACTATCGACGAAGACACGCCGCAGGCGGTGTCTGAGGAGATTGTGGAAGATACCATTGAAGAAACTCCTCCAACGGCTATCGACGATGGAGCAACTGGTGTTGAAGAAAGAACAGACGAGGCGCAAACCGAGTCTGTGAATGATGAAACTCCAGTTGAAACGGAGGAGACTGATGCAGACAAAGACCTCTACAACCTGTTGAAAGATCCTTCCAAGTGGGATCCGATTGATCGTGTTCGTGTGAAGGCAATCACTAATGCTGCACGTAACCAAGTACGTGCTCTGATCGAAGCCAAGTTTGGTAAAGATGCTCTGAAGCGTGTCGATCAAGTAACGATCTATCCGGATCGTGTAGAAAAAGGTTGGGGGTTTGCATGGACTCCTGCTGGAAAGAAACGTGGCGAAATCTTCATGAATGAGAAGATGTTCGACAGTGAAGGTAATCTAACCAAGAATGGTAAGAACGTCGTGGTCCATGAAATGGCCCATGTAATGGACTTCACTCATACTCGTTTCTCTGATGATCCTGCATCAATCTCCAAGCAGCGTATGTTTGAAATTGGTCAGCCTCTTGATCAGGAATGGCAAGCAATCGACCATAACTACAATGAATTCACTCAGAGTCGTTATGAGTATGTTGAGTCTTTCCAAGAAGATGGAGATCTTGATCAGCGTCAGGCTGAGATGTGGGCTGTGCTCACTGAATACTTCTTCATGGGTGGTCGTGACATGCTTGCGAACGCCCCTATTGCCCTAGCAGAACTGGAGCGAATCTATGGCCCAAGACCCGAAGCAACTCGAACTGCCCCTGAGTCCGTCAGTACCGAAAACACCGGTTCCGGACGAGATGGAGATATCGTCGCAATCGAAACCCCAGTCGAAACAGAAACCAATGAACAAGTAAGAGAAACCACTGGTCAGGCTCTGACTCGTGGATTCAAAGTGCTGGGTGAGTTCTGGAATTCCTTCATCATGAAGGAGACTGAGGGCCATCCCAGCACTATGTCTGAGCTTGAGAAGGTCATGGCTGATAGTAAGAAAGCCAATGCTGAATCTCTGAACTTTGTCAAGGCTGTAGGGGATGTTTTGAAGGCTCAGATGCGGAAGCGTCTGGACAAACAGATCACTGTGAATGGACGGAAGAAGACTATTCGTGAGTTCATTCAGGAAGGTCAGACTCAGTTCCCGCAGTTCCGTGGTGGTATGCTGGTGGATCCCAAAACTGGGAACTACGATGAGAACCTGTTGGATATGGTTGCTGTGGCTGTGTCTGACTGGCTCATGAACAACACTGGATCTGATCCCAACCGTATCGACGACACTCTTGAGAAGCTGGGTCTGAACCTTGTGGACATCTCTGAAGAGCATCACGGTGCTGTGATGAATGGTGTTCCTCCCAGCAATGCTGTGGACAGTCTCAGCAATGAGATCATGCGTATGCTCGACATCCAGATGGATCCGAAACAGAAAACCAATATCCTTCAAGGGATTATCCATGGTTTCACCAAAGAGGTTTTCACTGCTCTGTCTCAGGATGGTCGGTTTGTGCAGACTGCACGCTTTCCTGTGGATACCGGGAAGACTGACAAGAAAGGGAACAAGATCATCCAGATGACGGAAACGTATCTGGTGAACAACCTGATCGACGAAGAGACTGGGGAGAACCCTCTGCGTGATTGGCGTGCCAAAGTTCAGGCTGCCAAGACTCAGGGCAAGGCTGCCACTGTTCGTGAAGTTCTGTTTGGTGATCGTGCTCCCATCTGGTCAATCGGGAAGAAAATCGAAACTGTTGATGAGACTCAGGGTCGTACCAACATCCTGCTGTCCATGCTTGAGAAGCGTGCTCTCAAGAAGATGCAGGACATTCCGAGCTATCTGGATGAAACCTTCGCCCAGATCGTAGCCTATTTCGATGAGGGTGTGATTCAGGATGTGCTTGGTTTCACTGATGATGAAACCGAGAACTCTGTGCTGAAGAAGTCCATTCGTGGCAAGAACATCAGCATCACGAAGAACATCGACGAAACCACTGCTCTCGTTGAGGCTCTCTCCAATAGTGGAGATGAACCGGGCAAGATCCCGGTGTACTTCCCGTTTGGTATCACCAAGGTGGGTCGTCATCAGGCTCAGGGTCCGAACCCTCAGAGCAACAAGTTCATGCGTGCTCTAGTCACTGCGACTTGGAGTGTTATCTCTTTGAACAATCTGGATAATTTCTGGATTGCCGTGGGTCAGGCTGCTGATCTCAGCGGTGTGAACAAGGCTGAAAAGAAGAACCATCGCTTCATCATTGAGAATGCTCCTCGTATCTTTGAAGAGACTTTTGGTCCTGCCAAGGACATGATGAAAGAGATTCTCAAAGGGAATGATATCGACCAGCAGGCATTCAAGGATGCCGTGGGTATTGTTGAACCTCAGCAACTGAAAGCGATCATGGCTGTGGCTCAGATGGAGCTTGCCCGTGAGAACGGACAGACTGATTTCCGTACCTCTCTCAGCTTTGAGCTTGATGGTCTGACGAACGGTGTTGCCAACATGATGGTGAACTTCGCTCAGGGTGTGATCTCTCCTGAGATGTTCGAGAACTTCCAGCGTGTGGGTCTGTACCTTGGAAAAACTGGCAAGGCAGTGAATGACTACTTTGCTCAGAAAACCAGCCTCGACATGTACGAGACTGTCGCTCGTTTGGGTGATCAGATCCTCATGCGTGTGGAAGGTTTGGAACCATGGCAATTGGAGCAGCGTAAGGCTGCGATTCGTCTGGCAGGTATCATCGGAAACTTCGATCCTGATACCGGTCAGATGACTCGTAACTCTGCCAAAAATCCGATGACAAAGATCAACTATGGATCTGGTGTCCGTGGTGTGGCTGTTGGTATTGCTGATGACATGCTGATCAAGTTTTATGAGGATCTTCAGAAAAAGCCGGAGAATGTGTCTCTGGATGAGTTCTACTATCCCGGATTCACCAAAGATATGAATGCCTTGGGTCTGAAGATTGGTGACAAACCATCCAAGAAATTCAACTTCCCTTCGGAACAGGTGAACAAGTTCCGTACCTCGATCCAATTCAGCATTGGTAAAGCTCTGACTGAGGCTACCAAGGCTGTCATTGGTCATGAGGTCGGTCGTCTGAATGATGTCATGGTGATGTCCACGAACATTCAGGCCCGGTATCTCCAGAAGATCTACGATGCTGAGCTTGAGAAACTGGCTGAAGATCTGGCCAAACAGGACAAGGTTGGCCGTAACTCTAAAACCGGCAAGGCTCGTATCACTGAAGTTCCTCTGGAAGAGATCCGGAAGCTGGAAGATCGTCTGATGACGATGGCTCCCATCTTCGTGTCTGATGACCAGTCTCTTCTGATTGGTGGTTTCACCAAGCAGCGTGCAGATGACTTCCGTACTTCGACCAACTTTGATCGTGAGATGACTCAGGGACCGCAGATGCGTCGTCCTGATGATGTGGGTGTTCGTGCCATTCCGTTCTCTGTGATCGGTACTGGCGACGCCATGATGATGAATCTTATCTTTGGTTCGGATGGAGCACCTGACGACGTACTGGGGATCTTCGATGGTCTGGATATCCCTCTGGACAAGATCCAAGAGTATGCCCCTTACGTGAACCAGCAGGTGGCAAAGTCTTGGGATCGTGATGTTCTTTCTATGGTTCAGCAGAACTTCAACGGCTTCCTAAACAATCCGGAAGTGGATCGTAATCTTTTGGAAGAAGTCGTGTCTGAACTGGCTTCAGAAAACAAGAATCCTGATCTGAACTTTGCCACCTCTGCTGATGCAGTGGGAGATTTTCTGACAGAAGCTCTTCGTCAGAACCGTGCATTCAAGCAAGTAATGAAAGAGACTGCACGTACTGTCGATCAAATGGGTGGTTCGTCTGTAGGCTGGAGCAGCAGCACAGGTGAGGAGCGTTCTCCTGCGGAGATCAACACCCGTATTCAACGCCTTCTGGAAGGCAAGAACCCGGACAAGAAGACCGATGTGAAAGCACCGGTATTCGTCACCACTGTGGGTGCTCACTTCCAAGCCTTGAAACTGAATGACCGTCAACTGAAGGTCATCAACAAGCTGATGCAACTGGACGAAACTGGTCTGATGGAAGCCCAGCTTGTGATGGGAACTGTCGAACAGGTTCGTGACTGGATGCAGGAAAACATGCCTAATGCCACCAACGTCATGCGTGACGTGAAAGGTGGTTGGGATGTGGAAAACCGGATCATGTATCTGGCCACCAACGATCCTGAAACCTTCATACATGAGTTTGTTCATGCTGCGACGTTCAACACTGTGCTCGATCACTACGAAGGGAACGGGAACAAGTGGGTGAAGAACCTTGAGGATCTCATGGTTCAATTCCTGAATATCGAGTCCAAGGGCCAGAACATCATCAATGCTCAGGTGGCAATCTCTCGTCACTGGAACAAGACTGATCCATGGAGCAAGGCTGCTGCTGTGAATGAATACATGGCTTGGGCCTTGTCTAACAGCCAGATCACTAAGCGTCTGAAGAGTGAGGAAGCCTCGTTCCTGTCGAAGATGTCTGATGCTGTCCTGAACCTGATGCGTCGTCTGATGGGTGCCATTCCGACGGACATGTTCAACCAGACTGTTTTCAACACTCACATGATGATGACTCCTCATCTGGAGAAAACCTTTGGTGAAGAAGGTGGTAATGGTGATGGTGGAGACGGAAACAATGGTGGGAATGGTGGGGGAGAATCCACTCCTCTCGGAAACAACCATACTGACTATTGGATCCAGACTCTGGAGAACTGGGTCGATCAACAGGATCTCGGTTCTGAAGAAGGCCGTCGTCGTATCTCGAAACTGGCCATCAATCAGGCGAATGCTGATCGTGTTCTCGACTCTCTGCGTCAGGCAGGTATGCTCCGGAATGCAAATGACCGGGCTACCTTCCGTGCGATCTATGGGATCCTGAAGTCTGAAATGGTTCTGGACCCGAACTCTCTGATTGCTCTGACCAAAGTGTTCCAGCACGTTGAGGAGAACATGACTCCTGAGATGTTTGGTTCCACTCCGGAAGATGCACAGACGTACTCTGCTGTCTTGAACTCCTTCGGTGCATATAAGACCGATGACACGTCGGATGCCGTGGCTGTGCTCTTTGCCTTGAGCCAGACATCGAAGAAGTTCCGTGATGTCATGGATCAGATCCCTGCACCTGAGACTGGTGAGATTGGCTCTGGTCTGAATGATTTCTTGGTTCGTGGTACGAACATGTTCATGCGGAAACTCATGGGTACGATCTCTACGGAGAGCGTTCCTCAAGAGGTTCTGGATGGTCTCAAGAAAACCATCGTCGATCACCACCAAGAGAAAGAGTTTGCCATTCTGGAGAAGCTCACAGGTGGTCTGAATGCTGCTGATCGGTTTGTGAAGGATCAGCTTACCAACATCGCTGAGACGATGCGGGATGTGGATGCACAGGCTCGTGCTGATACTCGTGGAACCATCGTTCAATATCTGACCTCGGCCCTGACTTATACCACCAACTTCCTCGACAAACCGGGGACTGAACTGAATGCTCAGATGGCACAGAGGTCTGTCTATCAGGGGATCCCGATTCTTTCCTTGGTTCCGATCCGTGAACTGATCGACGAATTCGTTGGAACCAATCGGGACAACAAAGACTTCGTTGCCATGCTGGACGTGGTGAATAGCCGTATCTCTGGTGTTCGTCAGGCTTTCAGGGAGAACCTGCCTGAGCTTCTGAACAAGCTCTTCAGCACTCCTCCTGTGGCTCAGCAGTGGAAGTCCATGCAACGGACTCTGGGTCGTACTGACTTCACTCGTTTCCTCGATCTGGCAAACCTCCAGTCGGGTATGCAGTTCCTTGAAGAGAGTGGTCGTCGTCAGAATCAGATCCAGTTCTTGGAGCAGCAGCTTCAATCGAAGATGAACCCGACTGACTTCCAAGATGCCATCGACAAATCGAAGCAACTGGCTGACTACATGAACGGGAAACGTGTCGGAACTCTTCTGATCCGTAACGCCTATGCGATCTCTCAGAACCTTGAGGGAGATTATGGGGATGACGTTGTGGCTCTGATCGACGAACTGACCACGTTCTACGCCATCGACACGATGGATGCAGACATCCGTGAGGATACGGTCCAACTGTGGCAGAACGAACCCAAGGCCATCATGGCAATTGTGTCATATATGCAACAGTTGAACGATGCTGAGGATCAGAAGGCTGTCTCTGAACAAGCTAAGCTGAATGGTTTCAAAGGGTATGTTCCCAATTTGGGAGCAGAGAATCATCGTATCATCGTGGCCAAAGACTCTGATGAAGAAGAGATGCTGCACCGGGGCTACAAAAAGATTGCTCCGTTCACTGGTGATGTGAACAACGCATTTGCTCGGTCCTACTATGTGACAAATATATCACAGCAGGGGCAGTATTCTCAGGGGATCATGCAGAATGTCTCCTCCACGTATCGTGGTGTGGACATCAACACTGGTCTGACTGTGACTGGAGATGCGACGAGCTTCATCTCTGATCCTGCTGTGGTGAACCGTATCATGGAAGAACTCCTTGATCCGACCTACACCCCAGAGGATGAGAACGAAGTCCTGATGCCTGTCTTCGATGAAGACAAGACGATCCTCGGGTTCGAGCGTTCGATCAATCCTGTGCTGACTGACAAGCTGTTGGGTCGTAAAGAGAACTTTGCAATCAACATCGGTGCTTGGGCTGGTCGTCAGGTGGAAGAAGAACTCTCGACCCAGTGGAATATGGCACTTGTCGATAAACTTGATGCCATGTGGCAGAACCGGGAAGCCGGTACTGAAAACCTCTTCACAAACATGAAGAAGACCAAGGATCCGATCTACGCTGAATCGTTCAAACTGATTCCTCAGAACATCAAATCCTACATGGATGGGAAGTTCGATGGAAACGGAATGATGGTCATGACTTCGATGGCTAACCTTTCGGTAGGCTATCGTGAAGCATCTATTGCTGATCTTTGGACCGGAAAAACCCGTATGCCCAAGGAGTTGCAGAACGTCGTTAAGGCTGTGACCCGTCAGCAGTTTGGTGAAACCTCACTGCGTACCCTTCTTGTCAAAGGGGAGCAGGGTCTTCAGTCTTTGGTTTCGGATGCGAAAGACATCATCGTGGTTAAGTCGCTGATCGTTCCAATTGCGAACACACAGGCGAACATCATTCAGCTTGCTACAAGTGGTGTGCCTCTGAAAACCATTCAGAAGCAATATCGTTTGAAACTGGCTGAGATCACTGAGTTCAACAAAAACCACATGAAGATCATGGAACTGGAGAACCAGTATCACATGACTCAGGATCCTCGTCGTCAGCGTTTGATTCGTGACAAGATTCAAGTAATGAAGGATCTGAATGCGAAGATGACTATCGCTCCTATGATTGCTGCTGGTGCATACAAGCAGATCTCAGAGGGTATCGAGGGTCTTGATCGTGCTCAGACCACTGGTGGTCTTGCTGCATGGCTTGAGGCTCAGGCTGATAAGCTGCCTGATACTCTGTCCACGTTGTCGAAGAATGCTTTGGTTTCGAAGTCCACACAACTCTATCGGGCTGCCAACCGGGCTACCCAGTACGGTGACTTCTTGGCGAAGTCGATCTATTACGATCACCTGCTTTCGCAGGGTATTCCGGAAGGAGAGGCACTCGCTTTGATGAACGAGGAGTTTGTGAACTTCAGTGCTCTTCCGGGCCGTACTCGCTCTATGCTTGAGCGTAATGGTTTGACTTGGTTCATGGCATTCAAGATTCGGATCACCAAGATTGCTATGAAGCAAATGCGTGAAAATCCTGTTCGAGCCATGCTGTTGAATGGGATCACGGATACTGGATCTCCGATCCAAGACAACATCTTTACTGTGATTGGTGAAGGTCGGATGGATTATGCCACAGGGTTCGAGATGCTCTTCGGTGCTCCGGAACTGAACCCATGGGTCAATCTGATGAATGGGTAACAGGGGGGTCAGGGAAGCTATCCCTGACCACTCTATGCCCTGCACAGGATGACACTGGATAACGTGTCTACGACCTACTCTGTGATGCCGTATGATCCGTCTAACAACAGGAGTCCAAGTCGCCGGAATTTGTTAAGTACCAACCGGGTGGCCAATGACTTTCTTGGTTGCCAAACCAACAAGGTCAATCCTTTGCTTCGTCGATCACAGCCCAGATAATGAAAAAGATGCCAGTGACGACGGCAATACCAATGAGGCCCCAGAATAGAAAGAAGCCAACAAAGGCCACAGCAACTCCGATGATTGCTGTGATGATGAGGGCAAGGACGATACCTACCGTCCCTGCCAGTGCTTTGAAAATGTTGCAGAACTTAGTCCACATCGAAGATACTCGACTTCTTGGGCTTCAGTTTCGTACCACCAGTTTCTTTGGGGGCTTCACTTTCAGCTTCTTTAGTTGTGGTCGGGGAGTCCGAGGATTCCTCTCCTTCGGAGTCCCCGAAGAGGTTTCCCTTGCCACCTGCTTTCGGAGATTCTTTCTCTCCGTCTTCAGCAGGTTGCGTCTCCGATTCACTTCCTCCGCTATCAGAGTCAGTGCCACTTCCTTCGTCGCCGCTATCAGCAGACTCTTCAGGAGCATCAGCAGCCTCCTCTCTCTTGGTAGCAGGCTTGCGTGCGTTCTTCCGGGGACGACCACCCTTGTTCTTCACGGGAGCTTCTCCCATGATGACTTCAGCAACGATCTCATCGTCATCGTCATTGTCTCCATACTCGATGGAGATTTCGACCGTAGCCTGATCTGCATTGGGCAGGGCAAGGGTCTTGACGTAGGCGTTCAGAGCATTCTGAATGTCCTCTTGATCCAGTAGGATTCTCATGTTTTCTGGCTCCTTGTTTTCCAGAATGTTGACTGTTGCAATGGCATGGCCGTCCAATGGACAGACGCCACCAAAGGAAAACGTGGACAGGATGATATGATCTTGGTTGTCATCCGGCAGTTTTCCACAATTCACCAGTGTGTCACTGAAATACTTATCAGCGATGGACCCGACATTCATGGTGTCGAGTCGCCCGTTCCTCGGTGCGAAGATCTCGTAGTGGATCCAGACCCTCTCTGCTGTAGGCTTATCCCTGAGTAACGGGGCTACCTCTTCTTCAAAGTTTTTCTTTTGTGTATTCAGGTGATGATGGTGCATGTTCCTGTAAACATTGAGATTTACCGGTTTGGTAGTTGTCTTGCTTACATGAACGTAAGTGGGGATCCGCACTGAGTACGAATCCCCAACCTCACCATCGAGTAGATCTGAAAGGATCAATCGTCGAACAGAGCCGACTTCTTCTTCTCGGAGGATCCACCAGCCGACTTCTTCGCACCACCACCAAAGGACTTGCCTTCAGCTTTGGTAGAGCGATCCCATGTCTTGCCACGGTTCTTCTCCAGCCACTTCTGGGCGTACTGACCATGCTCTTCATCCATCTGCTTGATGGCTTTGAGCAGATCACCGTCGCTCAGAACGTCGTCGAAGTCACCACCAAGGCTTTCCACATAGTGAGCCACCTCAGAGATGGTCACAGGCAGAGCTTCCGGGAAGAACTTCACGATCTCGTTGGTTTCACGAGTCTCGCCGGTAGGCTCATACTCACCAGACGATTCGTTCTTCTGGGTCTTGTCCACCACCTGCTTCTGAAGAGCCACTTGTAGGCTCTCACCGTGAAGCTCCACGAAGCAGTCAACTGCCTGCGGGATTTCACGCTTTGACTCGTAGTCATACAGGTTGAGAGTCTTCTCTTCGACATCCAGATCACCAATCTCTTTCGAGAGCAGCAGCATGGCGAGCGAGTTGACTTGGTTGTAGCCGGGAAGATTCTTCTCTTCACCGGACTTTTTGTCCTTGTACGTCACGTCACCAGAACCATTGGTCATCCAGATGGTGTGTGTTTGCTCAAGACCATTGATCTTGAGACAGAGGTTCAGGGATCGTGCTTCAGAGCGTTGGCTCTTGCCGATGTAGGCATACTTGATTTCTGCTGGATAGATATCCGTCTCAAGCGTGCCACCGCCACCGATGTAGTCGTCTTCGACCTTCTCGGATTTTACGGATTTCTTCTGTGCAAAGATGTTGCTCATCTGATTTCCTTCTCATTGATGAGGTAGTTTTTGGTCAGAGACCGAGAAAGAAGAGTTATTCGTCGTAGTACGCGATCATCTTCTTGATGACAGGAGCGATGTCGTTGTCGATGTACAACTCCTCCTTCTTCCACATTCCCATAGGGGATCGAATCCTGTCTCCGACAGTCTTCTTTGTGGTTCGGGTCTGGAAGACGTGCTTGAAACCAAGCTCTTCATCATCTTCAGTGATGTTCAGCATTGCATTCGGAGTCTTCTGAAGCTCCTTCATAGGCTGTTTGCTGACGTTGATCACAGTGGTGAAGTAGGCTTCCAGCCCCTTCTTGGCCAAGGCACCCTTTACGGGTACACGAGTCCGATACATCCCTGCTTCTTCATCAAGTTCTCGATCCAAGTGACCGAGATAGATGAAGAAAGCATCGACTTGAGACGATACAGTGATCAGTCGTTTGAAGAACTGACCATAATTACCCCAAGCCTTTTGGGTGTTGGCTGAGTCGAGAACGTGAATCGTTTCGTAGAGATCCATCATAAAGCTGATGGTGTCGATCACCACGAAATTGAATGGGCTGTTCTCTCCCAGTTCTGCAAGCTCTTCGAGCATGGTGATGATGTCTTCAGGATCGACAATCACCTTGTTCTTGAACTTGTTCTTGAAGGGTAGCGGTTTGCCACCCTCACAGTTGAGATACAGGACATCAGTTCTGTCTCTCAGTTCGTACAGGGACATTGATTTCCCTGCACCTGATTCACCACAAATCAGGATGCTGTGTGGATTGATATCTGTCATGGTTTCCCCTTACTTGGACATCTTGGAAGCCACTGATTTCAGGACAGTCGAATAGACTTCATCCTTCTTCAGTGGTGAACCAGAGTCCTGATTGAGCTTGACGACCTTCTTCTCGATGGTGTCGTAGTCTGCTCCTGCATCCATCAGCATTTTAGCATAATTGTGCAGGGTGTTATTCCTACCACCGACCTGCATATGGTTCAAGAACCAACGGTCGAGATTATCCATATTCCCAAGATCAATGATCGTCTGAACGTACTCATTGTTTGCTTTGGTTTTGGGAATAAATGGCAGTACATCAAGGACTTGTGGTCCACGATTGATGTAGATTTCAGCCATTGGATTGGTCCTCCACTTACGGCTACGCTGTTGTGCAGCAGTGTCCGTGTGGAATGGCAGCCACAAAGCAAAAGAGTCCATGAACTCTTTGTAGTCATCCTTCTCCAGATGAAGCACATAGTTGGTCGGAATGATCAGACGGAAGCGGTGTTCTTCGTCTGTGTGACTCTTTGTGGTGTAGGTGGCAAAAGTATAGTCATCCAGAAGAGTGTGGACCTGATCGAGTATTGGTCCATTTTGAATGACGTTCCCTTCCTTGTCACGTTCATGTCCGTCGATGTCGATGACCAGCATATTGAATCCGGAAATCACCTTGTCTTCAGAACGATGCTCACCTTCAAACTGATGATTACACCAGTGAAAATTCGGAGCTTTGAACAGTTTCTCAAGGTTCTCCAGTGGTTGAGTCACAGGCTCATAGTCATAAGCGAAATGATCGCTCATGCTGAACATCAGCTTGTTCAGATCAGTCTCCTGCAACATCGAACCACTGAAGAACTCCACCGACTGGACGACGTTCTTGGTAATGACGACGTGGTTGCCCACGCCCCATGCCATCGCCAAGTCCATCATCTCCTTCCGTGCCACCGTAGAGGTGGGATAGTACGGAAGGTCTTCCACGAGGTCCGCATGAGTGAGGTTGTCCGGAGCAGCCGCAATGTACTTCGCCAATCGAACGAAGTTTCGTTCGCGCTTCAGAAGTTTCTGAAAGGACGCACCTGACTCTTCGGCTATTTTGATGGCTTGCCGTAGGTGGATGTCGGTGATTTCAGGCGACTCGTCGATGAATGCGTAGACACCCGCCAGCTTCAGGGATTTGAAGTACCTGTGCGACAGTTCTGCTTTCCGGATTTCCTCATGCTCGGGCATGGCATTCGCTTCAGCTTCACACTGAAGACGATATGCAGTCAGTTCCACACCCACAGATTTGGAAACGTCGAGTTCGATTCCATGATACCGAAGGTCAGCGAACCTCTGGAAGTAGGTACGCCACTTCTGAAGAGCACTGGACTGCTGCTTTGACACCAGCCCATTGTAAACATCTTCAGGATCAACAGTGGCGAATTTGGTTTCGGATTTACCGATACCGAAGAAGCAACGTCGAGCGTAACCAGTTGAAAGCATGGAGTAAAACTCCTCTTCCACCTTGGCTCCGTCGAACAGTTTGCTGTTGGTTCCAAACATCAGCATATTGGCCGGGGTCATACCCCCGATATCAATGCCTCGTTCGTTGTCTGGAGTGTTCTTCACGAGCTTGGCTTTGATCTTGCCAAGGTCATAGAGTTCGAGGAACACGTTCAGAACCTCATTGTTGCCCAGCAGGTTCGAGCCGATCTCATCCATCTGGAAGTTGATCGAGCCTACACCTGCAAGCAACAGTTTGTAGCGAAGCTGCTTTACAGCAGGACCAGTGCCTGAGTCAAAGATGAAGGGAGCATGTCCCTGCTTCTTGAAGTCACTGTCTAATGCTTCTTTTTCTTTGGCTTCATCTCCACCCTTTGCAGCAGCGATATCCACTGCGAGATTGAAAAGATTGGTTTCAGCAAGGTTGTAGAAACTGCCGTGCATGAAATTTTCACGAAAGTCAGCCAGCACATTTTCCATCAAAGAGACAGAATGACCCTTACCAAAGCCAGATGTGGCCAAGGCAATCGAATAGATGTTCACAGGGATCTTGCCACGTTCTGGGCTGTTGATCGTGGTTCTCATAGCTGAAGGCATCAAGCCAAGGAAATAGGCTACCTCAGCTTGAAAGAAGTCACGATTCACGTTGCCAGTTCGATGGCAGAGAAGATCCACAAGTTCTTCCATTGCGGGATGGTGCGGAATGCTTTCGATGACCGAACGATCATAGAAGTTAGTCATCTGGGAAATACTCCTTGCGTTGTTCACAGACCGGAAAAGCAGGGCAATACTCACATGCCTTGACCTCACCCTTGACGGTGACGATGGTTCCTTTGCCTTTCAACTTCAGATGTGCATCTACGTCTGCATAGTTGTCGAAAGATTTCTGAGCACGCCCCCCTGCTTTCGCAGTCTCAGGGTTGGCGTAATACTTGAAGCTGTCAGGTTGTTTCCACAATTCCTTGTCAGAACACCGAACCATTTTGTCTTGGTTTTTCACATGCTTGGCGTTCTTCTTGATGTCTTCCAGCTTGTCGAGGATCCACTGTTCAGTCTCTTGGAGAGACAAAAGAGGAAACTCTTTGTGAGCTACCTTCGCTTGAGGATAATTCGGATCAGCCTTGGCACGAAACTTCTGCCAGTCGGTGAAGATGAATTCGATCCTCATCTTATCCTTCCAGATCAATTCCGGCATGATGAACCGATACATGGATCCTTGAAGGATATAATCTTCATCCTTGGTTCCACTGGTATAGCTGAAGGTCGAAGTCGTCTTCACATCACGGTATGCACCGTCGATGCTGAAATCGAGTTGCCCGGTGAGGACGATTCCACCGATCTCCTTGAAGCGGCGCTGCTCCAAGTAAATAGGGATGTCGTCCTCACCGAGCGTAGAGGGATCTGGATTGATCTTAACCCGGTCAATCACTGACTGGGGGTAATGGAGACGCCGCATCGCCCCCGCCCAGTCGCCCTCTATCCAAGCTCGCTCCACACCTTCGTGAAGCGAGTGTCCCATACGTGAAGCAATCAGATCACTCACGTCCATGGTTTCAGCAGTGTAGTCTACCTGTCGTTCCAAGATGAGCCTACGAGTAGGCTTCATCAAGGTGGTGACAGAGATCAACTCACCTTCCGGTGCGACATCTGCCCCACTGTAGTAGCCCTGCTGAAGCAGCCAGACTGCAATGGGAAGGTCGATTTGATGTTGGTTGGTGAGCTTTTTCATGCTGCTATACCTTTTTCTTTCAGCTTCTCTTTGTGTTTGATAATCCGTTCGATGATCACTTCTTTCGAACAGTCGTTCGGAAGATCAAACCCATGGTTCCAGTTCGGGTAGAAAATCTCACATGAACCAGAGAGCTTAACCTCATCATGCCAGATCTCAGGATCTTCCTGCCAAGCCACCTCTTTGGGGAGATGTTTGTTGATGTACATCAGGGGGCCGAAGCCATTGTCCCTCACGAGGTAGTATTGAGCATCGTGGATGTGAGCACATGGTTTGATGTCCATGGCGTATTCCGATTCTCTCACTCCCTCCATGAAGGCAGCAGCGGCCCTGTTGTTCAACATGCAGTAGGACTGCCCCATGGCATTCCCTGCTGTCCTCCCCTCAGCAGCAGCTTCCTTGGGCGTCTTGTTGACCCCGTAGATGGTCTGTGCCAGCAGAGGTGTCCTAACCCTCAGACCGAACGCTACGGTTACGTAGCCGTCCTTGGTGGCCTGTTCCAGCTTGTCCTGCACATACTGTATCGAGACCTGATACATTTTCTTGTACTTGGACTCGATGTCCTGAGCTTTCTCCTTGCTGAAGCCACAGTTGATCATGAGAGTATGAAACGTCCCTTGATAGGTCAGAGCGAAGGTAGGAGCCTTCGATTCCTGACGTAGTGGCTTGTACTTGTCAGCGATACTGTTGATCGACTCCACCGAGGTAGGGTCGATGTCTGGCATCTGATGTCCGAAATACCCGTAAGCTCTCAGACTGTGACCATCGTAGCCGTCGGTGTAGACCTTCAGCTTCTCAGGATCCCGTGTTGTCAGAGCAGAGATCTTGTCCTCCAGAGAGTCAAAGTCGAGGCCCACAAAGAGCCATCCGGGAGGAGCTTCAAAGCACTCTTTGACGAGCTTTGCAAGCCTCGACTTCAACGGACCCCCAGCAGAGCTAGGGATGTTCTGAAGATTCGGATTGTTTGATGACAACCGACCAGACAAAGTGCCACCGAGTCGGAAGTTACCGAATAGGTAATGCCATCCATCTAATCCTTGCTTCGCTTTCAGGAAGGCAGGGATGAAGGTACTGATGATGATTGCTGAAGCCTTGTACTCAAGCAGGATCTCAAGAAACGCCTTGATGTCCTCAGAAATATTCTGCTTCAGAAGTTTCTCCAGAGTGTCTGCACCTGTCGATGGAAGTCCTGAATCAGTCAGATCCAGAACAGGCAAACCAAGGAACTCCTGAGAGTACAGGAGTCTTTGCAACTGAGGAGCAGAGCCGGGATTGAATTCAACCACCAGATCCTTGGTTTTACCAAGATCTTCTCTTGTTACGACTTTGGTTTTCAGCTTCTCGTTCTTCTTCACGAGAGCCTCTTCCTCCATCTGATACAGGAAACCCTGTACGATCTTGGTCTGCATCATGCGAGTCACACAACGATTCGACTCAGCATTCAACTGCTTGTCGAGAGCTTCCACTTTCGACATGTTCACCGGTAGACCGGTAAGCTGCATCTGAATGATGTCTATCACCCATTTCTTGAAGTGCTCGACATAGATCTTCATCTGATCGTCAGCCGTCAGAGTATCCCAGTGTTTGTTGTAGACATACCAAGTCGATAGTCCGTCCACGAGGTTGTATTCCAGCAGGGCTGGAAGGTCGATCAACGTGATGTCCTCTATATCTTCTTGGGCATAGTTGCCTGCAAACTCTTGGGCTTGAGCCTTGAGACCGAGTTCATTCCCGGCACAAGAGTTCGTTGCGAGGTACGTGATCAACTGGGTACATTCCCAGTTCCGGAGCATCACCCGGAGACCTTCCAGCAATCCTCGTTGGTCGAGGATATCGTCCATGAACAACTGGTAGATCAGCACATAGCCGTCATAGCAGATGTTATGGTAGATCATGCGTCGCTTAAAGCGATAGAAAAACTTCTTGAGAGCATTGCGAAGCTCTACAGATTCCATCTTGGTTTTGCAGTCATCCACCTCAAAGGCGATACCTTCGTGCTGGTTCCAGCAGAAAGTGATCGTACCGATCCCAGCATCATAGTGCTTCAGAGAGAAGCCTTCGATGTCACAGGTGAGGTCACAGTCCATCTCGATCAGCTTGTCCAGCCAGTCGAGCTTCTCCTTCAGCGTAGATGGATACGTGGCTGAATGGATGATATCAGATCCGAGCTTCTTGTGAGATCCGGAGTAGAAGTTGGTAACGGCCCGGAGTGATTGATCAATCTTGGCTTTGGTTTTGTCCGGATCGTAGAAAATACGGGAGTAGTTGGGGCAGTAGGTTGCTTTGAAACCATCTTCCGTAGGAAAGATATCACCGATGTTGGCATCTGTTTTTCCTTGCTTTGTCAGTACCTTGAAGTATTCCGAGTTCGTCACGATCAGGAATTCGATCCCTGTATTTGTGAGATTGGGCAGAAGTTCTGCAAGGTATTCCTTGATGTCTTTGGGAGAGGTTTTCTTCTTGGTTCGATCCAAGAAGATGTCACATATCATGATCTCTTCGTTCAGAGATTCGAGTATCGGCATATAATGCTTCTTCACCTCATTGACTTGGATTCGGGGAACAAGAATGGCGATCCGTGCAGGACCACCTTTACCGATGATCTCGTATCTCATAGCGATTCCTCACATGTATCACAACTCCTCGTAAGGAGTCTCCCCTCGATCATTTTTCCATGATCGGGTTTTCACTTCTGTGTTACGTTCAAAGGCAACACGCTCGTCAATAGCTTCTTGAGCTTTAGTCGTGCTAACACCTTCGTAGATGGTTTCTTCATGGACACTCACCCAACGGCGAAAAGGCCAAGTCCCTATCAGTTTCTGTGTGACGAAGAAGCTCTTAACCACACCATTGAACTGGGTGTCAATCCTGTACCGAGTTCTGATCATGAGAAGTATCTTTCTGGTAGGTTGCCTCTGATGTAGAGGCGATTCTTGGGACGAGTCAGAGCTACATACTGAAGACGGGCTGTCTGCTCAGCATTGGTTGACTTTCCGATGTCTGCAAGATCCACAATGACAGAATCATACGTGGAACCCTGAGCCTTGTGAGTGGTGCTGGAAGCCACACTTCGAAGGTCTGGGATGTTGTCTCGGAACTTGAAGTACCGATCCCACTTCTTACGAGATCTCCAGTATTTCAGAACCTGCTCACGATCTTCTGGATCTGCACAAACTTGGACGCTGTAGATCTGAAGAGTTTCAGGATCCCTTACTTCCAGATCAAACATCTCAAGCTCCTCACCCGGCACCCAATTGCGGTCGATGTACTTGTTGCTTTTTTGCAACACTTCCACAACCTGATCAGTATAAAGCCGAGTCTTATCAAGCAGTTCTGCGGAAGAGTTGTTGGTCAACATCTCTCCCACTGCGTAGGGTTCATCATAACCACGAAGCTGACGGATGTACTCATTGTACCCAATGACTTTGGCATTGGTGTAGCAGAGCACACGCTTGTTAGGATCCTCAACATGATACTCACGTTCGAGGATACCTTTCATCTGTTCACCGTCGATGAAATCAATCACACCGGGAACCTCTTGAATCCGATGGAACTTGCCAGTCAGCACAGTGTCCTTGGCCATCTCAGCCAAGTCCATCAGAGCTTGTTGATTCGACTGACGAACAGGAATTGTGAGCATACTCTCTGAATGGTTTTTGGTGTACACTGGAGAGACATTCTCTCGGACTGGTGCCAGTTGGTTCTTGTCACCAACAAAAAGAATCTTGCAGGTGGAATCAGTACCCTTGTCGATGTAATCGTACAGGGTTTTGTTCACCATTGACGCTTCATCTACGATGATCAGAGTATTGTGATGAACTTCCCACTTTGCGGTTGGGACGATCTTCTGATCACCGGTATTGAAGTCGTTGTGAACCCGAAGATTCATGTAGCCGTAGATTGTTTGGATATCACCACGCTTGTGCTGCATGGTGTTCTTCAGAACTGCTGCTGCTTTGTTGGTTGTGGCTGTGACTGCCACATAAACCAAAGAAGAATTTGGACCCTGATGTTTCAGGATGTCCTGTTCGATTTTGGAGATGAAGAAGCTCTTGCCGACACCTGCCCCACCAGAAACTCGATGGAACTTCCTTTTGGGGTCGTTGATGAAGGCAAGCACATCCGTGAAAGCGTCTCGCTGATCTTGGTTTAGGCTCGCCATTGTTCCAAGTACCTTTCGTTGTGTTGGTCTAGATTGTGTACCAGTTCATTGATTCTGAAGAGGTGTCCCTCTTCTAGGAGGTACGGGTGTATCAAAAACACACCACGAAAACCACGGTATCTATCGGGCAGGATCTGCTCGTAAGATGAAAACTTGATGGTGATTTTGTCATCACCGGGGCCATACTCAATGGCTCGTTCGACTCTCTTCACCAAAGAAAAACCTTTGATGTGCCAGAGGTCTTTGGCATTGTGAAAAAGGTAGTCCACCTGACGCATGTTCTCACAAATGCAGTTCATGTGAAGACCTTTGTCTAAGCCATTCATAACATTGTCATAACTGATTTCGATCATGGTTTCCTCTGTCAGAAAACCCCCCACCTTTTTCAAGATGGGGGGTGTTTGCTTCCGACAGCACCAAATGCTCAGTCAGTCAGCAAAGTATTAGCCACATTTGCTGTAGCCACAGTCCTGACACGTCGGGCATCCAGAGACAGTGATCAGATTGAAACCCTTGCAGCTTGGGCATTGATCAGGGACTGTCTGATCGGGCGACTGCTCTGGTTGAGTTCCTTCCTCTTCCGGCATCGGTTGAGGCACTGTTTCCGGGGTCGATTGATACCCGATGACATCGAGATGCTCTGACAGCTTTTGACCAATCAGAGCAACCAAAGAAGGCCAGTAACGACCTTCTTGCCACTGACCCCCTTTGGGATCGTGGATCTGTTTGAGTTCTTCAGCAACGAATTGCACATCACCACCACGTTGGAACACGGCAGAGATCATACGAGTCAGAGCAGCCGTCCACTGATGGTGTTCGACAGTCTTGCTGTTGATGAAGATCTCGAAGGGCATGAACCAATTATGATCAGGGTCCATGATGTTGTTGAACGTGACATAGTAACTGTCCTGTCCCCAACGGATCTTGTAGGTGGAGCCGTCCATGACTGGAGGCCGTGCAAGCACACGCATGTCACCATCGTACTTTTCGTCGATGAGCACTTCTGGTTCTTCGTCCTTCTCTTCTTCGATGAACAGGATGGATCCTGTCACGTCATTGGGACGATAGGTCGTGCAGCCTTTGCAACCTTTGTCATAGGCCAGTTCGTACACAGCTTTGAACTCATCAAAGCTGTAATCCACAGGGATGTTCACAGTCTTGGAGATCGACGAGTCGATCCATTTCTGTGCTGCACCCTGCATGTAGATGTGGTGAGCCGGATCAAGATCCTGTGCAGTTACCATGTACTTTCGCCACCAGTCATCACCTTCTTCACCACCTTGTTCGAAGAACTTGTGAACACAGTAGGTCATCACTTTCTCTGTTCGCTTGGTTCCATCCGGGTTTGTGATGTTCCGGCTGTACCAAGGAGCAAAGATAGGTTCGATCCCAGAACTGACATTCCCACCATACATAGAGATTGTCCCGGTAGGAGCGATACTCAGCAGGTGAGAGTTCCGGATACCGAACTGAAGCATAGCCTCAGTGATGTGAGGAGGAAGGAGCTTGAACATAAAGGACTCAGCCAGCTTCTCACGGTTCTCTTGGCTTTCAGCGAAGGGTGCTGGACCCCACTCTTTGGCCATTTGAATGGACTCTCCGTAAGCCCAGATGGCAATGTTCTTCATGAGTCTATCCATGAAGGCCACAGCTTCTCCAGAACCATACTTGATTCCCAGCATGAACAGCATGTCTGCCACACCAGTAACACCAAGTCCTTGACGACGCTTGAAGAATGCTTCTTCACGCTGAGCTTCCAAAGGAAACTTTGACGTGTCGATCACACAGTCAAGCATTCGCACGGCTGTACGTACAGTCTTTTCCATGGTTTGCCAGTCCGTCTGAGCTTGCTCAGTGAATGGATCATTCACCAGTCGAGCAAGGTTGATCGAACCAAGCAGACAAGCACCGTATGGGGGAAGTGGCTGCTCACCACAGTTAGAGACCAGCACACCACCACGTTCGCAGCCAAGGAAGAACCGATGGGTTTCTCCCACAGTGCCACAGAACACGTCCTGACGTTCCATGAGAGGTTCAACAGAAACAACTTTGTGGTTGGGGCGCTCATACCCCAGACGCTTCATGACCGTGTATTTGGAGCATCCCACAGCTTGTGCGATGGCAATGTAGGACATGCCCTGTTTCCGCATTTCCTGAAGATCATCATCGTCAAGGTCTTCACGATACCGCCCATTGTTCGACCCAGAATGGTCCATCTGGATCAGTTTGTTGTTTTCAGGGTGGGTGATGGAAGGATTCCTGTCACCCTGCATGTGGTAAGAGTTGTGGTCTGAACCGAGGATCAATTCGAGATTCTGAGGACGATTATCGTCTTTGATCTCGTTTTTGTGATGAACATGAAATCCATCAGGAATGATCTCAAAAGGAACATGGTGTTCCAGCGGATTGTCGATGCCGTTGGTCAGCCGCTTGTAGCCTTTGGAGTTGGCGTTGTGGCGGTAGACTGAGGCAAGCCTCTGACCCGGAAGGAGATCACGGGCTTCGACCCGATTGCGTTGCAGATCGAAGAATTCATGGGTGTGCGTGCAGTCGATGGTCGTGCCATCGTCCAGAGTCACACGGAGAATTTCTTGATTCTCGGCTGTTTTGAAAACATCCATGGGGCGGTAGACCAGCTTGCCCACTTGGTTTTCAGTCAGGACAGACACACGCTGCCCTTCCAGTTCAGCAAAGGTCTTGAGACCTTGGTCGGTCCAGAGGGTTTGGTTGCCTGCAAAACAGGGGTTCGTTGCCCGAATCTCTTCCAAGAACCAGAGATTGTTATGCTTGTTGATTCGGTCGATGAAGATCACACCCGGCTCAGCGTAGTCATAGGTGGACTGGAGGATGAGATCCCACAGTTCCCGAGCCTTGACCACTTCGTAGACCTCACCATTGAACTGAAGAGTCCAATCAGCATCATTCTTCACAGCATCCATGAAGGCATCAGTCACCAACACAGACACATTGAAGTGCCGAAGACGTGTCGGATCCTGCTTTGCTGTGATGAAGTGTTTCACATCAGGGTGTTCACAGTGCATTGTTGCCATCATGGCTCCACGACGGTTGCCTGCTGACTCGATGGTTTTACACATCCAGTTCCAGACATCCATGAAGCTGATAGGCCCACTGGAGAAGCTCTCTACGCCCTTCACAGGTGCTCCCATGGGACGCAGAGTCGAGAAGTCGTAGCCAATACCACCACCTTGCTGCATCGTCAGTGCAGCTTCCTTCAGATGATCGAAGATCCCATCCAGACTGTCAGGGATTGTACCCATAACATAGCAGTTGAAGAGCGTGACGTTTCGCTCCGTACCAGCACCACTGATGATTCGTCCTGCTGGCAGGAATTTGAAATCATACAGAGCAGAAAAGAACAGTTGTTCAAGCCATGCGATCTCGTCTGGTCTGTTGTGCAGACGAGGCACGTTGGCAGTTGCAGAGGCAATTCGCCCCCACGTATCAACCACATCAGAGTCAGACTGGAAACCTTCACGATCCGTTTTGAAACGGTACTTCTGGTTCCAAATCTGCTCCGATATGGGTTGGTCAAAATGAGCTTCACCCATAGCATAGCCTCTTGGTTTTTGATGATGTCAGAGTTGTTGGTCGTACCAAGGTCTATCTGCTGTATCAAGCAGATTTAGTTGTCACGAGTACCACCACCATTATGGGTGGCTTTTTTCTGCATCAAATCAAGAGCTTGAGCTTGATCTTCATCAAGAATCTGTGCAGTTGCTCCACACAGATTCACACCCAGACCAAGACCAGCTTCGAAGGCTGCTCGTTCTTGTGGTGTGTTGAAGACATAAGGCTCTTGCTGATGGTTTTCAGCAGAGGTTCTGACAGTGAATGGGAAGTTTCCCATAGGGTAGATGGCAATGTCGAATTGTCCATCCTGTGTGATCTGATCTATGTGATTGATCAGATTCACAACTTCAGGGGGACCGAAGCGATTGAAGATCCACCACTTCAGTCCTTTCTTGGTTTCAGATAGAGGTTCGTTCACAGGATACTCCTCGTGTTGAGCCGGGGATTTGAAGGTACAGTACCCCAGTATTTGAAGCGGTCTCCAAGAATTGGTTTCCACTCTTCATCAAAGAAGCAGTTGTCAGGTGCTGCTTTGAATAACGGGGCGATCTGTTCCTTACGGAATCCTCCGAGGCCACAGCCCACCTGTGTGACTTTGAATTCACCACCCCTCAAAGCCCAGTATTCTGCCACTTCAATAAATCGAGTGACAGAATTAGCTACTTCTTCAAGAGGGATTTTTTCGATCTTCCACCCCTTGGTAGGAAGAGCATAGCACATGGGGAAGTCGTCAGGCCCACCTCCAGTGAGTCCTTCTCCTACACCCCAGACAGCACCCAATTGCTCATACGCATAACGTGCTGCCCCAGCACCATGGATTCCTGCTTTGTTGGATCCGAAGACGAAGATCATAGGTAGGTTACTCCCATGTAGATCATCCATCCGACGGACAGAGGAGTGAATACGAACACTGGCCACTGGATTGTGACACGATTCATCAGTTTGTTCTTGATGAGGTATCCGAATGCAAAGACCAGATAGACCAACCAGAAGGTTGAACCAGTGGTCAGGATGATGGTCAGAGCAAGCTCAAGATTTGTCATGATCGACTCTCCAGTTGGGATCCAGAGGCAGAGGTTCTTCCATCTCACCAGACTCTCTGATGTAACGAAGAACGTCTTCATCAGTGAGAGGAGGAGAATCGACCCAGTGTTCCACTGGTTCAGGGGTTTTGCGATTGATCTCATCCACTACGGACAAGATCTTCATTTGGTTCGTGAGAAGAACACGTTCTGTCTTCTCGATTCGAACAGCATGAATCACCTGAGCAATCAGACCGAGGATCATAAGTCCTACGATGATGACACAGGTGACAAGGATAGCTTGGTCGTACATACCAGTCTCCATATGGTTAGAGTGAGGATGGTTGCCAGAAGGAACCAACCAGAAGAACCAAGTGGAACTGCTGGAGGAGTTTCCGGATCAGGATCCCAAGGTGTTGTAATTGTGCAACACCATGTAGTGTCAGGAGGAATCCAATCCCATGTAGGGATTTCAGGGAAAATATACGGTGTAGGCGATATCTGTGGAATATAGCTTCCAGCGTATATTATGCCCTCTGGCTCATAAAACTCAGTTATGAGGTCTGGTACATATTTCATGTCGAACTTACCAGAACAGGCTGCCTTTACACATTGAGTTTCAAGGACTTCTTGTCCGCAAAGTTCTTCGAGAGGATCCTTGGGACGAAATCCGACACCGGGGATGAAGATGATGCCAGCATCCCCTTCATTTAATTCGATGTCGTCAAACGAGAACGTCGCCATTGTCCCTTCTCCTCTGGTTTTCTTTGTGAGTGACCATCTCAAGATGATCAGGATTGACACACATGCGATTGCGGCACAAGTGGTCGATCTGTTTCTTGCCGGGAATGTAGCCATGGACATGAGTATACATGACACGATGGACAGCTACAGTCTGTCCGTTGAGGCACATGCGAGGATAACCTCCACCTCTTCCGTTACCGGAATGTGAGCCTTGCCAAATGTGACAGCCAGTCTGTTTGTCTATCAAGACATTGGCATAGACCTTGGTTTCGATTTCAGTTCTCCTACACATGGTTCCCTCACGTCAGATGCCACCGAAGAAGATGAGTGCTCCTCGTACCACTCCGACAGGGAATACGAAGATGTCTGCAATCAACCATCCGATGATGTTGTTGGATGCGTCGTGAATGACTGCGGTGAGCCACATCACAAAACAAAAGAGGCCGAAGATCAGGCCGAGGAAGCTGTCCATTTTAGGCTCCATTTTCAATTTCGCGGCGGAACCACGTACATGTAGAACAAAACGTGAATATCCGTTAGTTACACAAGTAGTGCTGTTTTTAGTCTTAAATCCCGAGTCTGGGAGACCAAAAACAGCACTAATCACAGAGTAAGTTTTTTAACTAACTCAGATCAGGTCGAGAGAGAGTCCTCGATCTGCTTGATTTCACGGTTGCTGAAGCCCAGTGCAGTCCAGCCTTTCTTGGCCTGACGCTTGAACTCTGCCAGCGTTTCCCATGCAGCATTGTTGAAGTACATCCGAGCACGTTCAGCACGGGTCATGCTGCCTTCAGAGGCAGTTGCCCAGCCGTCGTAGTCGTACTTCTCCATCCAACGCTGGAGGGTCCGTGTCGAGGTGCCACCGGCCTTTGCGGCTTCCGTCTTGGTCGAGCCAACACGAAGTGCGGTGAACGCATTGAGCACCTCAGCAGGTGCTTTGTCCCATGGCATGGAACCAGTTGCTTTGCGAGTCATCTTCACGATGTCCTTTGCTTTGGTCCTCTCAGGTGCTTTGTCGCTGTTGAGTGATTCACCAGAAGAGGGTTTGGTTTCAGCCACAGTGGATTCCAGATCCGGATGAGGAATATCGTGAGCAGTGATTTGCTTCACTTCCTCAATCTTCTTGTCACCCACTTTGATCATCTCAAAGGGTTTCAGGTGACGACCAGCCACTGCATCAGCAATGACCGATTTGAAGGTCTGATCTTCTTTGACGAAGTTTCCGGAATTCACCATTTCGTGTCCCCTTGCCGTCATTACACCGATGATGTCGTACTGACACACCCGTGCTTTGTTGGTTTCACCATGAGGAACTGCAATGAAATGTGCAGGATCCACGAGAACGATGAGTGTGTGGTTTCCACCGAAGCCACAGAGATAACCAAGGTTGGCGACATGAAGGCCGTGCGAGCACGACTGGTTACGGCTGGGATCAACCGCATCAACGTCCATCCATACCCGACTTCCAACACGCTGCTTGATCTTGCCCGAGTGGACATCGACAAAGTAGCCGTCTTGGGTCTGGTTCACCTTTTTGTAGCCGATGATCAGTCCGTCGTTGGTCAACGGCAGTTCAGACTTCTCGATGAAGTCCATCAGATCCTCAGCACTGTGCAGGCGATCCTTGGCAACAGGTGCAATCCGACGGAGAAAGTTCCGTACAGCCGGTGAATTCTCTGCATTGGCACGTAGAGCGTGCTTCTCCAGTTTTTCCACCTTCGGGATCACAACATCCTCACCCTCATGCCTGACCGAGACGGCCATTGCAGAAGGATAGAAGATGCCCTGAAGCTCAACACCGTCAATGATCTGAGTGACCACGATACCCTGATTCTCGTAGCCTTCCGGGATGATTGCCCGGTGCAGCGTGAGGTAGTCAGAGAGGTTCAGGTCAACGATGTTGTTGCCAGTCAGTTTCGGAGTCAGAAACTCCGAGATCTTGGTTGTATTGTGTGGACCAGTGGCAGGAAGTTCGAGAACCTCACCTTTCGCAGTGAAGAGGGTGATTTTCTCTTCTGCCACCAGCATCGACACGATCTGTTTCAATTCAGACATATGTCTTCTCCTGTTTGATCAAACGGTACGCAAGAATCGAGAGATCTTCTGGGAGAACATTTTCTGTTCACCCGGTTTCATCTCTGCGACCTTGTAGCGAAGTGCTTGTGCATCGTAGAGTTGAGATGCCTTCGCCATCTTGCGAGCCAAAACAACAGAGGGATCATCATCTACGACTGTAAATGCGTCTTTCACCATCTGTTTCAGTTGCTTGGTGATGCCTCGTGGTTTCGAGTATCCATACCGTCTCCTTGAATCATCAAGGAAGACAGCAAGGAATTTCCGATCCCTTTCGAACATTTCCACTTGTCTGGTTCGCAGATAAGGGACTCCGAAGATCTTCTGAATCTCAGGGATCCTCAGAATCTCTTCTGGAAGGTTCGATTTCTCGTGCATCAGATGATGTACCCGCATCACGCGGATACGCTCTTTGTCGCTGAGCAGTTTTTTCACGATCTCTTCGATACGTTCTTCAAAGCTCAGCACACCTTGTTTGCTGAGCTTCTCTGCTTTATTCTTGTTGTGGATCATCACCATTTTAGGTGCATACTGAAGCACATGAGAGACGAGTCCCCTATCGTAGGGACAATCATAACCATGAAGATCACCCTTGGTGCAGTAGAGGTAAGTCGAAGGATTCTTGACCTCCTCAGTGCCTTCCCAGTCAGTTCGACGATAGTCTACGACGTACATGGGAGGTGGTCCTTTGGGAGCCTCTACATACGTAATACCAGTGTCTATCTTAACACGCTGTTTTACCTTGGTTTCAGGCTCATCAGCTTCGTAGATCTCATAGCCTTCTGCTTCCAGCATCTGCTTGACGAGATCATACTCACCTTTCTTTTTGTGAACGATGAAGGCTGCCACAGGACGTACAGCAGTATTGTGAGTCCACTGACCCCAGTGCCAACGATCATAGCTGTAGGTTTCGGGATGACGAGGAACCATGATTCTCTGGAATTGGACATTTGTATCTGCAAGAGCAGAGGCAGTCTTGGCCAGAACCACAGTCCCATATTTCATGGTATGGTTGAACGGATCACCATTGGATTGGAACCAAAGCTGATCAGGATACTCCTTTTGAGGGAGTTTGAGCTTGTTGATTCGAGCCATAGTATTCACGATGTCTTTGACTCGACCCGTGAGATGATCAGTTTTTCCAGCACGACGTATATTGGTCAAAATGTGCCAGTTGTGATTGTCGTTCACCTTTACACGAGGCTTGTTTTCACCTCCTGTGATGGCTTCGATCTTCTTCTGAGTGTCAATCAGCCACCGCATGTACTTGGGACGATCATCCATATTCGGAGTCTTCTGGATCTTTGAACAATCTTGGATTGCTGCCCTCCAGTGACGATACTCAGGCATCATCTTGACCCAGACCATCGACTTCATGGTTTGGAACTTTTCCCAACCGATCATCTCAGAGATGAAATGAGTGTTGGTAAATGCCAGCTTGGAGATGCTGGTCCAGATCGAATGATCCATACCAGAAGGACAACGATTCAGAATCTTAGAGTAAACTTCGTCCTCAACAAAGGTGATATCTTCGATGTTCAGTCGATCACCAACTCGTTGCCACTTGTAGACAAGGAATTGTGCTTGCAATTCCGAGGACTTAGCAGACACAAATGCCTCGATCATGGCCGCTTTGGTGGCCGGAATCAAATGAGTCATGAAGTGTTCTTGAATCGTCTCCATGGCTTCACGGATCGACTCGATGGAACACTCACGCATGTTGAGACCTTCCCGGTTTGGGAGAGGCGTCAGGCTGTTCGGTTTGAATCCGATGTAGAGAGCACCGAGCTTTTCAGAGAGGTTCTTGAGTAGACGGTAGTCTTCCATGTACTCATCGTGCTCTGGGATTTCATACTTCACCCCACCATAGACAGCATAGATACCGTTGAACTGCATATCAGAGGTGATGAATTCACCCGGAGCGAGGCTCTCTGCTTCGATCAGTTCAGGATCAGAGCTTTTATCCTCGTAGTGAATATTGATCTTGATTCCCGAAAGGAAGAGGATCTCCTTCAGGTACTCATAGACCTTGAGACGATCACGTTCCCCCTTCAGAGGAACAGTGACCATGAGGCCAGTCTCTTCAGTAGGGACACCTGAGATGATGTGATCGTAGCCGGGACCACCATCATTATCGTCATGGACACGACGCATGATGTACATGTCTTTCGAACCAGCGAAGTGATTCGTGACCATGAAACTCTCATTGTAGGCATAGGGACTTTTAGAACCCAGCCCGAAGCCACCAGTTTGATTGGGATCATCACGCTTGGTGGATGCACCATAGGTACAATAGATCTTGTCGATCATTGCTGGGTCGATACCCGGACCATAATCACGAACGATCAGACCTGTGGTCGCATTGATGTAAACATCAATCGGCTTGTCTTGGCAGTTGCCCATGCGGTGAGCATCCCAAGCGTTGAAACAGATCTCTTGGATCATGGTTCGAAGCGGATTGGCATAGAGTGAAGTCGAGAGCATCGACATCAGGTGAGGATCATCGTTGACGGTGAATTTTCCGGTCTTTCCGGAACCACCAACAAGCACGTCTTTCTGTTCGAATTCGGTGCTGTTCATGACTTCCATGGTTTATCTCCTTGATTTGAAAGAAAAAACCCTCTGCCGCACTACCAGCAGAGGGTTTCTATTCGGACATCTCAGGTTGCCCCGGTATCTCTTGGCCGTTCTCCATTCAGATAGTGAGTCCTTCAGAAGCCTGCCTCACACGGGGGTCCGTCCAACCTGAGAGCCGAATCTCAGATGTTTTCCTGAATCCAGAGACGGAGTTCTTCTGCGGTGCAGGTGCCAACTTTGACATCCCTTACCATACCGTCCTGAAACAGAACCAAAGAAGGAAGAGACCGGATGTTCAGTTCAGTTGCGTACTGTTCTGTTTCTTCCATGTCAGCTTTCAGGAACTCGATGTCACCTTGCATTCGCTGGGACATCTTATCGACCACTGGGCCGAAGTTTTTGCATGGCTGACACCATGCTCCGGTGAAATAGACCACAACAGGATCTATCGACTCACGAACCTTCTCATGGAAGGTAGTATCGTCAACCGTCTTCATTCTTTGATTTCTCCTTGAAGTTTGGTCCATGCTTCGACCACAGAAGCCATGTTGGGAGCCACATAGTTTGGACCCTTGAGAACTTTCCCGTCTTCACGACGATCAGGTTTTCCAGTCTCAGGATTGACCTTTGACATGTTGGACTGATGAACCAGATTGAAAGCCATCGCAATAAGAGGGATGGGGATTTTCAGTTGGTTCGTGACCTCAGAGACAAGCACAGCAGCTTCGTCCAAGATCTTCTGAAGACGTTCGTTGGTCTCTTGATCGACGACTTCGGTAGCGAAGACAGGCATCACATTGTAGAAACCAGCGATAACATAGATCAGATCGGCAAGCTCTTTGAAAAGATCAGCCATATCCAATTCATCTGCTTCGAATTCTGCTTGAAGTTCTTTGGTCTCTTCTGTGATGAGAGTATCAGCCCACCACACAAAGTCTTTGTTGGCGTTCATCACTCGGATGAACCCCCTCTGAAGCTGAAAAAGCTCAGGGGGGAGTTGTTGGGTAAACATGAAGTTTCCTTTCTGGTTTGTGTCACAACCAAGACAAACAAAGTAGTTTGTGTCTCATGAAGGACGATTGATGAGAGACAAAGCGTCCCATTCATGAATCCTGCACAGGTTCCGAAATTGTCGTTTGGTTCCATACCAAACGTAGTTCCGATCTGTGGTGAGCTTCGTGCCAGAAAGATGAAGATACCGCAAGGGTATGATTTGAGTATCTACAGCGTAGTACAGATCACCCGGTTGAATTCGATCAATACGGGTAATCTGTTTGATGGGTGAAACTGGGAGCATTTGGACCTCTTATGCGATGGATTTGACACCAGCAATCAAAGAAGCAAGGTCCGCAGTTGCCCAAGCAGCAGAGGTATTTGGGTTTGTAGCCCATTCAGTAATTACTGGGTTTCCAAGTTTTGGATTCGCATGTGTGGCTCCAAAATAATCTGTAGAAGCGATTCTCAGATAGTGCTGGACACCAGTAGGACCAGAGATTCCTTTTGTGGCTTTGCTCTTTTGGAAGACACGAATACCAGTTGGAGAAGCAGGACCGGGATATGCTGCAAGATTCCAGTCTTCTTGTTGTTCTGCTGTATTCGAACTGATGAAAGTTCCATCATCGTTGATGATATTGGTATAGTCTCCAACCCATGCTGAATTAGCACCAGCAGCGTCTGCATCCATTGCACAGAGCTTCAGTCCACGAGTGTCTTCGTTGGCTACCATGATCTGACTCAAATAGATATTTCCGTAAGTATCTTGCAAATTCCATTGCATACCACGAACTTTGGTAGCTCCTGTGGTTGAATTAGCATGAGTAGCACTGATGGTTTCAACACCATCTACATAAAGAGTACAGACATCTGTACCACTTGAAACTACTTGCATTCTGATATCCAATGCAATTCTGGTCGTTGACCATGGAACAGCAATTTGAGTGGAAACTCCGCCTTGAAAAAATATGAGGTTAGTTGTATGGCCTAAAGAAATATTACCATCATTCAAATCACACATAATAGAATGAGAACCATCTGTGAGAATCTGGAAATACATACCATCGGCATTGTGTACAGTCATACTTGTACTGTCTCCATAAACTTCCATGTGAAACCATACATCAGGATGACTTTCGTTATCAGAAGGTCCAATTAAAGCTCCTCCTGAATTGTGAGCAAAACGAATAGACTTATCACAGTAGGTTGGATCAAAAGATCCAGCAAGTGTACTATCAGTACCACTACCGAGTTCTGCGGAATTTGTGTAGAAGTTGAGAAAAGCCATCTTACGGTTCCACTACTATGTAGGTTTTTGCGAGACTGATTGTCATACTGTTATGGGTACTACCCACAACTGTGAAGTTTCGATGTTTGGCAATGGTTATACCATTTTGAGCACTTCCAGCAACAGTGTATGTCTTGGCACTTCCCACACGAATTGACTGGCTAAGAAGCTCAGAGAGATAGCCAAACATGATTGCTGAAAGCATGGTTCTGCTGGTTGAACCACCAGAGTTTGTGAGTTCAAGGTTAGGAGAAGCAGGTAAGTCATTCTGACTTCTCATGGATCCATAGAATCCACTGGTAATCAGAGTAACTGGAATATCTACAGTTGATGGTCCAGTATGTGTAGGACCAGCTATCTTGTTCCAATAGGAAGCAACAATGGATCCTTTTTCAAAAGAACCATTCATTGGGAAAGTGAGACTGACTGTTGTTTGATTCCATCCGGAATCAAAATATGTATTTCCCCAATCAATTGCTTCATTTGGAGTATAAATGGCAACTTGACTACGAACATGAGTAATATTACCTCTGTAAGTAAGTGTTTTTACACCACCAGAATTGACAGTTACTTTCCAGAAACCTGTAACATCATATTGGGTATTACCCCATTGTTTGATTTCTTCAAAAGTAGCATCAGTAATGGATTGAAGATCAATCTTTGGATTACCAAGAGAATTGAAACTACCTTGGATTACCAAAAGATAAACTCCAGCATCTGGAAAAGTCAGATTCGTAGTCGTGTATGCAGCAGTGTTGTTTGTATTGATGGCACTATCTTCAAGCAGCAATGAAGCAAAAGCGGGCCAAGAAGACCCACTTCCAGCACTCATTGCTGCATAACTTACAGAAGAGAGAAGTGCATTCATCATGCGGTCAGGTTCCCGATCAGGTAGTAAGTATTTGCCGTCGTAGCGTCTGGGACAAGCGTAGCAGAGCCATACTGGTCTGCAATGGACAAGTTACCACCAGCACTCAAGATGGTCACTCCTGTGCCTGCTGCGAAGGTCACAGCCCCTACACCAGTACGGATGAAGGTCACAGGCTGTCCACCTGTCATGCTTGGTTCAACGGTGATTGTCTGAGTCGCTGCATTGTTCATACGACGGATGACGTTTCCAGCAAAGTCACCGTTGACGGTGCTGTATGCTGTGGCAACGATCTCAGTCTGAACCATAGCAGTTGCACCACCTCCACCAGATCCGGGAAGGGTGTCCCCAGTCGGAAGTTCTTTCAGATCCCCATCAATGAGGACGATAGGACGACGTTCAGACATAGGGACACCCCGTTTTTACGCAAGCAGAATCGGATCTTGAGGATTGAAAAAGAGCGTTGTGGAGTTCAACGCAGTACCAATCCTCTGAACGATATTGCCCGCAGCAGCAGGTGCAACATGGTTGGAAACACCCGGTGTGGTGGAAAGGAAATGCTGACCCGGAGTCAGTCCGGTCAGAACACCATTCAGACCAGCAAAGTAGACTGTGGCAGTAGCACCAGACAGATAGGCTTCGAGAACGAAACCATTTGCAGGTGCAACAGCCGAAGAAGCGTCAGCTTTACGGACTCGCATCACGCCAAGGTCATTGTAGACATTGACGAAATCACCGGCAGCAAGTGCTCCAAATGCTGGCAGAGCAGCAGTTTCAGCACCAATACCAGTTGGCATCATGGTTTGATCGAGACGACCGGACAAGTCCAAGGCAGGGATCTTGTTGGCCTGTCCCGCTCCACCAGTCGCTACTGCTTCGACTTCACGGAAGCCGCCAGCAGCGTCATGTTGAAGGAATTTATCAGGCATGTCTTACACTCCTATGATGGGATAGGGATCAAGGTTGATGGTGGTGGAAGAAATTGCCCAAGCGATACGACGCAGTGGGGTTCCAGTTGGAGCAGTTTGCGTAAGCACACCGTCCGTTGTGATGAAAATAGGGGCATTGGGAGTCCAAGACCATCCATTTTCAGTCATAAGGCCCTCTCGAACCACGTTCAAGGGTTCACCTATCACAGTGGCCACTCGATTAACACCAGCATACTTGGATAGGCTGATGGCGTTAGGCTGAACCAAGATACCATCATAGGTAACGGCTCTGTAGGCGTTGATCACAGCCTGAGCGGTGATCTGAACGTCCAGAGTACCGGTAGCAGCCGGGTTGACGTTGAATCCCGTTCCTACGGCAATACGAAGAGGCTCCTGAGCACTCAGAATCAGATTGAAGTCTTCTTGGACTTGTACCTGATCCTGATTGATCACGATCTCATATTGGGGACCGAGAACTTGTTGGATGTTGTAGGGATCGCTCATACCGTGTGATCCTCCTGAACATCAATAACGAAAGTCTGAGACGACACACGTCCTTCAACCGGACGGTCGAACTGGACATCGCATTTCAGTTTTCGGATAGGCCATGCAGCCGTTTGTGCGAAAGGGAGAGAGATCGCAAAGATTCCATTGGGACCATCGACGATGGTAGCATCCAATGTGGAAACTGGTTTGCGAGCATAGGTGACAGCAGAACTGATGGTCCATCCAGTGATATCCACAGGATTCCCTTGGCTGTCTTGTAGGGTCATGGTGATGTTGAAATCATCGCCACGCTTGAAGGGATAAACAACTTCGGTCATGTCCTGTCCTCTGGTTTGAGCTTGGTCAAGCCTGCTTTACCATGTGGACGTTTCCATGACCATATGAATCTGAAAGTCAATAAGAAATGGTAGTGGTGGTTGGATTCGAACCAACGACAACCGGAATCAAAGTCCGGGATTCTACCGCTGAACTACTTCCCAATTTTGGTCGGTGAGGCAGGATTCGAACCTGCGATCTTCTGGTCCCAAACCAGACGACTTAACCAGACTAGCCTACACACCGATCAAAAAACCCTGCCCCATTTCTGGGACAGGGCGTTCTTTACCACATGATTTCAATGAAATCAAGGGAGATTACAGATCACCTCCTCCCGTCCAGCGGGAGTAGAGATTTTGGACCCATTGCGGCTGGGGAAGGACGTTCCAGCCGACAATCAGGCCAACCCCCAGTCCCATGAAAAATTCAAACATTCTGCACCTCCTTTTCTCGTGCTTCCACTGTTGCGAAGACTGCGAGGTTCTTCGCTTCCCACAAGCTCCGAAGAGCCAGTGTGTATTCTGCCGAATTTGGCAGATGATCAGTCAGGAAGAGAGCCAGATCGTGAAACGGCTTGCTTGCATCCTGAAGATGAACAGGAAGATGTTCATACCGAAAAAGAGAAGTGACTTTCTCGATACGAGCAGCATAGGTTGGATCTGGCTTTGCTTCAGCAGTGGCCAGTTTTTCGAGATCCCATTTAGCCATTGGTTTCGTCTCCGAATATCTTGGAGGCTTTCACAGTGAATCGTGATACCTCACCTTCGATTTCATCATAGATGACTGCTTGAGCCATCGCTGTTTCCCCATAAGCTGAACCATATTCATCAGGCTCAGACCAGTTGGATGCTTGTTCCCACATCACACCGGGGAATTGCTCGACCTTACGGTGGTGCTTGTCTCCTGTCCAGACAGTGATGTGATCTACACCGGCTATATCTTTGCGATAGCGTTGAAGGAACTGCATCACAAGTCTGTCAGGTTTGATCTTGTCACCATGGTGGCCAAAGAGTGCAACCTTACCAAAGATATGACCCCAGTAAGAGTTGGGATCCATCTCTACGGTTACATTGGGCTGATTGTAATATCGCCATTTGGCACCTTGAAGAAGAGCCAAGTAGGCATCTCCATCATGGTTTCCTCGCTTGATGACGAGACGTACATCAGCAATTTGTGCAGCAATATCAGTGGTGAAAATGACTTGTTCTCCTGTGGTATCCACCACTTTGAAGTGACGAGAGTCAACGTCTAGGATGTGATTTGATTCGTGAGTGGCAGTCATCGGAACCTTACCGTTCGCATGAAGAGTATCACCGTTGTAATAGAGAATGATCTCGTCCACGCCTTCCTTTTCCACATGGTCAAAGAGACGGCAGAGCCAGTCTTGGAGACGTGTCATGGCGATTTGAAGATCCCAGTCACCATAACCAGTCTCAGCACCCCATGCGAAAGCACCAGAATGAAGGTCATTGATGGAAATGAAGGCTTTTTTCACACGTCTTTGGGGACGAGGTTCAGGTGGTGTGAAGAGGATTGGGGGTGTTTCTTTGAACAGATCTGCAATGCGATCCATTCGTTCTTGTTCGTCGATCTGTTTCTTCTTGTCGAAACGGAAAGAATACGTTCGTCCATGTTTGTCTGGTTTCTGACTTTTGACCCATCCAGCATCAGGATGTCCAATAAAACCAAGGTCTTCCATCCCATCTAGGATTGCTTGTTCAGCATCTACTTGGGATTCAAGACGAGATTTATGAAGTTGAATTGACCTGCGGGCTGTTGATTCATTGACTCCAAAATGGTTTGCAACATCTGTGAAGGATGATTTGCCATTTTGGACCCAATACTCATGATATTTGCTCATGGGGAGTCCTTTCCAAAGTGGTCAGGACTCCCTTATCGTGAGCAGGAGCGAAAGTGAAGATCAATCGTTCTTCATCATCTCTGTACGGATCCATTGCTGAAGATCACGTTGAAGATTTTCGCTCTTCTTGGTTTGGCTCTTGGATAGACCAGAGCGATCACCAGTGATGATAGCCAGCAGTTCCGGATAGGTCAGTGTCACCGATGCACGAGCTTCCTTGTAGGCAGCATACGTGAGCGGAAACTTCTCTTCCACGAAACCAGCAATCACCTTCGCATATGCCTGAATCTCAGGCTGAGCATGGCCATCGTCACGCAACCAGAGAAACTTGAGCATGTTGTTGAGATCCATCTTCCAGACGATCTCCGTGTACATGTTCAAAGGCAGGATGATTCGAGCCATCTCACGGCTGACGCCATACTCTAGAAGGGATTCGTAGGTCTCGAATGCCTGTTCACTGGCACAGTCGATCATCGACTGAATCATGGTTGCTTCAGCGAAGTCAAACTCACCAGAAGAGGCTTGTTTGTTGACCGTATCCTGACGCTTGATGTCCTTGGTTTCAGGGACATACCAGAGCTTGGGCATGACGCTGTAGCGTCCGCTGTACTCATTCAGATTGGCAGTCCTATGACGAACCCACTGACGCATCACGAAGATGGGAAGACGCATCTGGAACTTCATCTCAGCCATCTCGAAAGGAGATGTGTGATGGTTTCGATAGAGGTAGTTGATCAGCCCCTCCGGCGACCGAACAGACCGAGTTCCGCGACCATAAGATAGACGCGCAGCTTCAGCAATTGCCTCATCTGATCCCATGGTATCAACGAGGGCAACATAGCCGTGGTCAAGTACAGGTATGCTTTCATCAGGTCTCTCCAGCATGTCGATCTCTTCGAGATCATTTGGGTTGATGGTTGGCTGTGGTATTTCTGCAACAGTAGGGATCGACTTCTGTGTGGGAAGACGCCAGTGAAAACCATGGACAGTGGTGAGATTGTGAACGATTTCATCCACTTGACCATAGAGATCAGTGATTTCACCATTGTTGTCGATCTCGTAATTTGCACGAGCCGAAGCACGAGTAATATCCATGGATCCGGTTTCAGGAGGGAGATGTTCGCTCCTATCAACCCAGATCACAGCATCGAACAGAGAGGCATCGTTACAGGCATTCAGTTCGTCTTGACGACGCATACCCACATACATGTCGTAACCACGCTCGAACATGGTCGAGGCAGTCTTGGTCTTGTCGGGTGTGTTGTAGGCAGAAATCATTTGCATCCAGAGTTCACGATGATTCGAGCGATCCTCGAACATCTCTTCGAAGCTGCCATAGACAGCTTTGCCCCATTGATCCCACAGAGCTTCACGACCACAGAATTCTGAAGAACTCATGAATCGCAAGCCGTAGTTGTCCCGAAGATATTCCGCCACGGTGTCTTTTCCGTGGCGGGCATATCCGAGAATCAGGAGCTTGGGCCGATTCTCAGCGTAAAGCATCAGCGAAGCTCCCGGATTGCTGCACGAGCATCCTGAAGAGAAGTATCAAGAGTGATGCAGTCTTCATGAGCTTGTTGCAGATGTTCGTTCTGGATCTCCAGTTCTTCAGCCATTTGAACCATGGCTTCACCCTGAAGGATGATGGTTGCCGTGACCATAGGCATGATCATTTCGAGATCATTCTTGGCACGGGAAATGTGCTTTGTTGCCTTGGTGTGGCGAGTACGAGCACGCATGACCTCATCTTGAAGAGCACAGATGACACGAGGGATGTCAGTCCCTTCGAAATTCATCAGGTCGATACGCTGATCTTTCTTCAGAGCCTGAGCAACGATTGCACGAATTTCGAGCATACGTTTCTTCTTGAACTCTTTCGATTCTTGGGTGGAAACAAGTTCCATTGTGGTTTGTGTTTTAGCCATTGAAGCCTCCGTATGTTGGGGGATTTTCACCCCCTCGTCAGGTAAGACCTGTCTGCCGCTCTTAACGACTTTCTCTACGTGTCTCTAACTATTCCCGGTGGCTCCTCCGGGATCTAAATCAAGCCCAGAACTCGACGGATTACGGAATCGAAGCCATTACGATAAGGGGATTGAGACAAAGATCCCCTTGGGGTGACACAGTGCAGAGGGTCAGATGGACCGCCACTGAAGATCATCTGGACCGAGAAACGCCATAGGCATTTCATATCCGATGAAATCAGGGGAATCTGTATCAGTTGCCATAGCAATCTGAGCATGAAGTTCCTCCTCTGTCATTCCGGTTTCACCTTCCTGATACTCTTGGTTCAGGCAGGCAATGAGAACATCGTTGTTGGATGGAAGATTAAACATTTCTTCTGACAATTCAGACAGTTAAAAGTCTCCATCAATCCTCCATAGGACGTAAAAAATCATTGAAACTTGGCCTCCTGTGGTTTGTCTTCTTGATGCTGATACTTGCCTTCGTATTGGGCATGTTCAGCCGTTTGGTGAAAAACCACCTGAGCAATCCCAACACCGGCAGGGATCTCAAGGAGACCGTTCCCGTGGTAGGCAAGCTCAAGTGTGAGGAATCCACACCAACCCGGTTCGATCACTGTGTTGAACACGCTCAGAGCTTGTCTCGCCCATGTGCTTTTGTCGTGAACGATACCGACAAGGTTGGTAGGCATTTGGAATTCCTCTATGGCTGAAGCCAATGAGAAGTGACCATCAGTGACTCGACCATCACAGAAAACGAGGTGACGACCTTGACGATTGTCAAAGGTTACACCTTGTTTGATTCTGATGTCGTATCCTGCTTCACCGAGGCCGAATGATACACCATTCTGCTTCACTTTTTGAGGAACCATATCTTTGATTGGTGCCATGGTGAGGAGTTGATTTCGATTGATGATCATGATTCCTCCGGGACGACGTACACATCGCCATAGGTGACAGCCTGAAGGTATTGGTTCATGTACTGGTCTTTGTACATGTTCGGATCCGGAACGAACCAGATCGTCTCCCACGTAGGCTTGGGGGGAATGTCTACACAGAGATCTGTGAAGATGACAAGGGCTTCAGGGTTGATTTGTCTGACCCTGTTGTAAACGGGTTCCAGATTCGTACCACCTCCAGCGTTCACCTTGATATTGTCGAGAGTTTCATCCTCACGGAAGACTTTCTCGAACTGAATCCGGGTATCCCAGAGCATCACAGTCATGAGCTTGGGATTCAGTTTTTCTTTCAGGGTCTTAGCAGACCGAAGGAACTGCTGAGCCTGATAGGAAGTGATCGAACCAGACACATCCAGTGCATACACGAGATGAGTCAAACGGTTCTTCCGTCCACGCTTGGGGAACTTTCCCTTCAGACGCAGACCATTCCCTACCTGACGACGAGAGGGACGCATGAACGTCCTCTTGCCGCCAGACAAAGGATCAATCAGCCACTCTTCGAAGATCTCTTCGTAGGTGGCTTCTTTGATGAACACCTGTTTTCTCTCGGTGCGAATCAGTCGGTCTTCACCACCCGGACCACTGCCGGGAGGTTGCATGGCAGCTTGAGTGGCTACCTGATCACGCAGAGCGTCATCTTTTTCCTTCTGATCTTTCACCGAGTCCCCGGTTCCCTCAAGAGCCTCTTTGATCAGGTCTTCAATCTGATCTTTCGAAGGGGTTCCCGAAACAGGTTTGTGGGAACCGGGGTTCTTTTTCCGCTCTTCGTGGATATTCACGTAGATCTGTTCAGTAGTCATGCCCTTGTAGGCTGGGTCACAGCACGGGTTGATACCACCGAAGTCGGAGTTTTGATGGATAGGGAAGCCATCTTCCTGAAGTGTCAGGTTGATGACGTGATCCCCGGCGATATTATAGGAGTCTGGGTCCAGCCCCTCACCCCGTTCCAAGTGGTTCAGGATGAGGTGCCAGATCTCATGGGCCACAACAGTTTTCTGTTGTTCAGGGACTAGCTTTTCCCAAAAGATGGGATTGAAAAATATGAAACCCATGCCAGCGCAGGCAGTCTCGATACTGGTTGACCAGTAGAACTGAATACTCGTTACATAACGAGACATGCCCACGAATCGTTTATCGGTCAGGAGCATTTCCTGAACGATCACTCTGAATGTGGTATTTGCGTTAGAAAGGGGCGTCTGGATCGGGCCGGACATATTGGCCCCAGCCGTTTGGACCTGAGACGTGTTCTCCATAGGATTTTCCTTTCCCACTCAGAGGGTTTTTTGTTTTTGGTTTCAGTCGGTTACGACCGATTCCTGCGATAGCAGAACCAGAAAGAGAAGTGTCTTCGATGGTGATCTTGCCCTTGGCCATCATGGTCTCAAGGGCATTCTCAGCATCAATACGAGACAGCTTGCCGTCAGCATAAGCTGTGACAATCGTCTCTACTTCCATTTCTGAGACTGGATCTCTTGCATCCACATGGATCTTGAGATCAGCGAAAGAGATTGCCCTCAGAGGAGCCACCTCCTTTCGGGCCTCCTGTTCCTAACAGAGGATCAATGTTTAAACGCTTCCCGATAGAATCGAGCAGCTTCTTGTCACTCGGAGTATTTCCGAAGTAACCCTTGATCTCATTGTAGAACAGAGCAGTGTATTCTCCACCAACACGGTTGACATAGCACATGACTTGATCACGGCTTTGATCATCTGATTCGTTGAAGTATTTGGCGAGGTCCGTCATCATTTTGGCCTTACCAACACCGGTAGTCGGGATCCGACAGGAGTTCGGAGACTGAGCCACTTCCCATGGATAGGGAAGCTGAATCGCTTCGTCATACTCTTCACGGAACTGTTGTGCAGCCAGAGGCCCCACACATGCAGACATCAGTTGGAATGTGATGTCGTCGATGGGCATCATTGGCTTTTCGTTTGGATCGGTATCCATCGGAATACCAGCAGAGTCAGTCTTCTTGGATTTGAAGTTCTTCGCAGCCTGACGCTCATGGTAGTTGATGTGAGCCGAGGCTTTTTCCCATCCACGAGGAGTGGCATAGGTTTCAAGCTCTTCACGATCCTTGTTGTCCACAAAAGCGTAGAGTTTTGTGGGGTTCTTGTCGATGAAGTCGGTAATGGCTTTATTGATATTGCCATCACCTTTGGCCCAGACCATCCAATCTTTGGTGCTGACCTTCATTTCAGCAGGCAGCATTCGAGTGATCAGGGTGTCAGGCAGTTCACGAGCGATAGCACTGTCACTGGCACGGTTGCCAGCAGCCACGACGAGGCATTTCTCATGCAGCTTCTTACCACCCACCATCCGGTCAAGGATGAGGCTGTAAGCAGCAGCAAGCACCTCTTCAGTGGCAGAAGACAGTTCGTCGAGAAACAGCATCCAACCATTGTAGCCGTCAGGAACCTTGTCACCCTCAAGAGGGAAGGTGTCGAACGGCAGATAGGTGGCCTTGCCACTCTTCTGATCACGTTCAGGCAGACCAGTCATATCTTCCGACAGGATCTGCGACAGACGAACGTCGATCATCTTGGCATTGGCATCACGAGCCACCTGATGAACGACTTGGCTTTTCCCGATGGCTGGAGGACCAGCAACATACGGTACTTGGCGAGCACTGAGAGCACGAGTAATGAACTCGTACATTTCAGAAGGGGAGAGTTTGAGAATAGAAGACATGAAACCTTTCCTTTGTTTCAGTTGGGAACCAAAACAAAAGAGTCATGGAAGTTCTTTGATGTGATACCCACGACCCATGCTCATTCTGTTGGTTCTCACCATCATGGTTCCAGCTACCTTTGGATTAGGGTTGATGGAGGAACCAAGGAACAAGCAACCGGCAGGTTGTCTGTCTTCGTCATCTGTGTACCAGATGGTACTTGCTTCTTCGTCGAAGAAGTAATACCTCTCAGGGTGCGCTGTCATAGTCTGTCTCCTTCTGTTGGTCAAAAAATGTACCCCCCACCTGCCGTAGCAGATGGGGGGTTTTTTGTCACGAGAGCGTGTAGTTTGCGTTGAGGATCACTTCCCGAGGGATGATTCCAACTTTTCTCGTCTTCACTTCCTGCTGAGCAACTTGCGAACAGATGTCCGACAGAAGTGTGCTGTCACATATATCAGCGAGAATGTGGTTGTACTGACGCCGTAGATCGTTGCCGTAATTCGGGTGACAACGGAAGCAATCATGAACACACACAAGCTCAAAGCTCTTGAGAGGAAGTGTGGTGATGAGTTCAGCGATGACCACAGGATCAATGAGACCCATTGTGTCATGATGAAGGAAGTCGAGGATACGAACGCTGAGGAAACCAGTTCTCTCATAGTGACTCCATAGCGTTTGAACGATGTCTGCACTTTTGCCATCCTTTCCATTGGCTCCGATCTGGATCAGATCGAGAATTCGTTCGATGTTTTTCGGGTTAAACTGACACCGACGATACATCTCACGGACGATCATGCCGTCAATCGAATGAATCAGATTCGGTCCCAGTCCTTTGTGGAACCGAGGCCGTTCATTGATTGTCTGGACGACATGGTACTCTTTGTCCAAGAAAGTGAATGGAATCATCACCTTATCGGATGTTTCGATGCAGGCATAGAAGTTGTCAGGCAGCACCCAGTCATAGGTTGTGCCATCAATTTCGTCCCACAATTCTTGGATGCCAAGGTTCAAGTCCCAAGCACCCGGTGCCATACGTTCCATGGTGTCATAGAACACATCCACATCCTCTCCGAAGAGAGCCTTGGGCTTTGCCCTTGAACCATAGAGAGCAGTCATGATGCACTTCTTCACATCTTTCCGGTCGATCTTCAGACCAGTGTGCATGTGAACGAAGATCTCAGTATATGCGTCGAGGATGTTTTCATCACCTCCACACAGTTTCCATGAGATAGGGCATGACACCAGCAGGCTGAGCAGTTGCAGTCCCGACGATGCGGCGTCGAGGCTGATCATATAGCCTATTTCCTTACCTGCCTGACCATCGAGATAGGCCAGTGCGGCTGCACGCAACCCAATAGGGTTGGATGCTTCTTTGAAGGTATTGGGGTCAGAGAGGTCAATCTCTTCGAAGTGAGCGAGACGCTCGTCCCAACCCTTCTTCTCATAGGCTTTGTCGTGTTTGCACGCGATGTCAGCCATGACGTACTCAGTTCCCGTAAGTTCACGGAACTCTTGAACCTTCAGCATTTTTGTTCTCCTAGAGCTTGTGCCATTTCTTGCACGGTTAAGGGAGCGATGATTCCATAGTGCCACCAGACGTTGATCCAGTAACCTTCTTCATCACGTTGGATCTCGCACCGACTTGCATAAGTCGGAACGAGATATTTCACTGCTGATTCAGCATGTCTTTTGAACAAGAAAATCTCACGGTTTTTCATGACGTGGTTCAGCCCTCCTACGGCTTAACTCTCCTTTGATGATTCGAAGCTGAGCTTGCCAGATGAGAGATGCCATGAGGTAAGGACTCCGGTTAATTTTGTACCGAAGATTCTTCAGCTTCTTGGTTTTGGCTTTTCGCAGTCTGCACCATTGCCCTTCACGGTTGAGGTAACATCCTGCCTGAATACACTCAGAGAAGTCTCGGTATTCAGATGGAGTCAGGCACAGATAGTGCCTGTCTTCATTGGTGTTGTTTGGAGGTGTGATGTGTTCTGGTGCCATCATCAACCTCTGATGTTCAGTCTGAAATAGACCGGTAGGAATGGCGAATTCATTTTCTCTAGTTCGTCGTAGAACAGAGGATGTAATGGAATTCGCCAGCACCTGATTAGCCAAAACAGACTTTCCAGTTGGGAATCTTCCCGTGACTGTTCGGTATCCTGTGCCATAGAGGAAAGCATCCTTCATATGATCAGCAACTTCATCCATGATGAGTAGCTGCACTTGTTTGATGTGATCAGGGAGAGATCCATTCTCCTGCATCGTCTTTCTCCTTGATTACACGATCAATGATGAGATCTGTGGTTTGGTTCAGGATCCTTGCAGCACATTCTTCTCTGCACTCTTCCGAGTCCACGAATGTTTCAGGATCCATGTCAGCGGGGATTTCGATCTCGAAGAATTGCCCGGTGTCGATCACAATCAGTTGTGTCTTCACCGCAGCAGCTTCTTCTTCGAGACGACGGATGTCATCTCCAGTAATCATGCGGAAGTTCCTCCATGAAATTGGGCAATGGCATGAGCCATAAATGCCATGAACATTTGAAAGTCGTTCTGAGATACATCTCCGAAGACAATCAGGGTTTTTGTCTGTCCATTGACGATGATCATGAGAAGAAGATCCACTTGATCAGTCCCACGATCATGAGAACGTAGAACATAATGGACATGATGGCTGTGATCTTTACATAGATCCATATCCAATCAGTTTTGCCTTCGGAGTTGATCTCTTCTTGGCTCTTCAGTTCAGGGAACCTGTTCATCAGAATATCTCCTTTGCTTTCTGACGTGCTTCATCCATATCGACCTCACGGCCACTGGCTTCAGCAGATTGACGATGACGGATCGCAGGGATCCACACTTGCTCAAAGAATTCCTTTGCCTCTTTCAGACCCATTCGAGTCATTTGCCTGATGGTTTTGATCCCTTCGATTTTCTTGTTGTTCACGAAGTTAGGATCAATCATGTCGATCATCTGTTCAGGAGTGATCGGGTCAGGAACTTTCTGCATACGCAGAGAATCCTGAAGCTGATTACGCTCAGTACGAAGGTCTTCAGTCTTTTCAGACATGTTGTGAATGGTTTTATCCCGTTCGCTGATCTGTTCCAACAGGTGTTCGATGAAGCTCTCTGCGGTCGAGTCTTCCATACGAATCATGATGGCCATTTTGTCTTTCCTCTTTTTCGAGTCTATCGACGTTTCCATTTTCGAGCAGGTGAGCGTATCTCCATAGCAGGAGAATGACGCACACACTGCTCATTCCGATTACCCCACCCCAGAAGTCTGGGATCATGCTCATCAGGTCAGAGTTTCCTTTCGAGCAAGCTCCAGCACTGCTTTGTTGTAGTCAGTGCCTTGAGAGTTGATGTGATAGCCTACTGTATAGGTACGACCACGACGGTCATACTTGTGAGTCAGCCAGAACTGGTTTCCCAGTGTCATCATGCCCTGCATGACCTCAACCGATGTGTTGTAGAAGACCTCAGCTTGCTTGCGACGCTTGCGAAAGTCTTCAAATCCCTCACCGATCTTTCTCTTCGGGATGATCATGTTACCCTCAGCAGAGGCCACCACGTTCATGTTCAGAGTCAGAGCGACTGAGTTTGCACGGTTGATGTGGTCGAGACAGACATCTTCTTCTTTGAAGATATCTGAACCATTGAGGATGATGTGACCACGAGTGTCGATGTATCCACTGCCCATGTTGTTCCGTGTGACTTTCTGAGGTGGAATCACCATCGGAAGTGGGAACTGGTACATGGCCAGAGCATCTTCGACATCTTGTGTGATGCCATACTTCAAAATGAAGCGTTCTTCGTCCATGTCGAAGTCGATGAGATCATCTTCAACGACTTCCATCAGCAGGTGAGCCACCTCTTGAGGTGTTCCCCATTTGGGGCTGAAGAGTCCGACCATGGTGGGAAGATCAGCCTGTTTGTGCAGGTAGATTTGAACCACACAATCGAGCTTGAATGGGTCATCTGTCAGCGGGCCGAACTGATCTCTCAGCACATCGAGCAGTTGATTCTTGTTGTACAACTCCTCCAAGTTTCGCTGAGTTTCGATCATGTTTTTAGCAGTTTCCATAGCCAGTTACCTTTCTGTTTGGTTTAGCCAGTTTGAGGGTATTTTTGAACTTTCAGCATTCAGTCGCTGAACTTTCACTAAACTTTCACTGTTGCTCATCGGCAACAGCCGAGAGGCCGCAAGCGGCCATCCGTCAGACAGGTCAGATTGAGGTTTTCTGAGGCTATCTGTGGTAGAAAAAAGTTG
>Ga0100394_1000127_pt1 | contig 61050 bp, 73 predicted proteins | sample CryGeymeta201518_FD_81549 | JGI IMG/M metagenome (GOLD analysis project Ga0100394, IMG submission 81549) | Groundwater microbial communities from Crystal Geyser aquifers in Utah, USA - Crystal Geyser metaG 2015-18 | ecosystem: Environmental > Aquatic > Deep subsurface > Groundwater | place: USA... | reverse complement strand
GTTCCGCTCATACGTCCGCCTGCACGGTGATGCGCACTGCGTAATCGGCGCCGCGTTCTTGGTTGTAGCGCCACGTAATGCGCTTGTCATCGTCGCGAATCCCGAGCCAGTCGGCCACACCATCTACGTGTGGCTTCATGCTGCCCTGCAAGTTGTCGTGGGCGTCCAGGCCATTGGCAGAGGGGGCAATACGGGTCATCAGCACCACGCATGGGAATGAGGGCTTGCTGATCTGCTTGAGTGCCCAATGCACACCCTGGCGCGCAGCCTTGACGCGGCGCGTGCGGGCAAAGTTGTTCTCTTTGAAAACCTTGTTCGGGGACACTGCCTTGATGCCCACGGTGACCGATGCCACGCAGGCTGGGGCATTCAGGGTTTCAGCGGAGTTTTCAGAAATCGAATTCATAAATACCTTCTTTGTTTTAACTACTTCTCTGGGGAGGACTTCTTTCTTCTTTCCTTGCCTTGAGCTGGCGAGACTCAGCCATTCCTGTCTGAGCCTTCACACGACTTGCCTCTCGCAGTACGTGACCCGCCAGACGTTCGATTCAAAGGCTCTGGCTTCGCCACCTTTTGCCCTGTTTCAGAATCTTTCCAACAGTAGGGCTGTCTCCTTGTGTCGCTGCCGTTAAACCAATACCAACCGGCACAAGGGGGGAGGGGGAGGTGGTTCAAGTCATGACGAACTTCACCTTTGCCAAAATCTGGCGTTCCAGGCGGCGGCTACCGCCTTCGCCCCATTCCTTGAGGGCGTCAGCGGCGTCAGAGCCTTCAATGCCCTCGGGGTAATACACACCACACCCCAACAGGTCAGCGACGTTCCTGGCGGCATCTATGCCGGGGTTCATGCCACGCTTGACCATAGTTTTGTGGTCGTTGTCAGCTATTACCACGACGCTGCCAGTTGGGCGAACGCGGTCGGCTACCTTGATCATGTTTCCGGCATCAAAGGCGACGATCACGGATGCCGTGCGAACCGACTGAAACACGGCCAGGCCGGTCGCAAATCCTTCGCAGATGGCAGTGACCACAGAACGTGGGCGCTGAAGCACGCAGGCGCCTGCTTTCACCGGCGCACCGGGCCAAAACTTCTTGGTTCCATCGGTGGTGATGGTTTGCAGGCTGATAAGGGAGTCGCCCAGCATCACAGGGATGACGAGCAGGCCATCATGGGTGCGCACGCCGGCACAACCCAATGGCGACAAGCCTTTGTTTTGAACGTAGGCGTGTGGCAGTGACAGCGGGTGGCACTTGTTCCAGAATTGGCGGGCGCTTTTTACAGCCTGGATGCGGTAGGCGCGCTCGGCATCACGTTGGCGCTGCATCTTGGCGATGACTTCAGCCGATACCGCGTGACTGGTGGTGCCTTCTTCTTTCCATGTGCCAAGGGCTTGGCCACTGCCGGATGTCCAGTCGCCCCAAATGCCATGGCCGTCAGCGTGAAGGCAATACCAGCCATTGCGCTTGTGAGGGTTCATTTCGGATGGGCAGCGGCGAATCTTGCCGTCTGGGTAGATGTCGCGTGGCATCAGGCCAGCGATGCGCAAGGCTTGTTCAAAGGTCATGCTCATATCGTGCAGCCCTCATGGATTTCACGCTTGGCTTTGACGTAGGCGGCGTGCGCTTCGGGCGCTGTATCAAAATAACCAAGGAATTTGATTGCCCCGAAGCACATGATTTCAGACCTGTATTTCCCGGTTTTCTTGTACAGCGAAACACCAAGCAGACCTGTCTTTCCGCCTGATTGACCGCGGCGCTGGTTTTGCTGGTTTACGTTTGCAGTGACATCACGAAGATTTGAAATTCGGTTGTCGGTTCGGATGCCGTTGATGTGGTCGATTTGATATTTCGGCCATTCCCCGGTTGAGTAGAGCCACGCTAAACGGTGAGCGAGATGAAGTCTTCCATTAATTCGAATTGATAGGTAGCCCATCGACTGCGGCGACCCGGCGACATCACCTGATGCGACTCGACCTCTTGAGTCCACCCAAGTGAATGTGCCCGTATCTGAGTCGTAATGCAGCAACTCTTTCAATTGCTCTTGCGTGAGCGACGGGCTTCCAGTGGCACTTGTTCCACTGATTTTGATGATTTGTGCCATGTTTGGCTCCGAGGGTTCAGTCGTTTGATGACTGCCACTCAGAGACCAATCCGGGCGGCAATCCAGACAGGTTGGTCTACCAGTGAACCCGCGGTGCGGAAGCTGGCGAGCCTTGCGGCTCCCTGTCTGGATCGCCAAAAATGGTGTTCCAGAATGCAAAAAGCCGCTTAACTCAACAGTTGCGGCTCTTGCCGCGGATTCAACCAGGAGACCAATCCCGACTTCGTTTGAAGTGGCGACAGTGTACCCGGAATTTTTGGATGCCGCAATGGTATTCATGCGGCAACCGCCATGCTTCTTCGTGCTGCCTGCTGGCTTTTAATAAAGCGTATTTGGTTGCTTTTTATTCTTGACCGCAGTTCCGGCGTAGGGGGCTCCGGCGTGGTTGTCTCAATGCGCGCCTGGGCAAATGTGCCGGTCAGTTCGTGGTAGATGGCCTGGGCTCTGCGCTGGGCTTTGTCGATGTCCTGAGTGGCTTCCAGAACGATGCTGCAGACCTGCGGCCAAAGCATCTTGCGCATGAGCGCAGGATTGCCGGTGGCCACCAGTTCTTTCAGGTTGCCTGGGACGTGCTCAATGGGTTTGCGCTTGGGGTACTCATGCCCGCAGCTTGGGCACGATGGACGCGGCATGTGCATGGCGCGGCACTGGGGGCACTTGACCATTTCCTTTTCGTCGTCCTTGTCCTTGGCCTTTGGCTTTTCCTTTTTCTTGCCGTCGTCCAATTCGGTGACACCGTTCTCAAACAGTTCGTTGCAGGCATTCCAAAAGCGGGCTACGTTGCCAGAATGGTCCAACACGATCGCCTCAGTTTTTCCTTCACTGGTGCGCATGACGCGGCCCAGCATTTGCGCGTGGACGGCCAATGAGCTGCGCAGTGGGCGCGCCAGGATCAAGACTTCGACGCTGGCCACATCAAAACCACGGGTCAGAGCTTCAACAGAGAGAATGCCGCGAATGCTGCTGTCCTCTTTCTTGAATTCCTGCACGATTTCATGGCGGTCTTCTGGCATGTCGTCTGCGGTGTAGGTGGCCACATTGATGCCGCTGGCCAAAAACTGGCGCTGCAGTTCCTGGGCGTGTGCAATGGAGGCGGCAAAGCCAATGAACTTCTTTCCCTGCCCATTCAACAAGTATTCCTTGACGACATCGCCAACAACTTGCAATGCGCGCTTGTCGGTTTCCTTGGAGTCCCATTCCCCGGCCACAACCTTGACGCCATCCATATCGGGGGCGGTGCAAGCAAAGTAGCGCAATGGCACCAGTCGGCCCATTTCAATTAGGCGGTTTGTGGTTGGCGCATTGACCACGGTGTCAAAGTATTTACCCAAGCCTGGGGTGACTGCAGTGGCAGACAAGCCAATGGCGTAGCAGTCCTTGGCAGTCAGCTTTTTCTTGACTGCATCATTCAGCACATGGGCCTCGTCCACCACGATCAGACTCATTTCCGGCCACGCTCGGCGGGCCAGGGTCTGCACGCTGCAAATCTGCACCAGTTCGGCGGGCTTGCAGCGCCAGTGGCTGGCCTGCATCATGCCGTGGTCAAGACCGTACTTATCAAAGCGCTCAGAGGTCTGTGTGCACAAGCTGATGCGGTCAGCCAGAAAGCCTGAACGTTTGTTGTTTTTCTTGGCAGCTTGCAAGATGGCAGTGGCCAACTCGGTCTTGCCAAATCCGCAAGCTGCGGACACCATGACGCGCTTGTACCCAGCGCGAAAAGCGGCGCTGATGTCATCAACAACCTGCTGCTGTTCTGGCCGAAGTTCAAGTGCGGCCATGATTACTTCACCTTGCGTGCCATGGCTTCCACCAAGGCTGGCAATTTGGCGTTGTCATCCTCGCCCAGTGCAGTACCAATGCGGCGCAGCCAGTTGGCCATGCGCTGCAATTCCTTCTCGCGGGCATTCACCGTGTCCATCAGCTCGTTCTGGCGCCTGGTGGCCACATCGGCAATACGCTTGTATTTCAATGTCTCGGCGCGCTGGTCATCTGCACTCAGGGCGAACAACTCCTTCTGCAAGCCCTCAATCTGCTTTTGTGCTTCTTCCAGCATGGCGATGGGGTCAGAGTCGCCATGGGCGTCGGCGGCATTTTGTTCGGCTGCCAGTTGTGCCTGGGTCTTGGCAGTGGGTTCAGTTTTGGCACTTGTTCCACTGGTCTGAGGCGAGTCAAGCGTGATGGGTGTGGCACTTGTTCCAGTCGCAGTGGCTTGTTCGGTGGCACTTGTTCCACTTTCGGTCGGCTTTGCAGTGGCACTTGTTCCACTTTTTGGGGCAGCTTCGGCTTGCTCCGGGTTGCGCAACCGGCCCACGGTCATGTGGGAGCAGCCGCAATGGCGAGCGATGGCGCGGTCGGACAGCTCGGACCACTCCGGGTCGGCCAGCATGGTCAATACGCCTTTGCGCTTGTCCTCAGACGACAGGTTCAAACCGTGTGGCACGTTGGCATTGAGGGAGTACAGGACGGCATCGCGCTGGGTTCCCTTGTGGACCTCGGCAATGCAGTGGGTCTTTTTGTTGGCCCGGTGTGCATGTAGCCGGTGGAAGCCGTCAGCCAGCCAGTATTCAGCACCGTCAAAAAACAAGGTGATTGACGGAAGAATCACATGATCGGACAGGAGTGCGGCATATTCGGCCACGACTTCTTGATTGATGGTGCAGCGGCTCTGCGTATTTCCATCGATTCTGATGTGATTGATGGCGATGGTTTTGGTGGTGGTCTTTGAGGTGGCCATGGTGTTTCTCTCAGGGGGTTTGAAATTCAAAGTGGTCGCATCGCTGAAGGACGTTTGTCACGGGCTCATGCTTGGATGACACACCCTTCATGCGGCCTTGCTGCGCGGCAAAACACTTTCCGCCACGCTGCAAAGAACTGCATTCCAGGCAGATGCGCCGGTCGTCGCGTTCGTGGTCTCGCACTGCCAGGCGGTCGCCCCAGCGCTCGGCGGCGTCATGGGTCAGACCGCGCCTTTGAAACAGGCCAAGACGAAAATTGAAGCGCCTGATCTGCGCATCGTTCCACTCGGGCATGTACGTTGCGGTATTCATGCCACCATTCCAAGGGCTTTTTTGAGAATGACCACCTCAGCCGCTGTGTACTCAGCAATCACGCGGCCATGGCGTTCGGTGTGGACCCTGTTGTCGGTGTGTGCGGCGGCACTGAATGGGGCAGCGTTGCGCTGGTCGGCATAGGCAAACACGCTGGGTGCTGCCAGGGCGCTGACCTTGACCACAATCTTTTCATCGGGGCCAATGACTGGGGCTTGCTCGGCATCGCTGTTGGGACCAAGGCGCCAGAAGGCAAAGCCACCATTTACCCGGCGCGTCAGCATGCCAGCGCGCACGGCCGGGGCCAGGTGTTGCGCCAGGTGCTTTGCAGAGCGGCCAATGCCAGTTGCCAGTGCCAGGGTGCCCACTTCACCACCACTTGCGCGCAGGAATTGCAGGGCTTCATGGGCGATGGTGCCCGGTGCGCAAACATTACTCATGGGTGACGGCCTCTTTTTTGATCAAGAAAACGCGCAATGCGCTCGGGTTGCACAAGCCCTTGCGGGACATGAACACGGAGTGCACCAGCGTGCAGTCGGCGCAAAAACTAAATTCAGGCCGGTACACACCAGCTGCGAAAGGGCGGCTGTTGACCTTGGCGTGGTTCTGGATCGTGTGGAGGTAAGCGATCCAGTTTTCATGCGTAAAGCAACTTGGCGCAGGGGGCGCAGCGCGGCGCACTTGGGCTATGTTCATGACGTTCTCATGGCTCCACGTGCAAATGGCACTGGCACTTGTTCCACTTTGGTGGTGGTGAAGTTGTGCGAGTAGTTGGAACGAAAGGCCAGCAGCTTTGCGGTGCGCTCTGCCGGTGACAAAGGGTGCCGGGCTTGCGAATTCGCAGGCTTGGTGCTTTTGTGCTTACTCATATTGAGGACTCTTTAAGGGCTTCACCAATCGGTGTACTCAACATGCGCTCGCGTCTAGCATTGGCTTCCCTGATGGCCATATCTGTTTCAGACTCACCATGAACCACTTTGAACACATAGTCGCGCAGAGCCCCGGCAACATCGGTGCCAGCCTTCTCTGTGATGGCCTTGAAGCGGTCAGCGGTGTCTTCGTCAACCTTGGTTTTGAGCTCCCAAAGCAGTTTGCCCATAGGGCTTGTCATGGAGCGGCTGAATGCCGTGCGGTCGTGTGCCATTTACTTCACCCCATAGGAGATTGATATGTCAGATGAAATACTTGCCAGGGAAGCTGCGCGAATGGCGCAGAAACTGCAAATGGACCAATGGGCGACAGAGGCCATTGCAGCGATGCTGGGAAGAGTGCGCAAGGTGTGCATCACCGAATACCAGTGGCTGATTGATGAACTGCGCTGTGAGTAACTGGCAGGCGCTCAACCAGCGTTGCAGTCATCAGGCGGTAGGGCGTGCCATCCACAAGCACCACGGTTCCAGCAGGGAGGGCGGGTGTGGTCATGCTGCGGCCTTGTCTGCCAACTCGGGCCAGATCAGGTGCCAATCGGTGGGACACAGGTCTTTGCGGGTGACGATCTTGTCAGTCGCAGATTCAATAGCGACCGCAAACTTGACGGGTACCGGGCGTTGTCCTTTTGTCCAATTCGACAAATCTGACGAATGTGCACCAATTGCCTCGGCGAGCTGCGAGGCTGCGCCACGGCCACGCGATTCAAAGTATTGAGATAGGTTCATGGCGCATAGTCTAGCGTAACGCTAATACTGTTTCAAGCGTTACGCACAAATAAAGTTTTGCCTTTTGCTAAAACACTCCTATGAACGAGATTGACCCCATGGTTGCGGCTTTGATTGCGCTCTGCAAAGCAGAAGGCGGGGAAAAATTTGTTGCCGATAAAGCAGTCGTCAGTGCGGAAAATTTGATGCAGATCACAAAAGGCGTGAAGCTCCCATCCGGAAACCCTCGTGGTGTAGGTCCAGGGTTGCGGGCCAAAATAACCAAGGCATACCCATCGTGGCTGGATTCATCCGTAAAACTGGTGAAGTCAAGCAGAAATAGCGCTTTAGCAACCGTAGAACAAGCGCCAGTAGCTATCAATTTGGTAAACAACCCAGACTTTCCAGCTATCCGGCGCGTCAACATCAAACTGTCAGCTGGGGCCAGCGGCTTCGGCGTTGACTACGTGGAAGACGATGAGGCGCCTATCGTGTTCCAGCGCAAGTGGTTCGAACGCAACGGCTACAACCCGGCAAAACTGATGGCTGTGCGCGTCTGCAATGGCAGTATGGAGCCTGGGCTGTATGACGGTGACACGGTGGTGATCAACACGGCGGACGACACTCCGAAGGACGGCGAGGTGTTTGCGGTGAACTACGAGGGTGAATTAGTCATCAAGCGCATGGTGCGCGATGCGGGCCAGTGGTGGCTGGCATCAGACAACCCGGACCAGCGCCGCTACCCGCGCAAGGTGTGCGGCGAAGATGTGTTTTGCATTGGGCGCATTGTGCACAAGCAGTCCGAGAGAATTTAGAGAGCCACAAAGGCCCGGTTGAGTCGTTGGAAGACTTAACAAAAGGAGGATGAATTGAAGAAGTTATTGATTCAAGTGACCATGGTGGCCATGGGGCAACCCGCATTCGCCAATGCGGACAACATGCTGTTGGCGCAGGCTGGCAGCATGGAGAAACCGCCGAGGTTCGAAACGCTTGACAATCTGGACAAGCAGGGCATTGGCGCCGGGTACCAGCCGCGCCAATTTGAAACCACGCCACTCCCGCCGCCGAAGCGTGTACTTGGCCCCATTGATACCTGGCGATTTGAGTCATGCCAGCAAGACGCTGCTATGGCGCCCACGCAATCCGGTATCAATATAAAAATGCGTGTGTGTCGCGACAAGTTCGGCCAGTAGCCTACTTTGGCAAATTCATTGCGGTCCTTTATGACAGAAAAAGCACAAATTGAAATCCTGACCCGGCGTGTAGACGAACTTCAAGGACAAACCGTGGCCCTGAAAACGGCACTGCTGCTGGCGTTCACGCGCTTGGCGGAACACGCTTCGCAATCTCATCCTCAATGTCTCGCAGAAGAATGCGCTTCACTGTGTCGGGGACTGCATCAAAGCGCTGACTTTTACGCAGAGCACGCGCTCGCCACGGCAATACCAGATGCGCACATCGAGCAAGCGCAGAAAGTCTTAAGTGAGCTAGCTTCAGTTTTGCAATAGTTGGATTCATAGCCGTCCTGTTTATGAGCCACCTTTGGGTGGCTTTTTTACGCCTGCAAATCACTATTGACCAGCGGGTCAGATTTATTTTACGCTTTTTGAAAATAAATTTAGCGAAACGCTGGCATGTTGTTTAGCGTTACGCTATGATTCACCCCAGACCCTGCACCTCGCAGGAAAGGAGTGAATCAAAGTGAACACCAACCTGAACCCAGTCATCGCGCAAGCCCTGCGGCCCTTCATGCCAGCCCGCAAGCGCTACAGCGCAGACCTTGACAGCACCGTGTGCGGCATCCCATGCGGCATCTGGATCGGAACTATCGACATCACCAAGGGCAACTACAGCCCCCAGGCCGAAACGCCAGACGAATATCACGGCCATCAAGACATCGAATTCAAAGTGCTCGACCGTTCAGGCTACCCGGCGCCTTGGCTGCAGGCCAAGCTGACAGACGACGACATCAGCCGCATTGAAGGAGAAATCCTCGAATCACTCAAGGAGGCAGCGTGACCAAGCACTACAAATGCAACGTACTGAGCCGCACCAGTCAGCCAATGGAAAAGAAGCTGTTCCAACCTGATTTTTACGATGCTCAGTGTCTTTACTGGGGCTGGCCCATTGATGCGCCTGAAACACTGAATACAGGCAGTGTGCGCGATGCAACGCCACCGTTTGCATACAACTGGACTCAGGGCTATGACTTTGTGATGAGGGCAGGCGCATGAACTACGGGCACCCCACCACTGAAGTGTTTCCGCGCAATGCGCGCCAAAGCGGTACCGAGCGCGCCGCCAGCGTCGAAAAGATGCGTCGCCGCGACTGGTCAGGCATTGTGATTGTGGTTGTCGTGGCTCTGATCACGGCTTCGCCCTACCTGGTCATTGCCTGGAGGATGCCATGAAAGCCACGCCCCCAATGTGCGGTATCAGCGCTGTACTGATTGTCACCATCTACCTTGCTTCGGCCTGCATCAGCGTGGCCTTGGGCGTGATCGTGATCGACTTCCTTTGCGGGAGGTTTGCATGACACCCGAAGCCATCGAGAAGCTGTGCGAAGAAGCACGCAAGCGCCTCCTTCAATTCATCAACCGAAGCACTGCCCAACACATTCGGGCAATGCGCAACAACTGGAAGAAATCATGAGCAAAGCACTCGACACACTTTTGAACACCCTGGCCGAAAAGATGGGCATGGGCGATGACGGCGCTGGCCTACTGGCGGCACTGAAAACAACTGCTTTCAAGCCCACCAAGGTAAGCGGCCAAATGGTGACGCCGACAGATGCCCAAATCATGGCGCTGTTGGTGATCTCAAACCAGTATGGATTGAACCCCTGGCTGAAGGAAATTTATGCGTACCCCGACAAATTCGGCGGCATTGTGCCAGTCGTTGGCGTGGATGGCTGGGCGCGCATCATCAACACCAACCCTCAGTATGACGGTGTGGATTTTGAGCAGGATGCAGACATGTGCACCTGCACCATTTACCGCAAGGACCGTGGCCACCCGACACGGATCACCGAATACATGGTGGAGTGCCGGGGCACGATGGGGCCATGGCTGACGCACCCGTATCGCATGTTGCGGCACAAGTCGCTGATCCAGTGCGCACGCATGGCGTTTGGGTTCGGCGGCATCTACGAGCAAGACGAAGCCGAGCGAATCATTGAGGCTGTGGATATGGCGACCGGTGAAGTCATTCAGGTGGCCAAGCCCCGGCGCGCCAGTGAATCGACCCATGCCGCATTGGCAGAGCCAGAAGCGCCCGTGGTGCTACAGCCTGTCATCAAAACCGCCGCACCGGAGCAGGCACCAGTGGAACAAGTGCCACGCAATGAACCCACACCACAGGCCGCGTCAGCCCCCCAAGCTGCGCATGACACGGGCGAACCGGCTAGCCCCGGCGAAATGATGAACGTCATCAAGACGTGTGCAGCCAAGCGTATTGATCTGGCTGGTTTGTTGGGCGAGCTTGGGATGGACTTGGACCCAGCAACGCTTGCGGGGCTTACTAAAAACGGCTTCAAAGCACTGAAGGCGAGGTTGTGATGGGTGCCAAAGAAACCGGCGGACCAGCATTCCCCGCAGACTATCTTGCCACAGACCCGGCAATGCAAGGCATGACCCTGAAAGACTACTTCATGGCGCATGCACCAGCCACCCCGCAAGACTGGTTCATTCCAATCATGCCGCCTTGCCCCGTGGTGCCAAGCATCCGGGCAATAGGTGACGACTTGTTTGAGCATGAAATTATTCGCCAATGGGAGTTGAGCGCAGAGCATCAGAGTGATGAAGTTCGCCAATGGTTCGACAAACGGGAAAAGGCAGAAATTGACCAGTCTGAATGGCAAGCAGAATTCCGCAAGCAACTCTGCATTCAGTGGCCTGCAGCCTGGGCAGACGCCATGCTGGAGCAGCGCAAATGTTGAGCTTTGACGAAGAGCAGCACGTCTATACGTGGAATGGCGTGGAGAAGCCATCAGTCACGCAGTGCCTCAACAAGCTGCACGACTTTGGCATGGTTCCTGCCGAAATCCTGAATGCTGCGTGCCGCCGGGGCACGTTCGTACACACCTTGTGTGAGTACCACGACCAGAACGACCTTGATTCGGAAAGCATTGGCATCTACGCCGGGTATCTGGATGCATGGATTCAGTTCAGCGTCGACCACAAAGCTGTTTGGAGTGGCATTGAGGTGCGCGGGTACTCCGAGCGTTACGGATTTGCGGGCACATGGGACCGTGCCGGCATGTTGAATGGATCTCCCTTCATTGTGGACATCAAGACCAGCCAAGCCAGTCACCCGGTGTGGGGGCTCCAGCTTGCGGCATACCGCCAACTGCGCACCGAACAGGATTCATCCTGGATGCTGGCACGCAGAGCCACCGTTCAGCTGCGCTCGGACGGCACATACAAATTCCTTGAGTGGAATGACCCCGCTGACTGGACAACATTTTTATCCCTGATCAACCTCATTAACTGGAGTCAAAAATCATGAACGCACCTCTCGCCCTTACCCCTGCTGCCAGCGCAGTAGCCACCTCAACCGCCATCAAGACCAACGTGCGCACCCTGGTGGTGACTGGACCTGATATTCAATCGCTTCTGTACGCAGTGGAGCTGGACATCGCTTTGGTGCCCGACATGGACATCGACTCGGACGACATGGCCACCGAACTGATTGAAATGCTTGGCAGGCTGGCCACAGTCAGTGCAGCAATCGAAGACGAGCGCAAGGAGCGCACCGCACCACTTCTTGATGCACAGAAATGGCTGATGGCAGGCTACGCCCCGGCCCGCAACCAACTGGACACCCTGATCGCCGCAGGCAAGGCCAAGCTGACCGCATACAACCGCGCCAAGGCCGAGACCAAGCGACTTGCAGACGAGGCCGAAGCCAAGAAGCGCCGCGAAGCCGCCGCCGCCGCCGCCGCGCTGGAAGTAGAAACCATTGCAGCCGCCAAGGCATCAGCCATTGAGGCCGAAGCCCTGAGTCTTGCAGGCAGTGAACAGGCCGCACAAGCCATGGTGACACAAGCCATGGTGCAAGTTGACACCGCCCGCCAGGCTGCACAAGTGGCTGTGCAGGCGGTTTACACAGCGCCCGTGTCCACCTACAGCGCGCCACTCAAGGGCACCAGTGGCACCTGGAGTGCAGAAGTCACCGACAAGGCCGCACTGATCAAGCACATTGGCGCCATGGTGGCAGCGAATGACCTGTCCCTGATTGGCTTGCTGGACGTGAGCGAAAAGAGCATCAAGGCCATGGCCAAGCTGCAACAAGCCAACTTGCGCATTCCCGGTGTCAAGCCTGTGTTCACTGAGTCGATTTCGATTCGCAAGCAGGCTGTTGCAGCCTAAGGATTTACGGGGGAAAGCTTCCGCTGGGTTTGTGCAGTCGGTAAAGACATTCAAGAAGCCACCAGCACAGCAAGTACCCCGCCCTAGCAACGGTAATACACGATCTACCAGCATGAGCCGGGACTAGCCTTCAAAGGCATGTGGTTTAAAGCCATGTCAGGCAAGCAACAGTGCAAGAACATTCGTGTGACAGGTCGGAGAGTTACGGCCACCACACCATTTTCATCAACCCAAAGGAGTTAATCATGACCCGAGCATTCACCATCGCGCAAGACTACAGCAAAGACGCGCGCCCGCCTATCGCGCTTACACCAGTCAAATCCAACCAAGTCAAGGCCGTGGGTTATGACGCAGCCACACAGACGCTGGCAGTCACCTTCACGCGGGGTGCAGGCGCTGTCTACCACTACCCCAACGTGACGCCAGAAGCCCATGCCGAGTTTGTCGGCGCCGAGTCAATCGGAAAGCACTTCGGCCAGCACATTCAGTCCCTTCCGTTTTCCAAGTTTGCGCCCGATCCGGCGCCAGAACGCGAGGAAGCGTAACTCATACGGGGCGAATGTGCAGGCTGATGCACGGTCAGGCCACCTCACCCGTAACGGGTGGCTGCCACCGGAATGCTGGAAATCAGTACCAGCCGCCCCACCTTTTTTAACACCAGAAAGACATCATGAACTTAGACAAAGACGCCATCACCCATGCCGGTACCGAGCTGACATTTTTCTGCCACGGTCAGGCCCGCGATAACGGCTGGTGGACCGACTTGGCCACAGGCCAGGATATGACCAGCAACGGTTACCCCAAGATTCAGCCCAACAAGAATGTGGGCGAACTGCTGTGCCTTGTGCACTCCGAAATCAGTGAAGCCATGGAGGGTCATCGCAAGCTGCTGATGGACGACAAACTTCCGAGTCGCACCATGCTGGAGGTCGAGCTGGCAGACGCAGTTATCAGAATCTTCGACATTGCTGGCGGGATGAATTTAGATGTGGCCGGCGCCATTGCGGCCAAGCTGCAATACAACGCCCATCGGGAAGACCACAAGATTGCAAACCGGCGCGATGTCGGCGGCAAGAAATTCTAAGGACGCCATCATGTTCAAAAACGCAATTCTGTACAAAATTCTGGCCCATGACAAAGGGCTCGATGTGGAAGCCTGCTTGCAAGCGGTAGCCTTTTGCCCATGTGGCCCAAGCCAAGAGAAGGTATCTGGCTGGGTTCCACCGCGTGAGGCCAATGGCGCCATGCTTGAATCTATCGGCGGGCATCGGATCATGAAGCTGATGTCGGAAACCAAGTCGGTACCGGCTGACGTGATCAACCGCAAGGCTGCTGAGCGTTGTGCACAAATCGAGGCCAGCACCGGGCGCAAGCCGGGAAAAAAGGAAACCCGCGATCTGAAAGACGACATCCGCCTTGAGTTGTTGCCGCACGCATTCGCCAAGCAATCGGCCACGCTGGTGTGGGTTGACGTACAAGCTGACTTTCTGGTGATTGATGCTGCCAGTCAGGCCAGGGCTGATGATGTGATCACGGCGTTAATTTCGGCCTTGCCCGGGCTGACACTGGCCATGGTCAACACCAAGGCATCACCAACTTCCGCCATGGCTGAATGGTTGATGGAGCAGGAAGGCCCACAGCACTTCAGCATTGACCGTGAGTGTGAGTTGAAGGCCTGCGATGAGTCCAAGTCAGTCGTGAAGTACGGAAAACACCGCCTGGACATTGGCGAAGTGCAGGACCATATCCGTGCCGGGAAGATGCCGACCAAGTTGGCCATGACTTGGAGCGACCGGGTATCGTTTGTGCTGACAGACGCCATGCAAATCAAGAAGCTGGCGTTTCTGGATGTGGTGTTTGAGGCTTCCCGAGAAAGCAAGGCTGATGGCTTTGACGCTGACGTGGCCATTGCCACGGGTGAGCTGTGCAAGCTGATTCCCGATCTGTTGGAAGCGCTGGGCGGGGAGATTGAGCAATGAACGAAATTGACATCACCAAATTCTGTGCGCCTGACGACGTTAGGGTGTATTTGAGGCAGCCAATGCGCAGCAGCCATGGCGTGATTGCCTGTAACGGCCACGTCCTGATTTGCGTGCAGCGTGAAGGCGCCTTTCCAGAAGCCCCCGAATCACTCAATAAGCCAATTGAAGGGTTTGGTTCAATCGTGATCAAGGACGGCATACGCATGGACGACGTGAGCCTTCCAGCCATCACAAATTGCTCAAGCTGTGGCGGCAGGGGCATCGTCTTTGAAACTGAGTGTGAAGAATGTGACGGTCTTGGCGAGTTCAAGCATGGACAGCACTACTACAGCTGCAAAGAATGTGAGGGTGAGGGATGCATGGAAGCCGATACGGCGGATGGTGCAAATGCCAAACCATGCAGCAAGTGCCAAGGCCGGGGAGAGCACTGGATGCGACATGCAGTTGGCAACACTGGGTTTGCGCTGCCATATCTGCGCATGCTGAAAGAGCTGCCCAACTGCACACTGCATCCGGATGGGGAAATATCAGCAAAGTTTCAGTTTGATGGTGGCTGGGGCGTCTTGATGCCTATGCGGGGTTGATCATGGCATGTGACTGCAGAAGTCGAATTGAAGCGAAATTGACTGAACGTTTCGTTTTGGAGACGCCAGGCGCAACAGGCCACAAGGTGGCATTGAAAGGGTACGCCCTGTGCTTCGGCGTGGAGGTTGCCACTATGCGCCCATACATGGAGTATTAAACCTTTGCTCAGGTGCCACTGAAGAAGGGCGGATCGAAGCCAAAGAAAACCACGGGCAATTTTTTCTTCACCTATTGCCCATTTTGCGGAACTAAAGGAAATTAATCATGAACACACCAAAAATCGGCCAGCACTGGCCAGAACAAAACGGCATCTACGCAGGCATTGCCCGTGGCTTTGACGGTGAGCCAGACGGCCACATCGTGCTCCTGGACGACATGCCACCAGAGGATGAAATGAACTGGAAGGACGGAACCGCCTGGGCTGCAAGTCTTGGCGACGGCGCCAGACTGCCAAACCAGTTCGAGATGGCCCTGATTGGCGCCAACATCAACGACAAGATCAGCCCGGAGGGTTACTACTGGTCAGCGTCGGAGTACTCAGCGACGCGCGCCTGGTTCCAGTACTGGCACTCGTCGTACCCAGGCTACCAGAGCAACGTCAATAAGTCGAATGCCCACTATGTGCGGGCTGTCAGGCGATTGGTTCTTTAATTCTTTAATTCTTTGCACCGGCGCAAGCGAAAAACGTGCTGGTGCATCTTTGCAAAAACATCATGAACAATCCAGAAAATCTGTGGTGCTACAGCACCGACGAAGAAGAGTACAACGGCCACTGCGAAACAGAAAGCGATGCCCACGGCGAGGCACAAAGCCAAATTGATGAAGATGGTGAGGAGGGGGAATCGCGCGACTACTGGGTCGCAAAGATCGTGCACCCGCTGGATTGCATCAGTCAGGATGTTGGTGACGACATTATGGAAATGATCAACGAGCGTGTTGCAGATGAAGTAGGCGGGGATGACACGGCGCTTGACATGGCACGCGAGCATGAAGCTGAGCTTGGCCGAATCATCATGGCATTTATCCGCGAAAACGCATCAGTGCAGCGCTACGGAATCAAGGACCCGGTGAAACATCAGCATGTGACAGGGAGCCATGAGACATGAGCAAAGAAACCGTAGAAAACCTGACGCACGAAATTTACAAATTGTGCACTGGACAGGACGTGGCGGCAGTTGTTGGCGCTGGGCTGAACATCGTTTTCACCGCACTTGACTCTGTGGACTCGCCAGAAATTCGGGGCCACTTCGCTCGCTCATTACGCGACATGGCAAAGCAGATTGAAAACAACACATCAGAAAGCGTGCATTGACATGAGTATGTCTGACATCCTTACAGCACTGGATGACATTGGTCCAATGAAGCAAAGAGAGCTCGCAACATTCCTCGGACTGGGTAAAGATACGATTTACATTCAACTGAAGAACCTGCGCAGCCTTGGCAAAGTGCGCATCACGCGATACGAGCCCCAGCCCGACGGCAAACGCGGCAGCAGTAGCCTTGTGTTTGCCATTGGGACAAAGGAGGATGCACCCAAGCCACGGGCAAAGACGCAACAGGAGCGCACCAGGTCATACCGGGCCAGAAACAGGGTGAAGCTGAACGCAAAAAAACACCCAGTGCGCAGAACGGCAATGGGTGTGTGGGCCGGGCTGGGCGCACTACCTGTGCGCGAAGTGACGCAAAGCTGCGGCTATTGAATGGCTGCTGTCAGTGCCATCGCGGGCATTGATGGCCTCCAGGTCCGTTACCGCCTGGGTCGACAGGTTGACGGACACCCGCTTGCCACCCGACGCAAGCAGCGCTTGCTTCGATTTGGCCTGCCTGATCTTGTCGGGCGTCATGCCAGAGAGTGGCACTTGTTCCACTGCTGTGGGCTTTGGGATGACGAATTTTTTCATGCCGTGATGGTAAGGCCCATGCCCTCAACCCACAAACAGCCCTGAGTCATGAGGGTGCGCATGCCCATGTACTGGTGGCGGATTGAGTCCCAGCCAGCCCAGTCGGTGCGCTCGGTGGTCCAAACGCTGCGGTAGTCGGGGTGGATGGCCTCGTAGGCTGATTTGGTCATGACAAGTTCACGGGCAACTGGCGCATGCACTGGTTCCGGCGTTTTCACGCGGATGGTGTCGGTTGGACGAAGGAATAAGGAGTAGGTGTCATTGTTCCCATGCAGGCCAATGGTGTGCTCACCGTAGGTAATGCGATCAATCACCACGTCATAACGAGGATCATCGAATGTGATGGTGTCGCCTTCGCGGACATTGGTGGCGATGGTGGATGTGAATGAGGCTTCCATGATGTGCTTTCAGAGGGAGAGTTAAGCGACTTGGTGATTGACGGCAAACAGCCCGCCTACGGTGCCCTGCAGAGTCCAAGGTGTGCCAGCGCGGAAGTAGCCCGGCACTTCGCCACCGGTACAGACGGCCTCAACAACCGCGCAGTTGGACGGACCCTGCGCAACAGTGAGGTGTGCGGCCTGTGGGCGATGGCAGATTGACTCACGAGGGGCAGCAGTCACCCGGAAGGTACCGCCATGCTGGTGAACGATGTCACCGATGTCCAGTTGGGCAATGTTCTTGATGGTTGCCATGGTGTGCTTTCGTTGGTTTGTTGAGATGTCTTTATTGTGAGCGCTCACAGCGCATCAGTCAATACCTTTTCAGAATTTATTTCACCCCCGAGGTTGGGTTGACGGATGAGTGGCGCAGTATGTAATCGCCCCAATGAAATCAAGCCTCACCAACCCATCCGCAACGCCACTGGTGCGCGTGGTGGACTGGGAGCGCATAGAGATTCAATACCGGGCAGGGTCAATGTCTACCCGAGAGATTGCCAGTGAGCACGGCATCTCACACACCGCCATCAACAAGCGCGCCAAGGCCGACGCATGGAGCCGCGACCTGTCTGTCAGGGTCAAAGCCATGGCAGATGCCAAGGTTTCCAGTGCGCTGGTTTCCACAATGGTTTCCAGTGGAACCCGGATTACCGAAAAACTAACCGTTGAAGCGGAATCAGACAAGGTTGCAAGCGTTCGCATTGGCCATCGCAAGACCATCGCCCGAAGCCATGCCCTGTGCCAAACGCTGCTGGCCGAACTTGAAGACCAGACCTTCGACACAGTGATCCTGGCGCAGCTTGGCGAACTCATGCGCAACCCGGACGACTCAGGAACGGACAAGCTCAACGACATCTACCGCAAGGTCATCAGCACGCCTGGCCGCGTAGACACCGCCAAGAAGCTGGTGGAAACCATGAAGTCAGTCATTGCCATGGAGCGTGAGGCGTACAACATTGGCGCCACACCAGAAGAAGCCGCTGCGACAGGGCTGGCTGCATTCTTCACCGGCCTAAAGCGCTCGGCACTGCCGGTTATTGACCAAATCGAGGCTGACGATGACCACTGAAGCCCCGACAAAACGCCGCTGGAAGATGCCAGCGAGTGGAACAAGTGCCACCCCTACTGCCAAAGTGGTTATTCGGAAAAGTGGAACAAGTGCCACGAAACCGGGGATTGATCCGGGCTTCATTCCGAGCACGGAGGCTGAATTGGCAGCCTGCCTGGCTGATCCAGTGTGGCGCGTGTGTTCGGGTGCGATTTACAAAATCATGGTGAAGGCGCCAGACGGAGACGATAACTCCGTGGTGCCATTCATCCCGAACAAGGCGCAGCGGCGGTTGATGTCGCGCCTGTGGCACCGCAACATCATCATCAAGGCCCGGCAATTGGGATTCACGACGCTGGTGGCGATTCTTTGGCTGGATCATGCCCTGTTCAATGCTGACCAGCGCTGCGGCATCATTGCCCAGGACCGCGAAGCCGCTGAGGTGATCTTTCGGGACAAGGTGAAGCTGGCCTATGAGCGCCTGCCCGACTTTATGCGCGAGATGTTCCCGCTCAAGCGCGACAGTGCCAGCGAGTTGCTGTTTGCCCATAACAATTCAAGCGTGCGCGTGGCAACGTCCATGCGATCGGGCACGATTCACCGGCTGCATGTGAGTGAGTACGGCAAGATTTGCGCCAAGTTCCCGGACAAGGCGCGCGAAGTGGCCACGGGCTCACTGCCGGCCGTCCCACTGGATGGCATCTGCATCATTGAGTCAACCGCAGAGGGCGCAGAAGGCGACTTCTTCGAGAAGACAAATCGTGCCATTGCACAGGCCCAGGCAGGCACGCAGTTGACACAAAAGGACTTCCGGCTGCACTTCTATGCCTGGTGGCAAGACCCCGGCTACCAGATCGACGCCGATGTGGTGATGACCGACAAGGACCGGGAGTACTTCGGCATGGTCGAGGGGCAGACCGGCACGACTTTGACCCGTGCGCAGCGCAATTGGTATGTGTCGACACGTGATGCTGAGTTTGGTGGCGACCCTGAAAAGATGTGGCAGGAGTACCCGTCAACCATCACTGAGCCGTTTCAAGTGTCCACTGAGGGTACTTACTACGCGATCCAGTTGGCCGCCATGCGCAAGGAAGGCCGTTTGTGCCATGTGCCGCATGTGGTTGGTGTGCCAGTGAACACGTTTTGGGACATCGGCAACAGCGACGGCACCGCCATCTGGTTTCACCAGCGCATCGGCTTTGAAGACCGCTTCATCAACTTCATTGAAGGCTGGGGCGAGTCGTACAGCTACTTCATTCGCCAGATGCAGGCCATGGGCTACGTTTGGGGCACGCACTACCTACCCCACGACGCAGCGCACAAACGCCAGCAGGGGCACAAGGTGGCATCACCAGAGGATGAATTGCGCGAGCTGGGCATCGGGGGCGACTGGACCATCGTGCCTGTGGTGGACGAGGTGATCCACGGCATCCAGAAGACGCGCGATAAGTTCGGCTCGATGTTCTTCGACAAAGAAAAGTGCGCGCTTGGCATTGCACACCTTGGCAACTACAAAAAGACATGGGACAAGGCCCGAGGCGCCTGGAAGATTCACACCCCATCAAAGATCGACGGCCACTCAGAGGCCGCTGACGCCCTTCGACAGTTCTCGCAGGGTTATGAAGCACCGCGGCTGATCGAAGGCAAGCCCAAATCACAACGCAACTGGAGAACATCATGAGCATCATTGGACGTCTCGCGTCAGCCGTCGGCGCATCACTTGGCATTGCATTCATGCCTATTGGCGCAGGAGGCATGAAGATGCCGCCCACGCCACGCAAAGCAGGCTCAGGCTGGAGCAATGCCAACGCCAAGCGTTTCGCACGCAAGGCCCGCAACATCAAGCGCCATCGTGCATCCGCAAGGGGTAAGGCATGAGTTCAATTCTTGGCGCAACCGGCCAGAACTGGGTTGAATGTGGCGGTGATCGGTCATGGGAGCAGCGTGTCAAGGGCGACATCGTGGTGTCTTACCAGTGGCTCAATGTGGGCAAGAAGGAGCCAAGCGCCTGCATGGTGCTGCATCCGACCGTGCCGAAGATGGATGGTGGCGCCTATGCCATCCCCCAGGACAACGCCTATGAGTATTCGGACGCATCCGGCCAGCCCACGCCCTACTTACTGACTGCCGCCATGAACGCAGCGACCAGCATGGGGTTCTACCCGGACAAGTCAACCGTGTTCCGCATCGTGGACATCATTGTTGATGGCCTGGCGGACCTGATCCGCATGCCCTGCGACCAGCCTGGCGCACTCGACCTCAAGCGCGCCATTCATGGCATTGAAGCCACGGCCAAAGTGAATGGCCAAGTGGTGCACCAGGAGCTAATCTGATGTTTGGACCTTCCAATGACACGCCCGTGAACGTGGCCAGCCTGCCCGACAAGCAGGTATTGAATCCTGACACGCAGGCACGCAGCGACGAAAACACACTCAAGCGCCATGCCACACTGATGACGGCCCTGCGTGATGAACGCGACTTGCAGGGTGAAGAACGCATTCAGATGGCCATCGACAACGACTACTACGACCATTTGCAGTGGCGCGAAGAAGAAGCCCAGGTGCTGATGGATCGTGGGCAGGCACCGCTGGTATTCAATGAGTCACGCCAGACAATTGATTGGGTGTGTGGCGTGCAGAAGCGCATGCGCATGGAAGAACACATCCTCCCGCGCGAAGAAGCCGACCAACAAAGCGCCGAAATCAAGAGCAAGGTGTTCAAGTTTGTCAGCGACTCCAACTTGTCGCAGTGGCATGAGTCCAAGGCATACAAACAGGCCGTCATGGGTGGCTTGGGCTGGCTGGAAGAGGGCATCAACACCGACCCGGGCGAGAACATCATCTATTCCGGCTCAGAGGACTGGCGCAATGTGTATCGGGACTCACGCAGCCGCCTGTTTGACCTCAAAGACGCCCGCTACCAGTTCCGGCGCAAGCAGACCGATCTGGACTATGCCATCGCGCTACTGCCAAACGCACGCCAGCACCTTGTGCAGCAGGCGGGCATCTCGGATGTGGAACATGGCGCCGCCAATGGCGATGATGTCTGGTACTTGGGTGAGCGACTGACCGGCGCCACTGACATGAACGTCGGCACCGGGCTATCGAGCCAGTTCCGTGACCGTTCGGCCTACATTGGCGGCTCGGAGGTCAAGGACAGCGGGCGCCGACTGTCAGTGAACCTGATTGAGTGCTGGTACCGCGTGCCAGAGGCGATCAAGGTGTTTGCCAGTGGCCCACAACGCGGCAAGGAATTTAACCCGAAGAACCCAGGCCATACCCAGCTCGAAACTGATCGCTGGAAGATGTATTCCGCAGTGACCCAGCGCATGCGTGTGATGATTGCCACCGAGGCCGCGCCCTTGTGGGATGGCAAGAGTCCGCTCAAGCATCAAAACTTCCTGCTGGTGCCAATCTGGGGCTACCGGCGCGGGCGGGATGGGCTTTGCTACGGCCTCATGCGTGGTATGCGCGACATCAACGACGACATCAACAAGCGGGCATCCAAGGCCATCTATGCGGCATCGAGCAACCGCATGACCTACGAAGCAGGCGCATTCAAGGACGCAGAAGTGGCACGCCAAGAGGCGGCACGCCCGGACATGGCTCTTGAAGTCAAGCGGCTGGACATGGTGCGCTTTGACAAGCCTACGGCCGACATGCAATCAAACCTTGAACTGCTGGCGTTTGACCGTGAAATGCTGCGCAATGCGGGGGGCGTGACGGATGCCAATCTTGGGCGTGACTCCAACGCCATTTCAGGCAAGGCCATCGGACTGCAGCAAGATCAAGGCTCACTGGTGGTGAGCGAGTTGCCCGATAACCTGCGTCTGGCGAAGCAACTGGCCGGGCGCCTGCGATTGAGCCACATTGAGCAGTTCATGACCGAAAAGCAGGTGATCCGGGTTGTTGGCGAAGGCCAGCCGGTGCAATGGGTGACGGTGAACGACCCGCAGGAAGATGGTTCGGTGCTGAACGACATCGCCAGCAACGAGGCCGACTACATCATTGGTGAGCGCGACTACCGCGAAACCTACGCCCAGGCTGCAATGGAACAAATGATGGAGCTGCTAGGAAAGATTGCCACGTATGCACCCCAGGTGGTCATGAATGTGCTGGATTTGGTCGTTGATTCGGCTGAAATTAAGAGCAAGGACGAGTGGGTGTCGCGCATTCGCAAGCTCAACGGCCAGCGCGACCCGACCAAAGCACCGACACCCGAAGAGCAGCAGGCCATGCAACAGGGCGAAGCCGAGGCCAAGGAAGCCAAGGCCATGCAGAAGGAGCAAATTCAACTGCAACTGGACGAACTCAAGGGAAAGATTGCAAAACTGGACACCGAAGCCCTGTTGAAGCGGGTGGAAGCCATGTTCAGCGCACTCCAAGCAGCTCAAGTGGTGGCACTGAACCCCACGGTAGCCCCGATTGCCGACACGATTGCACAGGGTGCAGGCTTCAAGGACCAGGCAGGGCAAGACCCCAACATCCCGCAGCCGGAAATTGCCGCGCCAGTGGAACAAGTGCCAGTAAATCCCGAAGCCGGAATCCCGGCATCGGACCCAGCACAACAAGAGCAGGGCATCGACCCGGCCATGGTGCCGCAAGCGCCGCCAGACAGCGCAACTGGGCTGGAAGGCATGCAAGCAGGCATTGAAACCCCAACAGGCGCCGACAACGGGCCAATGATTTAACCATCCACGAAAGAGAACCATGACACACAAATACATTGGAACAAAAATCATCACAGCTTGGGCCGCAGTCGGAAAAGATGGAGCACCCGGCTATGGCGTCAAGTATGAGGATGGCTACACAAGCTGGAGTCCCAAGGCTCAGTTTGAAGCCGCCTACCGCGACATTGAAGGCCCTGTGCAGGCGCTGACATTTGGTGACGCGCTGCACATGCTTAAGTTGGGAAAGCGTGTTGCACGTTCAGGATGGAATGGCAAGGGTATGTGGCTCAAGCTAGTTCCTGCTGATTTGGCAGACAAGATCGCCTTTGAGTATGCCGCCCTGAACGCGCTGCCGTGGATCGGCATGAAGACAGCCGATGAAAAGTTTGTTCCATGGCTTGCCAGTCAGACCGACGTGTTGGCTGAAGACTGGATGGTTATCGAGTGACCACCATCGCATGGGACGGCCACACACTGGCCGCAGACAAGCGCGCAGTGAACAGCGGAATGATATTTGTCGTTACCAAGCTGTTTCGTGCGCGCGGGTGTTTGGTTGCCGCCGCCGGAGACTTCGACCGCATTCAGGAGACTGTGGCGTGGTTTGCAGCAGGGGCAAACCCGGAGAAGCTTCCACCGTTTCAGCGTGATAACTCTGACTTCGTTGGGCTTCTCGTAATCCAGCCAGACAAGACCATTCTGAAATTCGAGCGTGGGCCAATCCCATTCAAGATCGAATCACCCTTCTATGCCATCGGTTCAGGCCGCGATTACGCAATGGCTGCAATGCACCTTGGCAAAACAGCACCAGAAGCAGTTGAAGTCGCAATGGCGCTTGATTCAAGCACCGGGAATGGCATCGACACGATGACACTGAACGCAGACCTTAATTAATCACCACCAAGAGAGAACCCACCATGACACTCGACATCAACGAAACCGACCTCGCCACCCTCAACGCACAGGGCTACACCGAGCAGGACCTGAGCATGCTTGCCAAGTCCGAAATTGCCGCTTTGCTGGATGTGCCAGCCGATGACAGTGGAACAAGTGCCAGTGATCCACATGCCGCTGCAGCCGCCGAACAAGAGGCCGCTGCCGCTGCTGCTCCCAAGGTTGAAGTGGAACAAGTGCCACGCGAAACCTTTGTGCCGCAGTACAGCGCCGAGGTGCCGGCCGATGCCAAAGAGCAGATTGCAGCACTCACCACGGAAGAGCGCACCGCCTTCAAGCAACTGATGGCCGGTGAGATCGAAGCTGATGCGTACCAAGAAATCCGAGACCGCACTGAAGTGGCCAAAGACGAGCTCAAGACCAAGGCGCTGACTGCCAGCATCTTTGAGCAGGCCAACACCCAAGCGGCAGAGCAGAGCGCACGCGCCGAGTGGAGTAAGTCCGAAGCGCAGGCATTCAACGCATTCAAGGCCGAAGGACTGGACTACAAAGCCAAGCCTGCCCTGCTGGCTGCGTACAACACCAATCTGAAAGCCTTGGGTGCGGACCCGAAGAACGAGAACCGGGATGCCCCGTGGTTTCTGGCCGAGGCGCACCGGCTGACCAAGGACGACTTGGGCTTTGTGCCTGCTGCAAAAAAAGTGGCACCCACTGCCCGCAATGGAGTTGACCCGGCTGAAATTCCCCCGACACTTCGTAGCGTACCTGTTGCAGCAACTGGTTCAGTCAATGCCGACGAGTTTGCACACATGCGCAATCTTGAAGGCCTTGCACTGGAGAAGGCGCACGCAGCATTGTCAAACGATCAACGTGACCGATGGATGGCAGAGTGACCGAAAAGAATACGTGGTTTGGTGAAATCCGCCCTGGCGAGTCAATCGCCATCGGTGATGGCATCAAATTGCGAATTGAAGAGAAATCCGGGCAACGCGCTCGGATTCGATTGGACTTCACCAAGCCGACCACCGTGCATCGCATGACGCCAGCCATGGCGAATTTTGCGAAGTTGGGCGTGAGGTGATGAGGGTAAAGGCGTAACGAAAGCCTTAATTTCGTCAATTGGCCGCGCAGTAGTGCAGCCCTGTGGAAATCTAACCAGGAGCACTATATGCAAACCAAGTTCGGGGTCAATGACCCGCAAGAAGTAAAGAAATGGGGTACTGACCTCGCTGTTGCCATCAACCGCGAGTCGTACTTTTCGTCTTCCATGGCATCCGAGAGCAAACGCGCTCGCACGCCAATTCAGGTCATCACTGACTTGGAAAAAGACGCTGGCCTTGAAGTCACGGTTGACCTCTTGATGCCCATGTCCATGGAGCCCGTGGTGCAAGCCAAGCTCGAAGGCCGTGGCGCACCGCTGAAGTATTTCACCGACAAGCTTCGCATCGATCAGGTGCGTGGTGCTGTGGGTGCGGGTGACCGCGTGACCAGCAAGGCAACTCTGCGCAACCTGCGTGAAGATGCCAAGATCGTCATGAAAGACTGGTGGGCGCGCCTGCAGGACGAGTTGCACTTCATCTACCTGTCGGGTGGATTTGGCAACTACGGCGGCACTGGCTACCTGTGGACCGCCACGAACGCCATGTTCAACGTGAACGCTATCACCGCGCCTGATGCCATGCACCAGATGTTCGGCGGCAACGCAACGGCACAAGGCGACATTGGCACTGATGACGGCTTTGACCTGCGCCTGATTGACCGGGCGGTGGCCAAGGCGGAAACCATGGGCGGCGACGGCTCCAACGAGTTGAGCATGGTCCCGGTGAACGTGGATGGCAAGAAGTGTTATGTGGTTCTGTGCCACACCTTCCAGTACGACGCGATGAAGGCCAATGCCTCCACCGGCCAGTGGTTGGACATCCAGAAGGCTGCTGCGGCTGCTTCCGGCTCCAATGCCTTGCTGTTCAAGAACAGTGGCGGCATGTACGCCGATTGCGTGATCCACAAGCACCGCAACGTGATGCGTTTCAACACCTGGGGCGGCGGCGCTGTCAAGGGCGCCCGCGCGCTGTTCCTTGGCTCACAAGCCGGTGAACTGGCCTACGGCTCAAGCGGCGGTATGGGCACTCGCTACCGCTGGACCGAAGTGATGACTGACCACGAGGATCAAGTCGAAATCGGCACACATTGCATCATGGGCGTGAAGAAATCCACGTACAAGAGCAAAGACGGCGCTGTGACCCGTGACTTCGGCGTGATCGCCTTGGACACCTACTGCGCCGACGTGGCCTGATAGACCAGATGGCCCTTCGGGGCTGTCTGCCTAACCCTCCAAACTCCCAAAGGAATTCATCATGGCTAAGACCCAAACCAAATGCTTCAACAATGTGAAGCCCCTTGTCCTCCCGACTGAAGCCTATCCCGAGTGGACGGCTGTGGATGTGGAGTTTTCCTCAGCTGCCTATGCGGCCAATGACCTGATCCAGTTGTGCACCCTGCCTGATGGCTACAAGTGCCTGGATTGGGCGCTGGTGTTTCCGGACATTGACACCGGTGCCGCTGCGATTGCATGGTCCCTTGGCGTGTCCAACGCCACATTGGCTGTGCCCGTCTCTACTGACATCGGCACTGAGGTGTGGGGCTCTGCATTGACGGCAGGCCAAAGCACGGCCATCGTGCGCAACGCATCCAGTGTTGCAGCACAAGGCCAAGTGAAGGCGACGTCAACCCTGTCCGGCGACCGTGAAATCGTGCTGAAGTGCACCACGGCTGCAGCAACTTATGCGGGCTCCGGCAAGGTCGGCCAACTGCTGATGCTGTTGCAGGGCTGATTCTCCGTAGGTGAGTTTTCGGGGTGGTCGTCAAGATCACCCCTTTTTTGAGACACAAGGAGATTTGCATGTTATTCGTTCAAGCCTACAAACGCACAAAGACCTATGTGCACCAGTTCCCAGATGTAAAGCTGGTGTTTGAGCCCAATGAAAAGGGTGATGTGGTGTGTGATGTTGCCGAGCAGGGCGTGGTTGACCGGCTGCTGCAAACTCCGACCGGCTTTCGCCTCTACGGTGAGCAAGTGGATGCGCCAATGGCCCCCATTCTGGTGGAACAAGTTCCAATAGATCAACGCAAAGTGGAACAAGTGCCACCCGCAGAAGGTGAATCGCCCTACATTTTGCGCGATGAAGAAGCCGACACGGTGCTTGATTTGCGCCCGTTGTCAGACGCTGAATTACACGCCTTCGCTGAGGCCAACGGCATCAAGGTTCACTCCAAAGCAAAAGGCGACACCATTCGCGACAAGATCGTTGAATTTCTGAACTCCGAGGGTTAAGCCATGGCAGGCACAATTCTGGTCAAAGACGCCATCTGGCGAATAAGCTCACTGTTGCAGGATGTGAGCCCTCAGTTCACTCGCTGGCCAGAAAAGGAAATCGTCAACTGGCTCAACGACGCCCACTTGGCCATCACAAAATTCCTGCCTGCCGCCTGCTCGCGCATTGATGCGATCAAGCTGTCTCCAGGCACGCGCCAAAGCATTGAAACCATTCAAGCGGCCAACTGCAAGCCCGGCGATGGCTCGGTGCCTGCAGCGTCTATTCTTGGTACGCAAGTGCTGGATGTGATTCGCAACATGGGCGCAGATGGCGCAACACCAGGCAACAGCATTCGCCTGTTTACAGATGGCCGCGAAGTAATGGACACACAAAGTCCAAATTGGCATACCGTAACCGGAAAATCAGTGGCCGGTTACATGTATGACCCACGCATGCCAAGATACTTTTATGTGACGCCCGGTGTGCCAGCTTCGCTTGTAATGTGGGCAGAGGTAGCCTACACCGCACAACCTATTGCCATCCCCAACACAGGCACAGTTGGCGCAGAGCTCTATCTGATTGATGGCTCTAGCACAACAAAGATTGGTGTTGCTGACGAGCATATCGACGACCTGGTGAACTATACCTGCGCGCGCGCCTTCATGAAAGACGCACAGTTCGCAAACAATGGCCCGGCTGCCGCCAACTACACAAGCTTATTTGCAGGCTCGCTTAATGCCAAGGTGACGGCACTCACAGGCAACAACCCCAACTTGCAGCGCTTGCCGTTTGCGCCTGAGCCAATTGGCGCAGCATCATGACGCTCAATGATTTTTTGCCACTTATCTTGCCGCGCGCCAAGGGCTGCCCCGACATTCTGGCCATCTTCAATACGCGGTTAGCCATCATTGAGTTATGTCGCAAGGCGTTGATCTGGCGGGAATATCAAGAGCCCATTCCAACCGAGGCACTGGCCACAAGTTATGAGTACGAGGTTGAAGAGGGCCAGCAAGTTTGCAAGCTGCTAAGTCTAAAACTCTCGGGCAATGACATCTCTGTTGTTGATCCAGCCCACGGAAAGCACCTTGACAACGCGGGCAATGCAAGCCCATACGCCTATGGCACTCTCAGTGGGTTTGAATTGCGACCAGCGCAACAGGCTGGCCTTTCTGTTGTGACTTACGCGGCCGTCATGCCAACCATCAGCGCAACAGCCGTCCCTGACGCCATGGGCCAGTACATGGAAGCCATTGGGCATGGTGCGTTATCCAGAATCCTGCTTTCCAAGGGCAAGGATTATCACGACCCGGATGGTGCAGGCGTTGCAAAAATGCTATGGGATGGGGCTATTGCAGATGCCAAAGCTGACGCGTTAACCGGGTTTGCAAGGTCCACCATTCGCACATCAAAAGTGTGGTTTTAAAAGGGCTCGCTCAAAATGAGCTTCATTGACGTCACAAATTTTGGCGGTGAGATTCCTAGAGTTTCAGCACGCGCCTTGCCAGCTGGAACTGCCCAGATCAACAGCAACTTGCTGGCAACGGCCACTGAGTTTCGGCCTTTGCAGTCTGATAGCGTGGTGGGATCGGCCCAGGCTGGCGCCAAGACGCTGTACCGCCTGTCCAAGGACTCAACCGGGGTTGTGCGCACGCTCGATACGGCCGGATGGATTGCAGAAACAGCCGACAAGAGCTATGTCAAGGGGCAGATCAACGATGACGGCACTGAACGCACCTACGTGACCTTCAACGATGGCACACAAAAGCCGCGCGCGATTGATGCCCTTGGCGCCGACAGGCTGATGGGTGTTCCGTCGCCTTTCTATGCGACTGCCGTCCTGGTGGAGGGCGAGTCCTTCACCTCGACCGAGGCGACCGCATGGGCCGATGGAACGCTGGTCCCGGCTCTGCATGAGGCCTTTTTGGCCAGTTTGCCGGTGACTACCCTTGCTGGCAACCAGATCAGCTCGCGCGTGAGTGGGGGTCTGCCGGTGGCGGGTGCCTATTCGATGTACGGCATGACCCAGAATGCGGCCAGTCCCTGGCTGGCAGAACGGGTGCTTCCGCTGGACACGGCCAAAGCAGCAGGCCTGAATGATCCGACCATTGGCCCGCAACTTACAGGATCGACGCTCTCCATCCCTGTGCTGTGCTTGCCGTACTGGGGCAAGGTGGCGGCAACGGCGACGTTATCCACGGCCATCCGGCTGATCGAGAACCCGCGCGACGGCTCGCAGTTGTTCACCGAACCACAAATAGTGGACATTGTGACGGAGCTGGAAGCGTACTTTGATCCCAATGATGCCAGCATCAAGACACTGCGAACGGCGCTTGATGCGCAGGTGAAGGCCATCAATTCAGCGATTGACTTTGTGTTGTCGCCACCAACCAGCGTGACCGCGCCGGTTGCGCCAGTGAAGCCGACCGTTCCCGAATACGATTACGATTATGGAGGCAACTAATGACGACCAGAAATGCGGAGTGGTTGGCTTACGATGCTGCCATGGTGGTGTACAACAAGGCAGCCAAAGATTACGCCGATAGCCAAGCCAAGATCGACAACGAGGTTGTTGGAAAAATCGCGGCCATCGCTTCTGCCAAGGCTGCAGCAGCTAAGCTGGCCACGGAGATTGAAGACATCTACATCAAGCGGCACAATACATTACTAGATTGGGTTAAGGACTTTGTGAACAGGCGCGGCACCATCCGGTCTGATAACAATTCCGATGGCTTAATTAAAGTGGATGCTGACAGGTTGATTGAATCACGTTTTTATATCGTAACCTACGTCAACGACTGGGGCGAAGAGTCCGCACCATCACCACCGACCGAGTTGTTGGACGTGGATCAGTATTCAAGCGTGACCGTGGGCATTGCCCCATTCCCGTCCGGGCGCAATCTGGTGGGCTGGCGCATCTACCGCAGTGCCAATGCCAGCAGCGACATTGATCCGCCATTGGCTGTGACTGACTCGGACCCGGTGAAGGTGGTTTTGGCTGATGGCGGGTTCGACTATTTCCGCATGGCGTTGCCCACTTACTCGGACAGCAAAAAAGGCGCTGAGCTGAAAGAGGTGTGCCCGACACTGACCTGGCTGGAGCCACCGTACCGGATGCAGTCGGGCAGCGCCTTGCAGCCCATCCCCGCCAAAGGCAACGACCCATACCTGCGCGGCCTGGTGGGCATGCCCAATGGCGTGATGGCTGGGTTCATTGATAACTTCGTGGCGTTCTGTGACCCGTATCACCCCTATGCCTGGCCGGCCGAATACCAGATCCCGCTCAAGTACCCGATTGTGGGCCTGGGGGTGTTTGGTCAGTCGTTGTTTGTCGGCACGGCGGCCAACCCGTCGATCATCAGCGGATCGGACTCGGCCTCGATGTCGGAGCAAGTGTTGGACGATGCGCAGGCCTGCCTGAGTGCGCGCTCGATTGTGAGCATGGAGGGTGGCGTGTTGTATGCCTCCCCCGATGGCATTTGCTTTGCCAGTGGCAACGGCGTGCAGGTCATCACCTCGGCCCTGTTCGCCCGGGAGGATTGGCAAGCCCTGGTTCCTTCGAGCATCATGGCGGCGGCACATGAGGGCATCTACTACTTCTGGTTCAGTGGCACCTATGGCGGCATGACCGGCGGTTGCCTGGCGCTCGATACGGTGGCCAAGAAGCTCACGCGGGTAGACATCAGCGCCAGCGCGGTTTTCACGGACAGCCTGACAGACGCGGTGTTTTATGTCAGTGGGACACAGATCAAGCGCGCATTCAGTACCGGTCGGCGCACGGGAAAATGGAAGTCCGGCAAGGTGGTCCTGCCCGCGCAAGCCCCGCTGGCCTGGCTGCAGGTGGATGGTGACCAGTCGCCCGCCAATCCCGCCACGGTGCATTGGTACGGTGACGACCAGTTGCGCTACACCGCGACGGTGACAGGCATCACCCCGGTACGCCTTCCGCCCGGCCGTTGGCTGGAGCATGAAATCGAGATTGAATCCACTGCCCGCATCACGCGATTGACGCTGGCTGGCCATACCGTGGAGCTGCAACGAACATGAGTGATACCGGCCCCGCCAAACTTCCCGGCCTGCCTGCTCTTAAAAGCACAGACCCTGCCTTGCAGCGCTGGGCGCAGGCCGTCGCTGAGCACCTTGAGGTGCGCGCTGGCGCCCGTGGCAATCCGGCTGAGCGCGGTGTGACCCAACGTGAGCTGCTTGCTGCCACCAGGGGGCTGGAGGCGCTGCGATCCGATAAAAGCGCGAATGCTAATGCGGGCGAACTGATTCTGAATCTGGGTGGCGGGATGACGGTTTCTGTGGCGATTGATGCCTTTGCCAAAAGCATCTTCGAGAGCCCGCTTTACAAAAACCTGATGAAGCGACTGGACGACCAAAGCCGCTTTGACGATGTGCCCGAGGAGGTGCGAAAACTGCTGCTGGTGAACATCGCCGAAGAAGCGGCCAGGCGCGGCGCCGACATCGTGCGCCTGGAAAAGAAAATCCAGACAGAAACGCAGTCGCTTGCCTACACCATCACCGAAGTGACGGCCGCCATTGCTGGGGTGTCGGCCGGTGTGCGGGAAACCACCTACGCCTCGGCCAGTGCGAACTTGGCCACGGCTGGCAAAGTCACGCAGGTGCAGGCACGGCTGGACAACTTCAACGGAGGTGGGCCGGGAGTGGCCACCATTGAGCAGAAGATGCGCACCATCGCTTCCAATGTGACGGGGCTGAGTGCAGAGTACACAGTGAAAGTCCAAGCGGGTGGCGTTTTTGGAGGGTTTGGGTTATCAGCCATTTCTCCCGCCGACCCTACCAAGCCTGCTTACTCTGAATTTATTGTTGAGGCCGACAAGTTCGCGGTGGTGTTCCCTGGAAATGTGGGCGGGGCAGATGTCAAGCGCATCCCGTTTGGTATCGACGCCAATGGCATTTACATGAACTCAGATGTTTACATCAAGGGTACGATGCGGGTGGACGCCGGTGGCAGCACGCTGCGCGATGGGCTGCGCGGCTCGCTCAACATCGGTATCTCTGGCAGCGCCTGGAGTGATGCGCTGGCGCGCAACGCCATTTATTCCGCCTTGGGTCGGGGGCCGTCGGCGCCGAATAATGGTCACCTAGTGATAGGTGATGCCATCACGATCACCCAAGGCACCAGCAGCGTGACGAAATACTGGAATGGTGGAAGTTGGTCTGCGACTGGCGTGGTGATCAATGGCGACATGATTGTCGATGGCGGGCTGGCGGCTTCCAAGATCAACACGAACGGGCTGACCATCCGGGATCAGTCTGGCAATGTGATCCTGGGGTCAGGTGTCAATCTTGGCGTTTCGTACATCAATGGGCTTGGGCAACTGGCCACAAAGAATTCGGTGACATCGGGCGAGGTAACTGGCCTGGGTGCACTGGCTACACAGAACGCCGTCAAGCTGGGGCACAACGTCACCTTCCCGGATGGCTCGATCATCAACTCAAACGATCTGGTCAGCAAGCTCTCGAAGATCAACAGCGGGAACATTAACAACTTCATGGATGGCGCGGCGATCACCAATGCGTATATTGGGAATGCGGCCATTAAGAATGCCAACATTGATGACTTGGCTGTGACCACGTTGAAGATTGGGGACAAGCAAGTAACGGTACCTGATTACACATCGGAAGCGTCCCATGACGTAACGCTTGTGTACAACATTGAGGGAGCGCCGGGTGCTTCGTACTCTGTGTTTCTCCTTGCTACCTTGGTGCAAAGTTATACGGCCACGATGACTCTGACGGTAGATGGTGTGTCGCGCATCAGCGAAATTCCACAAGGGGGGGCGCTGGCGACAAAAGGCATTGTTGTAAATTTGATCACAGGCCTGCACACCATACGCCTCTACTCTGCTGATGCAAGAAATAGCAATGGCACCTCCATATTTGTATTGGCGACCAAAAAATGATTACCGCATACACGACTTATGACCCAAAGACAGGAAGGATTGTTCGCACTGGAACATCATCCGACATTGACAACGAAATGGCGCACACCAAGGCAGACTTGAGGGTGCTACTGGTGGAATCGGATTTAACCCGCCAATATGTACTCAATGGTCAGGTTGTCAATTTTCCAGAACAACCATCGCCACATCACATCTTCAACTACACCACCAAGCAATGGCAAGCCGACCCAGAGGCCGCATGGGCATCTGTCCGCCAACGCCGTGCGCAGCTACTGGCAGACTCAGACTGGATCGTGACCAAGGCCACCGAGGCAGGCCAGTTGGTTCCGCCTGAGTGGGTTGCCTACCGTCAGGCGCTGCGTGACATCACCTTGCAGTCGGACCCTTGGGCGATTGTGTGGCCGGTGGCGCCAATTTGACCACCACGTGCGCATTGCCGGGTTAATTTTTCCAGTCAAGGACGGGTTTGGGTTGAGATAAAAAAGCCAAGGGGTACGGTACGGGTTGATTTTCACAACCCCACGCACCGTGCCAAACATCACCCCACTTCGCAAGACCATTGCCAGCTATCTCGGGCAGGTTTTGACGCCTGAAATTGCGGCTGAGATTGAGGCATCAGTGGCACTTGTTCCAGATGAAAGCATCGACCCGGAGCAATTCGGCGTGCTTTCGTATGCCGGATATGCCATCAAGGCCGAGCGATTCAAGGACATTCAAGACGAACTCCACGTCCTGCACAAGCTGCATTGGCAAGAAACCGAGAAGCACCGCCACGGGCTTGAAATGGACCCGGACTATGCCGAGTTCTGCAGGCGCGAACGTGCCGGCGGGTTACTGCAATTCACCCTGCGAAATGGCAATGAACTGGTCGGAAACATGCGCATGTACTTGTCAACCAGCATTCACACGCAGACCCGCTACGCCAGCGAGGACACCATTTTCATCAAGCCAGAACACCGGGGCGGCTTTGCGGCCATGGCAATGATGCGCTTCGCTGAGAAGTGCCTGTTGTCGCTTGGCATACGGGAGATTCGCGGCAACAGCAAATTGGTGAACCACGCGGATGTGTTGATGCGACGCCTTGGCTACACGCCCGTGGCAACTGAGTTCGTCAAATTTTTTAAGGACTAGACCTATGTGCTCCGATGCCCCAGACCAGTCAGGCGTAAATGCCGCGGCCCTCGCCAATGCTGAACTCTCCAAAGAGAGTTTGGCGTGGTACAAGCAAATTTATGCCGAGTCGGCACCAGACCGGGCCAAGGCTGCAGCAACCAACGAGAGGGTGAGCAACGCCCAACTGGCCGCGCTGGACTCCAACACGGCACTGTCCAACGACTATGCCAACTACCAGAAGAACACGTTTCGCCCGCTTGAACAAGGGATTGTTGCAGACGCAGCAAGCTATGACACTGAGGCCCGGCGCGACTCAGAGGCTGGCAAGGCTATTGCTGATGTCACACAGGGGTTTTCCAGTGCCAGAGACCAAAACGCCCGCGCAATGGCTCGCATGGGCGTAAACCCAAGCTCAGGCCGATCTGTGGCGATGGGAAACCAGACTGCCATCGCTCAAGCTTCGGCCCAAGCTTCGGCTGCAGCAGGCGCCCGCCAGAATGTCGAAACGCAAGGCTACGCACGGAAGATGGATGCGGCCAACCTGGGGCGCGGACTGGCCAGCAACCAAGCCACCAGCGCAGGCATTGCCTTGAATGCGGGTAACAGTGCAGTCGGTAACGCAGGGCAGACGTTGGCACAAGGGAATCAGGCCGCTGCACAAATGGCACAAGGATGGGGCACTGCCATCAATGCCAACAATAGTGCAGGGAAGCTTTACGGCAAATCTGCAGAGCTTGCCAGTCAAGACACCGGCCTGATGGGCGTCGTGGGCCAATTGGGCGGCGCGGCCATTTCAAAGTACTCAGACGAAAACCTGAAAACAGACGTTCAAACGGCCGACCCTGAGCAGGCACTGGCCGAGATCAACAGCACGCCAGTCAAGAACTTCAAGTACGACCCGGCCAAGCTGGCTGCGCGTGGCATCCCTGAATCCGAGGTGGATGCAGGAGAGAGCACGGGGCCCATGGCGCAGGATGTGAACGCCAATATGGGCGAGGACGCAGCACCCGGCAGCGAAAAAATCAACCTTGTCACACTTAACGGAAAGACCATGCTGGCCGTGCAAGCGCTCGACAAGAAGATCAACCGATTGGCCAAGCTGATCGAACAAGGGGTATCAGCATGAGCAGAGGCGCAATGGCATTTTTGGCAGGGATGGGCACGGGCTATCTCAATGGCGAGAAGGAAAAGGAAAAGCAGAAACGCCAGGACAAGCTCGACGGGCAACAAGACGAGCTGCACACCGCACGAATGGATGAAATCAAGCGCACCCAGCAAGACCGTACGGACTTGCAAGTGGCTGGTGCGCCCGCCACGGTGCGCGAAATGGAAGGCCCGCAGCCGGAGTCAGCCTATGCGGGACTGCCTGTCGGTCAGGAGCCAAAGCCACTTGGCTACATCGCCGGAAATGGAACAAGTGCCAGAGGCTTTGCTGAAAAAGGGCTGGCCGATGCCAGTGCCACAGAGCAAAACAAGCCAGAGGCACGACGCACACGCATGGCCGACTTGGCAGCACAAGGAAACACGCTGGCCGGTACCGCGCTGCGCGACAACGTGCAAACGGATGCCGCCATAGGGCAACTGAAGGAGCAAAAGGAGCTTCAGGGCCACCGCGAGTTTGCGCGCAACATTGTTGGATCGTTTCAAAAGGGGTGGGGCGGGTTTAGCCAGTTCGCCACCGACAAATTTGACGATGGAAACATCTACACAGCGACTGAGGACGGAAAAGGCGGGGCAGTCATCGTGTCTACCGGCAAGGATGGCAAGGAGGCTGGACGCATGGCCTTCGCCTCACCCGAGGAAGCCATCACCTTTGCAGTCAGCAAGGCTGACCCGATGAAGTGGGTTGACTACAAGACGCATTCCGCAGAGAAGAAGGCAGACCAAGCCAACAAAGACCGTGACTTTGGTCTGCGTGAAAAAGACTTGGCCCGCAAGACCGAGGCCGACCAGTTGCGCATGGAGCTTGCACGTGAACGGCTGGAGGCATCTAAGAAGTCAGTTGCAGCAGGCGCGGCTGGTTCTGGCGCGTACTGGAGCAAGGATGCCGATGAACACATCGTCAAGCTCAACAGTTTCACCAACCCCGAGACGCTCCGAAGCGAAATTGACGGCAATGGCGCCCAATTCATGCAACGTGTGGCACTGGACATTGCTGGGAAAAATGGCGGCAACACCATGGCAGCGATTGCCAGGGCGGCCGAAGTTGACCAGGCGCTGAAGGCCATGGCGAAGAATGACCCCGCGATGTTGGCACAGCTGCGCAACAAGGCATTGGCAGATGCATCGGCGCCAAGAGCACAAGCGTCCAGCGCTCCAGTTGTCACGTCGCCCGCATCAACCGCAAGAGCAGGCATAAGCCCAGCGCCTGCAGCACCAACACCCACACAAGACTTCAATGCAGCGGGCTATCGGGATGTGCAGTCAACGATTGATGGCGCGCGGCGCGGTGACAAAAACGCACTTTCCGTGCTTCAGATGCTGATCACGCGCGGCGACACGACGCCTGCCCAGCGTCAGCAGATTGCAAACATCACCCAGTAAAACCACATGGCAACCAAAAAACCAACACCCGCATTCATGGCCGAGCGCGGCACAGGCTTGAATCAAGACGTCTTTGATTCCATTATTTCTGCGGGCCGTGTGCCTGCGCAGCAGGAGCCGGAGAGTTCAGGTTTCATCCGGCGTATTGCCGGTGACGGCATCCTGACGGCGGTGAAGGGCGCCATTGGCGTGCCGGAAGCTGCTGTAGGCTTGGCCGACATTGCCACGGGCGGCAGTGTGGGCAAGTTCCTGGAAAACGAGGGTGGGGCTGTCGGGTTTCGGCCCAAGGAAGCCAAGGCCATGCTGGACGAGTATTACTCGCCCGAGCAGAAAGCGGCGTTTGCAGCCGTGCAGAACGCGGCGAACCCCGAGGATGGATTGGGTCAGCGCATTCTGGACACTGGCGCAGCGGCAATCCGTAACCCGTCAACCATTGTTCATGCGGTGGGTGAGTCCATTCCCATGATTGGCGCGGGCGGCGTGATTGGCCGTGGTGTGATGGCAATGGCACCCAAGGCAGCGGGCTATGCAGCCGCAGGCATTGGCGAGGGCGTGATGGCCGCTGGCAGCGGTGCTGAGCAGATGCGCCAACAAACTGCAGATGGCTACCTGACAGGGCAGCAAAGCATGCTGGCCGCAGGGTCCGGCGCGCTGACTGGCGGGCTTGGCATCATTGCCGGAAAAGCCGCCAAGAGCATGGGCATTGGCGACATTGATACCCTCATTGTGGGCGGTGCGCATGTGCCACAGGCACTGCAAAAGGGCTTCACGCGCAAGCTGCTGGAAGGGGCATTCACCGAGGGCTTCATGGAAGAATTGCCTCAGTCGGTGCAAGAGCAAGTCACGCAGAACTATGCACTTGGCAAGCCCCTGGACGAAGGCGTGGACCAAGCCGTTGTCATGGGCCTGTTGTCAGGCGGTGCCATGGGCATGGGCGCGCAAGTGCTTGGCGGAAGCCCCAAGGTGCCAGAGGTTGGCCCGCTGTCGCGCGGTGCGAACTTGGCCGGTGGCGTGCCACCAGTCGCTCCAACGACACCCGTGGCACCCGGCGCAGCGCCTGTATCAAACGCACCAGCAGCCCCCGCACCGGCTGCACTGACACCGGAGCAAGAGCAAACCCTGCTTGACCACGCCAACCAGCGCGCTCGGGAGCTCAACGACAAAGCCAACGGCACCAAAGACCAGACGGTGCCTGGGCCGGATGGAAAGCCGATGACGCTTGCGGGCAAACCGAAGGAATTCCTGACGACCAGCGATAAGGCTGAGCAGGAGTTTTTGAACAAGGCGGGTGGTGATGCACAGGCACTGGCCAGGGCATACCCGAGTTTGGCGGCAGAATTGCAGGCGCAGACAGTGGAACAAGTGCCACCACCGGCCAGCGCGGCCGACTTGCCAAAGCCGACGCCAGAAGCATTTGCCCAGCGCGAAGAAGATCGACCGGCGCCACAAGAATTGAGCAAGCCGCTTGACGGCGACATCCTCAACACGCAAGGCAAACCATTTACCACCATGCAGGGCGCCATGACGGCCCAAAAGAAGGCAGGTGATACCCATGAAATCGTGCGCGTGGCCCGTGGCCTCGTCGTGCGCCAGAAAGCAACCAATGGCACAAGCGCTGCAGTTACCGGAATGGCTCAGGGAGCCAATGAATCAGCAAGTGATCAGCCCGCAGCAGGCGCAAGCGCTGCACTGGTGCAGCCTGCAAATCAACCAGCAGGGAACATTCCCGGTGCACCAGTCGCTGATACCAGTGCTGGACCGGGTGAGCCTGTACCACTTGCCGGTGGGAGCCAGGCTGCAGTAACGCCGAGTGGAACAAGTGCCACGGCGACCATTGATGAACCAGCGCATGCCGCCGCCACGTCGCCAAAAAACGAACTGACGCAACCAACAGACGGGCAGAAGAAGGCGGGCAACTACCCCAAGGGGCACGCAAGCATCAACGGGTTGGATTTGTCCATTGAGAACCCGGCTGGGTCAACCCGAAGTGGCACCGACCGTGACGGCAAGGCATGGGAAAACACCCTGCAGCATCACTATGGCTACATCAAAGGCACCATCGGGAACGACAAAGACCATGTTGACGCTTTCGTGAAGCCTGGGACGCCCCTGGATCACAATGGAATTGTGTATGTGGTTGACCAAAATCACCCGGACACAGGCAAGTTTGACGAGCACAAAGCTCTGATCGGATTTGACAATCTGGAAGATGCCAAGACTGCCTACCAGGCCAACTATGCTAAGGGCTGGAAGGGCATGAAGGCCATCAGCAGCATGACCTTTGGCAACTTCAAGGCCTGGGTGAAGGATGGCCCAAAAAACACGCCGCTGGTCACTGATACTGGAACAAGTGCCACCGCTGCACCGGCTCAGATATCGCAATCAGGGCAAGATTCGGAACAGGGTGCGCAATGGGGTCGAATGACAAGCCTGGATCGTCAAGCAGTGGCAGGCCGGGCCATCAAATCCAAACTGGTGGCCGACAAGATCGCCCGCACAGCTTGGGCGGACATCACGCCCAAGACCCGCGCGCGCATCACGGAAGCCATGGGTGCACCCGCAGCCGAAGCACCGATACCAGAGGCGGTAGCACCGGCGGCCAAACCCAAGAAGCCAGCGGGCGGGAAAACATCACGCTCTGCCGCCTACGACAAGAACCCCATGATGACGTTTTTGGCAACGCATGGCCTGTTCCACGAAAAGGACAAGCCCAACAGCCAGAAATCTGAATACTCCAAGGGCAGTGCCATCATGGTCCCCGGCTACGGACCGGTGTTCAAACGCACCGGCAAACAACCCAGCGATTTGGTTGTCAACGCCATCCAAGAGGGCTATCTGCCAGTGGACGGGACTGTGGAGCAACTGGATGCCATGATTCGGCGCGCCATCAGTGGCGAGAAGATCAGCCCGCTGTATGCCGATGGTGTGGCCGAGCAAATCGCCGACCAAGCTTATGCTGACCACCTGGCACAGCAGCAAGAAGCCGCACAAGATGACGACTACGACCCGTTTGAATCCGTGGCTGAACTTGGCTTCACGCTAGACGATGCGGAAGTAGCTGGGTATGATGAAGCACAAGACCCAATCAAGCTGGAAGTCAATGCCCTGTTGGCCCAAGCACAGGCACTTGGAATAGATGCCGACACAATCAAGGAAAATGCCCACTATGAAACCGCAGACCAGTCCGAGCAAGCCTTCTACGAAGCAGCCCGCAGCGCCCTCCAAGACGCCATCACCTCAGGCAGTGGAGATGGCGGCCAAGATGCTGGCACACCGGGCAATGCGGGAGAGCAAGAAGGCCTAGCCGCCACCACGCCGGAACAACTCAAGGCCGACGAAGAACGCGCAGCCGCAGCCGAGCGCTCAGCCAAAGCACAGCGCGCAGCACAAGACCTGATCGACAAGAAGGAACGCGAGCGCAAGGACATAGCCAAAGCCTCGCAGGCTGCAGCCGATACCTTCACCCTAGGCGGTGATGCCGAGCAGAACCTTTCAGGTCAGCAGGACGTGTTTGGTGAGCCCACACCTACACCCAAGCCAAGCGCCAACACCATCTTTACCGAGGACGCAGCCGCCGCAGCCCGCGCCCGGTTGAAATCGAAGCTGGGTCGCGCAAACAGCGGCCTGGACCCGGAAATGATGATGGATGGCATCACCCTGGCCGGGTACCACATTGAGAAGGGCGCGCGGTCATTTGCGGCCTACGCCAAGGCCATGGTGGCAGACCTGGGCGACGGTGTGAAGCCATTCCTGAAAAGCTGGTACATGGGTGTGAAGTTTGACCCGAGGGCGGTGCAGTTTGACGGCATGGACGGCGCCGCAATGGTGGAGTCTGCTGACATTGAACTCAGCGCCACCGAGGACAAAAAGGCTTCCCCAAATGAGCCAGCAACGGCACCCAGCGCAGCGCCCGACATCGTGGATCACGTCACCGGCAAGGGCAAGACCCTGCGCGGTGTGGTTCGCACGGACCTGTCATTTTCGCAAGCCAAGGCCATCGACAAATTCACTTTCAAGAAGAACGGTGGCTACTTCATTCGTGAGGCGCACCTTGACGCATTGAATGCTGCGCAACCACCCGAAGCACCGGCAGCCAAGCCAGACAATTCTGCAGCAAATTCGGTTCTGGCTGATGTGCTGGACAAGGCTATTCGTGACGGGAACATGCCAAAAGACAATCCGGCTCTGAAAAAGCTGGTGGAAGCCTTCGATTTGCAGCCTGCCACACCGGTGCGCATGAAGCAAGCGCAGGAGCTTCTTGAAACAGCCATTGTGCGTGCTGCGCGTGGTGTGGTGGCGAAGAAGGATGGGCAAAAATCAACATTTGATGCCCTGGTGCGCTTGTATGCTTCGCAGCCTCTGTTGAACATTCGTTCCAGCACCAGCATTGAAAACCAAGCCTACAGCACGCCAGCACCACTGGCCTACGTGGCATCCGAACTCGCAGGCATCAGCGAAAAGACCACTGTGCTGGAGCCAACGGCAGGCAATGGCATGTTGGTGATTGGCGCAAAGGCTTGGAACACGCAGGCCAACGAGATCAACGACGACCGAGTGGCGTCGCTGCGTTCGCAGGGGTTCAGTCCCACTCAGAACGATGCAGCACAGGGTTTTCCTGGCGTGGATGGCACAGTTGATACCGTCATCACAAACCCGCCCTTCGGCCCTATCAAGGACGCGCAAGGCAATTCCATCAAGGTGAGGGTGGATGGCTACACACTTGGCCAGATTGACCATCTGATCGCTGCGCGCGCGCTGCAGGCCATGAAGGACGATGGCCGGGCAACCCTCATCATCGGCGCCAACAAAGTGACTGGTGAGCAGAGCAACAACGACCTCATATTTTTCAACTGGCTCTATGGAAACTACAACGTCATATCCCATTTTGAAGTCGATGGAGATCTATACCAACGTCAAGGCGCAGCATGGCCGGTTCGGGTCATCACGATTCAAGGTCGTAACAAGACCTCGACAACGGCACCAAGTCCGAGCACAATTCAACGAGCAAACACATGGAGCGAGGTTTATGAGCAATTCCAACATGGCATGGGTGCCAAGCGGTCTACCGCCAGCACTGGCGCGAGCACTGTCAGTTCCTCATCCGGGGAAAACGGCAATGACGCACGACCTTTACCTCTCGCTTCTGGAGTTAAAACTGGGCCGGCTGATTCAGGAAAATCCACAGGAAGCACAGCAAGCTATGGAGATGTCACTGGAACAAGTGCCAGAAATGTACGCGATAGCGCAAAGCCAGCCGCCGACAGCGTGGGCAACGGCAATCGTGCAGAGCGACAGTCTGATGCCGGTACTGGCGAAAGTGTCGGTGGCAAACGGGACGCAGGAGCTGCAGCAGCCACAAAGCCTGATGGAAATTCTGGAACTTCTGCCCTAGCGGACGCTGAAAACCAGTTTCAAGCCAAGTACGTACCTCGCAGCGCGCGCAAAGACGAGGGCGTTCTGATCCCGGTCAACATGGCCGGACCCACACAGGATGCACTGAACCGCCTGGAAGACGCAGTTGGCGACATTGACGAGTTTGCCCGCGTTGAGCTGGGCTACAAGTCAGTCGATGAACTGCATGAGGCGTTCATGGGCCTGCAGGTGGACTCGGTAGCTTCTGCCATTCATCAAATCAAGGGCGGCAAGGGCGTCATCATTGCGGACCAGACGGGCATAGGCAAGGGCAGGCAAGCCGCTGCCATCATCCGGTGGGCGGCAAAGAATGGGAAAGTGCCTATTTTTGTGACCGACAAGCCGTCGCTGTTTACCGATATGTATGGCGATTTGCATGACATCGGTACCGACGACATTGCGCCATTCATCTTGAACAAGGATGAGTCGATCAAGGGCGCTGGCGACGAGCGACTGTTTGCCAATCGTCCGGGCGTGCACACAGCCATCATGACAAAAATGGCCAACATGGGCGAATTGCCGCAGGGCCGAAACGCCCTGTTCATGACGTACTCGCAGATCAACAAGGACAACATCCAGCGTAAGGCCGTGTTGTCGCTGGCACCCAATGCCGTGTTCATCCTGGATGAATCACACAACGCAGGCGGAGACTCTGGCACAGGTGGGTTTATTCGTGATGCGCTTGGCCTTGCCAGTGGCGTGACATACCTCTCCGCAACCTATGCCAAGCGCCCTGACAACATGCCGGTTTACTTCAAAACGGACATTGGCGATGCGGTAGCTGACGATGCCACGCTGATGTCTGCCATGGACTCCGGTGGCCTGCCACTGCAAACAGTGGTGTCAAACAATCTGGTCAAGGCCGGACAAATGTTCAGGCGTGAGCGCAGCTATGACGGCGTGGAGATTGTCAGTCGAGCGGACACGGTGCACCACGACGAGCACGTCAAGCTGTCCAATGAAACGACACTGGCGCTGCGCTCTATCGTCAGGGCAGACCGGGTGTTCCATGAGTTCTACGTCAAGGCGCTGCAAAAGGAGCTTGAGCAGAATGGCAGCCGGGTTCTGGACATCGCAGGCAACCAGGCGCAGCAAAGCGTAGACCACACGCAGTTTTCAAGCGTAGTGCACAACTTTGTCAGTCAGATGCTGCTGGGACTAAAGGCGCAAGAGGCGGCAGACGAGGCCATTCGCTCGCTCAAGCGTGGCGAGAAGCCGCTGATTGCTGTTGAGAACACCATGGGCTCATTTCTGAATGAGTATGCAAAGGCCAACCAGATCAAGCAGGGGGACGAGCTCGGATCGTTCGACTACCGCACCGTGCTTTCGAGGGCGCTGGAACGCAGCCGCTACATCGTGCGTCAGTTGCCCAATGGCGACAAGGTGAAGGAGTACATCCCGCTCAATAGGCTGGACCCAGACAGCAAGGCGGCTCACCAAGAAGCGCAAAAGATCATTGACAGCCTCAATATCGACATTCCGGTGTCACCCATCGACTGGATGCGCAACGAGATTACCAAGGCCGGGTTTTCCGTGGCAGAAATCACCGGGCGAAACCTGTCTGTTGACTACAGCGACCCGGCGCGGCCAAGACTGAGCCAAATTGACGCCACCGAGCAAAAAGACAAGGTACAGACAACCCGCAAGTTCAATAGCGGCACGCTGGACGCCATCATCTTGAATGTAGCCGGCTCAACCGGCATCAGTCTGCACGCATCAGAGAAATTCACAGACCAAAAGCAGCGGCACATGATCGTGGCGCAGGCGGCGAAAGACATCAACATCTTCATGCAGATGCTGGGGCGCATCCACCGCACCGGACAGGTGGTGCTGCCAAAGTACACCATTCTGAATGCCGACTTGCCTGCAGAGATTCGGCCCACGGCCATTCTTTCTGGCAAGATGAAATCTCTCAATGCCAACACCTCAAGCAACACCGAGTCGGCAACTTCCGTGAAGTCGGCGGACATGCTCAACAAGTACGGTGACAAGATCGTCGGGCAGTACCTGATCGACAACCCGGAACTCGCCAACGCCATGGGCATCGACCCGCCAAGCGAAAAAGGCGAAGGCGCCGAAGACATTGCCCGCAAGGCAACCGGACGACTGGCTTTGATGCCGGTGAAGGTGCAGGAGCAGTTTTATGCAGAGGTTGAAGAACAGTACCAGGCACTGATTGAGTACCTGAACAAGACCAACCAAAACGACCTGGAGCCACGCACGTTCGACTTTGACGCCAGGGAAACCAAGTCGGCCTTGCTATTTGATGGCCCAAACAAGAATAGCCCGTTTGGTGAGGATGCTGTGTACGGGGAATACTCCGTCAAGGCTCAAGGAAAGGCCATGACGCCGGACGAAATTCGGGCAGTGATGAGCGAGCATCTTGGCGGGAAAACGCCAGAGAGGCACGTCATCGACATGACGGACGATCTGACGAGGAAGTTCACCAAATACCAAGCAAGCCTGCCAGAAGGTCCACAAAAAGACGGATCAGGCCGCACGCTCGGCATGGGTCAAGAATTTGCTCAGAGTCACCGGATCGGGCGCATGTTCCGCGTGGAAATTAACGGCGAGCACTACAACGCGGTAGTCATCAATTTGCGCAACACCCACAAAGCAACTGGCAACCCATTCAGCCTGAGCAAGTTTCAGGTGACCATTGCCGTCAATGGGGCGCTGCGCTCTGTGACGGTACCGGCCTCACAGTTCAACCAGATTGAAACCAGTGGTATGAGTGGCTACGGCCAGTCCGTTGACCAGCTTTTCAAGGTAGGACCGCCCAACGAACGCGAGACGGCCAAGATTGTGACTGGGAACCTGCTGGGCGCCTATGGTGAGTTGGATGGTTCACGCGGGTCGATCATCACCTTCACCAAATCTGACGGCACAACCGAGCAGGGCATTCTGATGCCCAAGGTGTTCAACTTCGCCAAAGATGTGCGCCAGGACTACCGACTCAAGACGGCTGACGATGCGCTGAAGTTCCTGATCAACAGCACAAACGAGAACATTGAGAAGTTCGGCATCAACAGCCGCGACGGCGTTGTGCGCATCATGCCGGAGGGTTCAAATGCCGTGGTCATCCAGGTGCCAAAATCCAGAGCAAAGGGAGGCAAGTTCTTTCTTGATAAAAAGCTGCTTGCATTCACTGGGGACTTCACCTCACAAGGCAACTTCATGCGAGCCACGGTGCGTGGTCGTGAGGCCGTGGCTGCAATTGATGTGCTTTTGCAGAAGCAGGCGCTTTATGCCCTTCCGAGCATGGCCGAAGAGGCGCGGGAAATTTTGGGCGACACGCTTCCACCAGACGCAAACCCTGCCTTCAGCCGTGGAACAAGTGCCACCCAGGCTGCACTCAAAACACTCAGCGAAAACGATGAACTGTTTGCCTTGCCGAAGTCGGACAAAGACACAGTTGAAGGAATTGCTGCCGACAACTTGCCATCTATCAGTGTGCGCAAGGCCAATCACCCCGGCCTTGTGACGACCTATTTCCTGACGATGCCTGATGGCAACCGCGCTAAGTTGATGGTGCGCAAGGTAAACCCGTACGGGCCACAGAAGTATGGAGAACTGGACCACGACGACGGCAATGTCGAGCCCATCACCGAGCGCCCCGGCGACAACGCCGAGTCCGTGTCGGATGACATAGAGAACGTCTATATTGACGTGTCCGCATTGAATGAAGGCGGGCAAGGTCGGCTGATCTACAACATCGCCGCCACCTTTGCCCACAATACCGGGCGCATCCTGATTGGCGACCCGGCTGGCCTGAGCGATGTGGCCATGCGCCGCCGCACCGAGCACATGCTGTCGTCGGCGCTGAAGTTCGGAACCACGCGGCATATTGCCCCACACCCACGCCAATTGATGGGCGCACGGGACATCGGCGTGCCACCTTTGCGCTGGACTTATGGCGATGATCTGGGTAACATCAAGGCGCTCATCCAAACGTCACTCAAGTCATTCGAATATGCTGTTCCAAACCCAATTGTCTTTGACTCAAAAACTGGAGCCTTCCGAGATTCAGCGGGTGGAGTCCTTGATGACGGTGCCATTCAATCGCTTGTCAAATCAGGACGCAGCGATGCGAGCAGTGCTGGGGTCGCAACGTACAAAAGAAGCGCTGTCCTCAGTGCCCTGGTACGCGAAGAAGGCAGCCAAAGCAGAGCTGGAGGGCAAGGAGCCGGAATACTGGCTCAGCTTCTGGATGTCGGGCGTCAATTCCCTGTGGCCAGCAAAGGCATCTTCTACAGCAAAGGCAACGGAGCAAGCGCTACCGGCCTGAGTCGCCAGTCCGTTCAGGACATCACCGACGCCATAAAAAACCGCTGGGGCAATGCGCCTCAAATTGTGGTTGCCGCCAACATGGCCGACCCACAAATTCCGCAGTCTGTGCGCGACTACGACCAAAAGCAAAAATCGCTTGGCGCCACCGGCGAGCCGGAAGGCTTCGTTTATGGCGGCAAGGTGTACTTGCTGGCCGACCAGTTGGCCACACCCGCCGAAGTGATGCGCGTGCTGTTCCATGAGTCGCTGGGGCACATGGGCCTGCGCGGCGTGTTTGGCGACAAGCTGGACGGCATCCTGAAGCAGTTGGCAGGCTTGCGCCGCGCTGACGTGGCAGCCAAGGCCGCACAGTACGGCCTGGATATGTCGGTAGAGGCTGACCGGCTGCACGCGGCAGAGGAAGTGCTGGCCGAACTGGCGCAGACAAAGCCGGAGCTGGGCTACGTGAAGCGCGCCATTAGCCTGATTCGCGGCTGGCTGCGTGCCAACGTGCCGGGGTTTGGTGGCATGAAGCTGACGGATGCCGACATCGTGGCTCAATTTATCACCCCTGCGCGCCGGTTTATCGAGGGCAAAGGCGGTCCAAAGGGTGGCAAAAAGGTTCAGCCAAGTGGAACAAGTGCCACTCAGCCCGCGTTTTCACGCAGTCTTGGCGCAGCCCTGAACGCTGGAATGAACAACGTGCGCGATGTGAAGCTGGCAGCAGGCTACCAAATCAGCGACCTGTTCACTGGCGAAGGCCGCTTGAGCTACTGGCACAAATCAGTGGGCACCATGTACAACCTGGCGCAGCGTAATGCACCTTTCAAGAAGGTGTTCGATTCGGTGCAGAGCTTTCTAAACGATGTGAGCTTCTACGCCGCAGAGTCTGCAGATTTGGCGCCTAGCATCCTGCCCAAGCTGGACAAGATTGGTGATGTGTTGAAGTCGCCACTGTCCCCGGAGGACACCAAGGCACTGAGCGCCCCCGTGTTTGAGGGCACGCTGACGTGGGGACGAGACAGCACCGGCAAGGCTGTTCCCATGGAAGAGATTGAGGCGGAACTGGCACTTGTTCCACTGGACGACCGGGCTCACAAGCTGGTGAAAGAGCGAAAGCTTGACCCTAAGGTGCTAAAGATGTGGCAAGGGTTGCAGCAAGATCAGTACGAGGCCATCATCAACGGCAAGTTTGAACGCGAGTTCATGCGGGCCGGTGTGGTGTTCACGATCGAGGAATTGAAGCAGCACTTTGGCATGACTGATGCCCAAGTTGGCCTGTATCAGGAATTCCGCGCCGCCACCGACAAGAGCATCGACACCCTGGCTATCAGTGAAATGCTGAACTATGCCGACAAGGACGTGGCCGACATCCGCGACCAGATCATCGGCATGGATGATGTGGAAGAAGCTGGCCAGACACTGCGTGACTACCTTGTGTCGCTGACGGCACTGGAGCCGGGGCGTGACGAGGTGTTGTCGGCAACTGCCGCCAAGATGCTGGACATCGCAGCGCACGCCAAGGACATGAAGGAACGCGGCTACGCACCACTGTCCCGCTTTGGCAACTTCACGCTGGAAGCTACTCTGCCCACGGGCGAGCGTTACTTCAGCCTGTTCGAGACCGATCGCGAGCGCAACAAGATGCTGCGCATATTGACCGCCGAGGGTGCAACCGATGTGCAGGCTGGCACCATGTCACAGGAGGCCTACAAGCTGTTGAACGGGGTGAGCCCTGAAACAGCGGCACTCTTTGGTGAAATGCTGGGGCTGGACAGTCAGGGGAATGCCGCCAAAGACCTTGCCTTTCAAGAGTTCATCAAGCGAGGCACGGCCAACCGCAGTGCCATGAAGCGCCTGTTGAAGCGCAAGGGCATCGCAGGCTTCAGCGAAGATTCAGGCCGGGTGCTTGCCGGGTTCATTTATTCCAACGCCCGCAAGACATCAAGCAACCTGCACAGCAAGGAAACAACCAGTGCCGTGGATGCCATCCCCAAGCAGCAAGGCGAACTGAAAGATGTGGCTGTGAAGCTGCAAGAGTACGTGAGTAGCCCGCAGGAAGAAGCGCAGGCCTTCCGTGGCATCCTGTTTGCACAGTACCTGGGCGGCTCTGTGGCATCAGCCATGGTGAATGCCACCCAACCATTCACAGTGACTCTTCCCTACCTGAGCCAGTTCGGCGGCATCCGCAAGGCGGCAGCGCAGATGGCGGCGGCGGTGCGGGATGCCAACAAAGACAAGACCGGCGATGTGCGCCTGGACGCGGCACTGAAAAAGGCCGAGGAAGACGGCATTGTGAGCCCGCAGGAGGTCCACGCGCTGCAGGCACAGGCAGCAGGCCGAGCACAGCTTCAATCGGGCGACGGCACGGCCATGGGCAATGCGCTGGCCAAGGCTGGCAATGGCCTGTCCAAGCTGTCATTGGCATGGGGCAAGGTGTTTGGCTTTGCAGAGCAGTTCAACCGGCGCACAACTTTCATTGCAGCCTACCGCACCGCGGTGGAGCAGGGCCACACCAACCCAGCAGCGTTTGCCGAAAAGGCCGTGTCTGAAACCCAATTCGTCTACAACAAGGGCAACAAGCCACGTTGGGCGCGTGGTGTGGCAGGCTCCATCCTATTCACCTTCAAGCAGTACAGCGTGAACTACCTTGAGCTCGTCACCCGCATGGCCACCGCAGGTGAACCGGGTTCAGCCGAACGGGCGGCAGGGCAAAAGGCGGCAGTGCTGGCCATTGCGATCCTATTCATGATGGCCGGTGCTGATGGCTTGCCATTCGTGGAGGACATTCAGGACGTGCTGGATGGCGCCCTGCAGCGGCTGGGGTACAACTTCAGCAGCAAGCAGGCCATGAAGTCGTTCCTGGCTATGCAGCTTGGCAAGGATGGTGCGGCGTTTGTCATGAATGGCGTGTCTGGCGTGCCTGGCATTCCGATAGACGTGTCTGGTCGCTTAGGCATGGGCAACCTGATTCCCGGAACAGGACTGTTCCAGAAAAAGACGGACCACACCCGCGACTTGATGGAGCTGGCCGGCCCTGGTGGCGACTTTGTGAAGCGCGGATTTGTTGCAACAGAGCAGGCGCTGGCCGGTGATGTGACAAAAGCCATGGGTACCATTTCACCGGTGGCGTTTCGCAATGTCATCAAGGCGCTGGATATGGCAGACACCGGAATGTACCGCGATGACAAAGGCCGTAAGATCATTGAAACCACGGGCGCCGAAGCCTTTCTCAAGGGCATTGGCTTTCAGCCGCGCAACGTCAAAGAGGTACAGGACGCATCCGGCGAGGTGCAGCGGGCCAAGTCGCAGTACATCCTGGCATCGAGTGAAATCCGGGCAAAGATGGCGCAGGCGATTTTCGTCAATGACAATGACTTGAAGCAGGCCGCACGGGACGACATCACAACATGGAACACGAACAACCCGGGTCAGCGCATGACCCTGAATATGCCTGCTGTACTGCGCAGGGTGCGCGAAATGCGCAAGAGTAAAGAACAACGCATGGCCGACACAGCGCCGAAGGCAATACGTGCACAGGTGCGAGAGCAGCTGCGGGATAATTTGCAGTGATGTCAAGAGGGCTCAAGCCAAGCGTCATGTCGCCAGCAAAATCTGGGTTGACTTTGACGCTTTCTGGATTCCAATGCTTGCAATTTATTGGAGCGGAAGATGGCAAAAGTTAACAAAAATATTGACTTTCTTGTCGATGACAATGGCAATTTGATTGGTTCGCGAAACCCAAAAAGCGCGGACTCGTCAGACCCCGCCTATGCAGATACATTGCATGCCAACTACCTGGGCGGGTCACTGGTGGCCGGCGCCCCTGCGGGGGTTGGTGTATTGGTTGATTTTGATGAGCCAACATTCGGCTGGCGCGACTTGACAGCACCCGTTGATGTGCGTGGGACTGGAGCTAATGACCCGACATTTGCTGTGTACACCGGCACCACGATGAGGGCCTACCAATTCAGCGCAGGCACGATGCAGGAAGTGTTCTTTGTGTTCCATGTGCCGCATGACTGGGTGCCTGGCACGGGCATCTACTTTCATGCCCACTGGAGCAACGCAGCGGCAGCGCCCAACACGGGCGATGTGGTTTGGAAGTTTGACTACAGCTTCGCCAAGGGTTTTGGCCAAGAGGCATTCCCTTCCATCCTGACCGCCGAAGTGATCGCGGCAAGTCCGGCAGTGCGCTACACCCACAACGTGAGCGAAACAGCCGCAATCAGTATTCCCTTGATGGAAGTTGACGGGCTGATTCTGGTGCGTGGCTACCGGGACGCAGGTAACGTGCTCGACACTTGCACAGATGCTGTGTTCCTTCACACGATGGACATCCATTACCAATCAACCAACATGGCAACAAAAAACAAAGCACCAAGTTTCTATGGGTAATTGGCTCTTTTGCGCAACAAGATGCGTTAGTACGGAAACGGCAAAGGACATCTTATGAACTGGGGCGGTTTCTTTGTATTTTTGGGCCTGGTGACTATAGTGATTGAGGCCATACGTGTTGTGACTTCCTGATTCGGGTTGACTTCAGAAATATTGCTTATTAAATCAGGCAATATTTTTAGGAGCACCCATGCTGGGACTTTTTGATTGTGCTGAAGCAGCTGTGCCGGCCACATTGCGTCGGGCGCGTAAGCCATGAACTTCGGCCAGATCAACGGCTACGGCCTCAACAGCGCAGCAGGCGGCGGCAACAACGCCACTTTGAGTGACGGCATTGCGTCGTCGGGCGCGTTTGCAGCTCTGCTTGTCGCTGGCGCAATTCTGACCGGAGGCCTGTTCACCTCGCCCGAGGCAGGTGGCCGGGTCAGTAAGTCGATTGACGGCGGCATCTACGGCACCGATTCGGTCGGCGGCATACAGTTCAAGACTGCCAACCTGCAAGGCGGCATCAACTCTTTGAGTTCGGTCGGCTCTAACCCTGGTATCGCCTCGGGCCTGAATGGCGGGGTTGTCTCGGGTTCTGGTTATGGTGGCCAAGTACTGACCCACGTCAGGCTGCAAATGGCCGATACGGTGGGCGATGTGAGCCTTGCCGGTGGCACGCTGACCTATGGCTCTGGCCTGAACGGTGGCGCCTTCGGCAATTCATGGCTTTCCTCCCAGATCATTGGCAGCACAGTGCTGGTGGCAGGTGGCGCGTCTTCTGACTCGGTGCTCGATGGCACGATCAACACGGGGCGCATTCTGTCGGATGGCGCCTCAAGCTCTGGCGTGCTGGCTGGGTCTTACTTCATCACAGGGCTGCTGCAGGATGGCTTGAGCTCCAGCGCAACCCTGGCGCAAGGCCTGGCGATCAGCCCGCGCTTGCAAGATGGCGTGATCAGCGTCGGTGTGGTGGGCTCACCCGTCATGCGGATCAGTGCCGAACTCGATAGCGGCCTGGGCAGCAACACGGCGTTTACCGCGCAAATCATCATTTCGCCCAACAGCAACTACGGCGTTGACAGCAATTCAACGCTGAGCGCTGGCATGCGCAAGTCGGCGGTTCTGATGGGTGGCTTGACTGCGGCCTCGTTCACTGACAGCGTGGCACTGCGGGCGGCGCAGCGTTTGCCTGGTGGCCTGACTTCGACCGGGGCCATGAATGCCGCCCTGATTTCCAGCCCGCACCTTGTGGGCGGGAATGAGTCAGCGGCCTATCTGGCCAGCGCCTTGCGGGCGCAAGCAATTTTGTCGGGCGGCATGGGGCTTGATGGCTTTGCCGCTGGTGAAGCATGTATTTCGGCTCGCCTGCATGGCGGCGCCAGCACGGGTTGCGCGGGTGGTGGGTTCTTGACGGCGGCGAGTAGCTTGCTGGATGGCATTCACCAAGAAGACGAGTTCGGCGCGAACTTGGTCGTTATCCCCGTGCTGACAGGCGGCGTCGCGTCCGGTGGGTCCATCGGCAGCAACATCGTGCAGGGGTTCACCGATCCACTGCTCAACACCTGGGCGCTGAGCATCGTGTCAGCAACCCAGATTCTTTCTATCGAAACCCCAACTGAGGATATTTAACATGGCAAATCTTGTCTCTAAAGAACTGCGTACCGCTGCCCTGGCGGCCTACTTCTCCGCTGGCGCGGCACCGGTCAACCTGTACCTTCGCCTCTACAAAGACGAGGCCAACATTGTCGAAGCGACGGTGCTGGGCGACATCTCCACCAATGAGCAGGCGGGCGGCGGTTATGCGGTCAAAACCCTGGCCCCGGCTGACTGGACGGTCGAGCAAGGTGTGGGCGGCATCCGCGTGCGCTTGGCGGATCAGACCTGGACCACCACGGCGGACAACTGGAACACCCTGCGCTGGGCGGTGCTGTCTACCACGGCGGACAACAGCGGCACGATCCTGCTGGCACGCGACTATGGCACCGGCAAGACCGTGACCGGCGTCGGTGCGAACGTGACCGTGGACGACCTGTTCTACCAAATCAACGACTGAGCGGGGTAGGTCATGGTCATTGAAACGCTATTCGTTGGGCGCAACAACACGTTCAGCCTGCAGCTGCGGCGCGCGGAAGAGGCAATCACCTTGCTCTCGATCACGGGCTACGAGTTGTACCTGTCCAACGGGCGCATGTTCAGTGACCTTGACCGCTTCATCGAGAAAGACAACGGCATCGTAGAGATTGCCATTGGGGACCTGTTGACCGCGGCTGACGTGGGGAGCCATGTCGCTTACCTGGTCACGTTCGACCCCATCAACATTGCTGGCGTGCGCTGGCCCAACTTCAAAATCAAGGTGAAGGCATGACCCAGCTTTTCGTCAATAACTTTTCTGCCACGGTGGCCCAGACGTTCGGGGCGGCCGACCAGTACCTGTACTTGAATAGCGCAGCTGGCCTGCCAGCCTTGACCGGCGGCAATCACCTGGTGCTGACGCTGTTCCGCAAGGTCGGCATTGTGGAATCCGGCCATGAAGTGATCAAGGTCACCGCCATCACCGACAACATGCTGACCGTGGAACGCGCAGTCGAGGGCGCAGCGGCCACACTATTTAATGTGGGTGACCACGTTGAGGCGCGCGTCACGGCGGCGGCCCTCGGTGCCAAAGCAGACTTGGACAGCCCCACGTTTACCGGCACGGTGGGCGGCATCACGGCGGCCATGGTTGGCGCCCAGCCTGCAGGAAACTACGCCACGGGTGGCGGCACAGCAACTGGAACCAACACCGGCGATCAGGACTTGTCAGGCAAGCAAGATGTGCTGGTGTCGGGCGCCAGCATCAAGACGGTCAACGGCGAATCGCTACTTGGCTCCGGCGACATATCTGCGGGCAACCCGGAAATTAAGACGCCCACAAATACGTCACCCGTACAAGGCGCAACCAACATTGAAAATACTGTAACCCTGACGGCCTCCGGGTTTTTGAGTTTGTACGGCGAGGCAATGGCCGCTTCGCAGTGGCAAGTATCAGTAGCCAGCGACTTCGCCACGACTGTTGTCGACACGGGCGATGTGGCAGGAACCGCCACCAGTCGCACCCTGAGCGCAGGCGTGTTAAGCACCAACACGGTTTATTACTGGCGCACAAGGTACAAAGATGCAAGCGGAAATTATTCGGCATGGTCTGCGCCTACCAGCTTTACCACTGCAGCAGTATTTGTGTCTTACATTGCCACACCCACTGCCACACCCGCTGCGTTTGGTGATGCACTTGAAGGCGGCTACTACGCTGGCATGATCTGGAACGAGCTTGTTCAGTCAGCCACCAGCACCACCATTGGCACAGGCAGCAAGGCGTTCGCTGTGGCCGACATGACCTCAACACCACTGGTGTATGCAGGCCAGGCGCTGGAAGTGCGCAGCCGCGCGAACCCAGCCAACAAGATGATTGGCGTGGTCACCAGTGCAGCAGGTACAACCCTGACCCTGAACGTGACCAGCGTGGGCGGCGCTGGCACATTTACCGACTGGTCAGTCATGGCGAAGTACCGGGTGATCGTGGCGCCGAAAGCGACCGGCGAGAACACGGCCATTGCCTTTAAGAACGCCAACACGGCGGCGCCCGCTGCATGCAGCACGTTGTCAGAGGGTCGCAAGGCTACCTTGGCCATGGTCGCGGCAGACACCAGCACGGTGTACCCGGCGGCGCACTGGTGCAACAACTTGAGCATTGCTGGCAAGACCGACTGGTATTTGCCTGCGCGTGACGAGCTGGAGCTGTGCTGGCGCAACCTCAAGCCCACGGCGGATGCCAATTATGTGACCGCCAATCGCGGTGATTCAACCATCGACTACAAGAACCTTGGGTCACTGGATGACACGGTTATCACGCACGGGTCGAACAACAACACCAGCCCCGTCGGCGCGGCCTACATTGCCGGCACGCCTGCCCAAGTGGCAGCAGGCAAAAACTTCAGGACCAGCGAGTCTGAGGCCTTCGCCTACGGCTCGTTCTACTACTGGTCAGCGTCGGAGTACTCAGCGGCGTACGCCTGGTGCCAGCGCTGGCACTCGTCGCTCCCAGGCAACCAGAGCAGCAACCTTAAGACGAGTGCCCGCTATGTGCGGGCTGTCAGGCGATCAATTATTTAGGCCTTCAATCCTTTTGACCCCCTTTTGACCCCTGAACCCCATGGCCCAGTACCAGCACCTCCCCATCTACAAGGTCACTTATGAGCTGCTCCAGCAGATCACCAAAGTGACCAAGGACTTTCCGCGCGACTACAAGCACTCGCTTGGAGCCAAGCTGCGCGAGGAAGTGGTCGACCTGGTGGTGTTTATCTACAAGGCCAATTCATTCCTCAAGGAGCGGGCGCACTTTGTGGCACTGCTGCTGGAGCGCATGCAAGTGATTGAGTTGTTGGTGAGGCTTTCCAAGGACATGCGCCTCATCAACATCAAAGCGTTTTCCGAGACAGTTGCATTAACAGACAGCATTGGGCGTCAGGCGCAAGGCTGGCTGAAAACTGTCAAACCATTGTCGGCAGAGTGATGCGAGTCAAGGCTTTCATCAGCGACCGATCTATCGGGACCGCGCCCGTTGTCATGCAACAAAAGGCGAATTGCAGTTTCTGCGCGGTAAAGACTGCGCAGCGACGTGTGAGTGCGCGGTCAAACACAGGCTCGTTCTACTACTGGTCAGCGTCGGAGTACTCAGCGACGAACGCCTGGTACCAGAACTGGAACTCGTCGAACCCAGGCAACCAGAGCAACAACAATAAGACGAATGCCAACTATGTGCGGGCTGTCAGGCGAAAGAAAACAATGCAAGCACAGTGCGATGTGACTGTCTCGGAGCTTTTTCAAGCTTACTTTGACTGTCGAAAAACCAAGCGCAACACCTTCAACGCCTTGGCGTTTGAGGAACGACTTGAGCGAAACCTGATGGATCTGTATTACGAGCTGCACGCAGGCGCGTACCAGCCCGGCCAGTCCATCTGCTTTGTGGTTGAGTACCCCAAGGTGCGCGAGGTGTGGGCTGCTGATTTCCGCGACCGTGTGGTGCACCACCTGCTGTACAACCGGGTCAGCGCGCGCTTTTACAACCGCTTTGTGCATGACAGCTACGCTTGCATTCCCGGCAAAGGCGCACTGCGTGCCGTGGATCGGCTGGAGCGCTTCATGCGCTCGGCCAGTCAGAATTACAGTGTGCCCACGTTCTACCTCAAGGCGGACGTGGCGAACTTCTTTGTCAGCATCAAGAAGCCCATCCTTGATGCGCTGCTGGCGCGCTACATCACCGAACCCTGGTGGATGGACCTGTGCCGGCGCGTGCTGCACCACAACCCGACCACCAATGTGCAGGTGCGCAGCGCGGCCGGCCTGATGCGCAAGGTGCCCAGCCACAAAAGCCTGTTCAATTCCAATGGCGATGGCCTGCCCATTGGCAACCTGAGTAGCCAGTTCTTCGCCAACGTCTACATGGACCCGGCGGACCAGTTCGCCAAACACAAGCTCAAGGCGGTGCAGTACGTGCGCTACGTCGATGACATGGTGATCCTGGGTCACGATGGCGCCAGCCTGTACGACAAATCCCGCCTGCTGGATGATTTTCTGGGCGAGCGCTTGGCACTGCGCCTGCACCCCAACAAGACCGAGATCAACCGCATCGAGGGCGGCATCAACTTCTTGGGCTACATCGCCCGCCCGCATGCGCGCTATGTGCGTCAGTCCACCCTGCGCAATGCGCGCCAAAAGGTGATGGCAACCCCGACTGATGCGGACCCAGTGACATTGCGCGCCATGGCCAACAGCTATTTTGGCTTGATGGGCCACGCCAATGCATGGCGCGAGCGCAAGCAGTTTGCGGGCCTCCTGCGCAAGCACGGCCACCGCGTCAGCCACGACTTAACCCGCGTCATTCTTTGAAAAGGACACCATGAAGCACCTGAAATTTACCTATGTCGATGCCACCACGGGCGTGTCTGTGGCCGCTGAGCCAGCCATGAATGGCACCAAGTTCCCGGCGGTGCCTGGCCTGGCGTTTGCCTGGGCGCGCGAAAGCGCCTATCCCACGCCGGTACCGGAATTCTTCGGCACCTGCCCGGATGCCAGCCCCACCCAAGTGGATGGTGTGCTGGGTGTGTTTTCACAGTCTGACTGGGACCAGATGCAGGCCGATGAAATGCGCGCCAGACCAGACCCCGAGTCAAAGCGCATTGCAGCCCTGTGGCAAGCCGCTCACGAATACGAATACGCCCAAGTCAGCGGCTCAGCCATTGGCTTGCTGGCCATTGGCGTGCTTCAAGGGCTGCCGAAATGCTTGGCTGTGCAGGGCTGGATCAAGTCGATTTGGACGGCTTATTACGAACGCAAGTCTGGTACCAGCGCGGACACCGATTTCAGCTTTGCAGGCGCCTGCCCGCACTCAATACCAGAGCTGATGGTTGAACTTGGTCTTTAACTTAGGAGCTACCCATGAAATACCTCATCATCCTCATTGCACTAGCACTCACCGGGTGCGCCTCTGATGACTACACCCAGTATGCAAAAGCCCAGTCTGACATTGCCACGGCCCGTGCAAACTCTGACGCTGCCCGTTATCAAGCTCTGGCTTCGATTGCATCAAAAGGCGATTCTGCTTCAGGAGTGGCCGCAGTCATGGCAATTGCACTTGGTAGTGGATCGCAGCAAGGCCAACAGCAAGTAGCCGCACCGCAGCGCAGTGATGCTTTGCAGTGGGCTGCAATCCTGGTGCCTGGCCTGACGCAAGCCTATGCCATCGCCAAGTCGGCTGACGTGGCGATCAACAGCAGCAACAACGCCTATCTAACCAGCGCGGCCACAACAAGTGCGTTTGTCGGTATCGCAGGCAAGATTCAAGCGCCTGGCGCAATCACCACAACTACCGACCGGCATGACACGGTGACCACGCTCAGCGGTACCGGCACCTTGGGTAGCGGGGCATACAGCATCACAGACGACCACACCACTACCCCTGCGCCTGTGGTCATCACGCCCGTCACGCCAACAGTGCCCGTGGTGGTGGTGCCAGACACAGTGGTCAATCAGCCGGTGATCGTGCCCGATGTGGTGCAGATTACACCGACGGTTATCACACCCGTAACGGTTCCTGATGTGATACAGATCGTGCCGGTGATGCCATGAAACAAGTCGCCATCGCCATAGACCAGCTCATCAACACGATGCTGGGAGGCTATGCCGACGAATCCCTGAGCGCCAGAGCACACCGGATGCGGGTCAAAAAGCAGCCCTACTGGGGCTGGACCGCAAACGTGATCGACAAGCTGTTTTTCTGGCAGGAGGCTCATTGCAGAGACGCGTATTTGGCAGAAATGAAGCGCAGCCAGTTGCCACGTGAATTTCAACAAAACGAAAGCAAACCATGACCGACCTGCGCGACCGGCGCGCCGAAGACAAACAAACCGAAGCCAAGCTGCAAGCCGAGCTGGACGCCTTGGTGGCCGCCGAAAACGACCCCAGCAAGCGCGCAACCTTGATGGTGCTCAACGCCATCAACCGCTGCCTGACCCAAAACACACATGTCACGCACAACGTTAAAGAGCAGTTAACAACCCTGAAAACGAGTTTCGACGAACACGTTGTAGGTTTTGCTCAACACGCCAAAGACGAAGAGGCCCTGCTGAACAAAGGGCGTGGCGCCTGGATGGCGTTGGCGTGGTTTTTGGGTTTGGTGCAGGTCGCTGTGGGCTTCATGATCATGGACACCCGCGACACCTTACGGCAACTGCATGGCGCCTCGATCGAGGCCAAGATGTCCGACCAGCGCCTGAATTCACGCATTGATGTTTTAGAAGCAAAGAGGTAAATCATGAACTTTGATGACGCATTCACCCGTTTGATGGGCCACGAGGGCGGTTTCAGCAACAACCCAAAAGACCCGGGCAAGGCGACCATGTGGGGTGTGACTGAAGCCGTGGCCCGTGCAAATGGTTATACCGGCGACATGCGGGACCTGCCACAGGAGTTCGCCAGAAAGGTGTATCGCAAGTTGTACTGGGACAAGCCAGGCATTGTCAATCTGCCGTCCAGTGTGCAATTTGATGTGTTTGACGGTGCAGTCAACAGCGGCCCTGCGCAGGCCATCAAGTGGCTTCAGCGTGCTGTGGGTGTGGATGACGATGGTGTCATTGGACACATCACCATCAAGGCGTGCACCACGCTACCGGCTGGCGTCGTTGCTGCCAGGTACAACGGTGAGCGCCTGCAGTTCATGACCAAATTAAAAACTTGGCCAGTGTTCGGCGCAGGCTGGGCCCGGCGCATTGCCAGCAACTTGATGGAGGCTTGACATGGACCCGATCACCATTGGTGGACTTTTCTCGATTGGCGGGAAGCTGATCGATAAGCTATTTCCCGATCCCACCGACAAGGCAAAAGCACAACTGGAGCTGCTGCGCCTTCAGCAATCTGGCGAACTTGAAGAGGTCAAGGTGCAGTTGTCCGCCATCATGGCCGAAGCATCAAGCGCTGACCCGTGGACCAGCCGGGCACGCCCTTCGTTTTTGTACGTGGTGTACGTTCTGTTGCTGTGGTCGATCCCTATGGGGGCGTTGGCAATCTTCGCGCCAGAGGCGGCAGACAAGTTCACAGCAGGGTTTGGCAAGTGGATGTCAGCACTTCCTGAGCCGATTCTGACGCTTTTTGGCGTTGTGATGACGGGCTACGTGGCGGGCAGATCGTGGGAAAAGGTGCGGGGGGTTGCCAAATAACTTGCTTTGGCACTTGTTCCACTTGAATGGTCTGTTTCATGACTCTTTCCCTTCTGTTTTCTTGAGGCTGCACCCGATGCAGTCCGGGTAGTTGTATTTGTCGTGCTGCTGAAAGACACAGGGTTCAGCCATGCGAAACGGCACCGGGACCATGCGGGGCTGGCGAGTGTGGCCCTTGGAATACCAGCCATCTTGAACAACCATGCTTTCTTTGAATGGCCCGCGGTTTTTCAGTGCACAGGTCATGCTGTCTCGCTTTCTTCCACGAGGGGCAAGTCATCCGGCCAGTGACCTGATAACAGAATGATTTCGCGTGTGTCGCGGGCGTATTGCGCCTCCAAGTGGCGGCGCTGGTCGCGTGACATGGAACCACTGCCACCGATCATGGAATGGCACCCGACAACGCCGGGGCGGTCGGCGCAGGCCGGGTAGCAGGTGCGGTCATCGCTTTTGATGTGGGCACCCTTGCCAAAGTCAGCGTGCGCGGCCTGCGAGTGACCCACCACGCCACAGTGGGCGCATGGCAGCATGGCAGTCAGCCTGCGATACCCTTCGTGGCGCACCGGGGCATCCTTGGGTAGTGTCACCATGGGTGTGTCAAACCGTGCGTAGTTCACTGGCACAGTCAGACGGGCATACGCCTGGGGAATGCGCTCCAGCTTGACATATGGCGCCGGGGGCTTGCGCTTGAATGGGGTGCGCTTCATACCTTTTTACTTCCATGGGCAAGGCCGCGCACATACCACGTCACAGCAATGGCATCAGCAACCCCGCCACATAACCGACACGTGTACTTTGCGCCAATCTTGCGCTCATCCTGTGATCCAAAGTCATGCCCACGACAGCCCTCAAGCAGAGCATGGTTGACCTTTACGGATTCCCATATTGAAAGCAATTCAGGGCGCGGAATGCCGGTGGCTTCCACTATTTTTTGAAGTTGCTGGGTCATGCCATGATCTCCCCGGTTTCCATATCAATCACCTCTTTCTTCGCCCGCACCGGCTTAACCCACCGCACGGACTCACGCTCCCGCTGGTCAAAGTCGAACACCACGTTCCATTCGACGGTGGCGTGCTGAATCACCTTGTCGATGTAGCCGGAATACGCCTTGACGTTCAAATCCTCAGTGCTGGAGCGCACGCGGTACGGGGTGGCGCGCTTGGGATGCACCAGGCGGCATTGCTTCTTGTCGTACACCGGCACACGGCGCATTTCGTATCGGTCTGGTAAGAACAGCTTGCGAAAGAACTCCTTCCACACCTGCATCACAAAGCGCTCACCCTCGACGCGCACCTGTTCGCTAATCTGAGTCAGGACCGGGCCATGCAGAAAGCGGCGCTGCTTGATGCTGATGGGGTCGCAATCCTCACTGACACTGATCTGGGCGCGCTTGCCGTCCTGAATCAGCAGCTTGGCTGCGGCGTAGGCTTGCATGGCTGCGGCATGTGCTTGTTCGCGGGTTTCCACGACACGGGTTTGACGTTCGTTCATTTCAGGTCGTCCTCGGCGCGGTCAAGTTCAGCGATGGCACGGCGGCAGTAGACGGCGGCATCAAGTAGTTCTTCGTACTGATGCTGGAGCCATGCGCGCAGTGGTAGCGGGTTTTCAGCCACGGTAGTGCCATATTTGGCAATGCCTATAGACTGCCGTTTGGCAATGTCGGCACACACCATAG
>Ga0100394_1000083_pt1 | contig 72201 bp, 52 predicted proteins | sample CryGeymeta201518_FD_81549 | JGI IMG/M metagenome (GOLD analysis project Ga0100394, IMG submission 81549) | Groundwater microbial communities from Crystal Geyser aquifers in Utah, USA - Crystal Geyser metaG 2015-18 | ecosystem: Environmental > Aquatic > Deep subsurface > Groundwater | place: USA... | reverse complement strand
GAAAACCGGGGTCAGAGTCAATTTTCGTCGGTACCGCTTGCTGCTCGCCCCGATCTTCCATCGAAAATTGACTCTGACCCCGGTTTTCCTCGCGATACCGTCGATGCCATCGTCGCGGCGGTGGACGAACTGACCCGCGAAGACCCACTCGGCGATGTGCTGGTGTTCCTCGCCGGTGAGCGTGAGATCCGCGACGCCCATCTGGCGCTGGAGCGCCGCAAATACCGCTCGACCAGCGTGCTGGCGCTGTATGCGCGGCTATCCACCCGTGAGCAGGATCGCGTGTTCAATCCCGGGCCCGGGCGGCGGATCGTGCTGGCCACCAACGTGGCTGAAACCTCGCTGACGGTGCCGCGCATCCGCTACGTGATCGATCCGGGGTTTGCGCGGGTGAAGCGCTACAGCCCGCGGCAGAAACTCGATCGCCTGCACATCGAGCCGATCGCGCGCGCCAGCGCCGATCAGCGCAAGGGCCGTTGCGGCCGCGTGGCGGCAGGTGTGTGTGTTCGCTTGTATGCGCAAAGCGATTACCTGGCACGGCCGCTGTACACCGATCCGGAGATCCGTCGCTCCAGCCTCGCCGGCGTCATCCTGCGCATGCTCGATCTGGGACTGGGCAACATCGAGGATTTTCCGTTTCTGGAACCACCCGATGGCCGCGTGATCGCCGATGGCTGGCAGCAACTGCAGGAGCTCGGAGCGGTCGATCGCGAGCGCAAGCTCAGCCCGATCGGCCGCCAGATGGCACGCTTGCCGGTGGATGTGAAACTGGCGCGGATGCTGGTGGCCGCGAGCGATCAGCGCTGCCTGCGTGAAATGATGGTGATTGCGGCGTTCCTGGGTATTGCCGATCCACGCGAGCGCCCGGCTGCTGCGCGGCCGGCGGCCGATGCCGCGCACGCACTGTTCAACGATGGCAAATCCGAGTTCACCAGCATCTACGCGCTGTGGCTGGCGTATCGCGAGGCGCACGAGGCGCTCACGCAAGCAAAATTGCGGGCGTGGTGCGAACACCATTTCCTCTCGTTTTTGCGCATGCGCGAATGGCGCGAACTGCATCGCCAGTTGCTATTGATGTGCGAGCAACTGGGCTGGTCGATGAACATCGATGCCGCCGGATACGGCGATCTGCATCGGGCGCTGATTGCCGGGTTGCCCACCCAGATCGGCCACCGCCTGGAAAAGGGGCAATATGAAGGACCGCGAGGCCGCCGCTACAGCCTGTTTCCCGGCTCGCCGCTGAGCAAGACGCCGCCGCCCTGGGCGCTGTCAGCGGTGCTGCTCGATACGCAGCGGGTGTGGGGCCTGGTCAATGCCCGCATCGAGCCGGACTGGGTGATCGCGCAGGTGCCGCATCTGTTGGCACGCAAACACTTCGACCCGCATTGGTCGCGTGCGCAGGGGCGGGTGCTGGCGTCGGAGCAGATCAGTCTGTTTGGCCTGGTGCTGGCGCCGAAACGACCGGTGCATTACGGTTCGATCGCGCCGCTGCAAGCGCACGACCTGTTTGTGCGGCAAGGCTTGGTGACCGGCGAGATCAACACCCGCGCCGGTTTTCTGGCACGCAACCTTGCCATGCTCGAACAGGCGCGTGACGAAGAAGCCAAGTTGCGGCGCGCCGGGCTGGTTGCCGATGAGGATTGGCAGGCACGCTGGTATCTGGATCGCGTTTCTACCGACATCTGTACCGCAGTCGGCCTGGATGCCTGGTATCGCAAGCTGTCGTCGGCGCAGCGCAACGCTCTGGAATGGCCGCTGAGCGAGCTGCTGCCGGGCGAGGGCAGCGAGGCCGACCGCTTCCCCAAGTTCCTGCGCCTTTGCGACGCACGCCTTGCGCTCAGCTATCGTTTTGAGCCCGGTGCAGCCGATGATGGCGTGACATTGGCGCTACCGCTGCACCTGCTCGGCGCGCTCGATGCGGCGCGGCTCGATTGGCTGGTGCCCGGGCTGGTGGAAGACAAGGCCAGTGCCCTGATCCGCAGCCTGCCCAAAGCCCTGCGCCGCAATTGCGTGCCAGCACCCGATTTTGCGCGCGCTTTCGTGCAGGCGTTGCCGCAACCAACGGCGGACAGCCTGGGCAGCGAACTGGCGCGCTTTCTCAGTCGCATTACCGGGGTGAAGGTGGCAGCCACCGACTTCGCCAGCGATGAGCTGCCGACCCACTTGCGGATGAATCTGCGGGTGCTCGATGCCGGCAATACGGTGTTGGCCGAGGGCCGCGATCTGACCGCGTTGCGCGCTGAACTGGGCGAGCGCGCCGAGCAGGCGTTTGCCGACCATGCCGGCGCGCAGGTTCGCCAGCAAGGGCTGCACACGTTTCCCGCGCAAGGCGTGCCCGAGGTGATTTCCGGCGAGGCGGGATTGCCCGCCTATCCGGCACTGTGCGTGCGCAGCGAGGCGGTGCATCTGGACGTATTCGCCGATCGCGAGCGTGCCTGCCAGGAGCATGCCCGCGGGGTGTGCGCGCTGCTGCGCTACGCGCTCGCCGAACGCCGCAAGCAATTGCCACGGCAGTTGCCGGTGTCGGCCAAGCTGGGTCTGGTGTACAGCGCAATTGAAAGCGCCGAGCGCTTGCGTGGCGATGTGATCGAAGCGGCCTTTGCGGCGTTGACCGCCGACGGGCTGGATGCCATCCGCAGCGCCGATGCGTTTGCGCAGCGCGTCGAACACATCGGCCGCGGCTTGCTGACCTGCGCAGTCGAGCGCCTGCAACTGGCGGAAACAATTCTGGCGGCCTATGCCGGCCTCAAACCCCTGCTCGAACCGCCATTGATGGGCTGGGCCAGCGCCAGCTATGCCGACATGCACGCGCAGTTGGATGGATTGATCCATCCCGGATTTTTGCGCACCACACCCGAAGCGATGTTGCCACAGTTGCCGCGTTACCTGCGCGCGATCGCGCAGCGGGCCGAGCGGGTGCGCCTCGACCCGCAACGCGATCAGGCGCGGTTGCTGGAGTTGACGCCGTTCCTCGAAGCGCTGGCGGCAGCCAATGCCGCCGGCCGGGCTGATGACCCGGGTTGGCAGGCGCTGCGCTGGAATATCGAGGAATTGCGGGTATCGTTGTTCGCGCAAGCGCTGGGTACGCGCCAACCGATGTCGGTCAAACGCCTCACCCGCGAGTTGGCTCAGCTCAAGGCGGCGCTAAATCAGTTGTAGCCCGGGTTGAGGCCCAACGGGCGCAAACCCGGGATCGCCACGACCGTGGCCGCGACCCGGGTTACGTTCAGAGCAAACTCACGGCAACACCGTTTGCTGTGAAAACTCAATGCCGCGCGCGCTGACATCAATGCGTACCCGGGAGCGTTTGAACATGCGCGGATAGACGTGGGCGATGGCCACTGCCTGCTCAGCCTTGGCGCGCGCTTGCGGGCTGGCGTCGGCTGGCAGTTGGCGCAGACTCCATTGTGCGATTTCCACATACAGCGCACTGTTCATGCCCAGCACCAGCAGCGGCTGCTGCGCGGCATCGGCGTGCAACAGTTGCGGCAGCAATTTTTCCTCGCCGGCACCGATGCTCACCGCCAGTGCGTCATCGCTCATCGCCGCAAACAGCGGCGCGTGCAGACCCAGTTCGGGCATCGCGGGCAATGGCGTTGGCGTGCTGTCGTTTTGCAGTTGCACCGCGCCCAATGCCGGCACCAGGCTGCGCGCAATACCTAGCAGCGACGCCGGGTTGTCGCCACCCACCACCAGTGCGCCGGTGAACTCGGGGATGGCCACGTCATCGCGCCAGCGCAGCTGATTGATCAGCGCAAACACGCTATGCGCCATCGTTGCCGAACCCAGCAGTGCCGGGTTGGTTGATTGCGCCTTGATCGCCTTCGCCGTGTCGTTGAGCGATGCCAATTGCGGACACTGCCAGGGCGTTTGTTCGCTACTCTTGAGCAGAGTGCTGACCACCGATGGCAACTGTTGCAGGTTGATGCTGAAGCCGACATCGAGTGCAGAATCATCGTTGACGGCATCCATCCCCGGCATCGGAGCGCGCAGGTGCATCAGGGTATTGGCGATGTCGCTGCGCAGTTGCAACACACTCAGCGCAGCGACCTTGCGCGCGCTGACCTGGGTATAGCCAAAAACCAGACGCGGCATCGCCGTGGCCAGCCGCACGAACTCGCCGCCGCACTGCGCGTCGATCGGCGTTTGCGCGATGCCAAGCGCGGCGCGCAGCGCACTGTCGGGCGCGCTGAATGGCGCACTGACGGCATCCAGCAACGCACTGCTGGCGATGTAGCCGGCAATGCCGGAATGCAGCCCATGCACGGCGATGACGTCATCGAGCATGTTGTCCGACTGCAACGAGTGGGCCGGCAAATCCAGGCCGAGCAGACTGCGCATTGCGGCGTCCGGTGCACGATCCGCCGCGATGCTGAACACCAGCGTCGAATCGATCACCGCCATCACCAAGCGCAGCGACGACTGGCCCAACGTAAGGTGCCAGTAGCGGTGACCATCGATGTTCGCTTGCGCCAGGCTCTGCCCGGCCCGTTGCTCGATGCGCGTGACGCTCTGCGCAAAGGCCTGCGGTTGATCCAGTTCCATCCGCACTACCGGCGACAGGCCGATACCATACAGCACATTGCGGCCACCCAGGCGCAAACCGAGCAGGGCATGAATCTGCTCCAGATCCTTGCCGGCAAACTCGGATTCGAAGGCGGCGATCAGCCGCGCGAACCTGCCATCGGTTTCGCCGGCGAGCAGGGCAGCTTTCACCGGTTCGCCCAGCATTGCCAGCACCTCGCTGCTCAAGCCGTACTGGCGCAGCATGGCGCGCGCCTGATCGGCCGACAGGGCTTTGCTGGCGGCAAGCACGTACGGCGTGTCGGCCGGGACATGGGCGAGCGGGTTGCCGGTCGCATCCGGACGACCGTGGTAGTACCACCACACAGCGGCTCCCAGGGCGATCAGCAGTATCACGGCGGCAATGGACTTGCGCATATCGATCATCCTGTACGACGCGGAACGGACCAGCACTTAGCTGCGCAAGCGTGGCATGCCGTGTGCGTTGCGATCTTCCGGCACCGCCTCATCCTGAATCTGCTGGCGCAGGCTGCGGCCGGTCAAGGCGACGGCACGTTTGCCGCCACGCACCGCCAACGCATTGGCGAATGCTTGACGTGCGCGCTTGTCATCGCTCTGGCTGGCAAAGCATTGCCCGAGCGACTCCCAAGCTTCGCTGCCGGCACCTTGCGCGATGGCGCGATGCGCATATTCTTCGGCTTCGATCCAGCGCTCTTCGCTGCGGCAGATGCGGCTCAGCGCCAGCAGCAGGTCAGGGCTGGATGAATGTGCGCTCAGCCATGCTTCGGCGCTCGCCAACCGCGAGCCGCTGCGCGGCCGCGGCAGTTCGCCGTACAGCGCCGCCAGCGGATCGGACCACGTGCGCTTGAGCGCGTGCTCGATGGCTTGTGCGGCCTGCTCCTCCATGCCCAGATTCATGGCCCGGCGCGCGTAGCTGGCAACGACATCAGCCTCGTCGCGCAGCGCACCGGGAAGGTTTCGCCACAGCGTATCCAGGGCGCCGGCATCCGCCGATTGGCGCAGGGCAAGCACGTGCATTTCCCGTTCAAACGCGGATGCCGCGGTATCGGACAGCACCCGGCTACGGCGCACACTCGCCAGCAACGGCAGTGCATCGGCGGCCCGACCGCTGTCGGCCAGCGCCTGCGCGCGCAGCCAATGCACCGCTGGCGGCGGCGGCCGCACCGCCACGCCATCGAGCTGCGCCAGCGCCGCTGCTGGTTGCCTGGCCGCGAGCGCAAGGCGTGCGCGTTGCAGCGCTACCGCGCCGCGATCGGGCTGGTTTGCCGCCAGATCAAGCAGGTGTTCGGCGTCGGCATCATCGCCACGTGCGCGTGCGGCAGTGGCGGCGGCGAGCAGTGCCGGCAGACGCACACGCGATTCGTCGGCGGCTTTTTCCAGCAATTTTTGTGCGCGCAACCAGCGGCCCTCATGCAGCGCGAGCAAACCATCGCTCAGGCGCGCGCGCGCGCGACGCTGGCGATAGCGGGACCACACCCGAAACGGGATGCGGATGATCGACACCAGCAGCCAGATCGCCAGCCCGGCAAGGACGAGGAAAAGCCCCGCAACCGGCACCGAGGTGCTGATGTCGTAACCGCGAAAGCGCACGATCACCAGCCCCGGGTCGCTGGCGATAACTTGCCACAGCAAGGCGCCAGCGAGCATCGACAACAACAACCAAAGTAGGGCGCGCAATAGTTTCATGGCCGGCTCCCGCCATCAACGGTGCTGTCGCGCAGGGCACGCAACTGCTCCAGGGTGCTGCCAAGTACCGGCATATCCAGGCGCAATTGCAGATCATGCAAGGCGTGCAGTTGGCGGATCTGCGCCTGCCGGGTAGCCGACTCGGGATACAGCCGTTGCAGTGTGGCGATAATGCGTGTGAGGGTGCCGCGAAAGCTGGTTTCGTCGCGCCGCTCCAGCGCCGCGCGCGCCAGTGCCAGTTCGAGATTCAGCGCCGTGCGCGCCAAGCCACGCTCATCGCTGGCCAGCAATTGTTGCGGGTCGCTGCGCCGTACCTGCACCAGTTGGCCGAGCAATGCGCGCCAACGTGGTTGCGGCACGGCACCAGCCCGATCGGCCACGGGTTCGGCGCCGAGCCTATCCAGTGCGGCTTCCAGCGTGTCCAGCGCGGACAATGCGAGGATGCGCGGGTCGTCCGGTGCGGTGCGCAGGGCGGCGAGTTCCTGCGCCATGGTTTGCCGCAGGCTGACGAAGCGGGGATTGGCGACGCCAGCGAAAATCGCTTGCGCCAGCACGTAGGCGCGCTCCGCGGCAGCGCGGTCATTGGCCAGTTCGAGGCGCTCGATCGCCATCGTCAGCAACAATTCGGCTTCATCCAGCCGCAGCGTCTGGGTGCTGTCGATTTCCGGGTCGGCGAGGCGATTGACGGCTTCTTCCAGCAGTGCGGCGCGCTCGGCGATGCCCAGCAGATCCTCGCGGATGATGCGCTGTGCCGAGGCGTTGGCGACGATGCGATCGCCCATTTGTCGCAGTTCGTTGCTCTGGCTTTGCACCTGCGCTTCGAGCGCGGCAATGCGCTGCGCGGTATCGTCCGCCGGCGGCGGCGCGAGCCACTGTTCGATGGTGGCATGCCAGTGCCACCAGGCCAGCGCGAGCATGGTCAGCAGCAGCACCAGCGACAGGGAAAAGGCGATGCGGCGGCTGCGCTTGCGGGGGGTGGGGGTTTCACTCACGGCGATCAATTTCTGGCGGGATGATGCCCATGCTACCGGAACCGTGATTCGCGGTGAAACTCGGCCAGCGCGGCGAGCATCGCCGACGGCCTCGCGCTGGCGGCGACAATCAGGTTTGCAAACCCTTGTGCGCGCGCCTGCTGGCCCAGACGCTCGCTGGCAACCACGGCCAGCGCTTGCGCGAGCGCGTTGCGCACAGGCGCCGGGCATTGCTGCGCGAACGCATGCAGGGCTTCGCCGCTGCTCGCCAGCAGCGCCAGCGGCGTGGCCAGTTGCGCCAGCTTGCGCCAGGTTGCGGCGCGGATCGGGTGCGGCACGCGCTCGTAGACCTCGGCGACATGCAGGTGGCGGGCGCGTTGCGCCAACTGCGCGGCGAGCACGCCACGGCCGCCGGGGGCAGTGATCAGGCCGACGCTCAGGCGGGCAATTTGCTGCAACGGCGGCAGTGCGAGCAGGCCTTCGCTGGTCATTTGCGTGCGCGGGTAGATGGCGACAATGCCGTGCCGGGCCAGCGCTGCGGCGGTGCCGGCGCCGACCGCCAGCGCCCGCTGCGTGGCGGCCAGCGCCAACGGCTGCTGCATACTGGCGAAGCGCACCGCTGCCGGACTGCTGAACACCACCCGGTCGGCATTCAAGGCTCGGGCCAGGGCATCGCCCGCCCGCAGTGGCCTGAGTGCGAGCGGCGAGCAGGCAATCACCCGTGCGCCGCGGCGGGCGGCAGCGCGGCGCACGGGGGCATGCTCGCCACTGGGGCGCAGCGAGAGAATCGTCCAGCCGTTCAGCTCGGCTGTTGATGGCTGGTTGGGGAGCATTGCTGCGATCATCGCCCTACTCTCGCACAAGTCGGGTCGCCCGCGTTGCCGGCGATCGCTGGCTTCACGACGGCCGGATGCCGCATAATGCATGACCAACCTCGACCGCTGATGAGTATCGCCTTGAACCTGTTTTGCGTTGCAGCCGCTTGGCAGTCCGAGATGCCGATTGCGGGTTGGCGCCTGCAAGGCCGCGATGCGCGATATCACCGCATGAACGCTGCCGCCAGGAATACGCAATGACTGGTGCGGTGGGCGCGTGGCAGGCGATCGACTGGCTGTTGGCGCTGGTCGGCCTGTGGTTGTTGATCGGTGTTGCCGGTTTGCTGGCGTTGCGCCGCTTCGACTTCGTGGCGCGTGTGTTGTTTCCGCTGGGCGGGGTGGTGGCACTGTTGGTCGCGGTGGTTGCGCTGGCCGCGATCAATGCGCCGGCACAATCGCTGGTGATGGCAATCGGCCTGCCCAGTTTGCCGTTTCATTTTCGCCTCGATGCGCTGGCGGCATTTTTTCTGGTGGTCATCGGCGTCACCACCGCTGGGGTGTCGGTGTTTGCTGCCGGCTATTTCCGGCAGGGTGAAGGCACGCCACCGGGGCTGCTGTGCCTGGAGTACCACCTGTTTGTCGCCAGCATGGTGCTGGTGGTGCTCGCCGACGATGCTTACGCGTTCATGGTGATGTGGGAAACCATGGCGTTGTCGTCGTTCTTTCTGGTGACCGCCAATCACCGCATCCCGGAAATCCGCAGTGCCGGTTATCTGTATTTGTTGATTGCCCACGTCGGTGCCATCGGCATCTTGTTGTGCTTTGGCGTGCTGCAAGCCAATACCGGCGATTACACGTTCGCCAACATGCGCCTGCAAGAACTGACACCGTTCGCCAGTTCGCTGGCGGTGTTGCTGGCGTTGTTCGGCTTTGGCGCCAAGGCGGGTCTGGTGCCGCTGCATGTATGGCTGCCCGAAGCGCATCCGGCCGCCCCCTCGCCGGTGTCGGCGCTGATGAGCGCGGTGATGCTGAAGACCGCCGTGTACGGATTTTTGCGGGTGTCGCTGGACCTGCTGCATACCCCGATCTGGTGGTGGGGTGTACTGCTGCTGCTGATCGGCTTGTTGACCGCCTTGTTCGGTGTGGTGTTTGCCGCGGTACAAACCGACATGAAACGCCTGCTCGCGTATTCGTCGATCGAAAACATTGGCCTGCTGTTTGCCGGTATCGGCCTGACCCTGCTGTTTTCCGCATACGACATGAAGCCGATGGCGGCACTGGCGTTGACCGCCGTGCTCTATCACGTGGCCAGCCATGCCATGTTCAAGAGCCTGCTGTTTGTGGCTACCGGCTCGGTGATGCATGCCACCGCCGAACGTAGCCTGGGCAAACTCGGCGGCCTGATCCGGTTCATGCCGTGGGTCGCCTGGTTGAGCCTGTTGGCGGTACTGGCCAGCGCTGGGTTGCCACCGTTCGGTGGCTTCGTGTCGGAGTGGTTGTTGTTGCAAGGTTTCCTGTTTACGCCGCAATTGCCCAGTTCGATCCTGCAGATGCTGGTGCCAACCATGGCGGCCTTGATCGCGCTGATCTCGGCGTTGTCGGGCTACACCATGGTCAAGTTCTTCGGTGTGGTGTTTCTCGGCCAGCCACGCGAGCGCAAGTTGCACGATGCCCACCCGGCCGGTTGGTGGGAGCGTGCAGGCATGCTGTGGCTGGGCCTGGGCTGCATTGCACTGGGCCTGCTGCCGGTGCAGGTGATCGGCTACATCGATGCAGTCACCCAGCAACTGGTCGCTGCCGGCATCGGTGCCAGCGTCGCCGAACATGGCTGGTTGCTGGTCCCGGTGGCACTGGAACGCGCCAGTTATGGCCCAGCGGTGTTCTTGCTCGGCGTGCTGTTGTGCTTCGCACTTGCCTACTTGCTGGTGCGGGCGCTGTACCACGGTCGGGTGCGGCGGGCACCGCCGTGGGATTGCGGCTTTCCCTTGCAGGATGCGCGCATGCAGGACACCGCCGAGGGGTTTGGCCAGCCGATACGGCATATCTTCGGGCCGGCGTTCCGGATGCAGCGCGTGTTGCCTTCGCCGTTTGATCGCGAGCCCAAATATGCCGTGACCGTGACCGATCATTTCTGGCATTGGCTGTATCTGCCGGTGGCGGCGCTCACCGAGCGCGTTGCCCGGCTGGTGGGGCGCTTGCAGCAAGGGCGGATATCGATCTACTTGCTGTACAGTTTTGTCACCTTGATCGTCACCTTGCTGCTGGTGCACTGATGAGCGCGCATGCCGTGATTTCGCAGGTGTTGGCCGTCGTCGTGGCGCTGGCGTTGGCGCCGTTGTTGAGCGGGTGGGTGAATCAATGCCGGGCCTGGTTGCAGAACAAATCGGCGCCGGGCCTCTTGCAGCCGTTCCGGCTGCTGCACAAGTTGTTCAACAAGGACTCGGTGCTGGCCGAACACGCCTCGCCGCTGTTTCGCGCCTCGCCGTATGTGGTGTTCGGCTGCATGGTGTTGGCCTGCGCCATCATCCCGTCGTTGTCCACCACCTTGCTGTTGGCGCCGGCCGCCGACGCCATCGCATTGGTCGGCTTGTTCGCGTTGGCGCGGGTATTCATCTCGCTGGCGGCGATGGATGTGGGTACCGCGTTCGGCAGCCTGGGCGCACGCCGTGAAATGCTGGTCGGCTTTCTCGCCGAACCGGCGTTGCTGATCGTGCTGTTCACCACCGCCATGATCGCCAGTTCGACCTCGCTCAGCGCCATCGTGCAAACGCTGTCGGCCGGGTCGCCGGTGATCTCGCCGAGCCTGGTGTTCGCGGGGGTCGCGTTCACCATGGTGTCGCTGGCGGAGAACGCGCGGGTGCCGGTGGACAACCCGGCGACCCATCTGGAATTGACGATGATCCACGAAGCCTTGATCCTGGAGTATTCCGGCCGCCATCTGGCCTTGCTTGAATGGGCCGCCAGCCTGAAGTTGTTCGCCTATTCGTGCATCGGGTTGGCGTTGTTTTTCCCGTGGGGCATCAACGTCAGCGACAGCCCGCTGGGTTTGCTGCTGGCCCTGCCGGTGTTGCTCGGCAAGCTGCTGATTGGCGGTGCGTTGCTGGCATTGCTGGAAACGATCAGCGCCAAGATGCGCATCTTCCGGGTTCCGGAGTTTCTCGGCACCGCCTTCATGATTGCGGTGCTGGCGATGCTCGTGCACATGCTGTTGGGGAGTTGAGATGAACGGCGTGGTCGGCCAGCTGATCAACTTTTGCGCGGCGCTGCTGCTGCTGCTGGCATTCGCGATGATCTCGCAGCGTCGCATTCTGTCGCTGATTCACTTGTTCACCCTGCAAGGTGTGGCGCTGGTTGCCGCGACCGTGCTGGTGGGCTACGTGACGGCACAGCCACATCTCTACCTTTCAGCCGCGCTGACATTCGTGCTCAAGGTGCTGCTGATTCCGTGGTTGCTGTATCGGGTGATCGATCGCCTCAATGTGCGCTGGGACATGGAAACCCTGATCAACATTCCGACCACCATGCTGGTCGGTATCGGGCTGGTGATGTTTGCGTTTTATCTGGCACTGCCGATTTCGCAGCTGTCGGCAACGATCGTGCGCGGCAATTTGGGTATCGCGCTGGCGTGTGTGCTGTTGTCTTTTTTGATGATGATCACGCGCTCGAAAGCGGTGCCACAGGTGATTGGTTTTTTGGCGCTCGAAAACGGCCTGTTTTTTGCCGCCACGTCGGCGACCTACGGGATGCCGATGGTGGTGGAGTTGGGCATTGCGCTGGATGTGCTGGTGGGCATCCTCATCCTCGGTGTGTTCATGTTCCAGATCCGCGAGCAATTCGACAGCCTTGACATCCGCCACCTTGAATCGCTGAAGGAAGACTGAGCATGCAGGCGCTTTACTTCGTGCTGGGTATTCCGTTGCTGGGTGGCGCGGTACTGGCCTGGTGTGGGCACCGCCGGTTTGCCCGCGATGTCAATGTGGCATTCAGCCTGGGTACCTTTGTCGCGGCGTGCGTGTTGACCGCACAGATCATCGCCGACGGGCCGATGTTTGGCTGGCAGCGCGAGTTCTTCATCGATCCGTTGAATGTATTTCTGGTTACCCTCACCGCGTTCGTCGGCTTGACCACGGCCATCTTTTCGCGGCCATACATGCGCGTGGAGGAAGATCACGGCAAGATGACGCCGAAGCGTCTGCGCCTGTATCACAGCATGTACCAGTTGTTCAGTTTCACCATGCTGGTGGCGTTGACCACCAACAACATGGGCATCCTGTGGGTGGCGATGGAAGCGGCCACCCTGACCACGGTGATGCTGGTCAGCGTGTACCGTACCGCCGCCAGCCTGGAGGCGGCGTGGAAGTACTTCATTTTGTGCGGCGTCGGCATTGCACAGGCACTGTTCGGTACCGTGTTGCTCTACATGGCGGCCGAAAAAGTGATTGGCCACGAGGGCGGCGCGTTGTTGTGGAGCAATCTCAACGCGGTCAAGCAGCAGCTCGACCCGGACATCATTACCCTGGCATTCGCGTTTCTGTTCATAGGCTATGGCACCAAGGTTGGCCTGGTGCCGCTGCACAACTGGTTGCCCGACGCGCATGCCGAAGGCCCGACCCCGGTTTCGGCGGTGTTGTCCGGGTTGCTGCTGAATGTGGCGCTGTACGCGATCCTGCGCTTCAAGGTGCTCACCGATGGTTCGCTGGGCAACCAGCTTGCCGGCCACATGATGATGGGGTTCGGCCTCGCCTCGGTGCTGGTGGCGGCGTTTTTCCTGTCGCGGCAACGCGATGTCAAACGCATGTTCGCGTATTCCTCGATCGAGCACATGGGCCTGATCACGTTTGCATTCGGCATGGGCGGGCCGATTGCCACGTATGCCGGGCTGTTGCACATGACCGTGCATTCGCTGATCAAATCGGCGATCTTTTTTGCCGTCGGCCACGCCACCCAGAAAGCCGGCACCCAGATCATGGCCGACATTCGCGGCCTGATGACCGTCAACCCGACCGTCGGCTGGGGCTTGATGCTGGGTGCTCTGGCGATCCTCGGCATGCCGCCGTTTGGCGTGTTCGCCAGCGAGTTTTTGATCCTCACCACGGCCATGCGCGAACATGCCTGGGCCACGCCATTGCTGCTGCTGGCGTTGGGCGTGGCGTTTGCCGCGATCTTTGCGCGCGTGCAACCGATGGTGTTTGGCGATACCTCGGTGCGGCCATTGCTGCATCCGCCGGCGTTGTTGCCGGTATTCGTGCACCTCGGGCTGGGCCTGATGCTGGGTTTGTATATTCCGCCGTATCTGGATGAGTGGTATCGCCAGGCGGCGCGGATGATCGGAGGCTGAGCGGATGCGCATCGGCGATTTTGAACTGGACATGCAGGCGCTGCCGGCGCCGTTGCCGATCTTCCATGGTGTTGCCGCCAATGCCGCTGACTGGGAGTTTGCGGCGCGCGCGGTGCTGCAAGCGGGTGGCCGGCTGATTTCATTGTGGAGTGTCGAACGTGGCGAGGGTGCGCAGCGGCAACCGCTGGTGTGTGCCGCCTATGTGGCTGCGCAAGGCTTGCTTTGGCTGGACTTGCCGCTGGCCAGTCGTGCCGTTCACTATCCCGACTTGAGCGGCATCTTTGCCTGCGCCGAGCGCATGCAGCGCGCCATGGCCGATTTGTCCGGCGTGCACGCCAGTGAGGTACGCGATCAGCGGCCGTGGCTGGATCACGGCCTGTGGACCGGCGATTTACCGCCGTTGGCGCGCTGTGCGCGACCGGCCGCGGCAATGCCGCAGTCGCGGCCCAATGGCTACCCGTTTGTCCGGGTCGAGGGCGACGGCGTGCACGAGATTGCGGTCGGGCCAGTGCATGCCGGCATCATCGAACCGGGCCACTTCCGGTTTTCCGTGGTTGGCGAAAAAGTACTGCGTCTGGAACAGCATCTGGGCTACACCCATAAAGGCATCGAGCGGCGCTTCACCGAACTGGCGCCACTCGAAGGCTACCGCCTTGCCGGCCGGGTCAGCGGCGATTCCACCGTCGCTTATGCCTTTGCGTATTGCATGGCGCTGGAAGCGGCCGCCCAGTGCGCCATCCCGGAGCGCGCGGCGTGGTTGCGCGCGTTGTTGCTGGAGCGCGAGCGGGTTGCCAATCATCTCGGCGATCTGGGTGGCATCGGCAACGATGCCGGTCTGGCGATTGCGCTGGCGCAGTTTTCGCGGCTGCGCGAGGATTGGCTGCGCCTGGGCAAAACCCTGTTCGGGCATCGCCTGATGATGGACTGCGTGCTGCCGGGCGGGGTGGCGTGCGATCTGGATGCCGATGCGGTGCGCTCGCTGGAGCAGCAGTGCCAGCAGATGCAACGCGAGGTGCTGGCGATGCGGCGATTGTTCGACGAACACGCCGGCTTGCAGGACCGTTTCATCGGCGCCGGCCGGGTGAGCGCGGCGTTGGCGCAACGCCTGGGGTTGGCGGGCATGGCGGCACGCGCCAGCGGCATCGTTACCGATCTGCGCGGGCAGTTCGCGTTGCCGCCTTACGATACCCTGGCGGTGCGCGTGGCCAGCCATCGCAATGGCGATGTCGCGGCGCGGGTCAGCGTGCGCTTTGACGAGGTGCTGGAGTCGCTGCGCTTGATCCGCGAAATTCTGCGTGCGCTGCCGGCGGGGCCGGTGCAACAGGTGGTCACGCTGCCGGCCAACGCCGCGCTCGGTGCCGGTTGGGTCGAGGGTTGGCGCGGTGAGATCCTGGTGGCGCTGGAACTGGAGCACGATAACGGTGCGCTGCGCATCGCGCGTTGCCATTGCCATGATCCGTCATGGCAAAACTGGCCGGTACTGGAACACGCGATGATCGGCAACATCGTGCCGGACTTTCCGCTGATCAATAAATCCTTCAATCTGAGCTATTCCGGACACGACCTGTAATGTGGAAGATCGTTGATCGCATCCTGCGTGCTGGTATCCCCAGCGAACCGCCGCCGCCGGTGCGCGCCGAGCCTGGCGATGAGGTGTCGCACATTCAGCAGCGCCTGCTCGACATCCTCGGCAAGGCGCTGACCATCCGCATGGTCGATGCCGGCTCGTGCAACGGCTGCGAGCTGGAAATCCACGCGCTCGGCAATCCGTACTACAACCTCGAAGGGCTGGGCATCAAGTTCGTCGCCAGCCCGCGCCACGCCGACATGCTGTTGGTTACCGGCCCGGTGTCGCGGCACATGGCGACAGCGCTGCGCCGCACCTGGGAGGCCATGCCCGATCCCAAGCTGGTGGTGGCGGTGGGCGATTGCGGCTGTACGGGCGGCGTGTTCGGCGCCGGCTATGCCAGTTGCGGGCGGGTCGCCAACGTGATCCCGGTGCACTGCACGATACCGGGCTGCCCACCGCCGCCGATCGACATCCTGCGCGGCATCCTGAGTGCGGTGAGCGGCCATGGCGAGGCGCCGCCGCCGGTAAGCACGTAATGGCGCCCCCGCCGACCGCACCGGCGTTGTTGCAAACCACACTCGATGCCATGCCGCCGGTACGGGCGATGCAGGTACAGGTGGTTGCGGTGACGGCGGAGCGGGTGTCGCTGCGCGCGCCGCTGGCGGCCAATGTCAATGATAAAGGCTGCGCCTTTGGCGGCAGCATCGCCGGGGTGATGACGCTGGCCGGTTGGGGATTGTTGCTGATGCGTTCGCGCGCGCTCGGGTTGGCGCTTGAGGTGTACGTCGCCGATAGCCAGATTCGTTATCTGGCGCCGCTGTATCAGGCGATCGCGGCGCAGGCCTGGCTGAGCGACCCCGCCTGCTGGGAGCCAACGTTGCACCGTGTGCATCAACGCGGCCGTGCCAGCCTGAACGTGCAGGCGCAGGTGTTGGCGGACAACGGTGAGCCGGCAGCGAGCATGACGGCGCGCTTCGCGCTGGTATTGCCGGCACATGCTCCGGCACATGCTGGTGACGCCACGCAATTTGAGTGACAATGGGCCATGCGCAAAGTCACTGCACTGTTGATCGTCCTCGTGCTTGCGCTGGCCGGCTGCGCCAGCGAGAGCAAGAAATCCAAATCGCTGGACGCCACACTGTATGCCTATGCCGGCGCGGTGCGCTGGGGTGAGTTCGAGCGCGCCTGGGGCATGGTCGATCCGCAGGTGCGCAAGGATCACCCGCTGAGCGAACTGGAGTGGTCGCGCTTCGCACAAGTGCAGATCACCGGCTACAAGGTGCAAAGCAGTGCCCCGTCCGCCGATGGCGATGTCGTGCAGTTCGTGCAGATTGGCGTGGTCAATCGGTTGTCGCAGGCCGAGCGCGTGGTAACCACGACTGAGCTCTGGCATTGGGATGACGCGGCCAAGCGCTGGTGGCTGGTCAGCGGGTTCCCGGATATATCGCCATCGCACTGAGCGTGCCGCGGCGGGTACGTGCAGCAATGGCGTTTCCTCAAGCCAGAACTCCCGCAGTTCGTCATGCCCGCCTTCGCGGGCATGACGACGATAAAGTATGGGCCGACGGGGGCATGGCATGACGCCCGCCTTTGCGCGCGGGCGCGTGCTGGGCGACAATCGCGCCCCCTGAACTTTTTGGTGTGTACCGTGATGGCTGCGCAGTTTTCCGAGTTTGTGAGTGAACATGCGGCGCTGGCATTGGCATTTGCCGGCGTCACCGTGGCGTTGCTGTACACCGAGTTGAGCCGGCTGACGCGTGGCTACAAGGCGATCACCCCGGCGCAGCTCACCGCCCTGATCAACCACGAAAACGCGCTGGTGATCGATATTCGCGCCAGCGCCGAGTTCGAAAAGGGCCATATCGTGGGTGCGAAAAACCTGACACCGAGCCAATTCGATCCGGAAAACAAGGTGCTGGCCAAGGTCAAGGAATTGCCCGTGGTGCTGGTTTGCCGCACCGGGATCACCGTCAGCGCGCCCGCCAAACGCCTGCTCAAGGCCGGATTCAGCCGCGTGCATGTGCTCGATGGCGGCATCGCTGCCTGGCAGCAGGCGGAGTTGCCGCTGACCCGCGGCAAATGAGAGCCGGCGGTTAGTTGGTGGCGAGCGGCGAACATGGGATAATCACCGGTCTTGCCCTACCGGTTTCCACTTTCAGGAGTTTTTGCAATGGCTGATACACAAACCAACGGCGCCGCTGGCGCCGCCGAACAGGGCACGCAGGCGCAGTTCAACCTGCAGAAGGTGTACATCAAGGATGCCTCGTTTGAAGCCCCCAACTCGCCGGCAATCTTCACCGAGCAGACGACGCCGGCGCTGCAACTGAACCTGGCGCAGAACGTGACGGTGCTCAGCGAGGGCGTGTTCGAAGTGGTGCTGGCGCTCACCCTCACCTGCACTGCCGGCGAAAAGACCGCGTATCTGGCCGAAGTGAAGCAGGCCGGCATCTTTGCGTTCAGCGGCTTCGATGCCCGTACCCAGGACATGATGCTCGGCATCTACTGCCCGAACACCCTGTTCCCGTTTGGCCGTCAGGCGATCAGCGAGCTGGTGCAGGCCGGTGGCTTCCCGCCGTACCTGCTGCAGCCGATCAATTTCGACGCGCTGTATGCCGAACAACTGCGCCGTCGCAGCGAGGCACAGCAGCCGGCGGCCGATGCCGTCGATGCCAGTTTCGAGCAGGCGAGCGACAGCGATAAAGCCTGATCGCGCATGGACAAGGCCGTGTTGCGGGTTGCCGTGCTGGGTGCCGGCTCGTGGGGCACGGCGCTTGCCATGTTGCTGGCCCGCAACGGCCACGATGTCTGCCTGTGGGGCCGCGATGCGGCGCACATGCAGGCGATCGCGCAGCAGCACGAAAACCCGCGCTATCTGCCCGGCATCGCGTTGCCGGGCAACCTGCGCGCTGTCGCCGACATGGCCGATGCCATCGCTGGCGCGCACTGGCTGCTGGTCGCGGTACCGAGCCACGCCTTCGCCGACACCTTGCGCACGCTGGCGACGTTGCGTCCGGCGCTGAGTGGTATTGCCTGGGCCAGCAAGGGCTTCGAGCCCGGCTCGGGGCGGTTTTTGCATGAAGTCGCCCACGACCACATCGGTGCGGCGATGCCACTGGCGGTGATAACCGGCCCGTCGTTCGCACGCGAGGTGGCACAAGGCCTGCCCACCGCGGTGACCGTGCATGCGCGCGATGATGCGTTCGCCACGCAGGTGGCAGAGGCGCTGCATGGCCCCACCTTCCGTGCTTACACCGGCAACGACATGCTTGGCGCGGAACTGGGTGGCGCGATGAAAAATGTGCTCGCGGTCGCCACCGGCGTTGCCGACGGCATGGCGCTGGGCCTGAACGCACGCGCCGGCCTGATTACCCGCGGTCTCAACGAAATGCTGCGCTTGAACGTCGCCCTCGGTGGCCGCGCCGAGACCCTGATTGGGCTGGCCGGGCTCGGCGACCTGGTGCTGACCTGCACCGGCGATCTGTCGCGCAACCGGCGTCTGGGCCTCGCCCTTGGCCAAGGCCAATCGGTAGCTGCGGCGGTGGCTGCAATCGGCCAAGTGGTGGAAAGCGTGCAGACCGTCGATGAGGTGATGCGGCTGGCCGAACGCCATGGCCTGGACCTGCCGATATCGGCACTGGTGCAGCAGGTATTGCACGAAACCATCACCCCGGCCGAAGGCTTGCAGATGCTGCTCGCGCGCGAGCAAAAGCCCGAGTATCCGGACGGCTTGTTTCGCTAGCAGCGATGCAGGCAAAAAAAGCCCGGCCGAAGCCGGGCTTTTTGGTTTCCCGCTGCTTGCGCGATCAGAAGCTCAGGCGCGGGCCGATGAAGTACTGCTCATCGCCGCTGATGAACTTGGCTTCAGCCACCAGGCCCCATGCCTTGGTGAACTTGTATTGCAGCCCAATCTTGCCGTACACATCGCCGCTGGTGATATCGGTATCCTCGTAACCGGCCAACGCCCAGCCTTCCAGGCGATCCGCCAGCACGCTGCGCACACCCGCTTCGGCGCGCCAGATATCCGGATCAACCAAGCCGTGATCCAGGTTGGCCTTTTCATAGGCGGCACGAACCAGCAGATCGCTGTTTGCATTCAGGCCATAGCGATAGCCCAGACCGATGTTCCACAGGTCGAGATCAACCGGCGTGTTATCGAAGTTGAGCTTGCTGTAACCACCAAACACATGGAAATTGTCGTTGATCGCGTACGAGCCATTCAACGTCGGACCCTCAGCATCCAGGTTCGGGGTGTTGTTGAACAGCGTATAGCCCGCTTCGAGGTAGTTGTAGCTCAGCTCATCCGCGTTTGCAGCGAACGGTAGTGCGGCCGCCAGGGCCAGGGTGATCAAACCGACTTTCATGCATTGCATCCTTGTCAAGTGTTTCTGTTGGGGGAAGCCCCATCGCGGCGATGGGTGCGTGCAGTATTGGTGTCGGTTGTCGAACCGACGATTAACCAGCAACAACGACTGCATGCCGATATTCAGACTTGGTTCGGCTGGCAATGATCCCGCGCTCGTCGCATTGCCGTTCCGGCGCTCGGCGCGGTGCGGCTGAACAGGTATGATCGGCGCTGGTTTGCAACTGACATGACTCAGATACAGGGGAATCCATGCACAAGATGGCAACGCCAGGGGCGGCGCTGGTTGTTGGCGCGCTGCTCGCCGGCCCGGCCCATGCCGGCTGGGAGGTAGGTGTTGGTGGCACGCAGAAAATCGATGGCGAGCCAACCTGGCTGACCACGGTGAGCTACGTCACCGCACAAGAGCGCTTTCCGTGGGAACTGATGGCCGGTTACATCAACGGTCGCGGCGCGATTGACCACGGCTCGGTTCCTGACCAATTCCTTGTCGCGGCCAGCAAGCGCTACAATTTCAGCGACACCTTCTACGCCAGTGTCGGTGTGGCGCTCAATGACCGCGATACCGATGTTCTCTCCGGCCACGTGCAGTTTCAGTCGGCGCTCGGCTGGCATTACCAACGTGTCGGTCTGTCGGTTCGGCACCTGTCCAATGCCGGCAGCGAAGGCCGCAATCGCGGCGAGACGTTGCTGTTGTTGCAAGTGGGCTTTTGACGTGCGCGCACCACCCGGTTGACCAGCCCATGGAACGTTACGAACGCATCCTCGCCATTCATCGCGTGCTCAAGAGCGCACGGCACCCGGTGTCGTTGGCGTGCTTGCTCGACGAGACCGGTGCCTCGCGCGCCACCCTGTATCGCGACATCGCGTTTTTGCGCGACGCGCTGGGCGCGCCACTGGACGCCGACGGCGATGGCCGGGTCAGCTATCGCGGTGACGAGGCCGAGCGCTTCGAGCTGCCCGGGTTGTGGCTGAGCCCGGAAGAACTGCATGCGCTGCTCGCAACGCACCAATTGTTGACGCGCACCGGGCCGGATGTGCTGGGCAGCGCACTGGCACCGCTCAAGGGCCGCATCGATGCCTTGTTGGCACAACAGGCGGGCGGCAAACGCTGGCCGCTGGAGCGGGTGCGGGTGATCGCCACGGGTACGCGGCGGCTGGATGAACACGCGTTTCGCACGGTGGCCACCGCCGTGCTCGAACGCAAGCGCCTGAACTTCGACTACCGTGCGCGTTCCACCGACGCCGCCAGCAAGCGCAGCGTATCGCCGCAGCGGCTGACGCACTACCGCGACAACTGGTATCTGGATGCCTTTGATCACGAGCGCGAGGCCTTGCGCAGCTTTGCCGTCGATCGGATCAGCGCCGCCCACATGCTCGCTACCAACGCGCACGATCTGCCCGACCAGGAACTCAACCAGCACCTGGCATCGAGCTACGGTATTTTTTCCGGCACGCCCAAAGCCACCGCCACCGTGCTGTTCAGCGCCAAGGCGGCACGCTGGGTGGCCGACGAGCATTGGCACTCCAACCAGCAGGGCCGGTTTTTGCCCGACGGCCGCTATGAGCTCAAGCTGCCTTACAGCAACGCGCGTGAGCTGTTGATGGATGTGCTGCGTTATGGCGCCGATGCCGAGGTGGTGGCACCGCCGGCGCTGCGTGCCCAGATTCGCAGCTTGCTGCAATTGGCGCTGGGCGCGTATGAGCACTGAGCGCCGCGGCAAACGGATCGCGCTGGTGTTGGGTGCGGGCGGCGCGCGTGGCCTGGCGCATATCGGCGTGATCGATGTGCTGCGCGAGCATGGCCATGAGATCGTCGCGGTCGCCGGTTCCTCGATGGGCGCGCTGGTCGGTGGTATCTACGCGGCTGGGCGGCTGGATGAATACACGCGTTGGGCCAGCGCGTTGCAACGCAGCGATGTGGTGCGCCTGCTCGATTTTGCGTTCGGCCATCCGGGCTTGTTCAAGGGCGATCGCGTGATAGCGGTATTGCGCGATCTGATTGGTAGTTACCAGATCGAAACGCTGTCGATCCCGTTCACCGCCGTTGCCACCGATGTGCAGCGTCAGCGCGAAGTGTGGCTGCAGCGCGGACCGCTGTTTGATGCGATTCGTGCCTCGATCGCCATCCCGATGGTGTTCACTCCGTATCAGATCAACGGACGCGAGCTGGTCGATGGTGGCCTGTTGTCGCCGATGCCGATGGCAGCAACGCGCATGACCCCCGCCGATTGGGTGGTGGCGGTCGATCTGAACGCACACATGCACCCTGCCGAAAACGGCACCGCCCAGCCAGCCACCACAACCGACAACAAGCCTGCTGGCAACGACGCAACGCAATCCGACAGCCTGCGCGAGCGTATCGGCGGTTTTCTCGATGGCTTCATCGAAAAACGCAGCAAGCCTGCCATCTCGCAGCCGGGTATTGTTGATCTGATGTCGCAGGCACTCGACACCATGCAGGCACAGATCGCGCGCATGCAGCTTGCGCTCGATCCCCCGGATTTGCTGGTGCGGGTATCGCATGATACCTGTGCGTTTTACGAGTTCTGGCGAGCCACGGAATTGATCGATGTCGGCCGGGCTGCGGCCGAGCATGCGTTGACCGCGCTGGCGCAGCAAAACGGCGATGCCGACGCAGCCGACCGAGCCGGGGTTGCTCAGCGCAGGGTATCCACCTGATCGGCAAATTGCGGTACCCGCAGCAACTGTGTTGGCGCGTAGCCATAGCGTGAGAACCGTTCACGCAAGGCATCGAGGGTGGCATCGTCCATGCGGGGCTCACGCGCAAAAATCCACGCGTACTTGCGCTGCGGATGCCCCATCAGTGCCCAGCGATAGTCCGGGTCCACTTCCAGCACCAGTAGATCGGCCTTGAATGGCCAGATGAACTGAACCTGCCAATGGGCACCGTTGGAGCCGGGCAGCACGCGCGAAGTGCCGTGCCAGCGGCGTTCCGGCGCGGCAAACGATGTGCGGAACACAAAATCGTTGTCGATGCGGCCATCAGCGCGCAAACGGTACTCGTCGCGGCTGGCCACCTTGCCGCGCTCCGGCCAATACGGAATATGCGCGATCACATGCCACGCCCCCATGAAGCGCGGTAGATCAATCACTGCCGTGCTGGTGAGCGGCGGCTGATCGCGCGCGGCCGTTGCCGCGCAGCCAGATAGCAACAGCGGCGACAGCGCGAGGCAGAACGCGAAACGAAGTGGCAAGGACATGGCGGCAGACCCGTAGTGGCAGGGCTGAAGTATCAGGTACCACCAGTGCATGGCGCGTCAACGCGCGCGTCTCATCGGCTGAGACACGCACTTGGCACAATGCAGCCGAACCCAGCCACTGGAGCCGACACCATGCCTCGCCTGATACCACTGCGCCGCAACCATCCGCTCAACCCGCTCCTCACCCGCCTGTGCTGGCAATGGCTGGCGCTCGGCGTGCTGCTGAGCGTGGCAATCCCCAGCGCGCGCGGTTACAGCACCGCCATCGGCTGGCTGTGGTACTGGCTGATCGCCGCGCCGCTGCTGGCGCAATGCACACTGCACCGGCACACGGTGCGGCTCTGGCTGCGGCAACGCTTGTCGCGCCGCGCCGTGATCCCCGTAGCGGCGCGAAAACCGCTGCAAGCGCGGCGGATTGCGGTTGCTGCACGCAAGCACAACGGGTTGAAGGCAGCGTGAGCGTGGCGCAAGACCATCATGAGGCGCAGTCCGTGAGCAACACGGCCTGCACGCGGATCAACTACGTGCGTGATTGATCCGGCGGTGCCGGGTCCGGACATATGCCGGACTCGGCGCGCCTGAAAAGTCCAGGACGGACTTGTTCAGATCATCGCTAGTGATCTGGAACCGACGCCGATGTCAGGGTGCGACATCGTGCATCGAACCTGCGCGATCTCGCCGGCTCTCATGCGCCTCGGTTAGGGTCGAAACAACATGCTCGTGCGCGATCTGTTGCTGGGCGCGGTTTGCCATTCGTCACGCCGCTTTGTCGTCGTCGCAACTACCGTGTGCGGATGCACCGCAAGCCATTCCTGCCGAGCAAGATCTGCGCCGCCTGCCAGCGGCCGTTTGCATGGCGCAGAAAATGGGCGCTGGTATGGGAGCAGGTGCGTTATTGCAGTGAGCGCTGCCGACGTACGCGCCCGCAGCGATGGCATGGCGGCGAGAATCGGCGATGACGTGTTTGCGCTTGTTCCTTGGCGATCAACTCAATGTGCGCCATTCATGGCTGCGTGAGGTGCGTGGCGATGTGCTTTATGTGTTGATGGAGGTGCGCAGCGAAACCGATTACGTGTGCCATCACGCGCAGAAAGTGCTGGCAGTGTTCGCGGCGATGCGCGGCTTTGCGCAGGCGCTGGCGCAGGCAGGGCACCGGGTGGAATATGTGCGTATTGGCGATGCGCGCAACCGCCAGGATTTTGCCGCCAACCTTGACTGGCTGATCGCAACGTTCGGCATCACCCGGTTGGAACGGATGCAAGCCGACGAGTGGCGGTTGGAGCGGCTGCTGGTTGCTGCGTTCGATCGCTGCGGGTTGCCGCAGGCGGTGGTCAGCGCGGAGCATTTTTTGCTGGAGCGCGCTGAGCTGATCAATCGTTTTCAGAAAAAAGTGCCGCGCATGGAGTTTTTTTATCGCCAGATGCGTCGGCGTTACCAGATTCTGCTCGAACCGGATGGCGAGCCGCTTGGCGGGCGCTGGAACTACGATGGCGAAAACCGCGAAAAGTGGCCGGGTGATCCGCCCGCGCCGGATTGGCCGTGGCAGAAGCATGACCTGCGTGCGCTATGGCAGGAAATTGTGGACGCTGGTGTGCAGACCATGGGTGAGCCGGCGGCTGCGGCATTTGCCTGGCCACTGTCGCGGCGCGAGGCAACGACATGGCTGGCCGATTTTGTTGTGCGGCGGCTGCCGCATTTTGGTCGCTTTCAGGATGCCATGAGCATGCGCTCGCAGACGCTGTTCCATGCCGGGCTGTCGTTTGCGCTGAACACCAAGATGCTGCACCCGCGTGAGGTGATTGCCGCGGCTGTCACGGCGTTTGCCAACGGCGATGTCAGCCTCGCCGCCTGTGAAGGGTTTGTGCGCCAGATACTCGGCTGGCGTGAGTTCATCCGTGGCATCTATTGGGCGCGCATGCCCGCTTATGGCAGCCTCAACACGCTCGATGCGCGCCGACCACTGCCGGCGTGGTTTTGGACCGGCGACACCAAACTGGCGTGCCTGCGGGCGGCAATCGGGCAATCGCTGGAGTCGGGTTACGCGCACCATATTCAGCGTTTGATGCTGACCGGAAACTTCGCGCTGCTGGCCGGCTGCCATCCGGACGCGGTGGATCGTTGGTATCTGGGCATCTATGTCGATGCGTTCGAATGGGTGCAGTTGCCCAACACGCGCGGTATGAGCCAGTTCGCTGACGGCGGCATCGTGGGCAGCAAGCCTTACGCCGGTTCGGCGGCCTATATCCACCGTCAGTCGGACTACTGCAACGGCTGCCACTACCGCCATGCGCTGCGCCATGGCGAGCGCGCGTGCCCATTCAACAGCCTGTACTGGCATTTCCATGTGCGCCACGAGCCGCTGCTCGGCCGCAATCCGCGCCTGGGCATGACTTATCGCAGTTGGCTGAAGATGGCGGCCGACGAGCGCGCGGCCACACTGGCGCAGGCCGAGCACTATCTGGCGCAACTGGATGCGTTGTAGCGCGACTCGACGGCGTTCGCGTCAGTGGCTGTGGCGCTTGCGCGGCCGGCGTGCGCTATCGCGTGCGAGTACGGTGGAAAGGCCAGGCGCGACGCATGGTTGAAGCCCTCGCCCGGTTGGTCTTGCACGATAACCGCAATTGCGTGCCGTCTGTCTGCGGCGCGCAATGCGATTTGCGTTATGGCGTGATCGGCTCGGCGCTAGCCGGGAAGCGCAACGCGCCCTGGCTGAACGCCACGGCGCTGGTCTGGTACCAGGCGATTGCTTCATCGCGCAAGGTGGGATCAACCGCGATCGGCGTGCTGTCGTAGCTCAACGGATCCACGGCAAAGGCTTCAACCCGCTGTTTGGGCGCCAACACGGTGAGCACATTGTGTTTCAGGTAGCCCAGTTCCTGATAATTGGCGATGAACGCGCGCTCGTCGTTGGCGCTGGTGCGCCAGATCGAACGCCCGAAAAACGCGTCGCCACCGGTGCTGCCCATGGCATCGAGCAGGGTTGGCACGATGTCGATCTGGCTCATCAGGCGGTCGTTGACGCCGGCTGCGAGCAGGTCCGGTGCATAGAGGATCAGCGGGATATGGTACTTCTCGACCGGCAGTTGCACCCGCCCGGCGACCGAGGAACAGTGATCGGCAACGATCACGAACAAAGTGTCCTTGAACCAGGGCTTGGCGCGGGCCTGCGCGATGAAGCGACCAATGGCGTAGTCCGTGTACTTGACCGCACCCTCGCGCTCACCCGGTGAGGGGATGTCGATGCGGCCGTCGGGATAGGTGAACGGGCGGTGGTTGCTGGTGGTCATCACATGCGCGAAAAACGCCTGGTTGTTGGCGGCATCGTGATCCAGTTGCCGCAAGGCGTTGTCGTACAGCGCCTCATCCGCCACACCCCAGATGTTTTCGTAGGGGATGCTCGCTGCGGGGAAATCGGTGCGATCGATCACGCGGTAGCCATTGCCACGAAAATAGCCATTCATGTTGTCGAAATAGCCGTAGCCGCCATAGATGAAATACGGCGTGATGCCCTGCTGTGCCAGCACGCTGCCGAGCGTGAGCAAATGGTCGTTGCCGGGCCGGCGCACGACCGATTGCCCCGGCAGCGGTGGTATGCCGAGCGACAGCGCTTCCAGCCCGCGCACGGTGCGGGTGCCGGTTGCGAAGACGCGCTCGAATACCAAGCCCTGGGCGGCGAGGCGGTCGAGATGGGGGGTGAGGTTGGCGTTGTTGCCGTAGCGGCCGAGGAACCGTGCGGACAGGCTTTCCACCGAAATCAGCACCAGGTTTTTTGGTGGTCGGCGAAACGGTGTGGCGGTGGCTGGCATCGGTGTCGACGGCGGCTGTTCGGATGCTGCCAACGGCGTACGCCGCAGGCCAAGGTTGGCGAGGATGGCGTCGGCCTGCGCCTGTGGCAGGGTGGCATAGAAACGCGTGTAGCTCAGGTCATTGCGGCGTGCCGCCGCGGCAAAGGTAAACACCCCATTGCCGGATAACTCGTCGGCGAAGGCATTGCCGCTCCAGCGCATCTGATCGAGATCAGCGATTCGGTAGCTCAGCAGCGGCAACAGCACCGCCACTGCCAGCATTGCCAGGCGTGCGTGCCCGTTCGTGGCGCGTTGATCGAGGCTGGCCAAGTGCTTGCGCAGCGCCCGCAGCAACCCGCCAGCAAGCAACACGATGGCGGTCAGCAGCCAGCCGAGCGGATAGGACTCGCGGATGTTGCCGATCACCTCGTGCGTATAGATCAGGTAATCGACCGCAATGAAGTTGAAACGGGTGGAGAACTCCTGCCAAAACGTGGCCTCGGCCAGAGCGATGAAGAGCGCGCCAGCGAGCAGCAACCACAGCCACAGAACGCGTGCGAGCCGGTGCAGTTGGCTGCGCCGCAGCCGGTTCGGCAGCAGTGCCTGATAGAGCAGCACCAGCGGCAACGCAAAGCCCAGGGTAGCCAGATCAAAATACAGGCCGCGTGCAAAAATGCCGGGCCACAGTGACCAGGGCACCTCGTTGGCGGTCCACGCCAGCAGACCAAGGCGGGTGATGCTCGATGTGGCCAGCACCAGCAGCGCGGTGAGGGCAACGATCGATGGCGCGGGCGTGGCAGCACGCACACGGGACAGTGCAGGGGTGGTCATGGCGAGCGAGCAAACCGGGTTGGTGCGTTGCCACCGATTGTGGCACGGCGAACCTCAAGGTTTGCTTTGCGACGCGGCGTCCGGTGCATGGCCAACGCGAGGATTCAATGCGCGGTCGTGCTTGGCAATCAATCCTCCTCGGCGCGCGGTTTGAAGGCATCGGCCAGTGATTTTTGCACGGCGGCTGGTGCCACATCGTAATGGCTGAACTCGATGTCGTAACGGCCACGCCCAGCACTGGCGCTTTTCAACTCGGTGGCAAAGCCGGTAATTTCCGATAGCGGCACCTGTGCATGGATCTGGATTTCGCCGCTGCCGCTGGCATCGGTGCCATGGATGCGTGCGCGCTTGCTGGCCAGGCTGCCGGTAATGTCGCCGGTCTGGCTTTCCGGCACCACCACGTGCAGTTCCACGATCGGTTCGAGCAACTGCGGCTGGCCCTTGCCCATGGCATCGATGAACGCCTTGCGGCCGGCGGTGACAAAGGCGATTTCCTTCGAGTCGACCGGGTGGTATTTGCCGTCGTGCACCACCACGCGCACGTCCTGGATCGGGTAGCCGGCGATGACCCCTTGGCCAATCGCCTGACGCACGCCTTTTTCCACGGCCGGGATGAACTGGCCGGGGATGGTGCCACCTTTGACCGCATCGACAAACTCGATGCCAGCGCCGCGCGGTAGCGGTTCGACGCGCAGAAAGACTTCGCCAAACTGGCCGGCGCCACCGGTTTGCTTCTTGTGCCGATAATGCCCCTCGGCGGTGATGGCAAGGGTTTCGCGGTAGGCGATGCGCGGTGGCCGGGTAATCACCGCAACGCCATAACGTTGCTCGATACGCTCCAGCATCACCCGCAGATGCAGTTCACCCAGCCCGCGGATTACGGTTTCGTTGAGCTCGGCGTGGTGCTCGATCTGAAAGCAGGGGTCTTCTTCGGCCAGCTTTTGCAGGGCGGTGGCCAATTTCTGTTCCTGACCGCGGGTGGCGGCCTGGATCGCCAGCCCAAACATCGGTTTGGGATAATCCAGCGGCTTGAGATGGATGTGATCCTCGGCGTGTGAATCGTGCAATATCGCGTCGAAGTGGATGTCCTCGACTTTGGCGACCGCCGCGATATCGCCGGCGAGCGCGCATTCGATTTCGACATGCTCCTTGCCCTGCATGCGAAACAAATGGCTCACCTTGAACGGCTTTTTGCCGTCGTCAATGAACAACTGGCTGTCGCGACGCACCGTGCCCTGATAAATGCGGAACACACTGAGTTTGCCGACGAAGGGGTCGTTGACGATCTTGAACACGTCGGCAATGACATGCGCTTCGGGGTCGGGCCGCGCGATGACCGGCGCGGCATTGGCGCCGCTGCTCTTGATGAAAGGCGGCGGGTTGCCCTCGCCCGGATTGGGCAGCAGGCGATCAATAATCGTCAACAACTCGGTCACGCCAACGCCGCTGCGCGCGCTGACGAAACAGATCGGCACCAGATGGCCTTCGCGCAGGCATTGCTCGAAGGCGTCATGCAGCTCTTGCCCGGACAGCGCGGTTTCGCCGTCCTCCAGGTAGTGATTCATCACCGGTTCGTTGATCTCCACCACTTGATCGATGATCTGTTGGTGGGCGGTGGCAACATCGGCGCTGTCGCACGCCCCGTCAGCGTGGAAAAAGCAATCGACCACGGCACTGCCATCGCGGCTGGGCAGGTTGAGCGGCAGGCATTGCGCACCGAAGCTGGCGCGCAATTGCGCGATCAACGCCGGAAAATCGCCGCCAGCGTCGATGCGGTTGACGATCAGCATGCGCGCCAGACCGCGTTGCTTGCCGTATTCCATCAGTCGGCGGGTGCCGTGTTCGATGCCGGTGCTGGCGTTGACCACCACGCCCAGGGTTTCCACCGCTGCCAGCGCCGATAACGTCGGGCCACGAAAATCGGGATGGCCCGGCGTATCGATCAGGTTGATCTGACGATCAGCAACTCGGCACGAAGCGATGGCGCTGTTCAGCGAGTGGCCGCTGGCGTGTTCCATCGGATCGAAATCCGATACCGTGCTGCCGCGCTCGATGCTGCCCGCGCTGGCAATCGCGCCAGCGCCATGCAACAGCGCCTCGAACAGCGTGGTCTTGCCCGCGCCGGGGTGGCCGGCCAATGCCAGGTTGCGGATCTGTTCACAGCGGGCAGTCATGGCAGGTGCTCCTCTGGAGTGTGCTGCAAGCGTTGCAGCGTGTGCTCGCCGGGTCAAGTCTGAGCGCTTGCTGACCCTGCTGGCCACTGGCCAGACCGATTCAGCCGCTTTTCATGGCCCACGGTGGAGCATCAAACCAGTTCAAGCGGAGCCACACCATGACCCGAATCAAATGGCTGGTTGCGACCACGCTGCTTGCGCCATGGACCGCACATGGCCAGCACGCCGGCCACTACGTGCTGGCCGAGGTGGTTCGGGTACAACCGGTGCAGGCGGTGATCAGTACCCCGGTGACCGCGCGCAGTTGCTGGCAGGAGCCGGTCCAGGAAACCGTTTATGGCGAGCCCGAGCCGTATTACGGTGGTGGTTACGCACCGAATTATGCGATCGGCATCAGCGCTGGCCATCATCGTGGCCATGGCTACGGCCGCGGCCGCGGTCATGGCCGCCACGGCTACGCTGGCGGCAGCACCAGCTATGCGTTCGGCTATGCCAGCGGCGCCGGCTACGGCTACCCCGGCGGCGCCAGCGAGCGTGTGCTCGGCACGATCGCCGGTGGCCTGCTCGGCAACCAGATCGGCAGCGGCAGTGGCAAGGCGGCGGCAACGTTTTTCGGCGCGGTGCTTGGCGATGCGCTGGTGGCCGACAGCCAGGCCCGCCGTTATCGGGGTTACCCGCCGCCAGCGGTAACGCGCAGCGTGGTGAGCTATCGCGAGGTTTGCCGTGAACAGACCCGCTATCGTCGTGAACAAAGTGTGCAGTGGTACGACGTAACCTATCGCTGGGGCGGCGAGCTGTACGACACCCGTACCACGTTCGATCCCGGCGATCGGCTGCGGGTGCGGGTGGCAGTGACGCCGGTACCGTAAGCTCCGGCCAAAGGCGTGGCAAAGCCGCGCATGGCACGCGGCCGCAGACTGCTCTATGCTGATCCCGTTGACGACGGGGGTAGCAGATGCGGCGCTGGGAGGCGTTCTGCCATGCGGTGACCCTGGGCTTGGCGTTGCTCGCCACGGCCGCGTCCGGGTACGCGTTGCTGCGCCATGGCGTGATGCTGCCAACAGTGCTGATCATGGCTGCCAACGTCGTGTTGCTCGCGGTGGTAGTGGCGCGACTGTGGCTTGCGCTGCGACGCCAGGGCGACACAACCCGCCGCGCCATCGCCAGCGCGGTGGTGCTTGCCGCAAGCGCGGCGATCATTGCCTTGGGCTGGGCCGTCGTAGCGCATTTCGTCGTGCCATGGCCGGCTACCGTGGCCGATGCGCAAGGCGTCGCGCATGGCACGCTCTACCTCGGCTTGGCGGCGATCATCGTCGCGACAACGCTGCTCGCGCAAGCACTGCAATGGCGCCTGCCGCGTGTCAGCCGGCGCTGGCGTCAGGCTTCCGCGATTCTGGCCCTGCTGGCACTGGTCAGCGCGTTGCTGGCGGCGTTTTTGTGTCTGGTGGTACGCAACGTGTTCGATCTGGTGCCGTTGTTGGCAATCGTGGCTTTTGCGGCACTTGCCCTGCGCCTGATCTGCGAGGCGGGCCTGGACACCTGGCCGGCCAATGTGTTCGTCTTGCCTGTTAACACCGTTGTGCGTGCGCGTCACTCAGGGGTGGCGGGATTCATCGTGCTGGCGCTGATCCTGGTGGGGCTGCTGCTGGCTGTCGGCTATTACTACGTGGACCGCGAAGCCAGCCAGGCACGGCGGGTGGCGCACGCCGATCTGGCGACCGTGGCCGACCTCAAGGTGCAAAGCATTGCGGCCTGGTACCAAAGCCATGTGCTGACAGCGCAATTGCTGCTCGATCCCTCGGTTGCGCGGGTTGAGATTCAGGCGTTATTGCAAGGCAGCAGCAGCCCGCAGCAGCACGCCGATGTGACCCAGTGGCTGCGTTCGATGGCGCGTGCCAATGGTTATGCGTCGGTGTCGCTGATCGACCCGCACGGTGCGGTGCGCCTGAGCACCGGCACCGCCTTGCCGGCAACTGCACCGGTGTTGCGCGATCTGGAACACGCACTGCGCGCACACCGTGTACGGATCGATGACCTGTACCGCGATCCACTGACGGGCGGCATTGCGTTGGACCTCGCGGTGCCGCTGCGGCTGTCCAGCAGCACGTCCGAGCGGGCCGATTGCGTGTTGGTGTTGCGCATCGATCCGAGCCAGTACCTGTATCCAATGGTGCAATCCTGGCCGATGCCCAGTGCCAGCGCCGAGAGCTTGTTGGTGCGCAAGGACGGCGATGCGGTGTTGTACCTGAACGAATTGCGCCATCGTTCGGGTGCCGCGTTGACCCTGCGCTTGCCGCTGTCTGGAAAGCTGGGGGTGCCGGCGTTGTTGGCGGTGACGCGGGACTCGCCGCTGGCGGAAGGATTGGATTATCGCGGTGAGCCGGTGTTGGCGGCGGTACGCCGGGTTGCCAACACCCCGTGGTTCCTGGTCGCCAAGGTCGATCGCGCGGAGATTTATGCGCCGGTGCGCGCGCGCGTGGCGTTGCTGTCGGCATTGATCGGCGTGCTGGCGTTGGCGGCGTTGCTGGGCGCGGCCATTCTGTGGCGGCAGCGCAGCTATTCCGCGGTCTGGCGTGAACTGGAACTGCAACGCGAAAACACGCTCACCGAGCAGCGTTATCGGCGCTTGGTCGAGAATATCAGCGATGCCCTGATGATCGATGATGTGCACGGTCACGTGCGGTACGTCAACGATCGCTTCCTGGCGCTGTACGGCTATACCCGCGATGAGGTGATCGGCCGGCACTTCTCCGAGTTCAGTGCACCGCAATGGCGTGATCTGGGGCGGCACCGGCACCGGCAGCGGATGGCTGGCGAAGCGGTTGTGGACACATTCGAATACCAGGCGTTACGCAAGGATGGCTCGCAATTCTGGGCCGAGGTGCACGTGTCGACGGTGGTCGAGGATGGTCGCCTGATCGGCACCCAGTCCACCGTGCAGGACATCACTGAACGAAAGCGTGCGCAGGCGTTGCAGGCGGCGTTGCTGCACATTTCCGAAGCGGCGCATGCCGCCAGCGACATGGATGACCTGTATCGGCGGATCCACCAGATCATCAGCGGGTTGCTGCCGGCACAGAACTTTTACGTTGCGTTGTACGACGGCGTCACTGATATCGTCAGTTTCCCGTACTTCATCGATGGCCATGATCCGCCGCCCGAGCCGCAGAGGCTGGATGAGATCAGCCTGACCGCCGTGGTGCTGCGCTCCGGCAAGTCGATGCTGCTGCACCCGAATACGCCGCATGATGCCGAAAAGTTCGGCAGCGTGATGGTCGGCACCGCGCCGGTGGAATGGTTGGGCGTGCCCATGCAGGTGCAGTCACGCACGATCGGTGTGCTGGCGGTGCAGAGTTACGATCCGGCGATTCGCTTCAGTGAAAGCGACAAGGCACTATTGCAATTTGTCAGCACCCAGGTGGCCGCCGCCATCGAGCGCAAACGCACCGCAGCGGCGATGCGCGACAGCGAGGAAAAGTTTCGTGCGGTATTCGAGGAAAGCCCGAATGCAATCGGGCTGTTTGCGATCCCCGGTGGCCGCTTGGTGGAAGCCAACAAGGCTGCGCGCGATGTATTTGCCTTGCCCCATGAGCAGTTGCTCGGCAAGACCGCGATCGAGCTGGGCATCTGGACGGACGCAGCGGAGCGCCAAACGTATCTGGCGACGTTGCATGCCAATGGCAGCGTGCGTGATTTCGAAACCACGCTGCACCGGCACGATGGCGACATCGTGCCGGTACTGTACAGCGGCGCCATGGTGTCGATCGCCGGCCACGACTATGCACTGAGCGTGATGCAGGACATCAGTGCACGCAAGCGTGCAGAACAGTGGCAGCGGCATTATGCCGACATCCTGGCCCTGATCATGGCCGAGGCGCCGGTTGCCGACGTGCTGCAACGCATCGCACACTTCGCCGAACAGCAAAGCGAAACCGCCGGCGTGCTGATACAGTGGCAGCACGGGCCGACGCAGCAGGAGGTGCGCGGCGGCAAAGCGCAAGCCAGCATGATCGAGCCCGACGCGGGCGGGGGTTTGCCGCCGGCTGCATGGGCATCGCATGTCAGTGAGCCGATCATCACCGCCGACCAACAGATATTGGGTTCGCTGGTGCTGTTCCCGATGCACGCTGTTGCGGCGCAAACCGGGCAAGTGACATTGCTGCGGCAATCGGCGGCATTGGCAGCATTGGCTATCGAACGCGCGCGACAGCAATCCGATCAGCGCCTTGCCAAAGTGGTGTTTGAGCAAACGCTGGAGGCGATCATGGTCAGCGATCAGGACGATCGCATCGTGATGGTCAACCCCGCGTTTGAAACCTTGACCGGCTATGGCGCCGACACGGTTATCGACAAGACCCCGCGGATGCTGGAATCCGGGCGTCAGCAACCGGAGTTCTATCAGCGCATCGAAGAATCGGTTGCGCGCGAGGATTGCTGGCAAGGGGAGTTCTGGTGTCGGCACCGCGATGGCGATAGCCGCCCCATGTTGCTTTCGGTGGTTGTCGTGCGCGATGCGCGCGGCGCAATCAGCCAGCGCATCCGGGTGATGGCCGATATCAGTGAACAGAAGTTCCAGGCCGCGCGGATCGAGCAATTGGCGTTCTATGATTCGCTGACCGGCCTGCCCAATCGGGCGCTGTTCCTCGATCGGCTGGAACATTGCCTGGATGCGGCGCGTCGCCACCACCTGAATGGCGCGCTGCTGTTTCTGGATCTGGATCGCTTCAAGGAAATCAATGACAGCCAGGGTCACGCCGTGGGTGATCTGGCGCTGGTCGAGGTAGCGCGTCGATTGCAGCGACTGATGCGCAAAGAGGAGACGCTGGCGCGCCTGGGCGGCGACGAGTTTGTGTTGATCGCCGAGGGTGCCAACCAGGACACCGCCGCGACGATCGCCGAACGCATCCTCAGCGCCGTGCGCGCGCCGATGCAGGTATCCGATCAGGTGACCCATCTGTCGGGCAGCATTGGGATTGCCTTGTATCCGGACGATGGCGATAGCGTCGGTGAGTTGATCAAGCACGCCGATATCGCCATGTACCGGGCCAAGGCAATGACTGGCGGATACCGTTTTTATCAGGCGTCCATGGGTGCTGCCTTGCAGGAGCGGCTGGGTTTGGCGCGCCGGCTGGAGCTGGCGATTACGCAAGGCCAGTTGCAATTGCACTATCAGCCGAGGGTGGCGCTGGCATCGGAGGGTTTGCACGGTGCCGAAGCGCTGCTGCGTTGGCACGACGACGAGTTCGGCGACGTGGCACCGGCGCAGTTCATTCCGATTGCCGAAGAGCGCGGCTTGATTGGCCCGTTGGGCGATTGGGTGATGGCCGAGGCGTGCCGGCAGATGGCGCAATGGCAGGCGCAGGGGTTGTATTTGCCGGGGACGCTCGCGGTCAACCTGTCCACCCTGCAATTGCATCTACCCGACATGGTCGACAAGCTGCTGGCATGCATTGATGCTGCGGGTTTGCGCACCAACAGTTTCGAATTGGAACTCACCGAAAGCAGCATGATGGCCGACCCGGCGGCCGCGATCACGATTCTGGATCAATTGCATGGCGCCGGATTCTCGTTGGCGATCGATGACTTCGGTACCGGCTATTCCTCGCTGGTATATCTCAAGCGCTTCGCGGTGGACAACATCAAGATCGACATGTCGTTTGTCAGCGACATGCTCACCGATCGCAACGATGCCGCCATCGTTGCCACCATCGTCGCGATGTCGCGCAGTCTGGGTTTGCGCACCACCGCCGAGGGCGTGGAAAACCCTGAGCAAGCCGAAGCGTTGTTGCAACTGGGTTGCGATTTTGCCCAGGGGTTTCATTTCGGCTGTCCCGAACCGGCGGATGTGTTTGCACGGCACTGGTTGCGGCGCGCGTAGGCTGGCTGCGCTACGCTGGGGTCAACCCAGATCAAGGATATCGTGATGAAGCTTGCCGTACTTGCCAGTCTTGTGCTCGCCTGCGCACCGATCGCACACGCCACCACGGTGCTGAGCAATGCGCAGATTCATACCCTCAACGCGCAGCAGCCGACCGCAGCGGCGATGGCGTGGGATGACGCGGGCCGGATACTGGCGCTGGGCGAGACGCAGGCGTTGCTGCTGCGCTATCCCGAAGCGCAGCGCATCGACGCCGCTAACGCCGTCGTGGTGCCGGGCCTGATCGATGCGCACGCGCATTTGCTGGGGCTGGCGATGGCGCTGACCGGGGTCGATCTGGTCGGCGCCGACAGCAAGGATGACGTGCTGCGCCGAGCGCAACAATTCGCCGCCGATTTGCCGCCCGGCGACTGGCTGCGTGGCCGTGGCTGGGATCAGAACCGCTGGCCGGAACAGGCGTTTCCGAGCGCTGCCGATCTGGATGTGGCATTCCCGGATCGGCCGGTGTGGCTGGAGCGCGTCGATGGCCACGCCGGTTGGGCCAACAGCGCCGCGCTGCGTGCGCTGGCCCAAAACCTCGATGGCGACTGGCAACCCGAAGGCGGCCGCATCGAGCGGATCGATGGCAAGGCCAGTGGCGTGTTCGTCGATGGCGCCATGGCGCTGATTGATGCGGTGGCGCCGCCGCCCAGCGATGCGTTGCGCACGCGTGCGCTGCAATCGGCGCTCGCCGTGGCCGCACGCAACGGCCTCACCGGCGTGCACGACATGGGCGTGTCGCTTGCTGATCTGGCCCTGTACCGGCGCTTTGCCGATGCCGGCAAACTCACGTTGCGAGTAACCGCCTATGCCGATGGCGATAACGCCGCGCTGGCCGCATTATGCGCGATGGGCCGGTATCGCCATGCCTCCGGGCGGCTGGACATGGCCGGCGTCAAACTGTATGCAGACGGCGCACTGGGCAGCCGTGGCGCGGCGTTGCTGGCCGATTATGACGATCAGCCGCACAATCGCGGGCTGCTGCTGACCGCCCCAGCGGCGTTGCGGGCGGCGATGGTGAAAGCGCGCGACTGCGGGCTGCAGGTGGCCACCCACGCGATCGGCGATCGTGGCAACCGGATCGTGCTCGATGCCTATCAGGCGGTGCTTGCCGATGCGGCGGGCGGTGATCACCGCTGGCGTGTCGAGCATGCGCAAATCGTTGCGCCCGGCGATATCGCGCGGTTCAAGACGCTCAAGCTGATTGCCTCGATGCAACCGACCCACGCCACCTCCGACATGCCGTGGGCCGGGGCGCGCGTTGGCAAGGCACGGTTGTTCGGCGCCTATGCCTGGCGCCGCTTTCTCGATGCCGGCGTACCGCTGGCGCTGGGTTCGGATTTTCCGGTCGAACCGGTCGATCCGCGGCTTGGCCTGTATGCCGCGGTCAGCCGACAGGATATCGACGGCCAGCCAGCGGGCGGTTGGTTGCCCGAGCAGCGATTGAGGGCCGATGAAGCGTTGCGTGGTTTCACCCGTGATGCCGCCTGGGCCGGTTTCGCCGAGAACAGCGTTGGCACCCTGAAGCCCGGTTATCGCGCCGATTTCGTGGTGCTCGATGGTGACCCGTTGCGCGTTGCCGCGCGCGCCTTGCTCGACCTGACGGTGCTCTCGACCTGGGTTGATGGCGAGCCGGTGTACCAGATGCCGAGTCACTTCGTTCGTCCGGCCGCCAAGTAGGCGGTAGCCGGTAGGATGGCAGGATGAGTAGAGCGTAGCGAAACCCATCGAAAGCGGCCCGCAGGGTGGCCCCCAGAAAAGCGATTCGGTTGGATGGGTTTCGGTCGCTTCGCGACAACGCTCGCTGCGCGAGCTGCGACGCACAGGGATGTGCGAGTGCCGCGCGCGGGCGCTTCCGGCTTCCTGTCTCACGCACCACTAGTGCATCCATGCACGTCGCAGGACGCGCAAGAGCAGCCGCCTTCGCTACGCGCGGACGCCGCGCTCCATCGATTCGACGGAATCCAGCATTGATGGGTTTCGCTGCGCTCTACCCCTCCTGCAAAAACGCCAGGCGACGGTGCGTGGATGCCAATCAATGCGGAATGCCCGCAACAACAAGGGGCCCGAAGGCCCCTTGCAGTACAACCATGATGCGATGAGCCTTACAACGTGCCGGCGTCGAGGAAATCCTCGTCATGCGGGTGGCCGCTGGTGTTGCTGAAGGTCGCGGTGCTCTCCGACGCGCCGAGCAGTCCGCTCAGGGTATTGCCGAAGGCGCTGCCGTTGGCCGCCTGCGGGTGGCTCTTGAGGTACAGCGCCGCTGCGCCGGCCACATGCGGGCTGGCCATCGAGGTGCCGCTGATGGTGTTGGTGCCGCCGTTGTTCCAGGTCGAGAGGATGCTGACGCCCGGCGCGGCGAGCACTACCGGCAAGCTCACGCCGCCGGGATTGCCATCACCCCAGTTCGACCAAGTCGGCCAGTTGTCGCCCTGCTGGGTGGCGCTGACCGTGATTACCGCATCGTCGTAAGCTGCCGGTGTGCTGGCCTCGGCATCGGCACCATCGTTGCCGGCCGCTACCGCGAACACCACACCGGCATTCTTGGCGTTGCAGATCGCTTGGTGGAAGGTGTCGGTGCCGCTGAAGCCGCTGCTGGTGCAGGTACCGGTCTTGGAACCGCCACCGCCGAGGCTCATGTTGGCGACCGCGGCCTGGCCACGGGCGCTGACTTCGGCGGTCATCCAGTCGATACCGGTGATGATGCCGGAGATCGACCCCGAGCCCTGGCTACTGAGTACCTTCACCGCATGCAGGGTGGCGCCCGGCGCGACGCCGACCACGCCGATGCTGTTGTTGATGGCGGCGGCACTGCCCGACACGTGGGTGCCGTGGCCATTGTCGTCGTCCCAATTCTGGGTGCAGGTGCGGCCCTTGCAGTTGACCGCGGCAAAGCCGTTGCCGATGTGCGCAGCCAGATCCGGATGGTCGGAGTCGATACCGGTGTCGATGATATAGACGTGGATGCCCGCGCCATCGTTGGCGTTGGCGCTGGCACCGATGCGGGAAACGCCCCACGGCACCACTTGCGCGGTGCTGCCACCGCCGCCACCGGGCTTGCCCATGACCGCATGCATCTCGCGGTCGAATTCGATGTTGGCGACCATCGGGTCGGCACGCAGCCGATCCAATGTGGCTTCGGGCACACGCGCCGCGAAACCGGTCAACACCTTGCCGTAGGTGTGGGTCGCGCTGACGCCATGCTGGCGCGCCACTTCGGCGGCCAGGGCACGGTTGTCGGCACGGCTGTGGTTCTGGGCATCATTGTGCAGGGTGACGATGACATCGAGAAAACGATCGGTGGCCGGTGCCGCGACGCTGCTGCCAGCGGCGGTCAATGCGGCGATCCCCAGTGCAACGCCGGCCGCGAGTACATGAACTTTCATTGGTGTTATCCCCCAAAAACGAGTGCGATGTGGTGATGCACGCCGGCAACAGCCCTCGCCAGTGCATCGGTCGTGGATTCAATCCGGCACCAACCTCTCCCGTTGGTGCCGGCTGAGCGTATGGAATAAAGCGATTCGATGCAAGCGAACGTTCATGGCGAATCACCACTCCGGATGATGAAACCGCCATTCGCCATGGCCGCTCCCCACCCCGGCATCCCCCGCAAGCGGGGCAGGGGGACAATGAAACGCTGCGCGTTGTTTCGCGTCAAAGAGCGCGCGGTGGTGGCGTTTGGCTGTTGCACGAGCGTGCTGGTGGTTGTATCGCACGCGCAGGCGGTTCGATTTGGTCGATAATCGACCTCTTTGTGCTGCGCTTTGACCATGAACCCCAACCCTGTTTCCACAGCCGCACAACCCGGCGGCTGGATCGTCCTCAAGTTTGGTGGCACCAGTGTGTCGCGGCGCAGCCGTTGGGACACCATCGCGGCGCTGATGCAACAACGCGCGGCTGAAAACGACGCGCGGGTGCTGGTGGTGGTATCGGCGCTGTCGGGCACCACCAACGCCTTGCAGAGCGTGATCGAGCAGCACGCCGATGTGGCGGCGGTGCGTGCGACGATCGCGCAGATCATCGCGCGGCACGTGGCGATGCTCGCCGAGCTGGGGCTGGATGCGGATACCGTACTGGCTGCGCGTTTTGCTGAACTCACGGCACTGGCCGATGATCCCGGCCGGCTCAGCGCCGAGCTGCCGTGGCAGACGCGCGTGCTGGCGCAGGGCGAGTTGTTGTCCTCGACGCTGGGCGTGGCTTACTTGCGCGCGCGCGGCATCGACGTGCATTGGCTTGATGCCCGCGACTGGCTGCGCGCGCGTGCCGAGCCCAATCAGAACGCCGCCAGCCGTTGGCTGCTGGCAAATTGCGACGGCCACGCCGATGCCGATGCGGCGGCCAAGCTGGCGGGTATCGGCCGGTTGCTGTTGACCCAGGGTTTTATCGTGCGAGCGCACGATGGCGGCACTGCCATTCTCGGGCGCGGCGGTTCCGATACGTCGGCGGCGTATTTCGGCGCCCTGCTGCGCGCGCGGCGGGTGGAAATATGGACCGACGTGCCGGGCATGTTCAGCGCCAATCCGCGCCAGGTGCCCGATGCCCGGCTGCTGGCGCGGCTGGATTTCGAGGAAGGCCAGGAAATCGCCAGTACCGGCGCCAAGGTGCTGCATCCGCGCTGCATACCGCCGTGCCGCGAAGCCGCTGTGCCGGTGTGGATCCGCGATACCGAAAACCCGGATCTGCTTGGTACCGTGATCGGTGCCAGTGCCGACGCCCGGCCCGGGGTAAAAGCGATCAGTTCGCGCCGTGGCATCGTGCTGGTGTCGATGGAGTCGATCGGCATGTGGCAGCAGGTTGGATTTCTGGCCGACATTTTCGAGCGCTTCAAGCGCCATGGCTTGTCGGTGGATCTGATCGGCTCGTCGGAGTCCAACGTCACGGTATCACTCGATCCGAGCGAGAATCTGGTCAGCTCCAACGTGCTCGATGCGCTGTGTGCCGACCTGGCGCTGGTGTGCCGGGTCAAGGTGATTGCGCCGTGCGCGGCGGTCACCCTGGTTGGCCGCGGCATGCGCTCGTTGTTGCATCGGCTGTCGGATGTGCTGGCCGAGTTCGGGCGCGAGCGTGTGCACCTGATCTCGCAATCCTCGAACGATCTCAACCTTACCTTCGTGGTCGATGAAGCGCTGGCCGATGGCCTGCTGCCGCACCTGCACGGGTTGCTGATCCAGTCCGGGGCGATGCCGGTCGATGATGCCGTGGTGTTCGGCCCAAGCTGGCGGCAGTTGTCGCGGCCCGAAGTGGTGCGCGATCCGCCATGGTGGCAAGCGCAGCGCGAGCGCCTGTTGCAGGTTGCCGCACAGGGCACGCCGCGCTATGTGTATCACTTGCCGACGCTGCGCCAGCGCGCCGCCGCGTTGCTGGCGATCGACGCGGTGGATCGCTGCCTGTATGCGATCAAGGCCAATGCCCACCCGGCACTGTTGCGTGCGCTCGATCAACTGGGCATCGGTTTTGAGTGTGTCTCGGCGGGTGAGCTGGGGCACCTGTTCTCGGTGTTGCCGCAACTGGCACCGCAGCGGGTGTTGTTCACGCCCAGCTTCGCGCCGCGCCAGGAATACGAGCAGGCGTTGGCGCGCGGGGTTTTTGTTACCGTCGATAGCGTGGAAATCCTGCAACGCTGGCCGCAGATTTTCACGGATCGTGCGATCGTGCTGCGCATCGACCCGGGCTTTGGTCACGGCCATCACGAAAAGGTGCGCACCGGCGGCAAGGGCGCCAAGTTCGGGCTGGCGCCGGATCGCCTGAGCGCGTTCGTTGCCGCCGCCAACGCGATTTCGGCGCGGATCGTCGGCCTGCACGCGCACATCGGCAGCGGTATTCTCGATGCCGGGCATTGGCGCGAAGTCTACGCGCAACTGGCGGCGGTGGCCGAGTCGATCGGCAGCGTTTCGTTCATCGATGTCGGCGGTGGCCTTGGCGTGCCGTATGAGCCACAGGCCGAGCCGTTCGACATCGCCGCGTATGCGCGGGTGCTGGCCGAGGTCAAGGCCGCGTATCCGCAGTATGCGTTGTGGATTGAGCCGGGCCGTTACCAGGTGGCCGAAGCCGGCGTGCTGCTGACGCGGGTGACCCAGGTGATCGTCAAGAGTGGTGTACGCCGGGTCGGCCTGGATGCCGGCATGAATGCCTTGATGCGGCCAACGCTGTACAACGCCTGGCACGAGATCGTGAACCTGTCGCGGCTCGCCGAGCCGCCCGGGCCGCCCGCCGATGTGGTCGGGCCGGTGTGCGAAAGTGGCGACGTGCTCGGTCGCCGGCGCCGGCTGCCGGCGAGCAGTGGCGAGGGCGATGTGGTGTTGATTGCCACCGCCGGTGCCTACGGCGCGGTAATGGCGAACACGTACAATCGGCGCGAACTGCCGGCCGAGGATGCCATCGATGACTGACCCGCAGATGCCGGCCCAGCACGCTGACGGCACACCACCGTTTATCCCCGACACGGTTCGGGTATTTCACTTTGTGCGCGCGCGCTTCGATGCCGCCAGCGGCGAAGCGCGGCTGGGCTACGCCTTTGATGACGGCGCGCCGATGGTCGAGGTGCTGCGCTTTCCCGGCGCGCCGTTTACGCTGGCTCCGGAACGCGCGCGCGCGGTGGATGCGGCGCTGCGCCTGTTGCACCAGATCGCCGGCGTGAGTTACTACAAGGCGGCGGCGCCGCCGCAGATGGCGTTCGACGACGCGCCGATCGATGCGCAAACCGCTGCCTTGCTGCGCTTGATCTACGAGAATGGCCTCGGCGAGTTTGCCTACCGCAATGGCCTGCAACTGCGCGGCCATATCGATTTTCCGGTTGCCGCCGAACCGCCAGCGGCGGCACCGGCGCTGGGCTTGCCGGCGCAGGCGCTGGTCGCCATCGGCGGTGGCAAGGATTCGCTGGTCAGCATCGAAACCCTGCGCAAGGCAGGGGTCGAGCAGACCGTGGCGTTCATCGGCGGCTCGCAATTGATCGCCGCCTGTGCCCAGCGCACCGGCTTGCCGACGCTCACCATCGGCCGGCAACTGGCACCGGAATTGTTCGCCCTCAATCGCGCCGGCGCGCGCAACGGCCATATCCCGGTGACTGCGGTGAACTCGGCGATCCTGCTGTTGGCGGCCTTGCTGTACGGCTTCGATCAGGTGGTGTTTTCCAACGAACGCTCGGCCAGCTATGGCAGCCTGATTCCGGGCACCGGCGAGGTCAATCACCAGTGGTCGAAGGGGTGGGATTTCGAGCGTGCGTTCGGCGATTACGTGCAACGCCACGTCGCCGCCGATCTGCGTTACTACTCGCTGCTGCGGCCGTTTTCCGAGTTGGCGGTGGCACGCGCGTTTGCCCGCAGTGATCGCTACGACGCGCATTTTTCCAGTTGCAACCGCAATTTTCATCTGCTCGGCGCGCGCCCCACCAGCCGCTGGTGCGGGCAGTGCCCAAAGTGCCGCTTCGTGTTTCTGGCACTGGCGGCGTTTATGCCCAAACCGCGCTTGGTGGGCATCTTCGGGCGCAACTTGCTCGATGAGCCGGCGCAGTTCGACGGGTTCGACGCGCTGATCGAGTACCAGGATCACAAGCCGTTCGAATGCGTCGGTGAGGGCCGCGAGTCGCGGGCGCTGCTGGCAGCACTGAGCACGGCGCCAGCGTGGCGCGAGGATGCGGTGGTGGCGCGTTTTGCCGGCGAGATTGCGCCGCAACTGGCACTGGAAGATACCGACATGGCGCCGTTGTTGCGCTGGCACGAACCGCAGCGGATAGCGGCGGAATTGGTCGAGGTGGTGCGTGCAGATCTCGGCGCTTGAGGGGCAGCGGGTGGCGATCTGGGGCTTTGGCCGCGAAGGCCAGGCCGCGCTCGACAGCATCCGCCGCCGATTGCCGAAACTGCCGATGACGCTGTTTTGCAGCGCGGCGGAGGCGGTTGGCGCCCACGCCCGGCTGGACGACGGACTCGATATCCGCACCCACGTGGATGAAGCGGAATTGACCCGCTTCGATGTTGTCATCAAATCGCCCGGCATCAGCCCCTACGCCGCGCCGGCAGCGGGTGCGGCGCTGCATGGCACCCAGTTCATTGGCGGTAGCGCGCTGTGGTTTGCCGAACACGTTGCCAAGCTCGCGCCTGGCCGGGTGATTTGCGTCACCGGCAGCAAGGGCAAGAGCACGGTATCCGCCCTGATTGCGCACGTGCTGCGCGCCGCCGGCAAGCGCACCGCGCTGGCCGGCAATATCGGCTTGCCGTTGCTGAGCCTGCTCGATGCCTCGCCCGAACCGGCGTACTGGGTGGTCGAGTTGTCGAGCTACCAGGCCGGCGACGCACTGCGCCCGAATGTGGCGGTGGTGTTGAACCTGTTTCCCGAGCACCTGGACTGGCACGGCAGCGAGCAGCGTTACTACGCCGACAAACTGGCGTTGATCAGCCACGGCAACCCGCGCGCGCTGGTGCTCAACGCCGGCGATGCGCGGTTGCGCGCCATCGCCACCGCGGCCGGTGCCTGCACCTGGTTTGATAACGCCGCCGGCTGGCATTTGCATGCCGACAAGGTGTTTCGCGGTGAGCAGCAGGTGCTGGATCTGCGCGGGCTGCCGTTGCCGGGCCGGCACAACGGCTTGAACTTGTGTGCGGCGCTCGCGGCCATCGAAGCGCTGGGCCTCGATGCCGTCGCGCTGGCACCGCATGCCGCCAGCTTCGCGCCGTTGCCGCATCGCTTGCAGCGGCTCGGCGTGCGCGATGGCATCGAGTACATCAACGACTCGATCAGCACCACGCCGCACGCCAGCATGGCAGCGCTGGATTGTTTTGCCGATCGCCGCGTGGCGATCATCGTTGGCGGCTTCGATCGCGGCCTGGACTGGAGCGTGTTTGTCGAGCGCGTGCGCACCAAACCGCCGCTGCTGGTGATTACCCAGGGCCAGAACGGCCCGCGTATCCACGATCGGATCGAGCCGATGGCGCGCGCCGGGCGGCTGCAATTGCTGGCCGCCGAAGACCTCACCGACGCGGTCGCCAAGGCGCAGCATGTGCTCGGCAACGAAGGCCTGCTGCTGCTGTCGCCGGGCGCACCGAGTTTTCCGCGCTATACCGATTACACCGAGCGCGGCCGGCATTTCGCCACCCTCGCGGGTTTCGACGCCAACGCCATCGGCGCCATTGCCGGGCTGGGTGTGGCCTGAAAGATGCGCGTTACGTGAACGCTTGTGCAACCAATGTGCTTGCGGCCGCCCCGTGCGAGGCGCCTATACTCGGATCTTTTATGGAGGGGCGATTATGCGTGTGTTGATTGCGATGATTGGGCTGCTGATCGCGGCTCAGGTGTTGGCCAAGCCGGTGGTGAAGCCCCTTGAATGGGGCTATCAGGGCACCGAGTTCAGCGGCTACGTCATCTATGACGATTACAGCGCGGCAATCCGCCCCGGCATTGCCATGGTGCCCAACTGGATGGGCGTCAACGAATCGGCGATCGAAAAGGCCAAGGCAATCGCCGGCAAGGATTACGTGGTGTTGCTGGTCGATATGTACGGCAAGGGCGTGCGCCCAACCAACGCACAGGAAGCGCGCGCGGCGGCGCAGGCGGTGTACGCCGACCGTGAGCAGATGCGCGGGCGCATCGTGTGGGCGGTGGAAGCGCTGCGTGCGCAAGGCCGCATCGCACCGCTGGATTTTTCGCAACTGGGTGCCATCGGCTTCTGTTTTGGCGGCTCCAGCGTGCTGGAACTGGCGCGCGCCGGTGCCTTGCAGGGCAGCCTCGGCACCTCGATCGCCGGGGTGGTGAGTTTCCATGGCGGCTTGAGTACACCACTGCCGGCGGCCAAGGGCGAGATCCGCGCCGCGGTGCTGGTGCTCAATGGTGAAGCCGACAGCAGCGTCAGCGCTGAGGACATCGCCGCATTCAGCAAGGAAATGGATGGCGCGGGTGCCGATTGGAAGCTGGTCAACTTCCCCGGCGCGCACCATTGCTTTGCCGAAGCCGACGCCAACAGTCCGCCCAATTGCCTGTATGACGAGCCCTCGGCAGAAAAGGCCTATGCGTTGATGCACGCGTTTTTCAAGGAGCGCTTCGCGCAGGTGACCGCGCAATGAGGCGACGCGTGTCCCGTTGAAGGCCTGCTTGCGCCATCGCACGCTGCGGCGTGCGATGGCGCCCGACCGGCAGCTATCCTCAGCACGTTCAAAGCTGTTGTTGGCTATGGTGGCCCAATGTTTTTATTTTGGTGTTGCAAAAACACCGCTAGTTTTTAGAGGGATAACGCGATGAATCGAATCGGCGTCTTTGTCGATGCGGGCTATTTCTGGGTGCAGGTGGCACAGGTCGTCCACGGCAGCAAGCAGGCGCGCGACAGCGTGGCAATCGACTATCCGGTGTTGCGCGAAAAGCTGCTGGCGGAAGTCGCGGCGCAGTTTCCGGGCGGCGAATTGTTGCGGGTGTACTGGTACGACGGCCCTGGCACCTATGGCCACAAGGCGCATAGCCATGTCGCCATTGATGATCTGGATGACTTCAAGCTGCGTCTGGGTACGCGCAATACCTACGGCGATCAGAAAGCGGTCGATGGCCTGATCATCGCCGATCTGGTCGGTCTGGCGCAGAGCCGCGCCATCGCCAGCGCAATCGTGGTTTCCGGCGATGCTGATCTTACCCCGGGTGTGATCGCGGCGCAGGGGCTCGGCATGCGCGTGCATTTGTTGTCGCTCGGCCCCGCCAATTCGACCTCGCCGTTTCTGCGCGCCGAGGTGGATCGCAAGCAACACTGGGACGATGGCGTGGTGCAGGCGTTCGCCAGCGCGCGGGCACCGGGGTTCGCCGAGCCAGAGCCGGTGGACGCCGAAGCGCACGCGGCGCTGCTGGCGGAGGTGCCGCTGGCCGAGATCGCGGCCGCGGCCTTCGCGCAGATTCCGGTGGATGAAGTGGCCACCCTGTTGCCGCACGGTGCCCTGCCGCGACCACTCGATGCGCTGCTGCTGCGCACCGGCAAGATCCGTCTTGGACGGCCGCTCGATGAGCCGGAAAAACGTGCGCTGCGCGAGGAAATGAAGCTGGCGTTGCAGGCCGCACGCAGCATCGATGCCCCGTGCGCAAGCGATGGCGACGAGCACGATTGAGTGCTGCCTGCGCTGGCAACGGCTCCGTTACAATGGCGCGTCAAGCGAGTTCCAAGCGAGGAAGGCAATGAAACTGGCATCGTTGAAAGCCGGCGGCCGTGATGGCAGCCTGATCGTGGTTTCGCGCGATCTGTCGCGCGCGGTGGGTGCCGAACCCATTGCCGCCACGCTGCAACAGGCGCTGGACGACTGGCAGCGTGCCGCGCCGCGCTTGAATGCGTTGTACGCGCAGTTGCAGGGCAACGCCGCTGCCGGTGCGTTTGCGCTCGACATCGCCGCGCTGGCATCGCCGCTGCCGCGCGCTTACGAGTTTGTCGATGGCTCGGCTTATCTGCCGCACGTCGAGCGGGTGCGGCGTGCGCGCGGTGCCAGCATCCCCGAGTCGTTCTACAGCGATCCGCTGATGTATCAGGCGGTCAGTGCCGGTTTTCTCGGCCCGCACGACCCGGTGCCCGCGAGCTCGGAAGACTATGGCATCGACCTGGAAGCCGAAGTGGTGGTGGTCACCGACGACGTGCCGATGGCGGTTACCGCGGCGGCGGCGGCGGATCATATCCAGTTGCTCGGGCTGATCAACGATGTCTCGCTGCGCAACCTGATCCCCGATGAGCTGTCCAAGGGGTTCGGGTTTGTGCAATCCAAGCCGCGGTCGGCGCTGAGCCCGGTGCTGGTGACGCCCGACGAACTGGGCGACGCCTGGCACGCGTGCAAAGTACACCTGCCGTTGCACAGCTATATCAACGGCGCGTGGTTCGGCTCGCCGCAGGCGGGTGAGGACATGCAGTTCGATTTTGCGCAATTGATCGCCCATGCCGCCAAAACCCGGCCGCTTTGTGCCGGAACTATCGTTGGCTCGGGTACGGTGGCCAATCAGGACGAAGCACGCGGAGCGTCGTGCCTGGCGGAAAAACGCATGCTGGAAATCATCCGCGACGGCAAGCCGAGCACCGCCTTTCTGCGCTTTGGCGATCGGCTGCGGATCGAGATGCGCGACGCCGCTGGGCAGAGCATTTTTGGTGCCATTGAACAGCAAATCGTGCAAGCCCGCTAGACTCGGGGCGCGAAGGTGACAAAAATGCTTCACACAGCGCAGCGGCGGCGGTAGCCTGCGATATGCAAGCCATGCATGGGAGGTGAGCTGTGGCGGACGTGCTCAGGCTTTATGGTTATTGGCGTTCCAGTGCCGCCTATCGGGTGCGCATCGCGCTCAATCTCAAAGGGTTGACTTACGACAGCGTGCCGGTGCATTTGGTGCGCGACGGTGGCGAGCAATTCAGCGCCGAGTTTGCCCAGCTCAATCCGCAATCGCGGGTGCCGGTGCTGATGCACGGCAACCGGATCTTTGCGCAATCGTTGGCGATCATCGAGTATCTGGATGAAACCTGGCCCACGCCGCCGCTGATGCCGATGAGTTTGCGCGATCGCGCACGGGTGCGTGCCATAGCGCAACTGATTGCCTGCGATATCCATCCGCTGAGCAACGTGAGCGTGCTGCGTTTTCTCGAAACCGTCTGGGCGGTGCCGCGGCCAGAGCGCGACGAGTGGATTCGGCACTGGATACGCGAGGGCTTTCAGGCGCTGGAGTTGTTGCTGGCGCAGAGCCCGTCCACCGGTGCCTACTGTGAAGGCGATATGCCCTCGTTGGCCGACTGTTGCCTGATTCCGCAGGTCTACAACGCACACCGCTATGGTCTGGACATGAGCGCCTTGCCGACCATCGAGCGGATCAACGCAACGTGTCTGCAATTGCCGGAGTTCGATCTGGCGCGCCCCGAGGCCCAGCCCGACGCGCCCGCCGCCGTTTGAAAGCGCCACCACCACAAGCGGCAAGCCGTTCCGGGGTGCCGCCAGTGCCGTGCAGGCGTGTGGCCGTCAGTAGCTGTTCAGCCCGCCTTCGCCTTCGAACACATCCGAGTACGGATCGTGCTCGCCCTTGCTGCCTTCTGACAGACGAATCTTGAGCGCCAGACCATCGCGCGAATCGGCCTTGCGTAGCGCTTCTTCGAGATCGATCTTGCCTTCCTTGAACAGGCGGTACAGCGATTGATCGAAGGTTTGCATGCCGTCCTGCAACGATTTGTCCATCGCATCCTTGACCGAATGCACTTCGCCGCGGCGGATCAGGTCGCGGATCACCGGCGTGTTGATCAGGATTTCCACTGCCGGCAAGCGCTTGCCATCCTTGCCCACCACCAGCCGCTGTGACACCACCGACTTGAGGTTGAGCGACAGGTTCATCAGTACGTTCTTGTGTGCCGATTCCGGGAAGAAATTGAGGATACGCTCGAGCGTTTGATCGGCGTTGTTGGAATGCAGCGTGGCCAGGCACAAATGGCCGGTTTCGGCGAACGCGATTGCCGCCTCCATGGTGGTGGCGTCGAGGATTTCACCGATCAGGATGACATCGGGCGCTTCGCGCATCGCGTTTTTCAGCGCGTTGTGGAAGGCATGCGTATCCAGCCCCACTTCGCGCTGGTTGACGATCGATTTTTTGTGCTGGTGCAAAAACTCGATCGGGTCCTCGATGGTGAGGATGTGGCCGGTGGTGTTGGAGTTGCGGTGGTTGATCATGCCCGCCAGCGTGGTGGACTTGCCCGAACCGGTTGAACCGACCACCAGCACCAGGCCGCGCGCCTCCATCACGATATCCTTGAGGATATTGGGCAGCTTGAGCTGCTCGATGGACGGGATGTTGCTGTTGATCGCGCGGATCACCATGCCCACTTCGCCGCGCTGCTTGAACACATTGATGCGGAAACGGCCAGCGTCCTTGATGGCGACGGCCATGTTGAACTCGAGGTCGCGCTCGAACGCCGGCACTTGGCCTTCGTCCATCAGCGAATAGGCAATCTTCTTGACCATACCGGCCGGCAGCCCGGTGGAGCCCAGCGGATACAGTTTGCCCTCAACCTTGATGTGCACCGGTGCGCCTGTAGTCAGGAACATGTCCGATGCATTCTTCTCCGTCATCAGCTTCAGGAAATAGCCGATGTCCATGCAAAACCCCCTCAACCCGATTCATCGATTGGCGTACAGTCTACCGCTTGCGGATGCGAGCGGCGCTGACCCACAATAGCCCAATGTCCACGTTGCTCGCTACAGGGAACCGCGCGAAACCTGCAGCGCATCCCGATTGCTGCAACTGGCGTCCTCCAGGAGGCTCATCAAAGGTGCCGCTCATGACCGTTTTGCGCCGAAAACTGCTATGCGCTGCCACTGTGCTGTTGACGGCCTGTGCCAGCCTGCCACCGCCGACGGCGGCATTGGCCGACGCCGAGGCGCGCATCGCGATGGCGCGTGAGCAGCGTGCCGCGCGTTATGCGCCGGCCGACCTCGATGCGGCGGAGGCGGCATTGCTCGCCGCGCGCGAGGCGATGGATCGCAAGGATTTCGCGCTGGCGCAGCAGCAGGCGAGCGCAGCACTGGTGCAGGGGGATCTGGCACTTGCCCGGGCCGGCGAGGCCGCACTGCGTGCGCAGGTGCGCGGCAAGACCGAGGAAAACCGCCAGTTGCGGCGGCAGTTGGGTTTGCGGGGTGGGCAATGAACCGGGCCACGCGTTTGCGTCTGGGGTGGCTGCTGCCGGCGGTGCTGATCAGCACGCTGGCACTGGCCGTCGAGAAGGCGCCCGATCCGAACGTGGTGCGCTTGCAGGAGCGCTTGCAGGTCATCGAGCGCGATGCGGCCAGCACCGGCGCCGCAGGCCGGGAACGCTTGCAGGCGCAACAGGCGATTGCCGCGTTCGTTGCCAGCAACCCCAAGGCCAAGGATCGCGCCCATCTGCGGTTCATTGCCGAGCAGCGCGCCGAAGTTGCCGAGTCGGCAATCCGGGCAGCCGCCTTGCGCGCACAGGTGCTGGCGCTGGAGCGCGAACGCGACCAGATATTGCTGGAGGCCAGCCGCCGCGATGCCGAACAGGCGCGCCAGGAGGCCGAGCGCCTGCGCTTGCAGAACCTGGCGCGGGTCGAGGAAACGCAGCGGGCGCAGTCGTTGAGCGAGCAGTCGGCAGCGGCGGCGCAGGCCGCACTGGCCGAAGCCGAGCAATCGCGGCAACTGGCCAGCGCACGCGCGCTGGAAGCGAGCCTCGCCAAGCAGGAGGCTGAACTGGCGTTTTCTGCGGCCGATAGCCTGCGTCTGCAACTGGATTCGCTGAGCGCACGGCGCGATGCGCGTGGTGAGGTGATGACTCTGTCGGGCGATGTGTTCGCTCCCGGGCAGGCCGCGTTGCGCCCCGAGGCGCGTGCCAATCTGGCGCGGGTGGTGGCGTTCGTGCAGAGCGAGCCGACCACCGCGGTGCGGATCGAAGGCCACACCGATAGCCGCGGCAGCGACAACCTCAATCAGGTGTTGTCGCAACGGCGCGCCGAGGCGGTACGTGATGCCCTGATCGCGGAAGGCGTCGATGGTGCGCGCCTGCAAGCGGTTGGCTTGGGCGAGAACCAACCGGTTACCGACAACGCCAGCGAGCAAGGCCGGGCACGTAACCGGCGGGTGGACGTGGTATTGCTGTCGGGGCCGCAAGCGCCGCGTTAAAAAATCATGAAAAACAGGTGGATAGCGTTGACGGCGTGATTCCTTGCCGACCTCGGGTGCGCCACTGTGCGCAGAAAATTCCGTCGATACAAGGGCTTGCCGAGTCACTTGCAGAGGTGTTTTTGGCGGCGTAGTGTCGGGCTTGGCGGCATTCCCGCCGGATTCCCCGGATCGGCCCATGACGCATCATCCACACCGTCTGGAACCTGCCGTCTTGTCAGTGCAGCAGCGTGCCCGCACGCCGGGAGTCCGCGCTGTTGCAGCGCACCCCCACACGCCAACGCCCCGCCTCGTCCGAACGGGGCGTTCGTGTATCTGCCCGAAGGAGATTACCGATGTTTGAAGGTCAATCCAGCGCCGCTGTCGACGTGCTGATGAGCAGCAATGTCGAGTTCCGCCGTCTCTACAACCGTCACAAGCAACTCGACAAACAAGTGCTCGACGCGGAGTTGGGCGTGTTGCCGCTGGACGATGTCCGGTTGGCGCTGATGAAAAAGGAAAAGTTGCAGACCAAGGATCGCTTGACCCAGTGGGTGGCGCAACACGCCGCCAACTGAGCGCCGCCGGCGCCATGTGCTGGCGCTGGCGATGACAGCAACGTCCCGCTGTGAGCGGTGGTGGCCTCCTCGTCGGCCGCTGCCGCTCGCAGCTTCCAGGAGTCTGTCGGGCTGAGCTGCGACAACGAGGCGGCAGCGCTCGCCTGTAGAAGCAGCGGTGTTGCCCGCTGGTGCCAGTGAGTGCCTGTGTGGGAGCGGGCCTTGCCCGCGAACGATTTGGCGAGGCGCTTCGCGCACAGGCGCGCTTCCACAACGGCGCCGCGGGGCATCCTTTCAGGAACCCGCCCTGTGGGCGGCCGGGTGAGCCCGGCATTGCGGCCGAGCACTGGGTGAGATCCTGCAAAATGCCTTGAATCACCTTGGTAGCGACCCGCCACAGCGATCGCTGACGCGGGTGCTCATACCGCCACCATGATTGTTGCTCCCTGATAGAATCCCTTTCTTGCTCCGCACCGCCAGCCGTGTGCGGTCATTCGCGCGTGCCGAGACAAACATGACCATCAACCACAGCGTTCTGGAACTGATTGGCAACACCCCGATGGTCAAGGCGCAGCATCTGGATAGCGGGTGTTGCGAGTTGTTCTTCAAGCTGGAGGCTGCCAATCCGGGCGGATCGATCAAGGACCGTATCGGCCTGAAGATGATCGCGGCGGCGGAAAAGGCAGGCCGGATCAAGCCCGGCGACACCCTGGTGGAGGGCACCGCCGGCAATACCGGCATCGGCCTGGCGCTGGTGGCGCAGCAAAAAGGCTACCGCCTGAAGCTGGTGGTGCCCGACAAGATGAGCCGCGAGAAAATCTTCAACCTCAAGGCGATGGGCGCCGAGGTGATCCTGACGCGCTCGGACGTGGCCAAGGGGCACCCCGAGTATTACCAGGATCTGGCCGCGCGCATTGCCGATGAGACGCCGGGCGCCTACTTCATCAACCAGTTCGGCAATCCCGACAACCCGCTGGCACACGAACAGGATACCGGGCCGGAAATCTGGGCGCAGATGCAAGGGCGCATGGATGCCATCGTGTTTGGCTGTGGCTCGTCCGGCACCATGACCGGGTTGTCGCGGTTTTTCGCGCGCGTGGCTCCGCAGGTTGAACTGGTCCTGGCCGACCCGGTCGGATCGATCCTGGCGCAGTACATCAACGAGGGTACGCTATCGGAAAAATCCGGCTCGTGGCTGGTGGAGGGGATCGGTGAGGATTTTCTGCCATCGATCTCGGATTTCAGCCGCGTCAAAAAAGCGTATGCGGTGAGCGACAAGGACAGCTTTCTCACCGGCCGCGAGCTGCTGGCGCGCGAGGGCATTCTCGGCGGCTCCTCGACCGGCACCCTGGTCGCTGCCGCGCTGCGTTATTGCCGCGAGCAAACCACGCCCAAGCGTGTGGTCGTGTTCGTCTGTGATACCGGCAACAAGTACCTGTCGAAGATGTACAACGATTACTGGATGCTCGACAACGGCTTCATCGCGCGTGAGCAGTTTGGCGATTTGCGCGATCTGATCGTGCGCCCGTACGCGCAGCGCGATACCGTGGTGGTTGGCCCCGGCGATTTGCTGACCACCGCGTATCAGCGCATGAAGCTGTACGATGTCAGCCAGTTGCCGGTGATGGATGGCGAGCGCATCGTCGGCATTCTCGATGAAAGCGATTTGCTGCTGCATGTGTTTGCCGATGAGAAGCGCTTTCTCGACCCCGTATCCACCGCGATGGCGACCCGTTTGCAGAGTCTCGATGTGAAGTCGTCAATCGACACCTTGTTGCCGATCTTCGATCGTGGTCATGTCGCCATCGTCACCGACGGCGAGCGTTTCCTCGGGCTGATCACCCGCATCGACCTGCTCAATTATCTGCGCCGGCGGGTGGCGTAGAATTCGGTTCGGTGCAGGTGGTGGTCAAAGGAGTTTTGGGATGGGCGCGTCGTGAAGATCGTTTACTGGCGGGGCGAGCACTTCTGGCTGGGGCGTGTGCTGGATCACCCGGAAATCATGAGCCAGGGCGGGAGCGTCGCGGAATTGGAAGAGAACTTGCGCGACGCATGGCGCGAGTTGCTGCTGGAGGACGTACCGGGGACCTACACGATCAAGGACATCGCGATGTGAAGTGCGATGAATTGATCCGGCAACCGATGGCTGCTGGGTGTGTGCTGTTACGGCATGGTGGACGGCACGACATCTTCTCAAACCCTGGCACAGGCCAGAAGTAACCGGTCCCGCGCCATCGCGAAATCGACGATGCGCTGGCCAAACACATTCGCAAATACTTGGGCATCGCACCATGAGCAAAAAATCCACACTCGGCTTCGCCACCCGCGCCATCCATGCCGGGCAATCGCCCGACCCGAGCACCGGCGCGGTGATGACACCGATCTACGCCACCTCGACGTACGCCCAGCAAAGCCCGGGCGTGCATCAGGGCTTTGAATACTCGCGCAGCCACAACCCCACGCGCTTTGCCTACGAGCGTTGCGTGGCTTCGCTGGAAGGTGGCACGCGCGGTTATGCGTTTGCTTCGGGGCTGGCCGCCACCGCCACCGTGCTCGACGCGCTCGATAGCGGCAGCCATGTCATCTGCATGGACGATGTCTACGGCGGTACCTATCGCCTGTTCGAGCGGGTGCGGCGGCGTTCGGCCGGGCTCGATTTCAGCTTCGTCGATCTGGGCGACATCGCAGCATTGGAAGCGGCGGTGCAACCCAACACGCGGTTGATCTGGTGCGAGACGCCGACCAATCCGCTGTTGAAGATCGTCGATATCGCACGGCTGGCCGAGTTCGCGCGCAAGCGCGGCATCCGCCTGGCGGTGGACAACACCTTCAGCTCGCCGGCGTTGCAGCGGCCACTCGAGCTCGGCGCGCACCTGGTGATGCACTCGGCGACCAAGTACATCAACGGCCATTCCGATATCGTCGGCGGCTTGCTGGTGGTGGGCGATGATGCCGAACTGGCCGAGCAGATCACCTTTTTGCAAAACGCAGTGGGCGGAATCCAAGGCCCGTTCGACAGCTTCCTCGCCCTGCGCGGCCTGAAGACCCTGCACCTGCGGATGAAGGCGCACTGCGCCAACGCACTGGAGCTGGCGCAGTGGCTGGAGCGGCATCCGGCGGTGGAAAAGGTTGCCTATCCGGGGCTCGCCTCGCATCCGCAGCATGCACTCGCCAAACGGCAGATGGATGGTTTTGGCGGCATGGTCAGCGTCTGGCTCAAGGGCGGGCTGCCGGCCGCGCGCGCGTTCATGGAACGCACCGAACTGTTCGCCTGCGCCGAATCGCTCGGCGGCGTCGAGAGTTTGGTCAACCACCCGGCGATCATGACCCATGCCTCGGTACCGGCCGAAACCCGCGCCAAGCTCGGCATCACCGATAATCTGGTACGTCTGAGCGTTGGCGTGGAAGACGTGGCCGACCTGCGCGCCGAGTTGGAAGCCGCGTTGGGTTGACCGACTTGCGCCGAAACGCAGCGAATAGAACGTAGACTTGGCGGTTATGGCCCAAAAAAGAACCCGTCGGCGCGTTGCAGCCGAAACCAAAGCCGAGACCAAGGCCAAGGCCAATGCGAGGGCCAAGACCGACAGCACCGGTATCCTGATCCTCGGCATGCACCGCAGTGGCACTTCGGCGCTGGCGCGGGTGGCGAATCTGTTGGGTGCTGCCCTTGGCGAACGCTTGATGCCAGCGGGCAAAGGCAACGAATCGGGGCATTGGGAAAGTCTCGCGGTTTACGAGGCGCACGAGCAGTTGCTGACGGCGCTGGGTCGGCGTTGGGATGATTTTCGCGAGATGCCGGTGGACTGGATCGCGCATCCACAAGCGCAGCAATGTGCCAACTCGATCCGCCGTTTTGTTGCCGATGAGCTGGCCGGCGAACCACTGTGGGCGGTAAAGGAGCCACGTCTTTGCCGGTTGCTGCCGTTGTGGCCGCAAGCGCTCAGCGGACTGCCGGTGCGATTGACCGCCGTGATCATGGTGCGTAATCCGCTGGAAGTGGCAGCATCGCTGGCGCGACGCGACGGCATGGCCTATGGTCACGCGTTTTTGTTGTGGGCGCAGCACTTGCTGGAAGCCGAACGCGCCAGCCGTGGCATGCCGCGCATGATCGTGCAATACGACGATCTGTTGGCCGATTGGCGCGCCGTAACCACCGCGATGGCCAGCCAACTGGGCTATTCATGGCCGCAATCCGCTGGCGACACACACGATGAGATCGCGTTGTTCCTGTCGCCCCAATTGCGCCATCACGATGCCGCCAAGACACCGGTGGATGGCGGCGCAGTGCCGCCGCTGCTGGTCCAGCGCATGTTCGAGGCCAGCCGCAAGGTGGGTGTGGATGCAAAGGGGTGGAGCGAACTGGCCGCACTGGCAGCGGAAGTCCAACAGGCGGCATCGCTATACGGCCCGTGTCTTGACGAGTTGACGATCGCACAACAGCAAAAGGAAGTGCGCGCCCTGGCCGCCGAAGCGGTAGTGGTGCAGGGGCTGATCAAGCCGCATTTGCTGGCCGAGCAGAATGCATTGATACGCGCGGCACAGACGCAAAGCCACGCGACCTTTACCAAGGCCGAACAAAGTGGCGAGGTGCTGGTTGAGCTGATACGTCAGGTGGAAGCGCAACGCCGCGAGGCGGGTTTGAACGCGCAGCGTTTGGCCGATGCGCTGGCCGCGCAAACGCAACGGCAGGCACAGTGCGACGCACAGGTTGCCGCAGCAAATGCGCAGCGTGACGTGCAAGTTGCCGCGCTGACTGCGCAGCTCGCCGATGCAAATGCGCAGCGTGACGTACAAGTTGCCGCGCTGACTGCGCAGCTCGCCGATGCAAATGCGCAGCGTGACGTGCAAGTTGCCGCGCTGACTGCGCAGCTCGCCGATGCAAATGCGCAGCGTGACGTACAAGTTGCCGCGTTGACTGCGCAGCTCGCCGAAGCCAACGGCCAGATCGCGGAGCGCGCGCAACAGGTGATCGCGTTGCACGAAAGTCACGCCGTCGCGGTCGCCGAATTTGAGCGTACGCAGGGCGCGTTGCGCATGACACTAGCGCAACAAAGCGCACGCGCCGAAGGCCTCGCGCAGACCATCGATGCGCTGCGCGTCGCCTTGCATCAGGCATCGACACGCACTCAGGATTTCGAACAGCGGCTGCATGCAACGCAGGTGCAACTTGCTGACCTGCTTGCTTCCAGCAGTTGGCGAGTCACCGCACCGCTGCGTGCGCTGCGACGTTTGTTCACGCGCACGAAGCCGCTGCAGCATCAGCTTCCGAAGCGTTCGGTTTGGCCGTCCGGTTCCGGATCCATGGCCGAGCGCGTCTACCGCGGTGTGCCGTTGTCGGCAAATCGCAAGCGCGCGCTGAAGGGTTGGCTGTTCCGCCTGACCGGGCCATTGTTCGCCAATACCGCGCCCTATCGGCGCTGGCAGGCAAATGCGCGCACGCATGCGCCGGATGCGGCTTTGGTCGAGCCCGCACCGCATCCACATCCGGTGACGCGCGATGCAATCCCGGAATCCATGCCAACAGCTGCTGTCGTCACCGCTCAAAATACGCCATGGCGTGCCGATGGCGTGCGCGAATGGCACGATTACCATGGTGTGCGCGAACGCATCCAGGCGGCGCAGGCGCAGCGGCAACGTGACAAGCGCGCCAAGCCATACCCGATGATCACCTTTGCGAAACGTTGCCTTGCCGAAGTTGCAGCAAGCATCCGCTTGCCACTGGTACCGGATGCGCCCGCTGTGACGGTGTTGGTTCCGGTCTACAACCATCTTGTCACCACGCTGGAATGTCTCGCCTCCATCGCCGCGCATGTCGACCCGCACGGACCATCATTCGAGGTGCTGGTAGCGAATGACGGATCGAGCGATGACACGGCGCAGGTGCTGGCGCGGGTGGCGCATCTGCGCGTCGTCAATCAGCCCGAGAACCTGGGCTTTTTGCGCAATTGCAATAGCGCTGCACAGCTCGCACGTGGGCGGCTGCTGGTGTTGCTCAACAACGACGTGCAGGTTACCGATGGCTGGTTGACTGCCTTGGTCGAGTGTCTGGAGTCGCACCCCGATATCGGTGCAGTGGGCGCCCGCATCGTCTATCCCAGTGGTTGGCTGCAAGAAGCCGGTACCCGGCTGTTGCGCGATGGCAGCTCCGAGATGATTGGCCTCAACGACCTGCCCGATTTGCCGCGTTACCGCTTCGATCGTGACGTCGACTATTGCAGCGGCGCCTGCCTGCTGCTGCGCGCGGCGGACTTTCAACGCTTGGGGGGGTTTGACGACGCCTTCGCCCCGGCCTATTGCGAAGACTCGGATCTGTGCATGCGCTTGCACGCCAATGGCAAGCGGGTGGTTTACTGCGCAGACGCCACCGTTATCCACCATTTGAGCACCACCTCCGATGCCATCCCCGGTGACTACAAATTGCGTTGTATTGCGCGCAATCTGCGTACCTTCAGCGAACGCTGGCAGGCAGACGTCGATCGCCTCGACGACGTGCGCACCATCGCGCTGTACCTTCCGCAATTTCACCCGATTCCGGAGAATGATCGCTGGTGGGGGCCTGGCTTCACCGAGTGGACCAATGTTGCCCGCGCGCGGCCCAACTTTGTCGGTCACGATCAGCCACGCGTGCCGGCTGATCTTGGTTACTACGATCTGCGCGCACCGCAGGTCATGGAGCAGCAGGCTGCACTGGCGCGGCGCTATGGCATCGGCGGGTTCTGCTATTACTACTACTGGTTCGGCGGACAGCGGCTGCTGGAGCAGCCGATCGAGGCGATGCTGGAGAGTGGGCGGCCAGCGTTTCCGTTCTGCCTGTGCTGGGCCAACGAAAACTGGACACGGCGCTGGGATGGTGAGGACAGTGACGTGTTGATGGCGCAGCAGCATTCGGAGCAGGACGACGCAGCGGTGATTCGCGATTTGATTCGCTATTTTCGCAGCCCGCAGTACATTCGTGTCGGTGGGCGGCCATTGATTGCGGTCTATCGGGTTGCGCTGTTTCCCGACTTCAAGCGCACCGCTGCGCTCTGGCGCCAGATTTGCCGCGACGAGGGCATTGGCGAAATCTACATCGCGCACGTCGAATCGTTCGAGATGGTGTCAGCCGGAGTACTCCCTGCCGATTACGGTTGTGATGCCGCCATCGAGTTTCCGCCGCATGGCATGGCCGACCCCTATCCGGTGAGCGAGCCGTTGCTGAATCCCGACTTTCAGGGTGCGGTCGCCGATTACCGTGATCTGGCGGTGCGCTATGCCACCCGTGAGCTGGCCGGCTACAAGCGTTTTCTCGGCGTCGCCACCGGTTGGGACAACACTGCGCGTCGGCAGAACAACAGTTACTGCTTCGAGCACGCCACCCCGGGGGCGTTTCAGGCCTGGCTGGAAACCGCCATCGAGCGCACCAAACAGCAATTCAGCGGCGACGAGCGCTTGCTGTTCATCAATGCCTGGAACGAATGGGCCGAGGGCGCATATCTGGAGCCCGACCAGCGCTTTGGACATGCTTATCTGCAAGCACACGCCAATGCGCGTGAGTCCGGTCATCTGTTGCGCAGTGACCGTTATAGCCTCGGATGAGCGCACCCATGCCCGCATCAACAAATCCCGACGTTTGTCTCATCGGCCATCCGTTCGCGCCGATCGGGCGTGGCGAGGACGTACGCTGTTCGTTTCGTGCGTTGCGCTCGGTGGCGCTGCGGCCAGGTATTCTTGATGTGTATGGGCATCAGCGTCCGGACGTTGATGCGGAGGCCGAGTTTGGCGCATTTTTGACGGCGCGGCCCGGCGCAATCAATGTGTTCCATCTCAATGGCGATGAGGTTGCGTTGGCGCTTGCTACGCTCGGCGAGACCTTGCCGAAGCACGCGTACAACGTCATCTATCCTGCCTGGGAGTTATCACGCTATCCACAGGAGTGGGCGCGGCAACTGGATCGTTTCGATGAAATCTGGGCGCCCAGTGCCTTCATTCGTGATGCGCTGCTGCCGGCAGTGCAACGGCCGGTGCTGCACATGCCGTTGGCCTGCGAGGTGGTGCTGTCGGCATTTCGCTCGCGCCGCTACTACGGTATTCCCGAAGCGGCCTATGCATTTTTGTTCTTTTTCGATTTTCGCTCGTACGCCACCCGCAAGAATCCGCAAGCGGCGATTCGCGCTTTTGCGAAGTTGTGCCAACTAAGGCCAGCGGCCAACACCTGCCTTGTGATCAAGGTGCACGGTGCCGAAGCGGCGCCCGACGCACTCGCCACGCTGCAACGCGAGCTGGCCGGGTGGCATGGCCGCGTGGTACTGATCAATCAGCAGATGGATGACAACGACACCAAAAACCTGCTGCGCTGCTGTGATTGTTTCGTTTCATTGCATCGCGCGGAAGGGTTCGGTCGCGGGCTGGCCGAGGCGATGTACCTGGGCAAGCCGGTCATAGCCACGCGCTATTCGGGTAATCTCGATTTCATGACTGAGCGCACGGCCTATCTGGTCGATCACACCCTGGTGCCGGTGCAGCCGGGCGAGTACCCGCATGCCGAAGACCAGCACTGGGCCGATGCCGACGTCGGACACGCGGCAGATTACATGGCCGCGCTGGTCGATGACCCGGCGCGTGGTTATGCCATCGGGCGCGATGCCAGTCGCGCAATCCGCACCCGGATCGGTTGGCGAGCGGCCGGGATGCGCTATCGTCAGCGCATCGAGGCGATCATCGGGATACAGCGCGCGCACGCTGCGCAGGACGCCAGGAGCGACGCATGAATACGGAGCATTCGGGAAGCGGCGCGCCACGTTGGTTGCCTTCGCGCGTAGCGGCCGAGCGTGTGTTTGCCGAGCTCGCGCCGGAAGCCGCCCGACTTGAGCCGACGATCATCGCGAAGCACGGCGCCGACGGTTTCTGCGTTGGTTGCGGCAAGCGCGGCTGGCTGACACAGCCTGACACCGCGCAGGGCGACTGGGCCAATCTGCGCGAGGGCCTGTTGTGCCAGTGCGGGCTCAACAGCCGGATGCGGCAGATACTGGTGACGCTCGACGCACTGTTGGCGCGCGATGATTCGCTGCGCAATGCGGTGGTATTCGAACAAGTGACGCCGTTGTTTGTGCGCTTGCGTGAGCGCCTGCCACGTCTGATTGGCAGCGAGTTCCTCGGTCCGTCGTGTCGCTCAGGCGACGTCATCGCGACGATGGGGCAGTCGGTTCGCCACGAAAGCTTGCTGGCAACCTCGTATGCCACGGATTCGCTCGATCTGGTGATGCATTTTGACGTGCTTGAACATGTGCCCGACCCGCTCGCAGCGCTGGCTGAGTGTCATCGCATCCTGCGCCCCGGCGGCTGGCTGTTCTTCACGTGTCCGTTCTACGAGGGGCTGGAACACACGATCGTGCGCGCACGGATGGTCGATGGCGCGCTGGTGCATGAACTGGCACCGTGCTTTCATGGCAATCCGGTCAACGGTGATGGCGCACTGGTGTTCACCCAGCCAGGCTGGGACTTGCTGGACTGGATCACCACGGCCGGGTTCCCTCCGGCAACTCTGGCGTTGTGCTTCGACCCCGAGCAGGGCATCGTGACCAACGCCTGCCCGTATGCGGATGGCCATACCTGGCCGGTTATTTTTGTCGCGCAGAAGACGAGTGATCCGGTAACAAAATAGTGAGTGCCCAACCGATTGTCGCGGCGCGTTTTGGACAATGCCAAGGTTGCGATCTTGACGTCATTGTCAATTCGATGCGACACCATCGTTCGGGCGATTCCAAGCAAGCTGCGGACCCAAGCCACTGATCCCGAACCGGTTCCTGGAATGACCTTCGCTCCGCTCCTCCGCCAAAGCAATAGTGCCACCATCCCCAAAGCCTTGGTGCTGGTTGCCTTCGCGGCATTTGTCCTTCTAGTGTTGCGGATCGCGGCGGTCGAGTCGCCGATCATGGCAAGCGATGAATACGCCTATTTCGCGCACGCAGAATATGCGCAGACAGCCGAGCAGCTGCAGCGCCTGGATCCGGGCTTGCAGGCGGTGGAAAACAGGGTGTACCCGGCATTGTATGGCGTGTGGAAGGCGATTTCACCACACCACACCGCACTGGCTGGACGCATCTTCAACGCGCTGAGTTTCGTGCTTGGGGCATTTGCCCTGTTCGCCGTCTTCGCGCGCGTGTTCGACCGTAAAAGTGCACTGATATCTACCTTGTTGTACCTGGCACTGCCGCTGTCGTTTTATTCCACCACCGTGTTGCCCGAGGTCGCGTTCCAACTCTCGATCTATCTGGTTGCTGGCGTGGTCGTGGCGGCAGGGTCGAGGCCGGGATACCGCTACGTCGCGGCGGCCGCGGCCCTGTGTACCCTGAGCTATTTCATCAAGCCGCATGCGGTGGCACTGATCGTCGCCTGTGCGGCGTATTGGTTTGCTACCGGAATGCTTGAACGCGACGTGCCGGCCCGCGTTCGTTGGCGTCGCGCTTTGTCGCTCACCGCCATTTTCGGGTTGATGGTCGGCCTGCTGATCGTCGTTGTTGGCAAATTGCTACCTGCGGCGGCACCAAGCACGGGCATCTTGCCGTCATTCTACGTTGTGTATATCGGTCAGATATTCGACGTTGCATTCCTGTCCGCGAATCTCATCAACCTCGTCAATTACGTTGGCGGGCACCTTTGGCTGTTGCTGGTGTTGTTCACGCCTGGGTCTGTGGCCATCCTGGGCATAGTCCACGGGCTGCTACGTGGTGGCGAAAGCACACCGGGTGCGGACGATCCGGCGCACGAGCGGCGTGCCTACTTCGCGCTGTTCGTTGCGCTGATGCTGGTGGCGTTTTTGCTGATGGTGGCATTGTTCACCAGCTCGGCGGCGATGGGAAACGACTTCGAACGTGATCGTCTGCATGGGCGTTATCTGGCTGGACTGCTGCCGTTTCTGCTTGCCTACTCGGTATGGGCATCGCGCCGTGCCGGTAGTCGCCTTGTACCGCTGCTTGCCATGGCCGTTCTGGTTGGTTTTTTCTTCATCGGTTCGACGATGTACCACCTGTTTCCCTGGGATTACCCGGACGCATTCGGTTTTTTCAGGCCTGAGCTGTCCGTCTGGACATTCGACGGCGCACTGACCTGGCTCGCGTGGTGGTTGCTGGCGATGGGAATTGGGTGTTGGTTGCTCGCCTTGCGTTTCCGGACAGCGCGTTGGCCATACGTGGCGTTCGCGTTGCTGTGGATGCTCGCTGGCCATGCCCAGATGGCGCGATGGACGGCGTTTCAGTCTGGGCAGAATCGGCCGATCGTCGCTGCGGCCCGCGCAATCGACACTTTTCTGGGCGATATGCCCGTCGGCAGCGGCCTGATCGCAACGTCCGAACGCTATGGCGAGACGTCGACCTTGTTGATGGCGCTGGATTCGCCGCAATACGTACGCACGTTTGCGGGCGGAGCCACGCTCGGGCCAACGGACGTTCCCGATGGTGTGCACTGGATCGTCGTTCCGCGTTCGATGGCGGTGGATATTGCAGGGAGCGCGGAATTGGATTTCGACAATCTGCGCCTGGTACTACTTGACGCCACCTATCAGTGGCCGCTGATCGAAGCCAAAAGCGACTGGGATGGCAGCCCGCTTGCAATCGATACCGGTTATGCGGGCATGCCGGCGCTTCTGCACGGATTCAACGATGCCGAACAGTGGGGCAGTTGGAGCCGGATTGAGACGGCATCCGTCGAGTTGCCAGTTCGGGTCAGCGGCCCGGTGGTGCTCGAATTCTTTGCCTGGCAAGTGGCGGATCATCCCAATTTTGCACTTCGGGTTGGGTTGGGCGATGCAGTCAAGGATATCCGCTTGGGTGACAGCGGCCAGGAGTATCGGGTGGAATTGAGTCCCAGCGCGCCGGGAGATCGCATTGTGTTTGCTGCGAAGGTGGTGCGGCACCCGGGCGAATCGCGCGGCCTCGGCGTGGCGCTGGCCCGGGTGCGCGTCAGCCGCGCCGCTGTTCAGCAGACAGTCGTGATCGATCAATGAGGGGCCTCCAGGCACCGGATTGTCAGGCGATACCCTGCCGGGCGATCGCGTGGCAGCTACCGCGATGATGGGTGGCCTGGCGCATTGGCGTTATCATTACCACCTCGGGCGTGCATTTCGCCGTGCGCAACCTGTTGCCACGGATTGTCGCGTTGATTGCGTTGGACTCGATCGATGCCAGCGCCCTACGCTCCCTGCAATTACTGGAAAACGCCAATGGACAACAAGGTGCGTTGGACGACCGGTATCGCCGTGGTGATCCCCTGTTTCCAGGTTGTGCGCCATGTGGCGCGGGTCATTGCCGCGATCGGCTCCGAGGTCGATGCCATCTATTGCATCGACGATGCGTGCCCGGAACACAGCGGCGACTGGATCGAGCAAAACGTGGCTGATCCACGCGTCCGCGTGATTCGACACGCGAACAACCAGGGGGTGGGTGGCGCGGTCAAATCCGGTTATCGGCGTGCCATCGCCGACGGTGCCCAGGTTATCGTCAAGATTGACGGCGATGGTCAGATGGATCCGGCGCTGTTGCCAAGTATTGTGGCCCCGATAGTGCGCGGCGATGCGGATTACACCAAGGGCAACCGCTTTTGGGATCTGCGTCAGCTCAAGGCCATGCCCTTGGCGCGTCGTGTCGGCAACCTCGGGCTGAGCTTCATGGCCAAGGCGTCGGCCGGCTATTGGAACATCTTCGATCCGACCAACGGGTACACCGCCATCCATGCGGCGGTGGCCGCACGCCTACCGCTGGAGTCGATCAGCAATCGCTATTTCTTCGAGACCGACATCCTGTTCCGATTGAACACCCTGCGCGCGACGGTGGTGGATGTGCCCATGGACGCCCGTTACGGGGACGAGGTGAGCAACCTGAAAGCGTCGAAAGTGCTCGGCGAGTTCGCGCTGAAACATCTCAGGAATTCGGCCAAGCGCATTGTCTACAATTATTTTCTGCGCGATCTATCCATTGCTTCGCTCGAACTGGTTGCAGCAATCATGCTGCTCGGTTTTGGCTCGGTATTCGGTGGCTGGCACTGGTGGCATGCGAACCAGATCGGGCAGGCGACGCCGGTCGGCACAATCATGATTGCCACGGTGTCGGTAGTGAGCGGGTTGCAATTCCTCCTGGCGTTCCTGGGCTACGACATTGCTAACGTGCCGCGGCAGCCGCTACACCCTGCGCTGGATCGAGCCTTTCCGGATGCAGCCATTGCCAATGCGAAGCGTTCGGGAACGCACACGTCTTTGGGTGGTGGCTGAACAATTTAGGGTAAACGATTGCTGGTGCGGTTTTCCAAGTCCGCCGTCAGTCGCTCGCCAGCTCCGCCACATCGCGAAAATGCGCCAGCGCCTGTGGGTTGGCCAGTGCGTCGGTGTTCTTCACCGGGCGGCCGTGGACGACGTTGCGCACCGCCAGTTCGACGATCTTGCCGGAGAGGGTGCGCGGCAGGTCGGGCACCTGGATGATCTTGGCCGGCACATGGCGCGGGGTGGTATTGGCGCGAATCTGGTGGCGGATGCGATCGCGCAGGGCATCGTCGAGTGCCAAGCCCTCGCGCAGGCGCACGAACAGCACCACGCGCACGTCGCCGTCCCAGTCCTGGCCGATGCACAGGCTTTCCAGCACTTCCGGCAATTGCTCGACTTGGCGGTAGATTTCAGCGGTGCCGATGCGTACGCCACCGGGGTTGAGGGTGGCGTCGGAGCGGCCGTAGATCACCACGCCGCCGTGCGCGGTGAGGCGCGCGTAATCGCCATGGCACCAGACGTTGGCGTGGGTTTCGAAATAGGCGGCGTGGTACTTGCTGCCGTCGGGGTCGTTCCAGAAGCCGACCGGCATCGACGGGAACGGCGCCAGGCACGACAGTTCGCCGGTTTCATCCACCACCGGTTCGCCGGCGTCGTTGAGCACGGCCACTTTCATGCCAAGGCCGCGGCACTGTAGTTCGCCGCGATACACCGGCAACAGCGGCGAGCCCAGCGCGAAACAACTGACGATGTCGGTGCCGCCCGAGATCGAGGCCAGCATCACCTGATCCTTGACCTCGCGGTAGACGTAGTCGTAGCTCTCCGGCGCCAGTGGCGAGCCGGTGGAGAGGATGGTCTTGAGCGATAGCAGCTTGTGGCTTTCACGCGGCTTCACGCCGGCTTTTTCCACCGCGCTGATCCACTTGGCGCTGGTGCCGAAGATGCTGATGCCGAACTCGTCGATCAGATCCCACAGCGCGCTGGGGCCGGGCCACGACGGGTTGCCGTCGTACAGCACCACGGTGGCGCCCACCGCCAGGCTCGACACCAGCCAGTTCCACATCATCCAGCCGCAGGTGGTGTAGTAGAAAATGCGGTCATCGCGCTTGAGGTCGGTGTGCAGCACCAGTTCCTTGAGGTGCTGCAACAAGGTGCCGCCGGCGCCATGGACGATGCACTTGGGCACGCCGGTGGTACCCGAGGAATACATGATGTACAGCGGGTGATTGAACGGCGTGGCGGTGAACTCCAGCGGCGCATCGGCGTGGCCAGCGACAAACTCGGCCAGATGCACGCCACCACGCACCGCGCTGATGTTGGCCGGGCGCTCGCTATAGGGCACCACAATCACGCGTTCGATGCTGGCGATGTGTGCCGCCACCTGGGCGATCTTGTCGAGGCAATCGAAGTGCTTGCCGCCGTACTGGTAGCTGGCGGCGGTAAACAGCACCTTGGGCTGAATCTGGCCGAAGCGATCGAGCACACCATTGACGCCGAAATCCGGCGAGCACGACGACCACACCGCACCCAGCGTGGCGCTGGCGAGCATGGCGATCACGGTTTCCGGGATGTTGGGCATGAAGCCGGCCACCCGGTCGCCCATGCCGACGCCACTGGCGCGCAGCGCGGCGGACAATGCCGCCACCCGTTGCCGCAGTTCGCCGTAACTGATGCGCTCGCTGCGGCCGTCTTCGCCGCGAAACAGCAGTGCCACCCGCTCGTCGTCGAAGCGCAGCAGGTTCTGTGCGAAGTTCAGCCGCACGTTCGGAAACCAGCGCGCGCCGGGCATCCGATCGGCATCGAGCAACACCGGTTCGCGTTCACCGCTGGCCTTGATGCCGCAAAAATCCCAGACCAGGGTCCAGAACCGCTCGGGCTGACGGATCGAAAACTCGTACAGCGCCGCGTGCCGGTTCAGGTCGCCGTTATCGCCCAACTCGGCGCGCACAAAGCGCATGAAACGCACCAGGTTGGCGCGCTCGATACGCTCCTCGCTGGGGCTCCAGATCGGCTGTTCCATCGGTTTGGGATTCCTGAGCGGCATCGTGGGTGACTCCGAAGTGTAAGCCGGCGCGGCGGGTGGCAAACGTGTACCAATGACCAATGGCCACCCCCATACCAACGCAAACCGCTGCCGCAAGCGGCACAGGGGCCAATGGCACTTACTTTGTCGTCATGCCAGCGAAAGCTGGCATCCAGCGCCTCGCTCTTGCTCAACCTCTTGAAGTCACTGGATTCCAGCTTTCGCTGGCATGACGAGCCAAGGATGTTCTGGCTTGAGGAAGTGCCATTGGGCACCGTGACGGATTTTGCGTGAATGGCGCGACAACGCGGTGGCGTTGCCGCGCAGGCCCAGCCGTTTACAGCGCCTGTTCCAGCTCCGGCACGATCTTGAACAAATCGCCGACCAGGCCGATGTCGGCGATTTCAAAGATCGGTGCTTCCGCATCCTTGTTGATCGCGACGATGGTTCCGGCGTCCTTGATCCCGGTAAGGTGCTGAATCGCACCGGAAATACCGATCGCCACGTACAACTCGGGGGCAATGATCTTGCCGGTCTGGCCGACCTGCAATTCGTTCGGCACATAGCCGGCATCAACTGCGGCACGCGAGGCGCCCACCGCGGCGCCGATCTTGTCGGCCAGAGCGTAGATGATGGCGAAGTTTTCCGCCGAGCCGACGCCGCGGCCGCCGGAAATCACCTTGCTGGCGCTTTGCAGGTCGGGGCGGTCGCTGCTGCCGGCCTGCAAGCCCAGGTAGCGGGTATGGCTGGGCAGGGTGGCTGCTACCGTCAGCGGTTCCACCGGCGCGTTGCCGCCCGCAGCCACCGCCGGCCACGAGGCGGTGCGAATGGTGGCAACCACGGTGCGATCGGCCGGTGCCTGCACCGTGATGATGGCGTTGCCGGCATAGATCGGGCGCTGGAACACGTGGCTGGATTCCACCGCCATCACATCGCTGATCTGCGCCACCCCGAGCAGCGCCGCAACGCAGGGCAGCAGATCCTTGCCGAAGGTGGTGGATGGCGCGAACACATGGCTGTAGCCGTCGGCGGCCTTGGCCACCTGCGGCGCCAGCACTTGCGCAATCGGCGCGGCGTTGGCGGCATTGGCGATGCTCAGCACGCGGCTGATGCCGTCGAGTTTCGCCGCCTGCGCGGCCACTGCATCCGGTGCGTCAGACAGCACCAGCACATCGATGGATTGCGCTTTCAGCGCCAGCGCCGCGCTGACGCAGCGTGCGGTGGCGGCGTTGAGATGGCCGTCGTGGTGTTCGGCAACGATCAGGACTTTGCTCATGATGTGTTCCTTTCAATGGTGCTGGCTCGGGCCGGGCAGGTTCGGTTCAGTGGGTGCGCGTGTGAGGCCGCATTTGCCTCACTTGGGGCACTCTCAAAAAGTCGGTTTTCGTCATTCCAGCGAAAGCCGGAATCCATTGCAAACATCAGCATGGCCCCAGCTTCCGCTGGGGTGACGGCTTGCTCAGAGGACCCCTTACAGCAGGCCCTTGGTCTTGAGAGTGGCAACCAGTTCGGTCACGTCTTTCACCATCACCCCGCGGCTGCGCTTGGGCGGCGGCGCGTAATGGCTGATCTGCAATTGCGCGCTCACGTCCACACCCAGATCGGCGATGGCGATGGTTTCGATCGGCTTGCTCTTGGCCTTCATGATGTCGGGCAGCTTGATGAAGCGCGGCTCGTTCAGCCGCAGATCGACGCTGATCACCGCTGGCAGGTCCACTTCCAGCGTTTCCAGGCCGGCATCGACCTCGCGCACCACCGTGGCCACGGTGCCGGCAACGTCCACTTTGCCGGCGAAGGTGGCCTGCGGCCGGCCCCACAGCGTGGCCAGCATCTGCCCGGTCTGGTTGGCATCATCATCGATCGCCTGCTTGCCGACCAGCACCAGCCCCGGTTGTTCCTTTTCCGCCAGCTTGTGCAGCACGCGCGCGGCAGCCAACGGCTCGATCGGCTGGTCGGTGACAATGTGGATGGCTCGATTGGCGCCCATCGCCAAGCCGTTGCGGATGTGCGCGGTGAGATCGCCAGGGCCGATCGCCACCACCACGACCTCGCTGGCGACGCCTTTTTCGCGCAGGCGCAGGGCTTCTTCCAAGGCGATGTCATCGAACGGATTGGCGGAGAGCTTGACACCATCAGTGATTACGCCGCTGCCATCGGGTTTCACCTGAATGCGGACGTTGTAGTCCACCACACGCTTGTATCCGACCAGAATCTTCATGGGGTTGTGGTTTCCTTGTGCGACAAAATACGGGTTGTGATCGATGCCGCCGGGCCGTGCTGCCAAGTTGTTCCGGATTTGCCGGGGAACGCCAACACGAGCCCGCGTGGCGCTGAATCAAGGATACGTAGGTCGGCTCAAAGCGCGCAGCGCTGGAGCCGACATGTGTACTGCGACGGTGTCGGCTCCCCGCCTGCGGCGCTTGAGCCGACCTACAACGCCAACGCTAGCGCCATCCAACAGGGGCTCCCGCTTTCGCTGGGGTGACGACAGCACCACGGCTCACAACAGAACGGCATCGCTGCCGGATCACACGATCCGAATCATTTTACCCTGTCGTTGCCGTACGGTGCAGTATGTCGGTTGAAATTGCGTCGCACAATGCCGCGACAAAGCGCGGTGCGGCACCGGCGGCGGTATCAAAGAACAGCGAGGGCTCGGTCAGTTCCAGCTCCAGCAGGCGCGGGCCATCGGGCGAAGGCAGCAAATCGACCCGCGCATACAACGGCCGCGCGAAGGGCAGGGCATCGAGCACGCGTTCGGCAACCGCCAGTTCGGCGTCGCTGGGTTGCCGTGCGCTGATCTGTTCCGGCGCAAACAGCGCGCGTGTCGCCGCGCTGCCGCGTGGCAACAGCGGGCCCTTGCGGATCGCGTGGCTGAATGCACCAGCGAAATACAGCAATGCGGTTTCGCCGGCGCTGTCCACTTGTGCCAGATACGGCTGCACCATCACCTCGTGGCCCTGCGTCTGCAACGCCGACGCATGTGCCACGGCTTGCTCGCGCTCGTCGGCAACGAAGCGCCGCGCGCCGCGCGAACCCGCACCCACCGTGGGCTTGAGCACGAACTCGGCGAACCCCGGGAAATCGTCGGGTGCATCGGCCAGGCTCAGATAATGGGTTTCGATCACCGGCACGCCGGCGCGCGCCAGTTCGCCCAGATAGCGCTTGTCGGTGTTCCAGCGCACCACGTCGAGCGGGTTGATCAGTTGCGTCTGCGCCGAAACCCGCTCGCACCATTGCAGAAACGCCGGCAACTGATCGGTGTAGTCCCAGGTCGAGCGCAGCAGCACCGCATCAAAGCGTTGCCAACTGACGGTGGGATCGTTCCAGGCCACCCGTTGCGCTGTTACCCCGGCCTGCGCGCAGGCCGCCCGCAGCGGGTCCATGTCTTCGTCGAGGGTGAACGCCGCGACGGCAGTGGCGAGGGCAATACGGAGCATGCGTGCATTATCTCACGACCAAGCGATCGCCCTGGTAGCCCGGGTTGAGGCCGGCGGCCGAAACCCGGGGCACAGGGTGCCGGTGAAACCCCGCGCACTGCGCAAGGCGCGTACGCGCGCCACCCTCACAGATTCTGATAATTCGGGCCGGCGCCGCCCTCGGGGGTGACCCAGTTGATGATCTGGTACGGGTCCTTGATGTCGCAGGTTTTGCAATGCACGCAGTTGGCGGCGTTGATTTGCAAGCGTTTGCCTTGCGCATCGTCGACCATTTCGTAGACCCCGGCCGGGCAGAAGCGGGTGCACGGATTGCCGTACTCTTTGGCGCAACGATCCACGCAGATCGAGGTGTCGGACACCTGCAAATGGATCGGCTGGTCTTCGTCGTGCTCGGTGGCAGCGAAATACACCCCGGCCAGACGGTCGCGCGGCGGCAGCGTGCGCTCCACGTAATCGCGCATCGGCGGCGCGTAGTCGCCGAGCTTGTGCAGGCGATTCCAGTCAGCCTTGTTGCGCAGCGTCCACGGCGACAGCCCGGCGGTGATCGTTTCCCAGGCCGAGTTGAGCAGGCCGAACCACAGGCCCTTCTTGAAGCCGGGCTTGAAGTTACGCACGGTTTTCAGTTCGGCCATGATCGGCGAAGCGCGCAGGCGCGCATCGAAACCGACCGGACTCAGCGTCTGCGCCACGTGCTCGGCGGCAAGCAAGCCCGAACGCAGCGCCTGATGCACGCCCTTGATCTTGGGCACGTTGAGCAGGCCGGCGGTGTCGCCGATCAGGATCGCACCGGGCATCTCCAGTTTCGGCAGGCTCTGGTAACCACCGGTGACGATCACCCGCGCGCCGGCGGAAAGGATGCTGCCGCCGTCCAGCAGCCCCTTCACTTTCGGGTGCGCCTTCCACTGCTGAAAAGCTTCGTAGGGCTGATACAGCGGGTCGCTGTAGTCGAGCCCGGAAACATAACCCAGCGCCACGCGGTCGCCGTCGAGGTGATACAGGAAGGCGCCGCCGTAGGTGTGGGTGTCGGCCGGCCAGCCGATGCTGTGGAAGATGGTACCCGGCGCGGCGCGCCCGGCCGGCAACTGCCACAATTCCTTGATGCCAATCGAATAGCCCTGCGGATCGCTGTCGGCGGCCAGATCGAAGCGTTTGATCAGTTGCTTGCTCAGATGCCCACGCGCGCCTTCGGCCAGCACCGTGACCTTGGCCTTGATGTCGATGCCTTGGGTGTAGCTGGGCTTGTGCGAACCATCGCGGGCCACGCCCATGTCGCCGATGCGCACGCCGCCGACGCTGCCATCGGCGTTGTAGAACGGCTCGGCGGCGGCAAAACCGGGGTAGATTTCCACGCCCAGCGCTTCCGCCTGCGGTGCCAGCCAGGCGCACATGGCGCCCAGGCTGACGATGAAATTGCCGTGGTTGCTCATCGTCGGCGGCGTCGGCAGCCGCCAGCCGCCGGTTTTGCTGAGCAGCCACAACTCGTCCTTGCCGGCCGGCACGCAGACCGGTGGCGGGTTGTCGCGCCAGCCCGGCAGCAGTTCATCAAGCGGGCCCGGCTCGATCACCGCGCCGGACAGAATCTGCGCGCCGATGCTGGAGGCTTTTTCGATCACGCACACCGACAGTTCCGGTTTGCGTTGCTTGAGCGCAATGGCGAAGGCGAGCCCGGCCGGGCCGGCGCCGACGGTGACCACATCGTATTGCATGGATTCGCGTTCGCTCATGGCCGGCTCCTGTTGAGTACCCGACAATTCTAGCAGCCGCTACCATGCACCATGGCATGGCTCGACCTACCGCTACCCGACGCCGAGATGCGCTACCACGCGCACTGGTTGCCGCCCACGCGGGCCGACGCATTGCTGGCCGCGCTGCGCAGCGAAATCGCATGGCAAACCCATCGCATTCGCCTGTTCGGGCGCAGCCACGACAGCCCGCGGCTGAGTTGCTGGATTGGCGATGCGGATGCGGTCTATACCTATTCGGGCACCCGCTTTGCGCCACAACCGTGGCCGCCGTTGCTGGCCGCACTGCGCACGCGGGTGGAGGAAGCCGCCGAGACCCACTTCAACAGCGTGCTGGCAAACCTGTACCGCAATGGCCGCGATTGCATGGGCTGGCACGCCGATGACGAGCCGGAACTGGGGCCGCGGCCGGT
>Ga0100394_1000055_pt1 | contig 84280 bp, 63 predicted proteins | sample CryGeymeta201518_FD_81549 | JGI IMG/M metagenome (GOLD analysis project Ga0100394, IMG submission 81549) | Groundwater microbial communities from Crystal Geyser aquifers in Utah, USA - Crystal Geyser metaG 2015-18 | ecosystem: Environmental > Aquatic > Deep subsurface > Groundwater | place: USA... | reverse complement strand
TTCGTTCAATTTTTTGCAGTGTTCATTTTTCATGAACAATTAAGATAAATGAACGCTAAGCTTGCTGGTGTGTTCAATTTGTTCTATTGTTCATTAATATTGAACTCATTGTGAAAATGAACAAATGGATGATTTACTGCATCAGGTAGCAGATGTTTTAACGAAAAACACGCATTTGAAGGTTGAAGCCAGGCTTGGGCGTGATGACGTTGATGGTTGGCTAACAGTTCACTGCGCTGAATACAAATATAGCTGGCAAGTGGAGGCCAAAAATCGGCTAACCCGCCCGCTGTTGACCAAGCTGATTTTTCAAGACCAAATACTGGGAAATGGTGAAAGTGTACTAATTGCACCTTATGTCAATGAAAACCTTGCAGAACTGTGTCGGGAAAAGCAGCTTAGCTTTGCCGATCTTGCCGGTAATGTTTATCTTTGCCGCCCACCATTATATATCGATATTCGTGGCCGAAAGCCTACGCCAGAACACCAGGTACAACTAAACCGCCAGTCAACAGGCAAGGCATTTCAGCCAAAAGGTGCGAAGTTAGTTATGTTGCTTTTGTTAAAGCCTGAATTGGTTAATGCACCGATGCGGGCTATAGCCAATCAAGCCGAGATAGCCTTGGGCACTGTGAAGCAAGTGCTTGATGATCTTAAACTGCTCGGCTTTATCGTCGATAAAGGCAAAGGCGGAAAAGTTTTGGCAGAAACAGAGCTAATGCTCACGCGTTGGCTGGATGCTTATCCACATAATCTGGCAGCTAAGCTAAAGCATGCTTTGTATACCGCTGATGACCTAAGCCTAATCAGAAACAGCAATTTAGCGCAGTACAATGCGCTGTGGGGAGGGGAAGTAGCTGCAGAGGCATATACCCACTATCTAAAACCAAAAAAACACTTGCTCTATGCCGACCAGATTGCACAGAAAGCCTTGTTAAAAGCTTTCAGGTTAAGAAGGTTAAGGCCGAATGAGAGTGAGGACAACGCCATAGAAATGGTGGAACCTCCTATTGCTATTGAGAAACTAAGTGGCATAAAGCCTGGCATGGTAAACCCGTTACTGGTTTACGCAGAGTTATTAGCTAGCAATGATCCACGAAATCTTGAGACAGCACAAAGGCTATATCATGACTTTCTCTCTTGATTTAACCAATAAACTCCCTGCTGGGCTCGTTGAGGTATATAGCCAGATAAACCAGATAGCGGGGGCATTAGATATTCCCATTTTAATTGTTGGTGCAACGGCGCGAGATATTATTCTTGTGCATGGATTTGGTACCGCCATTGAACGCGGCACCCGAGACGTTGACTTTGGTATTGAAGTACAAAACTGGCAGCACTATCAGATATTGCAACAGGCGCTGCAACAAGCGGGGTTTGCCGCAGATCCACAAAAAGCACATCGCTTTAGCACTCATGATAGTGCAGGCATGCCTTGGGAAGTAGACTTGATTCCATTTGGCAACGTGAGTAACCCGAAAGGGCAAATATTATGGCCTCCTGCTAATGATATTGCGATGACGGTGCTTGGTTTCGCTGAGGCTTATGCAACCGGATGGAACATCATGCTGACTGGAGATCCGCGCTTTGCGGTAAAGGTTGCTTCGCCAGCAGGGATCTTATTACTCAAATTAATTGCCTGGACTGAACGTGGGCAGGAGTTTCAAGGCAAAGATGCATCAGATATTTATTACTTAATCAGACATTACAGCAAAATCCCATCGGTTTATCACTTGTTGCATGACGAAGGTTATATGGCAGCTCAGGATTACGATGATATTAAAGCCAGCGCCATGAAGCTAGTTGATGAGGTACAAGCTATGGCTCATCCTTTAACACTTACATATCTGCACATTCAGCTTTTAGACGATGCCGTAAAACGTGAGAGGTTGGTATCAGATATCGCAAAGCACTCTCGCATTGAGTATGAATATGCTGACTCTTTGATAAAAATCGTTTGCGAAGGTTTGTCGAAACTTTAAAACTAGCCTAAGGCGAGCCAACCTTACCACAGCACCTGATTTGACACTGCTAACCACATAATTACCAGCGCTCTGGCGGGTAGTGTCACAAGCGTCAGATGGGTAAAAGCTTTATGGTAAAACTGCACCAGCGCTTGCTAGTGTAGTGTTAAGGTGGTACCGGCACTACGCTTTGCTAGCAGCCGCTTACCCTTTCGAACTATCGCGTTTTCTTTGTGCTTCCTGCTGCAAAAACTGCTGTTTCGCCTGCTGTTGTTTTGCTCTGGCGTTCAGGTGAATTGCCAGTTGGTGCGTTTCATCCGGCGTGCCGCGGACGATAATTTGCCTTGCATCATTATCGAGGCAGAGGGTTTCATCTTTGCTCCATGCTGTCATGGTTATCCGGTTCGTCAATAGCGTAAAAGCCGGGCATTCCTGATAACCTGCATACTCGGCTTTATTATGCCAGTAGGCGTTAATGGCAAAATTACCTATAACTACCAGAACCAGACCTGTTAGCACACCGATTGCTGTCAGCTTGCCGTTATTGGCTGATAATGTTTGCCGACGCAGCCCCCGCCAAAGGCGGTTTGCGGCATAGCCTGTCATAAATATCAGGGCCAACAACGCCCCCGGTAAGTAGCCATGAAAGCTGCTTAAAACGATAAGTGGCTTTGCGCTGTTAACTTCCGCAAACTGGGTTTGCACTGAGTAAAGTAGTGTCCAGCAGCCCAAAATCAATAGCATGCTAAATAGAAGCAAAGCGATAGCGTCTTTAAGTACAGATAACACTCTTAATATTTAACATCTTGTTTGTTTTTTTTAACATGTGGCGCAGTGTGAGGTATATTCGCTGAATCGACAACCTTTCGAGAGAAAAAATGCATACTCCTGTTCAGTTTTATATGGCGGTACCGGAAGACCTATTTCGTTAGGCCGAAAAACCACTGCACGATATGCCGCACTATTCATATCTGGAAAAGCTGAAGCAGTTGGAAACAGCTGCAATTCCAAGTTTCCTGAGCGTGCCTAAATCTGAGGTAAGTTAGTTATGTTCTCAACGGTTGAATTACGCCATATACGTTTATGTCTTACAAAACAGCTTGCTGCCGGGCGTCCTGAGCTTGTAAAACTGGATGAAGATAGCGACGAATATATGGAAAAGGCGAATGACTTAATGATGCTGGATCGCATTATCGCCAAGATTGACCGCGAGCAAGCCTGAGCGGGAAGATAGTTTACGGTTGGCCAAAACAATAAGGGCGTAATCTTTTGAATTACGCCCTTTGCGGTTGTATGAGCCTTTGCCTTTCTTCGCCTTTACCACCTTGGTTTGAAACAATTTACTGGTGACTAACGCCTTTATCGCATTATCGCGGATCTCGCCCCGGCCATGCTCGGCTGCTGCTGGTTTACTCATCTTGCTACTCCTGTTGAAAAAACGCGCAAAGTGTAACGGCGAGTTTAGGCTAGTGCAAGTGCAATAAGTTCAGTTTAAGTTACCAGGGTAATTAGCGCCTGCTGGCGCTGTTAGTCATCTCTGGTTAGCACTTCCAACAGTTCAATTTCAAAAATAAGGTTACTGTTTGCTGGGATCATGCTGCCAATTTGCCGCTCGCCATAGGCCAGTTCTGCCGGTACCCAGAGTTTGCGTTTACCGCCGGTTTTCATGCCTTTTAAGCCTAAAATCCAGCCCTGAATCACCCGGTTGTTGCTCAGCACTATCTGAAAAGGTTCGCCTCGTTTGTAGGACGAGTCAAACTCGGTGCCATCTTCTAACCAGCCGCGGTAATGTGTGGTGATAAGCGCACCGCGTTCGGCAGCTTTGCCGGTGCCTTCTATTAAATTTTCAATTTTTAGTTCGGGTTGCATAACGGGTTCTTTTGTTGTTTTGCCAATGCTGTAATCTTTAATGGTGGCTTTATTGCTTACTTGCGCTGTTATCCGGTAACGGATACCACAGCTCGGGCCGCAGTAATGGCACACCTGCTGGTAGTAACGGATTTTGTAGTTTAATCACCCGCCGGCCGGCGACATTGAGTTGCTGCAGTACGTCGCCGTAGTAGCGCTCGAACAGCTGGTTTAGCTGGCCACTTTGCTGGGCGTGTTCTAAACCGCAGAGCAAGGCGTCGGCCAGGGCGTTGTTGTCTTTGGCAACGTAATAGTAAGTGGCGGTGGGGTAATACAGCAGAATATGCGGGTCTATTTGCAGGTTAAGTTCGGCATGTTCTGCCTGATTTTGCTGTATTTCCAGTACTGACCGTGGAAAATAGTCGATGCGGCCTTTGTCGAGCATTTGATACAGGCTTTCTAACGTGCTGGCGGCTTCGACATTAAAGTCGTTTGCCCGCAATATAGCCGTGTCGCTCCAGCTGATAAATTGCCCGACTCGAAGCCGAGATAAGGCTGCTACGCTATGAGCGTTTTTCAGTATATTGGGTTCAGCGCTGCTAACCAGCGCGATACGTAACCCCATTAAACCACGTAAAATTGGAAAGGGTATTGCGCGGTAAGTATTGATGAGCTCTGTGCTGGCGCTGCCGTACATTACATCAATGCCCTGGCCCGCGTTCATTAGATCAAAGGCACGTTTTTTCGGTAAATCCAGATCAGACGGCAGCAATGTATACTGCGCAGCACAAGGGTAACTTAGTGCCAACTGTAGTAAGTCAGTGTAATAATCCTGCCGCAGTTTCCCTGCGTAATAAACCGGCGTAATGGCCTGACTTTCTGCCGCTTCTGCGCCAGACACTGGCACAGTAAAAAGCAGCGACAGTACCAGGTAACAGCGCGATAAATAACCGCGCCGGTAAGCTTGCGGTTGGTGTAAGAACGATATTAGCCGTTGCACAACGCCATTCGAATTTAGAAATAAGATGGTTAGTATGCACCAATTTGGTGTTGTGCTCCATGGCAAAACTGAGGCCATCAGCGTTATATATGATGGCCTTTTTCAGACTAGTACCCTAACCCTTTATTAACGATAGGTGGCTCAGTTTGGCTACCAGCGCGGGTGCCGGTTAAGCGGTAGCCGTTGGCAAGGTTACCGTCGTGGCAGTCCAGCCGTTGGCGGATGCAGCCATCCAAAATAGCTTGCAAGGCTTCCGGGTGCCAGGCGTTAAACCAATCGCCATGCAATGACATACCACCGGGGGTACTGTTGCTTACGTCATACATATCAGAAGCAAAACGCCAGCCGCGGCTAGAGCGGCTTTGTGGATCGTACACTTCGGGTTTTACACCGTAGGCATATTGAAAACTAACCCGGATAATCGGCACCGGGTGGCTGGCCGGGCATACTGTGCCATTTGGGCCGCCATTATTAACCGGGTACGCTAAATGGCTCTTGTGATCATAGGAATCCAGATCGGTGCCATTCCAGCAACTGGGGAAGAAAATATCCATCCGTAACCGATCGGGTGCCAGACACTCTGGAATGCTGCTGCTCCAGCGTGGGTTGGTGGCATCATTTGACTCCCAAGACTGACAATGCCAGCGCACTATCGAGGTATCCTGCTCCATGCCTGGCATACCCATATGGTTACCGGCAATCATTTTTAACCCCAGCGGGATTGGTTGAATAGAGGCCAGGTCGTCGACGCCGGCTGAGTAATAAAATATCTCATGCGCTTCATCGTCGTTGCCTACGACGGCAGGCACGATTTTCCAGGCTGGCTCGCCGTTATTATCAAGTAAACGCTCACCGCTGGTGGGTTCGTAAGACGGTGCCAACAGGGCCGGCACCCAATAGGCAGAACGATTCAGCTCGTTGCCCTGACAGCTCGACTCGCCGGTGGTGAAGAGTGAAGTAAGATCACTGTGCTCATCCAGCAGGGTGTTGCCATAAAAACGATGCAGGTGGGCGGCATCGCGTTGGTCAGGGTAAACGATAGGGTCATTGTAGCCGGAATGCGACAAATCGCAGTTGATGCGCAGTATGCCACGCCAGCTATTGTCGGTTGTGGCGGCTGGTTGCACCTGTGTTGCTATTAAATCCGGGTGCACGGCTGCGCTGTGTGAGTCGGAAAAAATACTGCTGACAGTCCACTCTACTTTGGCCGCTTCGCTTTGTTTACCGTCAGCGTTTACTGCGCGTACTGCCAACTGGTGAGACTGTGCCGCCAGCGGATATAGCAAATAGGGGCTACTGCAAGGTTCTTCATAACCATTGTTTAGCTGACACAAATAGTGGGTTGCATTGGCAGCGCTAAAGGCAAACTGAGCGAAGGCAGATTGTGTCACTGCTGCCGGTTGTTGGCTAAACACCGGCACGGCAGGGCCTGAGGTGTTGATATCGGTCGTACTTGAAGTGGCATCGTCGGTCGGTGTATCTGTTGACATACTGCCACCACAGCCAGTTAAAAACGCTACTATCGCAAAAGTCAGTACTTGTTTGTCAGTGTTCATCTTTTAGTTCCTGTTAATTTGAATGCCAGTCATTTTTATCTCGTGCCGTCCCAATTTCGGCGGTTTATGGTGCTCGCTGGCTGAACGGATAAGTGTAAAACAGGCGATGTAAATAAGTGTCAAGCTAGCGTAAGAGGCACGTAAAGTGAGGTTGTGGCAGCTCAGCGATATGCTGCACCATAATCTGGCAAGGTGGTTTTATTATTCATTTTATTGGTGCGCGCTTATTTGTTGAAATTTAATGGGAAAGTCATTTTTTTGTCATATAACGCCCTACTTTGGGTCAGCTTTTTGCTGCATTGCTATTGACGGTTGAAATTTTATCATTTAGCTTTTGGAAGCGCTTACATCTTTCTTGGCATCTTGCTTATGGTGTTGGCGCTTCAGTCAGCAGATAGCAATGACCCAGGGGATGACTATAAAAATGAAACAACTTACAACGTTAACCGCCTTACTAATGGCGGCAGGCCTGGCCGGATGTGGTGGTGATACTGCTACCACGACCAATTTAACGGCGGTTAACCCAGCCGAGCCGGTAAGTGACTGGCAACTGGTCTGGAGTGACGAATTTGACGGCACCAGCATTGATGACGACAAATGGACGCATGAAATAAATTGCGCCGGCGGCGGTAATAACGAAAAGCAATGCTATACCGACAGCCCGGACAATTCGTTTGTGTCAGGCGGCACCCTCAAAATTGTTGCCCTGCCAGCTGAAGATGGCGCGGTGCAGCCTTACACCTCAGCTCGGTTAAATACCAAGTACCAGGGTGACTGGAAATATGGTCGTTTTGAAATGCGTGCTAAGTTGCCTTCTGGCCAGGGTAGTTGGCCGGCGTTCTGGATGCTGCCTACTGATTATGTTTATGGTGAATGGCCTAAATCTGGCGAAATCGACATACTGGAAGCGGTTAACCTCAAAGTAGCGGGTGAAGATGGCGTGGCCGAAGCTAACGTTCATGGCACCCTGCATTATGGCCGCGCCTGGCCGGACAATGCCAGTTCGGGCAAGGCCTATTTATTACCAGATGGTGCCAATCCGGCTGATGACTTCCATACCTATGCCATTGAATGGCAGGAAGGCGAAATTCGCTGGTATGTCGATGGTTACCTGTTTCAAACCCAAATGGCATCAACAGTGCGTTTTAACAGCCGGGGCGAAGCGGTTGGCCTCAGTCATCGTGGCTGGTTCACTGAGAACTTTGATATCATTACTGGCGAACTTAAAACGCAGTGGAGCAGTGCCCCTTTTGACCAGCGCTTTCACTTACTGCTGAATCTAGCTGTAGGTGGTAACTGGCCTGAGAACGTTAATAATCTGGGTATTGATGCAGACGCTTTTGCTGATGGCCAAATCTATGAGATTGATTATGTGCGGGTATACCAGTGCGGTCAGGATCTGGACAGCGGCAAAGGTTGTGAAACCGTTCGTGCCGGCTATAAAGATGAAAACACACTAGTAGAAGGCAAGGCACCCATTCCTTCGCCACCATCAACAGGTGTGGCACAAAATTTAACTATTTTCGAAGATATGCCTAATCCAAACTGGCCTGCCTGGGATTGTTGCGGTGGTTCTACCCCGGCGCTGATGGAAGTTGAGGGCCGTGGTAATGTATATGAGTTTGTTGTCAATGCCCAGCCTACCGTAAATGGCTTTATTACCCGCTCTGCCTTTATTACTGATCCGTCAGGGGTGCCCAGCCCTTTTGACGCCTCGCCGTTAATTGAAAACGGCAGTGTCAGCTTTGATATGCTGGTCGTGTCGGCGCCGTCAAACCCAGCCTCAACCTGGGTGTTTAAAGTAGAGAGCAACGAGAATACCACAGCCGCCGAACTGCCTATTACCGCCAGTAGCGAGGGCATTGCACCCGTTACCGGTCAATGGCAAACCTACACCTTCCCATTGCAAATGCTGGCAGACGCCGGCCTGGATTTATCGGCTATTGATGTGGTGATGATTTTCCCAGCCTGGGATACCGGTAATGGTGCCGTTTATCAGGTCGATAACGTAAAAATTGCTCAGCCTGATGGTGCATCACCAGCGTTAACCATTTTTACTGACGAGCAAAACCCAGCCTGGCCAATGTGGGATTGTTGTGGTGGTACTACCCCGGTTGAAGTAATGGACGATGAAGCTCATGGTCTTACTGCTGAGTTTTCTATTGGCGCTTCGCCAACAGTAATGGGCTTTAACACTCGCTTGCTTGAGGCCGCAGCAGAGCCATTTGATGCGTCTGCTTTACTTAGCGAAGGTGTCGTGCAATTTGACATGAAAGTGGTAAACGCGCCGACCAACCCCGATTCCAGCTGGATGTTTAAAATTGAAGCCGATGGTGCCGCGTCAGCCGTTGAGTTACCGTTAAGTGCTGGTAGCGCAGGCCAGGAACCTGTTACAGGCCAGTGGGCAACTTACACTTTCAGCATTCAAAGTTTGTCTGATGCGGGTCTGGATATCAGCGCGATTGATGTGCTGATGGTATTCCCTGCCTGGGATACCGGTAATGGTGCAGTGTACCGGCTGGATAACGTTCGGATTTACAACCCTAACGCCCAAAGTGCAGGTATGTTATCGCTGTTTCGTGATGCGGTGAATCCGGACTGGACGCTATGGGATTGCTGTGCTGGTTCAACTCCTCAGGTTGTCGATGCCGGTGCGCCTTATGGCAATGTGGCACAATTTTCAGTGCTTGGCTCGCCAGAAACCGTACAGGGTATTTTAGCCAACGAAGGCGTGTCTTTTGATGCAACAGCTTTGCTGGCCAGCGGTAGCGTCAGTTTTGATATGCGGGTCGTTGATGCGCCTGCTAACCCGGATTCTACCTGGTTATTTAAAATTGAATCTACCGGTGCATCTAGCGCAGTAGAGTTGCCATTAGCTAGCGGTAACAACGGCGAGGCACCAACAACCGGCGAGTGGGCAAAATATCGCTTTAGTCTGCAAAGCCTGTTTGACGCTGGCTTAGATATCAGCGACATCAACGTGATTATGGTGTTTCCTGCGTGGGGCACCGGACAAGGTGCAGTTTATCAAATTGATAACGTTGAAATTTCTAATAACTAATTCAGTGCGACGAGAGTAAAACCATTATGAAACCAACATTATTTAATAAAAGCCCGGTTGCCATTGCGGTATCAGTCGTACTGACCACTGGCCTGTTAATGCCGTTGCAAGCTCAGGAAACAACAGATGAACAGGCACAGGAAGCAAAGGTTGAGATTATTCAGGTTAAAGGTATTCGCGGTAGTTTAGCGCGTTCAATGGACGTGAAACGCGAAGCCTCGGGCGTGGTGGATGCCATTTCAGCAGAAGAAATGGGTAAGTTTCCCGACACCAACCTGGCTGAGTCGTTGCAGCGTATTACCGGGGTATCGGTAAGCCGGGCAAACGGTGAAGGCAGTCAGATTACCGTAAGGGGCTTTGGTCCTGAATTTAACCTGATTACGCTTAATGGGCGCCAGATGGCCGGAACGGGTTTTTCACGGTCGTTTAACTTTGAAAACTTATCTTCTGAGGGTGTCAGTGCGTTAGAGGTCTACAAAACTGCCCGGGCCGATGTGCCAACAGGCGGCTTGGGCGCAACGGTCAATATTGTTACCGCTAAACCGCTGCAAAACCCGGGAGAGCGGTACTCTTTTATGGCGAAAGGCCTGCATGACTCCTCGAATAAAGCCGGCGACGATGTAACACCTGAATTTGCGGGTATTTACAGCAATACCTTTATGGATGAGCGTTTTGGTGTTACCGCAAACTTCTCCTTCCATCGCAGAGATTTTCAGCGGCAGTCGGCTAATGTCCGCTCCTGGCAGTTAAACCCTTCCTTGTCGGTGGATGAGTCGGATATTGTGGATGGCCGACCAGTAGATGCCAACGGCGCGGTCATTCCCCGCTTCTGGGCTCCCGATGCTAACGGCGATTTACAACCTGTTACGGCAGCATTCTTTCCTCAGGAAATCAGTTTCGCCCGCGATGATATTCAGCGTGAGCGAACCAATGGTCAGGTGACCTTTCAGTTTGCAGCAACGGATAATGTGATATTGACTTTGGATCACACCATTTCCAACGCGGTAACTGGCAATAACTCGCTGTCCTGGGGGGTATGGAACGGTTCTTTCGGCGGCAACGCTAATGCCTATGAGTTGGATGAAAATGGCACGGCGATTTATTACAACTCATCCGGCGATGATGGCTCTTTTACGGGGTTCAGGGAAACGGGCGAAGTCGACTCAAAAGCTACTGGCTTTAATGTGGCGTGGGCATTTTCTGATGCATTAAGCTTCAACTTTGATGCACACACGTCCAAAACCACCACAGACAATGGCATGGATAAGGGCTTGGGGGCACAGGCTCGGGTTATTTTAGGGTCGGCTGCACTGTCATCCAAGGAATATCTTTTCCGCGACGGTGATGTTCCTGGCTACAGCATTAAATGGCAAAATGGCAGCAATGAACTTAGCCCGAATGAAATAGGCTCGAACTTCAGCATATTCACCCGCACACCGGGTGAGTCGGAAGTGACGCAGTATCAATTTGGCGGTGAGTGGCTGCCCGAACTCGGTTATGGCCTGGTGGGTGTTTCATTCGGTGCGGCTTACACCGAGCAATCGCTGAGCGGCTCTGGCGGCTCCAACAACGCAAATGCGCCAGGTTTTAATAACGGCACCTTTGCTGAGATATTCCCGGATAGCATGTTTACCCGTGTTGACTTGAGTAACTTCCTGGATGAATTTTCCTTCGGCTCAGCGGGTGTATCACCTGGCTATGCCTATACCTTTAATATCGATGAAGCCATCACCCGGCAACTGGCCGCGCTTACTGAAGATGTGCTGGGCTCTGACGCCTACGAGATTGGCACCTTCGACAGCTTTCCGGTAAATCGTATCGAAGAAGAAACGGTCAGCCTTTATGTATCAACGGCGTGGGAATTTGAAGTAAAAGGCTACTATGTCGACGTAAACCTTGGTCTGCGCTATGAAGAAACCGACATTGTCAGCCCGGCTAAGAGCCGCGTGCCAGAATATGTCTATTGGGCCGGCGGGTCAGAGTGGCTAACGCAGTTCGCCAGTGGCGGCGAGTTTGTTGAGGTTGATTTCACCGGCAACTATGATCTACTGCTGCCGATGTTGGACCTGAAAGTGGATATTACCGATGACTGGGTGGGGCGCTTCTCGGCAGGCAAAACCATTACCCGGCCCAACTTGGGGCAAATGCTGGGCAACCTTAGTCTGACGCCTTCACCTAAGATAGGTTCCAGAAGTGGTAGTCGCGGCAACCCTAATTTGAAGCCGTTTCAGTCAACCAACCTGGATATCTCGCTGGAATATTACTATGCCGAGGCGAGCTACGCCGCCATTGGGCTGTTCTGGAAAGACGTTGACGACTGGATTGATAACTCAAACTCACTAGTTACCACAACCTTCGAGGGCTTGCATGACGTTTATCAGGGGCAGCGGTGGAATAATGCGGTTGCGGCTATCGAGGCTCGTGGCGAGCAGGCCACCGACGGCGCTATTTACAATGAAATTGTTGCCAACGGTGTGGGGTTAGGTGAAAACAACCGTGTGTTACCAGACCCTAATACGGACCCGTTGATTGTGTGGACAATAAACTCGCCTGAAAACGCCGGTGCCAGACGAGTGAATGGTTTGGAGTTTGCGGTACAGCACCTGTTTGGCGACAGCGGATTCGGTACCGGTATAAACGCCACACTGGTGGACGGTGATGTAGAGTACGATAACTTCGTGCTGATGAATCAGGCGGTTCTGCCCGGCCTAAGTAACTCGGCTAACTGGCAGCTGTTCTACGAGAAAGATGGTTGGTCGATCAAGTTAACAGCGGCATGGCGTGATGAATATCTGGCCGGAACAGGCCAGCCAGACACCACCGATTCGCCGCCTAATTATGCTGAAGAATTCCTACAGTGGGATTTAAGTGTTAACTACAGCATTAATGACAACCTGACCGTATTCTTCGAAGGCATTAACCTGACCAATGAAACCGAGCGTAACTTTGGCCGGTTCGAAAGACAGTTCTTAAGTGCTGCTCAATACGGCCCACGGTATGCCATTGGGGTCAGATACGCCATGGGCAATTGACCATAGTCAAGACTGTTTGATAACGAAAGTACCCGGCTAGCCGGGTATTTTTTTGCCCGGAATAGGCGTAAAGGTTAAAGCAATACAATAGCTGCAAAGTTATGCCATACGCGATAGGCTGGGTGAGGCCTGCAGATGCTTACTGCGCCAGCTTTGAGTAACATATCCTTTTTCCGTTTCAGCTTACTCGGCATCCCTGCAGCTGTAATGTAAGCGCACCAGTCTCTTGGCCTGCGCTTGCTCTTCTAGGCATACAAAAAGGGCGCCTGCTGGCGCCCTTTTTAACATAAAGTGATATTGCAAATTACTGGCAAGCGACGGCGCTAAGCTCAGTGTTGTTGGTTACCGGGCTAATTCGGGCATCAGCCAGGCTAAGGGTTAACGCACCACTCGTTTCAATAGCCAGCACTTTAGAAACCTGCCTTAGGTTCATGCCTTGCTGCTGCAAGCAACTTAAACTCACTGCTAATGGCTGCCATGCATCTTCTGGCATACTGGTTAGCGCTTTACTAATATTAACCTTGCCGCCACAGTTATTTCCACAAGCCATGCTCAGGGTCACGTTGGCGGGTATGTCACCCAGGCGTTTAACCAGCAGCGTAAGCTGACTATCAGTTTCAGTATAGGCTCTTAAGTCCCGCGGAAACGTACTAATAAAAGCTAAAGCGGCATTGCTGCTGCCGTCCAGTTCAAAGCGGCGTGCGTCTTCCTGTACGTCTTTATCAAAGGTGCGGCTACTAATAGCTCCCAGCTGCTGAATACTACTGACAACGGCGGCATTTTCAGTACCACTTTGCAGTTGTAGCTGCCATGGTGAGCGCGGGGCGCGTTCAAAAATAACTAAGTCTGACAGCTGGGTTGTTTGCTCTATTTGCTCTGGTAAATCAGCGTTTAGCACATTGCTTTCGCCATAACGTAAACCAAAACCATAGGGCAACAACGGCTGATAATTGGCATCGCCAACGTTGACCACTGTCTGCTGTGGGCTGGCAGGCCAGGAAAACGATAACTTGCCATGGAAATCATATTGAGGGGAACCGTCAGCGTTAGTCAGAATGACATCTGCGACGCCCTCACCTTCACTACCTGGCAGCCAAATAGCGACAAAGGCATCCGAAGCATTGAGTTCAGGATTTACCCACATTGGACGGCCGCTGATAAACAGCGACACCACCGGAATGCCATCGGCTTTTAGCTGTTTTAGCAGCGCCAGATCGGTTTTGTTACCGCGCTGGTATTCCAGGTTATCAATGTCGCCATTACCCTCTGCATAGGGTTCTTCGCCAAATACCACTATAGCGGCATCGGGTTTTTGTTGGTAGCTGCCATCGCTGGATAACTCTACTGAGCCGCCAGCCGCCTCTACCTGGCGCTTTATACCGGCATAAATAGAACTACCGCCCGGAAAGTCAGCATTATTGTTGCCGGTACCCTGCCAGCTTATTGTCCAGCCACCTGCTTGCTGGCCAATATTGTCTGCACCCGGGCCGGTAACTAATAAGCGCTGCCCTGGGCTTAACGGCAATAGCTGGTTGGTGTTTTTCAGCAACACTAACGATTGTCGCACGGCGTCGCGTGCAACCGCTCGGTGTTCTGCCGAGCCAATTAATTCCGTTTTACCTGCCAAGGGGCGCTTAGCCGGGCTTGCTTTATCAAATAAACCTGCGCGCTTTTTAACCCGCAAGATGCGTCGTACGGCGTCGTCAATTCTGGCCATGCTAATGTCACCGGCTTCTACCTGTGCAATCAGGTTGTAGTACAGTGGCTTCCAGGCTTGAGTGGGTACCATGTAAATATCCAAGCCGGCATTTGCCGCTTGAGGGCAGTTGTCGTTAGTACAGCCAGGTATTTGCCCATGGCCGTTCCAGTCACCAACAATAAAACCATCAAAACCCATGCGGTCTTTCAGCACATCAGTTAGCAGGTGTTTATTGCCATGCACTTTACTGCCGTTCCAGCTGTTGAATGACGCCATCACAGACTGAGCCCCCGCTTGCAAACCGCCCACATAGCCTTGGGCGTGAATATCAAACAACTGCTGCTCTGTTACCTCGGTGTTGCCTTGATCAACGCCTCCCGTAGTTCCACCGTCACCGACAAAGTGCTTTACGGTGCTAATAACCTGCTCGTCACCTAGAAAATTTTCACCTGCTGCACCTTGTAAGCCGGTAACAATAGCGGCAGCGTAATCGTGGACTATTTTAGGTTGTTCCGAGTACCCCTCATAGGTGCGGCCCCAGCGATCATCACGCACAACCGCCACAGTAGGTGCAAACACCCAATCAATGCCGGTAACCATAACTTCACGGGCAGTAACTTTGGCTATTTGTTCAATTAACGCCGGGTTATTCGCTGCACCTAAACCGATGTTGTGCGGAAATATGGTGGCGCCAATCACATTGTTATGGCCATGTACTGCATCGGTCCCCCACATGGTGGGAATGCGACTGCCATCAAGGCTATCATCAATAGATGCCTGATATAGTGCATCGGCCAGGGCAATCCAGTCGGCAGGTGTGGCGTATTTATCATCATTCGGAAACGCACCGCCGCCATTCAGATAGGAGCCAAAACCATACTTACGCATATCTTCAACACTGATATCGCGTATTTCTGGCTGGATCATCTGGGCGATTTTTTGTTGCAAGGTCATTTCTGCTAACAATGCAGTAATTGACTGCTCCATCGCTAAATCCTGTGGTACCGGCAAGGTGAGTTTGGGCCAGATATGGCTCTCTTTAACATCTTCACTGCTCTGCTCGGTGGCTGCCTGCTCCGGTGCCGGTTTTGAGCAGGCTGCGAGTAGCAAGCCACTACTTAGTGCCAGTAATAAGGGTTTAAGATACATTGGTTTTATTCGTAACATCATAATGCTTCCTTAGCCACAGCAGCTTGAGCGGCTATTTCACGTGGCTTGCAGCCATTCAGCCCGTAAAAGGCAATGTAGATATAACACAGTAACGGCAGGATAAATGCTATCTGCACCCCAAAGCTGTCGGCAAACACGCCTTGCAGCAACGGCAAGATGGCACCACCAACAATTGCCAGACATAAAATACCCGAGCCCTGGCTGGTATATTGTTTTAATCCGGTAATGGCTAAGCTGAAAATGGTTGGGAACATAATAGAGTTACACAGGCCTACCAGGAGTAACGACCACATTGCCAGTTTACCGGATGATAAAATGGTTAATGCCAGCAGCAAAACAGCACAAACTGCATTAAAGGCCAGTACTTTGCCTGCGTTGACTTTTTGCATAACCACCGCACCAATAAAGCGGCCAACCATTGCACCACCAAAGTACCAGGCAATATAATGTGAGGCGGCTGCTTTTGACATACCGCCAATTTCTGCCATTGATAAATAACTGACTAAAAAGCTGCCAATACCGACTTCTGCGCCAACATAGACAAAAATGCCTAGTGCGCCCAGCATGAGATGCCGCTGTTTCCAGGCTTCACCACCCAGAGGTAAAGCTTCGGTGGGGTCTTTTTTGCCCATAGCAGGCAGTTTTAATAAGGCGAAAGCTATGGCCAATACAACAAGTGCGGCGGCCAAAATTAAATAAGGTAACTGAACGGTCGACTCCGTGACGACACCCGGCTCGGGTGCATCCATACCACCAAAAATCAGCCAGGCACCAAAAAAGGGTGCCACGGTGGTTCCCAGTGAGTTAAAAGCCTGGGTCATAGTAAGGCGGCTAGAGGCGGTTTCAGCTTTGCCTAGTACGCTAACGTAAGGGTTGGCGGCGACCTGTAAAATAGTGATGCCAGAAGCTAACACAAACAACGCCAGTAAAAACATGGCGTACACATGAGCAGAGGCCGCTGGCACAAACAACAAACAGCCTGCACCTGCAATCAATAAGCCGGTCACAATGCCAGCTTTATAGCCTATTTTGCTCACCAATATGCCAGCGGGGACAGAAACAATAAAGTAGGCGCCAAAAAAGCAGAACTGAATTAGCATGGCCTGGGTGTAGCTTAAATCGAATAACATTTTTAAATAAGGTATTAAAATGTCATTCAGACAAGTAATAAACCCCCACATAAAAAACAATGAGGTAAGTGCGGTAAGTGCAAAGCGATAATTGGCTTGCCCGCCACTGGCGCTAAGGCCAGCCGTTGCTTGAATTGGTGTTGCTGCCATCTTGTCCCCCTGGGGTGAATAGTGTTTTTTATTGACGTGCTACTATTGGCCGTCTGGTGTCATGTAAGCGCTTTCATGTATAGCATATATCAAACAATTGGTAAATTTTTTGTCGCTTATTAGCTCACTACTTTAGAGTGGTAAGACGTCATTGTTGATCGTTCAAAATTATTGGCTTTATTAGGCTGTATAGCGGCTCGTTGGCAAGTAAGGCAGTTAAGAGGCGGCGGACAAATTTTTAAACCAAAGTTAGTCATGGCAGCAGATATTGATAAGAGTGCGCTCAGTACAATACTGAACGCTCTGGATATAAGTATTACTTCGTTTTAGATCAATGAAATTACTTTTTGTTTGCTAACGCAGTGTTTGAGCAGGTTAAACCGGGATGGACGATTCGCGTATTACTAACTCAGGCATAAATACGTTGTTCACGTCGATGTTTTTGTTATACAGGTTTTTCAATAACCACAGCGCAGCCATTTTACCCATTTCGTGTATGGGGTTGTTCACGGTAGTAAGCTTAGGGGATATGTAACGGGCAAAAGGGATGTTATCGTAACCAACAAAAGATAAATCATGCGGGATACGCATACCGCTTTCTAAACACACTGATATTGCTCCGGAAACCATTTGGTCATTGGCACACACTACAGCAGTAAACGGTTTTTTACTGCGTTGTTGTAGTAAATAGGTCATACCTGTGGCACCACTTTCTTCGCTATAGTCGCCTTCGAAACACAGTGCGGAAGTAAATTCTACATTGGCTTCACTCAGCGCACGCTTATGCCCCACTAAACGTTCGATAGCATCGTGTTTTTTTGCTGGTCCGGATATATAGGCGATATGCCGATGACCTTGCATAATTAAATGCTTAGTGGCCATATAACCGCCTACTTCATTCTCTAAATAAATACAGCGCTCGCTTATTTGCTCTATGTAGCGGTTGATAAGCACAATTGGTGTTGGCCCTTTGCTCAGGTTGATCAAGTACTCATCAGAAACCGCTTCAACGTCTAAAATCAGCGCATCACAACCACGGTCAAGTAAAAACTCGACGCTGTCTTTTTCCTGAGCAGCGTCGCTATGGCCTACGGCAATAATAACGTGTTTGTTTTCTAAGCGAAGAGAGGATTCGATTTCTGCCATCATCGGGCCGTAGTAAGGGCCATCCAATTGAGATACCAGCACCCCTACGCTGTTAGAACAATTGGACGCCAGCGACTGCGCAAAAGTATTGGGTCGGTAGCCCAGCTTTTCCATGGCGTCGAGCACCCTCTGTCGTGTCTTATCGCTGACATTGGTGTTTTTGTTCATCACTCTGGATACGGTGGCTAAAGACACCCCAGCCAGTTGAGATACATCATAAATTGTCGCCATAGTCTGCAGTCGCTTATTTTACCTATAAAACGTATTTGAAGCGCCAGGGTTACTCCGGCGCATGTTTTAATTCTTGAGTAATCGTTGTAATTTTATCATTGTTTAACATGTACCAGCGCATTATAACGGCCACTAGCACAGAGCCAATAGCAGGGAATAGGCTAAATGATAACAATAAACCGGCTTTGGTTGCATCGGTTTGCGCGACATCAGCCTGATAGCCATAACCTGCGAGCAACCAACCTGCTGTAGCACCGCCTACCGCAATACCCAGTTTAATAAAAAACACGATTGATGAGTACACCATGCCAGTGGTTCTGATCCCCGTTTTCCACTGACCGTAGTCCACGGTGTCTGCCATCTTAGCCCACAATAAAGGGGTGCCAGTATTAAACACCATATTCCACAGTACATACAATGCTATTGCAAGGATCGCTTGTTCAGCCGGCACAAAGAAGCTGGCGGCACACAGCGTTGCTGCAAGTAGTTGAATGGTGATATACAGTTTAACTTTACAAAATTTCTTAGCCAATTGGTTGGCAACAATACAGCCAATAATGCTGCCAAACATGCCCAGCGTAATAATCAGTGAAATGCTGTCGGGCATATTTAAGTAATATTTGATGTAGTAAATAGCCAGTGTGGTACGCAACACAAAACCGCTCATTAAGCAGAGTGTGGCCAATGCTAATACGCGCCACTGATCGTTTTGCCATAAAGTTTTAAAGTTCTGCAGATAGGTACCCGTTTGCTCTTTCGGTGGTATCACACGCTCTTTAGTGCCGTAAAAGCACACTAAAAACATCATCACACCTAAAATGCTCATTGCCAGAATAGTCAGTTGATAGCCTTTGGCTTTGTCACCCTGACCAAAATATTCGACCAGTGGCAAAGTGCAGGCTGAAACCAGTACGCCGCCGATAAAAGCAAAAATAAAGCGGTATGTTTGTACAGACACACGCTCTTTCGGGTCGTCTGTTAACGAGGCGCCCAAAGCGCAATAGGGTATATTGATTGCGGTATAAACCATCATTAACAGGGTGTAAGTCACAAAGGCGTAGATCATTTTACCGGTTTCAGAAAAATCCGGTGTGGTAAACGCCAGCACACTGATCACGCCAAAGGGCAGTGCAAACCAAAGTAAGTAGGGCCTGAACTTGCCGTGCTTACTTTGTGTACGATCAGCAAACGCCCCCATAAGAGGATCCGTAATAGCATCAATTATTCTGACCACTAAAAACATCGTGCCAACAAAAGCCGGTGAAATGCCAAAAATATCGGTGTAAAAAAAGGTTAAAAACAACATCACGGTTTGAAACACGATATTACTCGCGGTATCACCCAGCCCGTAGGCCATTTTCTCTTTGATGCTAACCATACTTACCTCAACCCTGTTCTTTTCTTTATGTTTTGGTTGTGACTAGCGTGAGCCAATCAGTGTTTTAAAGGCGATACCGCTGTTTTTTATCGTTCTTTGCTGCGTAGCATAATCAACATAAACAATACCGAAGCGCTTGAGGTAACCCTCGGCCCACTCAAAATTGTCCATTAAACTCCAGGCGAAATAACCGTCGATATTGACACCCTGCTCAATGGCATTATGTACCGCGGTTAAATGCATCTGGTAGTAACCGATGCGATCCTGATCATTTACCACGCCGTTTAACAGCTTATCGGGCATGGCCGCACCATTTTCAGTAATATACACCGGCGGTAGGGCGTATTTTTCATGCAGTGACACAAGTAGATCGGTAAAGGCTTGCGGATATATTTCCCAGCCCATGTCGGTTTTAGGAGCATCCAGCATATCAACTTCCGCAAACGGCTTGCCTGCGGCGGCCTGATACACGGTACGGGTATAAAAGTTAACGCCAAGAAAATCCAGTGGCGCCTGCATAATGTCGAAGTCACCATCATGAATAACCGGTTTGTCTTCGTCAGATAACAGGGCAAAGCTGTCTGGATAAGCGCCATCGAACAGCGGTTTGATATACCACTGGTTAAAGTACTCGTCGGCCAGTTTGGCGGCAGTGTTATCTGCCTCGCTATCGGTGAGCGGGTAAGCAGGTGTGAAATTAAGCACGATACCGTTTAAGCTATGCGGGCTGTTTTTTTGTAGTACTGGCATGGCTAAACCGTGAGCCAGTAAAATATGGTGCGCAGCCTGACGGCCATAGGATTTTTTCGCCAACCCCGGTGCGTGTATGCCAACTTCATAGCCGAGATAAGAGCTACAAAACGGTTCATTAAAGGTGGCGTAAGAGTATACTCTGTCGCCCAGCGCCTGAGTAATTTTGTCAGCGTAATCGCGAAAAAGGTAGGCTGTTTCACGATTTAACCAGCCGCCATTGTCTTCAAGGTGCTGCGGCAAATCCCAGTGATACAGCGTGACAAAGGGTTTTATGCCCTTCGCGTTTAGCGCATCTAGCAAACCAATATAAAAGTTAACACCTTGCGGGTTCAGGCTGCCGTCTTTGTGCATAACGCGTGGCCAGGATATTGATAGCCTGTAGGCATCAACGCCCAAAGAGCTTATCAACTCAACATCCTGTTGCCATAAGTTGTAGTGGTTGCAAGCAACATCGCCGTTGGAACCATCACGTACTTTGCCTGCGGTGGCGCAAAAGGTATCCCAAATACAGGGTAGTCTGCTTTCTGAGGCGCCTTCTATTTGAAAAGAGGCTGTAGCCACCCCAAAGGTAAAGGCTTTATCAAGCAATTTTGACGTACTAGGTAAGCTATATTTCATAATGTAATCGCTTTCATTTTGTGTCTGCTAAATAGGCGTAACGTAAGTTTCATTTAATGCTCGCCTGGTTTATATAAAGCTTGTAAACAGATTTGCTGTCAGTCGACCACTGACGGCTGAACTGTCGATGTCGGTCGTTGTATCAACAATGGTGGAATGTAGCAGGTTGCCGGGATAGATAATTAGCCGGTTGGCTTTATAAGGTACCTGATAGTAAAGTTCGAAATGGGCATCACTTTTGACAAAATACTGTTGTTTAGGACTGCCGTGGTCATCAATAAACTGTTGAGCACAGTTAAAATAGTGTTCACGGCGGTTATCGCTGATACGCTCGTACCCGGTGGGGATGTGGCGAAAAAAACCGGTGCTGCCATGTGGCTGTGAGTTTAAATAGTGTAAAAAAGCAAAGTAATAGCCGCTTGATGTATCAAAATGCGGCATACATTGCAGCGGTTTTAGAGTGTCTTCGGTTTGGTTAATCAGCGCAAAAAACAGGTTTTGCGGTTTTAGCCTTAGTTGTGTCGGCACCTGATAAATATCGTAAATAAGCGGATAAAGTGTGCTTAGCGTAGCACCAACATAGTCTTTAGGTAGCGGTGCTTTAAGGCCCGGATAATAGGCATTTACGTCAGGCTGAAAGTTGCTTTGCTGTGCGGTATGTTTAAGCACATCAATGTCGGTAGCGAAATCATCAATGATGATTAACGGCGTGCGCTCATGCCCCAGATACACTATCTCGGGTTGCAACGCTTTATTTATGCCAAAATCAAATTGCGGCATAGTTACATCGCCGTGGCTTTACAGTAGTGCTGAATAAAGTCGTTATGTAGCGGGTATTTCGCCACACTACGTTGCACATTTGCTTGAATCGTCTTTAAAAAGCCGTCCAGCTCACTGTCTGTCATTGCATCGACAATCGGGTGATATTGTTCAGGCTCTAAACCTTGTCCTAGCATCACTTGTATCCAGGAGCTTTCACCAAACAACTCTTGTGCAAACTTAAACACCTTGCCACTTTGTTTAAACAGCGCAATACGATGCGCCAGGGGTTCGGGTACCGCCATATCACGGCAGTAACGCCAAAACGCGGTATCGTTACGTTCGGTTACTTTGTAGTGCAGAATAATAAAATCACGGATATTGAGTAGCTCAACTTCCGTTTGCTTATTAAACTCGTCTACGTCGGCAGTTTGAATGCCTTGCGCAGGGAACATTTGTAGCAGGCGAACAATGCTGCGCTGGATCAGGTGAATACTGGTTGATTCCAGCGGCTCCAAAAAGCCCGCGGACAGCCCGATGGCAACACAGTTTTTATGCCAGTGCTTACGTCGGGTTCCGGTGCGGAATTTGATCAGTCTGGGTTGGGTTAACATCTCCCCTTCAACATTTTCAGTAATACATTTAATTGCCGCATCATCGCTAAGATATTTGCTGCAATACACTAAACCATTACCCACACGGCTTTGCAGCGGTATGCGCCATTGCCAGCCTGCGTCCCGTGCTATCGAGCGGGTATAAGCAATGGGCGGCGCAATGCTTTTAGTTTGCACGGCGACGGCGCTGTCACAAGGTAGCCAGTGGCTCCAATCTTCAAACCCGGTGTTAAGGGTTTGCTCTATTAACAATGCTTTAAAGCCGGTGCAATCAATAAACAGATCGCCATCAATTTCCTCGCCGCTTTGTAGTGTTAGGCCAGCAATATCACCATTTGCATGTTGTTTTACGGTAGCAATTTTACCTTCAATGCGTGTTAAACCATGCTGCTCTGCCAGCTGGCGCAGGTATTTCGCATAGAGTGACGCATCCAAATGGTAGGCATGGTTAAGATCCTGATTAGGCAACACCGCAAAACGGCCTTCACGTGCAGCTAAGTGTTCTGTGCAGTAAGCACCTATATCTTCGGCGATACCACGCTGACGGCCTTTAAGCCAAAAATGCTGAAAACCACACGCCCAGCAATCTTTGCCTAAGTAACCAAAGGAGTGCAGGTAGTTTTTGTTGATGTCATGCCAGTTTTCAAACGAAATACCCAGTTTGAAGGTGGCATTGGTCGCGGCCATAACTTCAGCTTCTTTTAAGCCAAGTAAACGATGAAAGATATGTAAGGTAGGGATAGTAGCTTCGCCTACGCCTACAGTACCAATATCGTCAGATTCCACCAGTACCACCTCAACATTTTTTTGCAGCATTTTGGCAATGGCGGCACCTGCCATCCAGCCTGCGGTGCCACCGCCGGCAATCACGACTTTTTTTATGCGTTGTGCGTTGTTCATACAGGTCTCCATGGCTACGTCGGCATTTTTAGTTGTCATTATGGCTCAACGCTTAAGTTTATTGAGTAAATCGGCGCGTAGCTGGCGCGCTTGCAACTCGCTAAGTGGTTTGCTTAGCATTCCTTGCGCTTGCTCCGGAATATGTTGCTGTGATATGTCGTCGTGGTCGAAAATATAATGCTCAAAAATGGCTTTCCAGGCCTGGCGCTGCGCTTTGGGTAAACTGCGTAAACTAAGTATGCTCAGCAATAAGGCGTTGTTGGGCCTACCAAGATACGCTGGCGTGTCGCGCCACCAATGGCTTATAAGCACATTAAACGGTGTATGCGCTTTTACATGATGCCACCACATACTGGGGATAAATAACACATCGCCCGGCTCCAGTGTGGCGCTTTGTGCAGCAGTCAGTGCCTGGCTAAACCGCGGAAACTGCTGCAAGTCAGGTTGGTCAAAGTCCACCATGCTGATGTCTTGGCCACCGGGGGCAAATTCCATTGGACCGGGGTACAAATTGGCAATTTGCTCGGGTGGAAACAGCGTAAAGGTGCGCGAGCCTAAGACATTGCAGGCCAAATTGTGCGGAAAGTCATAGTGCGCGGCAATGCGCGATTGGTTGCCAATCCAGATACTGGTTAGCGGGGTAATACCCTGCAGCGCAATGCTGTTGTCGTTTGCCAAACCACTAAACCAACGCTGAATTTCTGTCGAACCCATATACAGCGTGCTGGCATCATCTGGCGCATGCGCCAGCAGACGGTCCAGAAACTGATTAAAATCAATCTTGCCGCCCTGAAAGTTAAACCCGCTGCAGTCATCGTTGTAAAAAATCCGCCCATGCTGTTCGGCAGGCAGTAAGCAGGCGGTTACCGGCTCGCCCTGATAGAACTGGCGCAAATAGTCTGCCGCAGCAGTGGCACTGTTTAACCCCGCCTGCACCAGCGGCCAGTTTTTGCATTGCTGTTTAAACACTAATGGTGCAGTTGCCCCGGCAATGATCTGCTGCAGGCTGGCATTGTCGCAAGCGGGTAGCGTTTCAATCGAGGTGAGGCTGGCCGTCATCATGTTTATCTCAGCAAGCAGCGGTGGCGTTAAGCTGGTTTTTCAGCTTAAGCAGACTGCGGACATTGGCTTGCGAGGCAATCAGCATATAAATGGCCTGCAGGTAACCTTTGGCATGCAGCTGTCCTAGTACTTCGGTAGGTAAGGCTGCGAGGGTGTCTTCATTGACGGTGTAAAAACCTATCATCTGGTGCTTGCTGCCATCGTCCAGCTGAATGTCTAAGGTAAAAGATTCCAGCAGTTTGTGCTCCAACAGCAAAGCGACAAAGGCAGCGTTATCTTGCAGGCCCAAATGAATGGTTTTTAGCATATTGGATACTTCATCTAAGTACGGGCTGCTGCCGCCCAAAGGAAGAAATAACGCTTCGCCTTGCTCTTTGCTGACGCGAGGGCTGTCTATATCGAGGTGAATAACCGTTTGCGTTTGTTCTGCACCGTCTTCGCGTACCACTTGCTTGCCAATTAAAAACGGCTGGCGCCGCAGTGTTAGCGGTACATAGTAGCCACGCCAGTTGTCATCATGTAAAAACAGGTTTTCCTGGTGCGAAAAGCCAAATACGGCGACCGAGAAAAATTGCCCGGTAGATGCATCTTTATGAAAGAAAATGGGGTAATGCGCCTGCACGCTGCGAAACTCGAGTGGAAAGGTTGGCGTAAACCAAACATTGTCGCCAAATTCAGCGCCGCGATCGGTGATAACTTTTAAATCCAGATGCTCTATGCTGTTTAGTAATACATGCTTGGTCATCGTCTTATCCTGTTGAATACGTGAGCTATTATTATTATCGTTAAATGGGTGGTAAGCCATATTGGCGTATTTTGTCTAACAACTGCCGGTTAGAGGGCAGCGCAGCGGCCAACTGCTGGACACGTTTTGCGTTTTCTTCAAATAAGGCCTGGGCCTTTTTCTGCTGCGATGGTTTTAACGGCGCAGATTGCTGAGTCTCAAAACCCATACCATACAGGATGTACTGATAACTGGCGGCCGGAAATAGCACGTCACTGTGCGTAATGTCCTGGTTTGACGGCACTTTATGCTGCCAAAATTGTAACAAATGCTGCAGCCTTGCGGGTATAGAGGACGATTCACGATGATCATGCCAGTAGTCGTGATCACTGCGTTTACTCAGTACATAGTGTAATTTTAAAAATTCAATAATTTGCTGCCAGTGCTGGTTAAAGGCTTGGTTCATACGCTCTGCCGCAACGCTGAGCAGCGAGTTAGGCAGCGGCAACTGTGCTGAAACATATTTAGCACTCCACTCTACCAGCGCCAAAGCCGAGGCTTCCAGCGGTTCGATAAACCCCGCGGCCATGCCAATGGCAACACAGTTTTTCTGCCAGCAGCGCGCATAATGGCCCGGGTTAAAACTGAGCTTTCGCAGCGCAAGCTGCTCTGTGTTTTCAACACCAGATTGCTGCAGGTAATGGCGCAGTTGCTGCTCGGCTTGGTCATCACTGCAATGGGCAGACGAGTATACATGGCCAACACCGCGGCGCGATTGCAGGCCAATGTCCCACACCCAGCCGTTTGGCTGGGCGGTTGACTGTGTGCAGGAAGCTATTGCTGCATCCGCTTGTGGGTAAGGTACCTGCACGGCCAGGGCAGAGTCGTTAAACAGTACCTGCTTTTGTTGAATAAACGGCACGGCTAAGTGCTGACCTAGCAGCATTGATGCCGCGCCGCTGCAGTCAATAAACAGGTCGGCATGCAATGCGCGGCCATCTGTTGTGATAATGGCGTCAATATTGCCCGTTACGGTATTGCGGATCTGCGCTATATGCGCTTTAACATGCTGCACGCCGAGCTTGGAGGTGGCATGTTGCAGCAGCAGGTTGCTAAACTTGCCTGCGTCTAAATGGTAACCGTAATTATTGATAAAGCTGTATTCAGCGGTGGATATTTGTTTGGGTGCGAGCCCTGCTAAGCTAAGCCGAGCTTGAGCATTAACGGCATCAGCAAAGCTGACCTGCTGTAAAAAAGGCAACCAGTATGGGCAAATATTAAAATCAGGAATACCCACCGGTAGGCTAAACGGATGAAGGTAAGTGTCAGCGCTGTTCGTGCACCAGTTATTAAACTGCGATCCTTGCTTAAAGCTGGCGTCACAGCTGTTGATAAATTCGGTTTCGCTGATACCAATGTGTTGCAAGGTATGGCGCATTGATGGCCAGGTGCCTTCACCAACGCCAATGGTAGCGACATCAGGTGAATCAACTAAAGTAATGTTAAGGGCCGTAGGTGATAAAAGTTGGCCTTGATCAACATTATGATCGGCAGCCAGTATCGCTGCAGTTAACCAACCTGCAGTGCCACCACCGACAATCACAATACTCTTAATCTGTTGTTCCATCTGGCTATTTACCGCTATAGCGACCTGTATAGGTCTGGCTGTATTTGCAGAGTATCTTCAAGATAACGCATCTATAAGCTGCATTGAAGTTGTTAGTAAATAAAAGGCCATATTGCTATGGCCTTGCTAGATATTGGTCAGGGGTTAGAAGGTATAACGTGCACCAATGCTGTAACGTGGACCGGCTTCAACCAGGCTTAACACCTGTTCTTTAGCGCGGCCATGCACACGTTTGTATTCATCTGTGATATTGAGTGCTTCAACATACACACTTAGCCCTTCAACCATAGGTAGGTCATAACTGGCTGACACATCAATTTGTGAGTAGGCTTCAGTGTATTGTGGGTTGGCACCGGTGTCTTGCCCGCGAGAACTTAAGAACTCGTCGCGCCAGTTATAAGCGATACGGGCCTGAAAGCCATCTTTTTCATAGAACAATACGGCGTTGGCAGTATCACTAATGCCCAGGATTGCCGGTTGATCGGCCAGAATAAAGTTGTTGTATTCATTTTCGCTGTTAACCAGTGTGTAGTTTGCTAAGACTCCCACGCCCGATTCGCCGAACACATGCTGTATCGCAAATTCCCAGCCATCGATAACTTCAGACACGTCGCTGTTAGATGGCGTGTTTATTTTAAACACCAAATCGTTGTCTTCACCTGCGACACCACTGATTACGCCATTAGCAACATCTACGCCCGGGGCATTAGGGTAGTTAGCGAAGATGTAGTTGCGAATGGCCAGTGCATCTGAACCTACTGCGGCAATAGCTTCGGCATATTTCTGACCATTTACCGGGTTAGGAATATTGTAAATAGTCGACTCAACCACCGTGTTGCTAATAAAGTTTGACGTGTCTTTGCGGAAGTAACCAATAGACGCATAACTTGATGGTGCGTAGTACCATTCTGCTGAGAAATCGATGTTTTTCGATTCCAGTGGTAACAGGCTTGGGTTACCCGAAGAACCACCACCACCACCACGGTTTGCCAGTGTATTAACAACAGTACCGCCTTGAATAGCAACATAGTCTGGACGGCCGATGGTTTCGCTGTAAGCTGCACGCAGCATAACATCGTCAATCACTTCAATATTAAAGTTAATGCTTGGCAAGAAGTAGTCGTAGCTGCCTTTTTGAGTTTGGAATTCGCGTTGTCCAGTAGCTTGCAGCTCAATTTCAGTTTCTGCAATCCAATCTGCGCCGCCATAACTTGCTACGGCAGATGTTGAAGTAACATCTGTTTTTTCATAACGCATACCAACATGGATGTCGTACTGACGGCCGTTGAAGTCTGATTCGTAATTGTATTGCACAAAGGCGGATTTTGATTTCTCCTCAGTGTAACGGTCTACGTCACTGGCATAGTCGGTAGATGGACAGAAATCAGTACCGCAATCACCGGCACCGACGTAACCTGCTGGGGTATATAGCTCTTCAGCACGATCGCGGAGTTTGGCAAAATCCCACATGAAAATGCGGTTAAGTACTTCAAACGTCTGGCCTGATGCTAAAGAAAAATCACCTTTGCTGGCAGTGAATTTATCGTGGATGGTGTCCGCCGGAAAGAATGACTCGTCAAAGTCGCCCGCCTGGCCTACGCCGCCCCAATCGTTACGCTGCACATTTACCGATTTAGAGTGGTTATCGACATTGTTCAGTGCAATACCAAAATCGATACTGCCTTTGTCTTCAAATACGTATTGACCGGTTAGCTGATACTGATCAATTTCAGATTTATTGGTGGAGTTTCCAAAAACGCTACCGGTTACCAGCATGTCTGACGGTTGCACGCTGTTACCACCGCCAACTGACAGCAACGGCAGATCCTTACTAAAGTCAGTCGCTGCACTGGTACGAATAAAGGCGGCTGTACTTAGCGAATTGCTTGAGCCGAATTCATGATTAGGTTTGAATTCTGCAGTTGAATTATGCGCATCAAAGGTAAGTTTAAGTGCGTTACTGGCTTGCCACTCGATATTAAAGCCAAGTGAACCACTCTCATTACGCACACCATAGTCACCGGCCCCCATTGAAAGATCTGCTGGCGTATCGTAAGTCTCTGAATAAATCAGTGGCGATGATACCGGGCCATCGGTCCAGACGTTTTGTGATGGTGCGAAGGTAAACCATGCCGACACATCGTTGTACTGGGTATCGATATCGTTGCGCATGTAAGTGTAATCCAGCGTCGCTTTTACGGCATCAGTAGGTGCATATTGCAACACTAACTGGCCATTGGTGCGGGTGCGCTGCTGTTCTTCGAATTTGTAAATGGTGGTTTGCGGCACAGAGTAAACATCACCAGGGCCTGGGCGGTTAACCTGATTATCCTGTGGTACGCCACCCCAGTCGGCGTTGCCACCTGACCAATCGTTATCTGTTATGCCCGGAAAGCTGCGCCAGCCCGTACCGACGTTAGCTTGTTGGCTACCGCTATCACGCTCCTGGTAGCTGGCGGAAACCAGTACACCGAATTTGTTATTATCGAACGTGGTTGAATATATACCCGATAATTCAGGTGTCACTGACGAGCCTTCCTCGGTTGAGGAGTCGCTTACTGCAGCAACGTTGATAATTGCTTTGGTGTTGCCATAGGACAGTGGACGCAAAGTTTGCACATTGATAGTAGACCCGATACCACCTGTAGGGTCCGCCGCGAAACTAGTTTTATGCACTTCAACACCGCTGATTAAATCTGAGGCGATGTTGGCAAAATCGAATGAGCGAGAGCCAGTGGTTACGGGCATCTGACGGCCATTTAGCGTGACCAGGTTATAATCGGCGCCAAAACCACGTACCGACACTTTACTACCTTCGCCGTTGACGCGGTCAATTGACACGCCACTGATACGCTGCAGTGATTCTGCCAGGTTGGTGTCGGGGAATTTACCGATGTCTTCGGCTGAAATAGCGTCGACAATACCGCTAGAGCCACGTTTAACATCCATTGATTTCGTTAAACTGCCACGAATACCAGTAACGGAGATAACTTCGATTTCTGAATTTTGTGCTTGTGCGGGGGCTTCCTGAGCCATGGCGGATATCGATGCGCCCATACCAAGGACCAAAGATAAACTGGTAGCCAGCCTAGTCTTTTTAAAGGTGTGCGATTTCATGTGTAGTTCCCTGTCGACAATATTTAATTCTAGTTTTAAAAAAGCGTTAACGCCGAACAGGTCGCCAAAAAGCACGATGACGCATCTGTAAGCGCTTTCATAAACTTAGGTGATTTTTTTTCAACCGTCAATGTAAAAAAATTAATCTTTAACGGTTTTTTGCATTTTTTGATAAATATCATAAATTTAAGCCTGTATATTTGTGGGGTTTAAATATTTATGCTTAGTTTGTTTACAGATATTTAGCCGTTAAATTGAAAAGTAGTCGTTTGAAATTACGTCGCTATACACAGTAAATGTAAACGCTTACATTGCATTTTTGGCATAGAAAATAAAAAAAGATCGTTAATTAGCCGGTTAATTATCTGGCTGTGAAGCTAATTGGATACGTTATTTGACAAAATGACCCGCGGTCACTATTGTTTGCGTGTGCGAATGACCGTTGGTCATTTATGGGTTGGTAAAGGACAGGCGATGAACAGCAAAGAGCAGGAACAGACGAAAATACCAGACAATACCGCTGCGTTTGAACAATTTAGCCAATGTTTGGCAGCGCAGCGGCGTGCTTATCATGTCAACCCGGTGCCGACAATACAGCAACGTATCGCTGATCTGGATGCGCTTAAAGCGCTTATCCGGGATCATGAAACTGAGTTGGTAGAGGCGGTTAATGCTGATTACGGCAGCCGTTGTCGCTTTGAAACCCGTTTTTCAGAAATTTTAATGGTGCTGGAAGATATCAATCGCAGCAAAACACAGCTGAAGAAATGGATGAAGCCACAAAAACGGCATATTGACCGGTTATTGTTCCCCACCTCCAACTGCGTTGTTGTGCCACAACCACTGGGCGTTGTTGGCGTTATCGTGCCGTGGAACTTCCCTATTATGTTAGCACTGGCGCCCATCGTTTCCATCTTTGCCGCCGGTAACCGCGCAATGGTGAAAATGTCTGAAAATTCAGAACATCTGGCGCAATTGCTTATTAAGTTGGTACCACAGTATTTTGCTGCGGAAAAACTGCAGGTTTTTGCTGATAACGGCGGCAGTGGCCCGGCATTTTCGGCCCAGCCGTTTGATCATTTGTTCTTTACCGGCTCGGCTCAAACGGGGCGTGCGGTAATGGCCAGCGCAGCAAAAAACTTAACCCCGGTAACACTGGAGTTGGGCGGTAAGTCGCCAGCCGTGGTGGCACCGGATTTTGCCCTGGACAAAGCAGTAGACCGTATTATTTGGGCTAAGGCATTTAATGCCGGCCAAATTTGTACCAATGTCGATTATGTGTTTATCCCACAAGGTGCGGAGCAACAATTTGCTGAACTGGCGCAGCAATTAGTGGCGCAGCGTTACCCCGACATTAATCATAATGACTACACCGCCATTATTGATGAGCGGGCGTATCAGCGTTTGCAAACTACCTTGGATGACGCTATCAGTAAGGGCGCGCGGGCAGTGAATTTAATGGCCGGCCAGCAAAGTGTGCCTGGGCTGCGCAAATTTCCGTTAACGCTGCTGTTTGATGTTACCGATGATATGTTGGTGATGCAGCGGGAAATTTTTGGCCCGCTGTTGCCGGTTAAAACCTACAGTAATGCACAAGACGTGGTGCAGTATATAAATTCACATCCCCGGCCGCTGGCATTTTATCCATTTAGCCATGATAAAAGCCTGCAACAGTTTTATCTTGAACAGGTGATGTCCGGTGGCGTAACCATTAACCACGCCATTTTACATGTGGGTCAGCATGACTTGCCGTTCGGCGGTATCGGTGACAGTGGTATGGGGCACTATCATGGCTTTGAAGGCTTTTTAACCTTTAGTAAGCTGCGGCCAATCTTTAAACAGGGAGCTTACAACAGTGTCAGTATGTTGATGCCACCTTACGGCTGGTTGGCGAATAAAATGACCGACTGGTTAATTAAGTTTAAAGGCTGAACATGAAGCAAAATGCCTTAACTCCAGAAGCTAAACAGCAGCGGCGGCAGGATTTCTTGCATGCGGCCAGGCGTTTGTTTTTACAGCAGCAGCAATTGCCGGCCGTTGCTGACATAGCCGCCGACACTGGTTTAGCTAAGGGCACGGTGTATCGCTACTTTCAAAGCAAAGAACAAATATTTTTGGCGTTATTAACAGAAGACTTTACCCAGCTGTTTAGTGAGCTGGAGATAGTGATACCAGAATTACCACAGCCGCTGCCTGCGGCGGCAGCACCGTTTGCTGATGCTTACCTTAAATTGTTGCTGCAGTCGCCCAGTTTACTGCCACTGTTGGCATTGCTTAATGCGGTATTAGAACAAAACCTGCAACAGCAGCAGTTATTAGCTTTTAAGCAGCAGCTTGCGGGGGCGCTGGATAAACTGGGTGGCCAACTTGCTGCGCGCTACAGCGAAATGACAGCGGCTGACGCCAGTCAGTTACTGCTGCACAGCTACGCCCTAACATTGGGATTGTATCAAAGCACCCAGCTGCCCACTACGGTGCAAACCTTGCTGCAACAGGCCGGGTTGACGCAATTGCAGCGCGATTTTGCTACAGAGCTTAGTATAGCTATCCGCCGGTTGTGGTTAGGTGCAGTAAGTAGTTAAGCCCCTATGGCAGTGCACGTCCACGGGCTGCGAGGTATAACGCATACCAGTGCTCGCGGCTTAGTTGTACTTTGCTGGCTTCGGCACAGGCTTTAATGCGCTGCAAGTTAGTAGTGCCGATAACGGGCTGAATATTGGCCGGGTGGCGCATTAACCAGCCCAATACAATGGCTTCTTTACTGACTTGATATTCCGCCGCCAATTTTGCCACCAGCGCCGCTGTAGCTTGAACAGGCTTGGGTTCGGCGCTGACATCTTTGCCACTGAACATGCCCTGACTTAAGCTACCCCAGGCTTGTAGTTGTACGCTGTTGCGGCGGCAGTATTCGATAGTACCACTGCTAAAGTTAACACCCGGTTCGCCACTACAACCTGCGGTGGTACCTTCATCCAGCCAGGCCAAATGGCTCAGGCTTAGCTCCAATTGGTTGACGACCAGAGGCGTGGCCAATGCGTCCTGCAACAGCTGCATCTGGTGCTGCTGCATATTCGACACGCCAAACTGTTTTACCTTCCCCGCTTGTTGTAACTGGGCAAAAGCCTCTGCCACTTCTTCAGGTTGCATCAGCGGATCAGGCCGGTGCAGCAGCAGGACATCTAACTGCTCAATGTTAAGCCTGGATAGAATGTTATCGACAGATGAGCTGATCCAGCCAGCAGAAAAATCATAGCGTTGCGGCGTGTTTGCATCGGCAAAACGAATACCGCATTTAGACTGCAGTGTTATTTGCTCACGCAGTTCAGGCCGTTGTTGCAATACCTGGCCAAATACCTGCTCGGCTTTGCCAAAGGTATAAATATCAGCATGGTCAAACACACAAATACCGGCCTCTAACGCCCTATCAATAACCGCATGGGTATGACGAATATCGTCAGCTGTTATTGGGTTCGTGTTCCAGCCGCCGCCTAAATTCATACAGCCAAATACAACTGGACTGGTTTTTGTAAGGTAACTGGCAAGGGGGTAAGCGGGTATAGACATAAGGCATCCTGAGTAAAGTAATAAGAAGGCGGTTACTACCGTTTAATTGACACATTGTCCGGCAGTGCCCGGCAAATATTAAGCGGATAAATCATCATAATTGTCTGCTGTAATAACACAAGCGCAGTTATTGCAGTGGCTTTTTATAAACCAGCGTCAACGGCAGCCGATAAATATCGCCTTGCACGTCGCTGTGGCGGCCAAATACGGCTAAACCTTGGCGTACGCTAAAATGCCTGACAAACTGGCTGGGTTCCGATACTAGTAGCTTGCTGTCACCGGTTGTTAAGTCCAGCTGATATATACCTTTGTCTGGCTGATAATAATGCAATAAGCCATCTTCTAATTGCCAGTTTAACCAGTTTATTTTATCAAACTGCGCTAGTAACAACTCTTCGTTGCCTGTACGTAAATCTTTAAACCATAGACCATCGTGATGATACTTACTGAAATACAATTGACCATGCCAGATGCGCCCGCTGTATCCGCCGCGCTCTGTAATTTTATGTTCATTACCGTTTGCAATGTCATGTAACCATAACTGCCAGTCTCCATCGCGCTGGCTACTGTAAATCAGGCTGTTAATGTCCTCTCCCCAATTTGCTACCATTACCTGCTTTTCGCCAGGCAGTAGCGTATGTAAAGCACCGCTGGCGACATCCACCAGGTAGGCTGCACCATCTTTACTGAACAGCAGCTTTTTATCATCAGGTGACCATTCGTGCCGAATAAAACCGGGCTGCCCGGGGAGCTCCGTTAGCAGTCGCAAAGCGCCATTGGCTTGTTGCAACCACAGTTGATAGTGTCCTTGTCGCGTGCTAAGAAAAGCCAGTTGGGTGCCGTCATGCGACAAACGCGGCATAGTGTCAAGCCGTGAGCTATTAATACGTTCTGAAATAGCGCCGGTGCTATCTGCCTGCCAAATATCGGCGTGCACTTCAGTACTGCTGTAATACAGTGTGTTACCCAGCACGGTTAGTGAGTCAATGGGATCCGCTGCCTGATATAGCGGTATGAGTTGAGCTCGGTCTATATGATATTGATAGACGGTTTTACCGGCACTTAGCAACAGTATATTGTCGTTATACCACGTTAACGCTGTTGTGTTTATCGGTAATGATTGCGATGTCTTTATTTGGCCATTGTTGCTGTCAACCAGCAATAATTCTGTGTTGTCGGGCGACAAATAGCGCAGTAATGCCATGCTACCTGAAGTTGTAGAAGCGGCAAGAGCCGTGTCGCCCTGGCCTGAATAATTAGCGGGCAGCAAGGTTAACTGGCGTAATTTACCTGTGGCAACAACCAGCTGGTACAGCTGATAAGGTTGCGTTTTATCAGCGCGCTGGCGCAAATATAAAACTTTACCATCGGCACGCCAACTTAACATGGGTATGTTGTCGATAGGACATTGGTGTAATTCTCGCTGCGAACCGGGTTCAGTTGTCTGTGATATCGGTTGTAGCATAATTTTGCAGCTATTTTCCGTGTAGGCAACAAAAGCAAACGCTTTAGCATCAGGGCTAAGCACAGCATAACGACTATCCGTTGCGTCATCTGTTAGCATCTGATGCTGGTTGTCATCCAACGTATTAAGCCAAATTTGGTTATTACCGTTATCAGCGGTTCGTTGGTATAGCAATGCATTTGCTTCGCTATTACTACTAAGTTGGCTTTCCCGACCTTTAAAGCTGGTGTGAGGAGTTGCCCCGCTGGCGCTAAGTTGAGGTGAAGCTTGCGTTATTATAAACCAGATTGCCATACCGCAGAGCGCGGTGGCGAGCAGTGTCGATCCAAGCCAGAGCCTCGGTGTTGATGATTTTGACACAGTTGGCTGTGATGTTTCCGGCACCAGTGTAATAACGGTAGCCTGTTGGCGCAGCCTGTAGCCAAGCTTGGGCAGGGTTTCAATATATTCTGTCTGTGGGTCGAGGCTGAAAAGTGCCTTACGCAGCATTGAGATAGCGCGATTAATGGCGCCTTCACTGACAATTCTACCATCCCATACGGTATCAATAAGTTGCTCTCGACTAACGACTTGTAACGCATTGTGTAACAGCACGAGCAACAGCTTGTGCTGACGAGGCTCCAGATAAAGCTGTTGTCCACTGCATTGTAACTGACGGCTAGCTGCAACATAAACGATATTGCCCAGTTGCCAGGTTTTGGTGTGTGCCGTGTTTGTCGCAAGGGTCATTTAGTGTCCGGTAAGCTTTTCATCACGAAATCATTAGCAGTAAGGCCGAGGCAAAAACATCTCTTTTGCGTAAGCTTGGTCTGTAGCCAGGTTAACAGGACATTAATATGAAACAGCCAATAAACACAATAGTTGCTGTTGTAACATTACTGATTTGCTTGAGCAGTTGTCGGTCTTCTGAGCAAGAGTTAAACACAGATCCGTTAGAACAGTTACAGCTGATGCAACTCGGTGATCGGCAGTATTGGTTGGCACTGCCGCAACACTATCAATCTGACAAAAGCTATAAACTATTGTTGGCGTTTCATCCATCAGGCGGCAGCGGCAAGGGAATGCAGTCGCTAAGTCATTTTGAACAGGGTAACAACGACTATATTGTCGCCTATCCTGATTCCGAGCAGGTAGAATGGAATGAAGGCTGTAACTGCAACATTGCTCACCGCCTGGGTGCAGATGATCTGCAATTTACCTCTGATATGATTGTCGATATTCAGCAGCGTCATACTGTGACGCCCGGCGAAGTCTATGCTGCTGGCTACTCTCAAGGCGGGCTTTTTGTGCAAAACCTGGCTTGCAACCTGCCACAGCAGTTTAAAGCTGTGGCCGTGGTAGCCGCCCCAATGTCTGTTCAACTTGCATCCAGCTGCGTGCCACCGCAGCCGGTATCAATAATGATGGTGCACGGTACTGCCGATCCGGTGTTGCCTTACAACGGCATGGTGCACAGTAACTTTGGTTTGATTAGTTCTCCAGATGCTATAGCTTTACTGGCTGGCAAAAATGCGGCTTTACCTTATGCGTTAGAAAAAGCACTGAATGCCAGCGTTAACCTGACCAGCTACCATAATGGCAAACAGAAATTCCAGCTGTTCAGTATGAAAGACGGTGAGCACAACTGGCAATTCTCCGGCTTTGATACCCGCCGGGAAATTCTGAATTTTTTCGCCACCGCAGAGCAAGCCGAATTACCTGAACACTCGCAACGGGTTAGCACTGAACAGGGACAGTTTCATGTTCGTGCTATGGGGCTGAATAACCCCGGCCCGGCGATAGTGTTACTGGCCGGACCAAATTACAACTTCCACAGTGACAGCGCCTGGTTTGCGGCTTTGCAGCCGTTGTTAGCACAACAGTACCGCGTGTACAGTATTGACAGGCTGGGTAATGCTTTTAGCAGCACCAGTGACGATTTATCTTATCGCCGCTTTGCTGACGATCTGGCACTGGTATTACAGAAACTGCAAGAAACACAAGTTACACTGGTTGCTTTTGCCAGCAGCAGTATCAGCGCGCGTTGGTTTTATCAACAATATCAGCAACAGTTTACAATTAACGCTATGTTGTATATCGACCCTGATATCCCGTTGCCACATTCACTAAGCTTGTATCAAGGCTACCCGGCAGACTGGTATTTGGCGAATTTGCCTGCCTTATTACCGCATCTGGCTGCCGGTAACTGGAGCGCCAGAACCAAAGATAAATTGGCTGTTGAATATGAGGAAGTACAGCAGTTGGCTGCACAGCATAATGTCTCTGTGGACTGGAATTACTTTGAGCAAATTATGCAGCTACGTTTGCTTATTCCACAGCAGCAGGCACGGGCGACTGAAATAGCGGCCTATATTGCTGATTTGGACAGCTATGCCACACTGCCTATGATATCGGCCATTCCAGTTAGTGTGATCGACAGCGACTTTGAACAGCAACAAATCGAACAGGCCGCCAATGAACCGGAACTGGCTGCAGCGTTACAGCTGTGGCAGCAGGAAGGCAGTGCCTGGAGCGCAGAGCAAGCGTCGTTGTCTAATGGCCAATATATTGCTTTGGCTGACAGCGATCACCTGGTGCCATTGCAACAGCCGCAGCAAATTAAATTAGCACTGGATTGGTTGTTCAGGCAGGCACAGTTACCCTGAATATCAGCCGCTAATGCAACTTACCAGTGTCTGATAATCATCAAAGGCAAAATGGTCGGTCATACCGCTGATAAAGTCTTGAATCAGCCGGCAGCGATAGTAAAGCTCCAGTGCCTTATCTTCTTCCTGCATCGCTGACACGGCAAGCTGGTAGGCGCCAACATGCTTTTTCGGCAGCCGGTGCGCCAGCCGTTGTTGCTGCGCTAAGTGGTAGGCGTTGTTTTGCAGTACAGCGCTAAATTCAGCTGCTGGCAGCAGTAATAACGGTTTATAGCACTGCAGTAACCCAGCAAGCATACGAAAACCCTGTATTTCAAGGGTTTCTACCTCTGGTTGGTTAAAAACAAACTGCCGGGCAACCTGCTTAAATGTGCTGGTTATAGCATGATATTGGCTATTATCTTCCAGCAAGGCGCGGTTTAAACTGCCGTCATACACAGCAGTAATATTGCTTACAAATTGGTGTGCGGCGTGTCTTACCAGCGGGTGTATCATCATTACCCGCAGTTTAATAAAAAAGGTCGACGCGGTATTCACCGGCTCGGTATGTGCGCTATCTAACGCGGCTTTTATCAGCGCTGAAAAACTGGCACTGCCACCGCGCTCGGTCTTAATTAATCGCCCTTCTGGCTCTAACTCAGCAAAGGCGGTGTTAAGCTGATAGGCCAGTTCTGTCAGGCTAAATAAACCTTTTTCTACTGCATCCTCAATATCAGCCAGACAATAGGAAATATCATCTGCCGCTTCCATGATATATGTAAGTGGGTGTCGGCAACCCGGCGCAGTGTCTAGCTGCTGCCACAGTTGCTCAACAAACGCCTGTTCAGAAAAGTAATACCCCGGTTTTTTTTGTAAATAGCTAAGAGGCTGCTGTTTATCAGGTTTGCTACTGGTCGCGCAGCGGGTGTATTTTAAAATACAGGCGGTTTGTGCATAGGTCAGATTCATCCGCTGTAAGCTGTGCACCAGCCGTATCGCTTGGGCATTACCCTCAAATTGCGCTAGTTCAGTGCACAGCACGGGCCACTGTGGCTGCTGCTGTAAGTTATGTGTTGTTGTCAGCTCAGGCAACACCTGGCTAAACCAATCGTTTATTGCACTTTCGCCACTATGACCAAACGGCGGGTTGCCCACATCGTGTAACAGGCAAGCCATTTCAACCATCGATTCTATCGGTCGCTCTAAATCAGTAAGGCCATATTGTTCGAGTTGTTCTGCAGTCAGGCTGCGAAAAATAGTCTGCACTATAAAGCGGCCGGTTTGCTGCACCTCCAGCGAGTGCGTTAAGCGGCTGCGCACGGCGGCATTGCGCTCCAGCGGAAAAACTTGTGTTTTTTGCTGCAACCGGCGCACAGCAGCGGAATGGATAATGCGTCCACGGTCGCTTTCCAATGCGCTTTGCAAATCGCTACTGCGACTTTGTAGTTCGCGATCCGCTTTGATTTTATTGCGAAAATCCATTGGCATGCCTGCTATTGATGAAAAGGCTATTCGGTCAGTTGGACATTAACAGCCTGTTGTACGACAGACAATACGCAAATGCCGGATAATCTATATTGCCGGTTTTTAACCATTTTCACTGCGTAAGCTTTTCGTAAGCAAAATATTAGCCACAAGGCCTGTTGCGTAAGCCAATAGACAAATAAGTTCTCTAGCGTGCTTCGGTTCGGGTGCGGTGCCTGAAAACGGGGTAATACAAGGAGAATTCAAATGTGGAATATAACAATATCTTCGCCGGTTTTTACCCTAACAACTTTATTATCAGCCAGTATTCTTAGTGCCTGCAGTGGCGGTTCCTCCAGTGAGCCGCCGATTGTATCGAAAGATAAATGTGCAATATTTGGCGTTGAAGCAAAATGTGATATTGCTACAGGTCGGCTTTTTCAACTGATTTCACCCGTTGCCGCATCGGCTGAGCCTCGTCCGGTGTTATTGGCCTTTCATGGTTCGCCACCTTCATATGGTACACCGGAAAAGCTAAATCAATTTTTAGCCTTGCAGCAGTTTGCTGATCAATATGGTTACTTGATTGCTCTACCGCAAGGTGGTGATGATTGGGCGTGGAGCAGCGAGTTGCAACCTGGTGCAACCAAAAGCGTTGATACCCAGTATGCTCAAGACATCGTTGACCGCTTGGTTAGTGCTCACAATGCGGATGCTTCAAAGGTCGCAACGATAGGCTTTTCGGCAGGTGCTATGATGTCTTACCAGCTGATATGTCAGATCCCAGAGCAAGTTAAAGCCGCGTTTACTATTTCTGGTCAGGCAGTAGGCGAGCTTGCTGCTTGCCAGCCCGCACTGCCGGTTGCATTACATCATCTACATGGCACCGGTGACACCGAAATGCCGATAAACGGCCGCGTGACCATATCGGGTAAGAAGATTAACAGCTTAACGGATACGCTGGCACGCTTCAGGCAAATAAATGGTTGTGCTTCAACCTATGAGGAGATCGAACCTAAACCGCTGCAAACTGCTGGCAACCTGGCAACACGCTTCGAGTATCAAGGATGTTTAAAGGTAACGGGTTATACCCTGGTAGAAACAACAGAACATCAACCGGATTACATTAAGACAGAACTTCACACGTTGATGCATACCCTATTTGACTCAGCCTTTTAATCTTGCTCATTACAACCAGCCTTTTTGCCGGGCAATGCGTGCGGCGTCGATGCGGTTGGCTGCATTAAGCTTGTTGATGGCCTCAGACAAATAATTACGCGCGGTACCTTCAGCTATAAACAAAGCACTGGCAATCTCGCTGGTGCTCTGTCCATCAGCGGCAAGTCTTAGCGCCTGGCGCTCTTTATCGCTTAATGGGTCTTGTTCTCCCAGCGAATTAAGCAGTAATTCGCTGTCGATAACGCGTTTGCCTGCCATTACTTGCGTGATGGCGCTAACTAACTCCTCCACTGGCGCATCTTTTAATAAAAAGCCACTGACCCCGATATCCATAGCACGTTTAACATAACCGGCGCGGCCAAAGGTGGTAATGATCACTACTTTGGTTGCCAGTTTTTGTTGCTTTACGTATTGCGCTAAGTCAATGCCGGTTTGGCCAGGCATTTCAATGTCACTGAGCAGTAAATCAAATGGTTGTTGTTTTAACAAGGCTAATGCAGCAGTGCCATCGGCCGCTTCTGTTACCTGATAATCGCCTTCCAGTGTCAGCAGCGCTGTTAGTGCCCCGCGCACCATGGCCTGATCTTCAGCCAGTAAAATTCTCATTACATTTGCTCCTGCAGCGGCAGTTGGATGGCGGCGTTAAAACCGTCGGTGTAGGTGGTTGTTAGCTGGCCACCGATAGCGGCTAAGCGTTCACGTAAACCTTTGATGCCATTGCCCTCGGTTACTTTAGTGACGTTGCCATTGTCATGCAGGTTAATATGCAACAGTTTATCCTGTTGATCAAAACTCAGTTGGCAGCAATCGCCATTACTGTGGCGAATAACATTGGTAGCTAATTCAGTTAGTGCCAGTATTAATGCAGTTTCGCGCCGGTTGTCCAGCTGAGGCATATCACCGATTAGCAGTGCCTGAAAACCGGCATCACGTAACCGGTTTAGTAGTTTAGCGACCTCTGCCGTCAGCCCCTGATGTTTATAACCCGACACGCTCTGTCGTACCTGGCTTAGCGCATCGCGCGCTATCTGACTAAGCTCGGTAAGCTGTTGCTGTGCAGCGTCAGTGTGCTGGCGGGCTAGTAGTTTTTCGGCTAAATCTGCTTTTAGAATGATACTGGATAAGGTGTGACCGAGAATATCATGCAAATCGCGGCCGATACGCTCGCGCTCTACCATGGTCGCCAGCTGTTTAATTTCATCTTCGCTTTGCAGTTCTGCCAGGCGATGGCGCTGCTTAGCTTGCTCGGCACGGCCCAACAAACTGACTGCAAGCACTATCGGCACACCCATGATTAGAAACAGGTTCCAGTGAATGGTCAGTGTCAAATCCAGTGTTACTAACAAAGCGATAAGCAGCGCCATCAATAGCAAGAAGCGTCGCAGTGGATAAGCGTAACCAATAAAGAAACCTGCATAGGCGAACATTGATATTGAGCCGGGGTTAACCTGAGTGATCAGCGCCGCAACTACTACGATACCGACAATAGGCCAATGCATTTCTTTGCGGTTGCAACGATAGGCCCAAAAGTAACACAGCAAAAACAACAGTAGCGCCGCAACCATGCTGACGTACTGCCATAATGCAAAACGCACGTTAAATAGCGGAATAATATAGAAAATAAGGTTTATCAAATAAACCAGGCTTAGTTTGCTTTCCAATTTATCGTATGGCGTCATCCGGCGCTCCCACTATCTGCCTGTGCACAGTGTAATCAGGAACCAGTATCAGGCGCCAGTGACAAAGGTCATATTACAAGGTGGCATTTGTCATCCACTATTGCTGACAAGCGTTACCTGTGGCATTTGAACTTCCAACCTACACTGGCTCCATCAACATCATACACAGCTAAACACTGACGGGGTCTACAACATGAAAGCATTCAATACGACAATTTGTAATCTGGTTCTGGCATTAGGTTTGGGTAGCAACTTGCTAAGCCTGCCTGCCGCGGCGCAACAATCTGTCCCTGCGACAGCGGCACAACAGCAGCAGGCATGCGCTTGTTTTGAAGTTAAAGTAGTCGGCGAAGGCCCTGCGGTAATTCTTATTCCGGGTTTAGCCTCGTCTGGTGAGGTGTGGCAAAGCACGGTTGAAGCACTGAAAGCTGACTATCAGCTACATATTTTTACGCTGGCCGGATTTGCCGGCGTCAAGCCAATACCTATGCAAAGCTGGGGTGAAGGCTATCTGGCATTACAGCATCAAGCAATTCTTCGCTATATCAGTGAACAGCAGTTAGATAAGCCGGTAATCATTGGTCATTCACTGGGTGGCTATCTGGCGCTGGCGTTGGCTGCGGATGCACCGGAGCATATTAGTGCTGCGATTAATGTTGATGGTTTGCCGGCACTCGGTGCGATGCTTGGACAGAGCAATACGCAACACACATCACAAAGTACATCAGAAAACGCATCACAAAGCACGGCCGGGACTGGCGATAGCAAACCACAGCCTCAACGGGGTGGCTTTGACCCTGTAGCAATGGCAAAAAGCATGGCAAACAACGAGCAATGGCATCAGCGCATCGTGGCGGATATGTATCGCTCGGATGGCCAAACCTCAGGCCGGGTATTTGGCGAACTGATGCGGGCAGATTTACGGCCACAGTTGTCTAATCTTCGCGTACCGGTGCTTACGCTGGGTGCTCTGCAACATGGCGCGCCTTACAGCACACCAGAACAGGTGCAGAAAAATTACGAAAGTCAGTTGGCTAATGCCCCGGCAGCGTTTCACAGTTTCGCTTTTGCCCATGATTCCAAACACTTTATTATGGCTGACGCACCTGAGTGGCTAAACCAGCACATTCAGCAGTTTTTGTCTAAGCAGCAAGGTTAAAGGGGGCAAGATGAAACCACAGACCGATGCAGCGCTAAAGGTAAGCAACCTGCACAAAAGCTACAACAGCAACGTTGTACTGCAAGGGGTAACACTGGATGTTGCCCCAGGCGAAGTGCTTGCGATACTGGGGCCAAATGGTGCAGGTAAAACCACACTGATCTCGGCTATTTTAGGCCTGGTTAAGACTGACAGCGGTGAAATACGCCTCTTGGGCCAACGGCAAGACAGCATGGCGCGCAGTATGGCTATACGACAGAAGCTGGGTGTGATGATGCAAGTGGGCAGCCTTAGCGCCAATTTAACCGTGTTTGAGCAATGCGATTTATTCAGTAGTTATTTCCACAACGGCTATAGCCCGACAGAACTGGTTGGCCTTGCCGGACTGGAGGGCCATGTTAAACAACGTTTTAGTCGCTTGTCAGGTGGCCAAAAGCAGCGTTTATTGTTTGCGTTGGCACTTGCCGGTAAGCCGCAACTGGTGTTTCTGGATGAGCCGACACTGGGTATGGACGTTGAAGCCCGTCGTAGTTTATGGCAGCAGGTTGGCCGGTTAAAACAGCAAGGCGTTGCTGTGGTGCTAACCACACATTACCTGGAAGAGGCCGAACAACTGGCCGACCGCGTTTTAGTGCTGGATCAGGGGGTTATTGTTGCCAGCGGTAGCCCGGCTGAGCTTAAAGCATTAACGCAGTACAAAGTTATCAGCTGTCAAAGTGCACTGGACAATGCCGCTTTACTTGCACTGCCCGGCGTACAACAAGTAAGCCGTGACAACAAACGGATTACCTTACATAGCAGCCAGCCTGAACAAACGGTTAAAGCCCTGCTACTGGCAGACGAAAGTTTACATCAGCTGGAAGTGCGGTCGGTAGCGCTGGAACAGGCTTTCTTGCAGCTGACCCAAGGTAGCAAAACAACAGAGGAGCAAGCCGCATGAGCACTGCCGCAATCTATCGTAAAGAAGCCTGGTACGACTTAATCAGTGTTTGGCGTACGCCCGGTTTTGTTATACCGTCGCTGGCATTTCCGCTGATGTTTTATCTGTTTTTTGGTGTGGTATTCAATACAGGCGCTGCCAGTACTTATATGCTGGTGACTTACGCATGTTTTGGCATTATGGGGCCGGCGATGTTTAACTTTGCCATGAATATTGCCAGCGACCGAGCTCACGGTTGGTTAACCCTAAAACGACTATCGCCAATGCCGGTTCCGGCTTACTTACTGGCTAAATTCAGTACCGCGCTGGTGTTTTCGCTGGTAATTATCGTGGCGTTGTTCACCGTGGCCGCCCTGTTTGCTGATGTCAGGTTGCATAGTGCACAGTGGTTTCTACTGGCGATGGTATTGTTGTTGGGCACCTTGCCGTTTGCCTTAATCGGGCTGATTTTAGGTTTAACACTTAGCGATAAAGCTGCGCCGGGTGTGGTCAACTTACTTTATCTACCGATGGCGTTTTTATCCGGCCTGTGGCTGCCAATTCATTTGTTGCCAACGGTATTGCAGCAAGCCAGCTGGATTTGGCCCAGCTATCACTTGTCACAACTGGGTCTCAAAGTTATCGATATGGATCAGGGCCATGCGCTGTGGCTACATTTGTTAGTACTGGTTGTCAGCAGTGTGCTGTTAGCTGCCCTGGCGGTGTGGTCGTTTAAACGCCTGACAGGACAGAAAGCATGAAACAATGAATAAGCCTGAACTAAACCGAACCTATCTGAACCAGCAAGCGCAGGGGGAAAATACAATTTACTGCCTGGCATGTCAGGCAGCAAATTGTAAACCATACTGGTTGCCTTTTTGCCAGACACACTGTGCGATATTGTGGCCAAAGCGCTCGCTGTCAATGCTTACGTTATCGCCCGTTTTTAACTCACCGTCAAATTGAATGCGGGCGCCACCGCCTTTACTAAAGTCGAGCACCTTACAGCTTGCGGCAAACTCTTTTAGTGTCAGCTGCGCCTGCGGGGTATCGTTTACCTGAAATCGCACGGCATTACGCCGGTCAGCCAATTTATCAGCTGCAGGAAAGTCCGGATTTTGCGGCTGATAATTACCTTTCGCAACACGCTGATAGACACTGTCGTGAATACTGACATTTATAGGCGGGTTTGCCGGATCACCAAACACGAGTCGCACCGACTCTGCATTGGCCATTTTTTCCAGCAATTTATAGCTAAAACTATAAGAGTCATGTGGTTGCATATTTAAGTCTGGTTTGCACTGTGCATCCAAATAGGTCTGGTTAAACACCAACCCTAGTGCCGACGCCTTGCCTACCATCCATTGCAAGGCGATATCGGACAAGCCGCATTCTGCGTAGCCACCGCCAATATCTGAATGGGCACCGGCAAACCAGCATTGCTCCATATATTGATCATCTTGCAAAATGCCGGTCCACATATCGGGTTGAAATGGCGCCCGCTTTTCATCCAGTGCCAGAGCGTGGTAAGCATATTTAACTTGTGCACAGATGCGGGTATTAAAAAAGCCCACCCAATTGCGGGTAAACTTACCAAGTAAAGGTGTTGGTGCGCCAAGAGCACCAACCGTGTCAAACACGCCAACCATACGAATATCTGGGCGATAGTTGTCTTCGTACAGCCCTTGCTGGCGTTCTTCAGGCTCAGTGCGATAGTGCTTGTAGGCTTGAGTTAGCTTATCCAGCGTGCTTTTTTCCAACAGCCCAACGGCATGAATTAGGCCAACAAAGGCGCGAGCGGTATAGGCGCCACGGCTGAATCCGAAAGCATATATTTCATCGCCCAGCTGATAGTTATGAATTAAAAACCGATAGCAATCCAGTACATTTTTTTCCAGCCCACTACCAAAGGCACCACCAATAAATTTATCTATTTTCCCGCCGGTGCCTACGCCCTGATCGTAGAATACCACCTGATGAATGCCGTCAGGGCTGACAGGGGAAATAGCCCTAACCATTTTAGTGACGTTAGTCGGGATGTCATCAGGCTCATTCCAGGTGCCATCACAACAAATGATAATACGTTTTGCTGCCGCCATAACTTTACTCCTGTTAAAAAATAACCGGCATATCGCTTAGCGATAACAGCGTCGAATGTGCAAAGAAGTATAGTGTATTAACGGTTAAAAAGTGTACAAGCTGTTGCTGCACACATTTTTAGGATGGTGTTAGAGCAATTGTTAACAAGTTTAGCGGGTATCAAAGTGCAGGTGGTGATGTCTGGCCGACCACCGCACTCTTATGCAAGGCCCTGAGATTAGCCTTCTTCTGGAAGACCAACATGGGCATAACCGTTTTTGTAATCAACGGTTAATACAAAGTGTTGCAGTATATCGTAACCAAGAATGCCCTGTATTTTCTTGCCCCGGATATTAGACCCGAGCGCCTTATACTGATCTTGCTGAAAAATGCGGCTGTCATCAGCAGGAATGCTTACCAACACATGCTCCAGAGTATAAGGGCCAAACTCGATCTCTGGGACACGGTAATTGTCCATTACGGCGACATGGCTGGTAGCGCCTTTAGAAAGGCTTTGCTCAGCCGACAAGGTTTCATGCCAGCCCATAGCGTCTGCCATTGATTTATTAAACAGCAAGCCACCGTTGCTACCGGTATCAAAGAGTACCCATGCTGATTTATTCTCTCCCAGCCCTACTTTTACTATTGGCATGCCACTGCCTTTTTGCAGTTGAAAGTCGATGTTTTGCAGTTCAGACATCTTAAGTACACCATGGGTGACAAAACGGATGCGCTGATTAGGGTAGTCAATTTGTAATACAAATTGCTCGAGGAAACCGGCTCCTAATAATAATCCTGTTGAATGGTGCCCCAAGGAAATGTCAGCTAGCCCGTCTAGTTTCATCTCGGCACCGAACAAATTTACCGGCACCTGGTTAAAACTGTTTACCATCTCCTCGCCGTGTACGCCCTTGAGTCTATAATTCTGTCCAGTGCCGAAGCTCAACTCGTTTTTATTCCGAAACGCGCTATTTAACGCGTTAAGTTGGGAGCCGGTATCTATAATTGCTTTAGTTTCAATACCCGAAATGGTGATGGGTATTGAAATATGGCCATTCTCAATCTTAAGTTCCATCCAAGGTGTAACACCAGCAAGAACCGGTAGGGCTGTTAAAACTGCAAAGCACAAAGTAAATAATACTTTCATAACAGAAAGCGTCCTTTCTTAATTAAAAATACAAAAACGCATGTTAAACAACCTGGGATCAAAAGTAAATTTAAGTTAACAGGGAAGTAGTACTATGTAATTTGTAACATTTTAAGCGTGACATGGTACTGCAGCGGTTTGCCATGATAACAGGGGGTTTAAACGAAGATACGGCAGTACAGCATGGCATATACTGCCTTACGATTATTATTTTCTAAGTAAGCTTGAGGGTAAATCCCAGCTTGTGGTGAGTATTTCATCCTGCCAGGTTTGTAGCGTCAGCCAGACTTTGTCACGGCCAGCCAGATTTTTTGGCGCTATGGCGTGCACATGCTGGCCGTGGCGGCTGCCGTGTAAAATACCTGCTTCGCCCTGTTGCAGCTGTGCCAGCGGCAAAGCCGCAGGGCCAATATTTAAATAGCCCTGACGTAAGGTGCTGATATCGCCTTTGCTGAATATCAGCATAAAGTCTTTCACGTATTCGTCGTGGTGCGCGTAAGGTGGCTCCTGGTTTAACGGCATAGGCGAAATTTCAAACCCGCCCACTTGCTGTGCCGGCCAGGCTGCCGGGAACTCGGGCGTCAGTGACTGATATAAAAACCAAAACGGTAATACCAACACCAGGCCATTCAGTTTGTATTTGTGTCGCTGCCAAAAACTGTTACTACGCGCCATGGTTAATCTCCTGCAACGCGGCGGCTTTGCGGCTATCACGCACAGCTTTTACCGTACGGCTGCCCCAAATCATAAAACCGGTAACTGACATACCAGACAATATTAAGCCAAACAAAAACCAAATGGCCTTGGTCCAGATACCGCCAATAGTGCCGTAATGTAATGGGTCAGCAATATGCATCACTGTTTGCAATGCGGTCATCGACTGCGGCGACTTCTCTTGAGCAATGTCGCCGGTCCAGGGGTTAATACTCAGGTTGTAAGCTTGCTCGTCATAAAAAATATGCTCGCCGCCGCCCATCAGGTTATACATACCGCGGTTATGCTCGGGCAGCATCAGATAACTGGGGCGAAAATCCGGGAAGCGCTGTTGCGCAATCTGCATGGCATCGGCAAAGCTGACCGGTGGAGTTTGTTGCTTTGCCGGCAGTTGCTCTACGGTTACCAGCGGCGCATGTGGTTCAATATCAATATCGGCATGCCACATTATCGCCTGAACCAAATACCACAGCCCTGTCGCACTCATCACCATTAGAAACCAAATTGACCACACGCCGGCTAAGCGATGTAAATCGGTAAGCACAGTTTTCTTACCTTGGTTAAAACGGATTTTCGGTTGGGTAAAGCTACGCCAGAAGTTTTTGTAAATCACTAAGCCGGTAACCAGTGCACCCAGCATCACCAATGCCATTGCCGATACCAGGTAATAACCCACACTGTAACTGCCCGGCCAGGGAAATAATAACCAGCCATGCAGGCTGCGCATAAAACCAATAAAGGTAATACCCTCATTTATTTGCTGAATTTCACCGCTGTACTGGTTTACGTAGGCAATAGCATAGGGCTTATCGTGATCGGTAAAGATCACGGCGTTGACCAGATAAGGCTCAAATATCATTACTGTACCCACGTCGGCAGTTGGGTAGGCTTGTTGCACTTTAGCCACCAATTCCGCTACCGGTTTGGCCGGCAAATTATCCGGGTTAGTGGCGCGCGAAGCGGGGTTGGTTAGCCAGGTTAATTCGTGGCTTAACACCGCGATAGTGCCGGTTAAACAAACAAAGCAGAAGATTAACCAGACTGGCAGCGACACCCAGCCATGTAGCTGAAACCAAAAGCGATTGCTAATTTTTGCCATATCAGAACGACCAGGTAGCGCCTAAGCTAAAGTTACGTGGTGCACCGTAGTTATACTGCTGCGTTAAGCCGCCATAATACGTTTCATCCAACAAGTTATGCAGGTTCAGTTGTATCGAAAACTGCTTGTTAACCTCATATCGAGCCATTAGGTTGGCCCGCACAAAGCTGTCTTGCTTAATCTGATAGGGCAAACCACTTAACGGTAGCGCAATTACATCACTGTACGATTCGCTTTCCCAGCTAAGGCCTCCACCAACCGTAAGTCCTGCCAGTATGTCGGTAAACTCATAGGTAGAAAACAGGTTCAGCTTCTTGCGCGGGTGGTTAACATTAATGTCTGCGCCATCGCGATCTTCAGCCGTAAACTGTGAATAACCTGCACTGATATTCCAGCTTTCGTTAACGCGGCCAATGACTTCCAGTTCAAAGCCTTTACTTTCAGAACCACGGGCAGCAAACGACGGGAAGAAATTATTTGCCGGGTCGTTATAGGTAGCATCTGCCTGCGCCAGGTTGTCCTGTTCTATACGAAACACGGCAAAGGCGGTTTGCAGAGCGCCGTCGAGGAAACTGCTCTTCACACCGATTTCCTGATTACTGCCGACGATGGCATTGAGGAAATTACCGTTGCGGTCATAGGCATTTTGCGGTGTAAAAATTTCGGTATGGCTGGCATACAATATATGGTCTTCAGCAATCTGGTAGGTTAGGCCAACATAAGGCACAAATTTATCGTCACCAAAATCCAGCGCTGCACCGTAGTTTATGCCGGCACGTTGCCACTCAGTGTAGCGGCCACCGGCAATCAGCTTAAGGTGTTCAGTGATCGCAAAACGCGTTGCCACATAAAAACCGCGCTGATCGGTATCAAGATCAACGGCCTGTTCCGGCGTAGTGGCCCAACCCGGCTCAGCCACGCTGCCATCCCATTGATAAAAGTTACCGCTGTCTGGCCAAGCCAGTGCGGCATAGGTTTGCACTTCAGATTGCTGTTTGCTGTCTAAGGCACCGGCAACAAACTCATGTTCGCGGCCCAGCAAGCTATAACTACCCTGTAGCTGAATATCGACGCTGGTTTGTTTGCTAAAACCGTCACTGTTATACGGCCAGGCGATCAGGCCTTCACCGCTGTCTTTGTCGGCTGCACCATAGATATACAACAAGCGGGTATTGGCGGTGTTTTTATTGTGGTTCAGGTTTACTTTGAGCTGCCAGCCGTTATTAAATTGCTGGGTTAAACTGATAAACTGGTTTTTGCTGGTTGAATCCCAGCGCGTCCAATCTGCTGCTGTAGTGGTACCTCTGTCCCAGTCGGTTGGCGTATCGTCAGTAAACAACGGAGGCAGTGCACCCCAGGTAGAAGCGGTTGGGTCATTATCCTGATAGCTACTGCCGAGGCTTAATGTGATGCTGTTGCTCAAATCGGCATCCAGCACACCGTACAGTACCGTTTTATCTTCTTCTGCCAAATCACGGAAGCTGTCGCTGAGCTCTTTTTTCGCCACAAAGCGGGCGCGCACATTGCCGTCAGCTGTCAGCGGTGTGCTGACATCGGTAGTAAGGAAGCGTTTGTTCCAACTGCCAACACCGCCGTTGATGCTGCCAGTCAGCTCACGGGCATTAGCATGCTTGCGTACTAAGTTAATTGATGCTGATGGCTCACCGACACCGGTTAACAGGCCGGTAGCGCCACGCACTACTTCTATGCGTTCGTAAATGGCCACATCGGTAATGGTTTCGCCGGAGTCACCGGCCAGGCTCCAGGCCATCGGCACACCGTCGAGCTGAAATTTATCGATATCAAAACCTCGGGCGCTAAACGTATTACGCGTGCTATCAAAGGATTTGGATGATAATCCCGGCGTTTGGATTATGGCATCTGCAATAGAGCTGATATCTAAATCTATTATTCGCTGTGCTGTCATCACACTTACAGACTGCGGCGTTTCCAGCAGGGTTAAGCCCAAGCCTGTAGCAGTATCAATGGTTTCATTTACCGTGTATTGGCCGCGTACGGTAATGGTTTCAACTGCTTTTGCGTCATTTTGCTGCGAATCAGCCGCAATAGAGGCGACCGGTAAACACGCCAGCTGCACTGCCAGCGCCAGTTTTAATTTGTTCATAGTTAACTGCATGCTCATCCTCGGAAATCCCGATGATGGTACAGTAATGATAATTATTATCAATAGTATTAAGTTTTGATTGCGATGAGTTGCAGTTGCCAGCCGTTAGTTTGACGTTCTGCTACTTCGTAGCTCATCGCTGTTCCAGCTCAGGCAAAGCTCAGCACCAGACTTATAATTACACCAGTAATAACAAGCTGCAGTAAGCAAAAGCCCATAATATCTTTAGCTTTTAAACCGGCAATGGCCAGTACCGGTAAGGCCCAAAAGGGTTGAATAAGGTTGGTCCAGGCATCACCCCAGGCAACGGCCATAGCTATGCGGCTGACATCGGCACCTAATTCCAATGCTGCGGGCAGCATTACCGGCGCTTGTACAGCCCACTGGCCACCGCCGGAGGGCACAAAAATATTCACAATGCCTGCGCTGATAAAGCTGTAGAACGCCAGCGTTTCCGCCGTGGCGAAACTGACAAACCACTGTGACATACTTTGCGCTAAGCCAGATTGCAGCATAATGCCCATAATACCGGCATAAAACGGAAACTGAATAACAATGCCAGCACCGCCCTGAATGGCCTGCTGCAGGCTATGCAGTAACCGCCGTGGCGTACCGTGCAACACTATCGCTAAAAACAAGAACAGGAAGTTAACGATATTCAGGTTAAGGCTGCCACCCTTGGCAAAATATTGCACCAAGTAAGCAATACCGGCTAAACCCACTAGCAATGCTAGCAGCAGGCTATTTTCCAGTTTATCAGCCGGGCGGGCACTGCCGGTATCCAGCGGCTGAGCAGGCTGCAGCTTGGCTGGGTCAACATACACACTGTCGCCTTTGGCCGGTAACATCAGATAGTTCACCAGCGGTACGGCGATAAACAGCAGTGCGACTAACAGCAGATTAAAACCGGCAAAAATGGTTTCGCTGGTGGGAATAATGCCGATTTGCGCTTCGCTGAAATGATTTGGTGTGGCGATAGTCAGCGGCACTGAGCCTGCCAGGCCGCCATGCCACACCACAAAGCCGGAATAGGCGCTGGCCACAAGCAGGCGGTAATCTACTTTGATGCGCCGCGCTAAGGCTTTGGCAAATAAAGCGCCGACTACTAAACCAAAACCCCAGTTTAACCAACTGGCAATTAATGAGATCACCGTTACCAGCACTATCGCCTGGCCGGCGGTTTTTGCCAGTGCGGCAAGGCGGTTTAATATAGCCGTGATCAGCGGGGTATTGGCCAGCATAAAACCGGTAATCAGTACCAGCAGCATCTGCATGGAAAAACCGAGTAAGCCCCAGAAGCCATCACCCCAATAGCCTATAACGGCCAGCGGGCTTTGTTGCTCAAACAGCACTGCTGCGGCAAACACCACTATGCTGAGCAGTAACACAAAGATGTAGGGATCGGGCAGGTAGCGTTCTACCAGTTTAACCAGGGGTTTAGCAGCGGTGTTTAGCATAGTAGACTCATTATTCTGTTATTTGTCCGGATGGTTAACATGACTGATTTTCGCAGTAGCGCACAGTATCAGACAACCTTAGCGCAGTTGGTCAAAAAACTGCAATCCGACTTTAGCCTACCAGCAGTCATTGGCATCAGCGGCGCTCAGGGGAGTGGGAAAAGTACGCTGGCAGCATTGTTAGTACAGCAGCTAACCCTGCACGGCATCAAAGCAGCAGCTGTGTCGCTTGATGACTACTATTTGAGCAAGGTGCAGCGTACGCAGCTGGCGCAGAGTATTCATCCTTTGCTAGCACAGCGCGGGGTGCCGGGTACCCACAACATTCAGCAAGCTATTAAAGATGCTTACGCAGTGCTGGCGGGAGAGGCCGTTACGCTGCCGAAGTTTGATAAAGCACTGGATGAACCGGCTGCGCCTTTGCCGTTGCAACAGCTGGATATACTGATTGTTGAAGGCTGGTGTGTTGGTGTTACCCCACAAACAGAGGCTGAATTGGCTATGCCGGTAAATACGCTGGAAGCCAGTGAGGATGAAGATGGCCGCTGGCGCCATTACATTAATGCGCAGCTTGCCGGGCCTTATACTGAATATTGGCATTTACTAAAATCGCTTATTTGGCTGCAAGCACCCAACTGGGATTGCGTATGCCGCTGGCGCGCCAGGCAAGAGCAACAGTTATGGCAACAACGCGGCAGCGGCATGACAGATATCGAACTGGCACGCTTTATGTTGCCGTTTCAACGTTTAACGCAGGCCGGTTGGCAGCAGATGCCGCAGCGGGCTAATAGTATTATCACTTTAGATCAGCAACAAAATATGACGTTAATTACTGGCAGATAATTAACCAAACAACAGAAGAGTATATGGAATTAGCAATTGACAGCGTTGTCATTTAGCCGTTAGGCTGTTTTTTAAACAAAAAACGGGGAAAATTATGCGCTATTCATCATTTGCTGTATTGCTGCTACTGGGCGGTTGTGGGCAAGCTACGGTTACCAATTCAAATCAAACTGCGGCAATGCCTGATCAAACTGGTTTGATGTTTGACGATTTTAACTACACCAGTGCTGAGGCGTTGTTTGCCAATGGCTGGACTGCCCGCACCGAAACCGGCCATCCCGGTATTGCTGCTGCCACCTGGTCGGCAGAGGGCATTAGTGTTCACCCTGCACCAGAGCAAGCGAAGTTCGGCATTGCCCGTATGAGCTCGGTCACGGATGGTAGCGGTGCCGGCACACGCCATACGCAAATTTGTCATGCGCGTAAATATTTGTACGGCACCTATGCTGCACGAGTGTTTTTTCGCAACGAGCCCACTTATGGTGCGGATGGCGATGAAGTGATCCAGACCTTTTATGCGATAAGCCCGCTTGCCGCACCACTGGACCCGGATTACAGCGAAGTGGATTTTGAGTATCTGCCAAACGGTGGTTGGGGCGAAAACAGCGATAGTGCGATGTGGACCACCACCTGGGAAACCTTTCAGTTAGAGCCCTGGACTAAAGTGAACGAGTTTAGCCGCGTACCGGGTGATTATGCCGGCTGGCATACGCTGGTGATGAATGTAACGGCAGAGTCGGTGCGCTACTATGTTGATGGTAGCGAAATTGGCGAGCACAGTGCCGCCGTGGCGCCGGAAGTGCCGATGTCGATGAATTTTAACCTGTGGTTTATGCCTAAAGGCGCCGACGGCTCTGTTGGCCCGATTGACTCAGCTGAGCCCAGGCAGTATCAGCAGGACATTGACTGGGTTTTGCATGTTGAAGATCAATTACTCAACACCGCTGAAGTTGAAGCCAAAGTTGCTGCGCTGCGCGCTGGCGGACAACATGCTGTGGACGAGGTTGCCGACAAAGGCTTAGCGGCCTATTGCGGTTTATAAACCAAGGTAGTAAATATTCTTATGCTGCTCCCCGGCTGCAGAAATGCAGCCGCTTTTACTCAGCGATGTTTACAGTAGATTATCGTAGCTGCCTTTCTGGCGTATATGTCAGTGCTAGTTGCTGCCGGTGTTTGCCGGCAGCTTAGTGCTGGGACAATTGCTTAGTCAAAGTCCGCGGCCAGCGCATCTAAATGCGCCAACTCAATGGCTTTTTGATGAACCTTTTTTTGCAGCCGGTAAATGCCAAACACACAGGCCGGCGATACGATAAGGCTGTAAAATAGCAGCATGGTAAGTGGGGTATCGTCCAGTTGCCACAGGTGCAAAATCCACAGTACCAGCGTAAATAACAGTAGTGCCAAGCAGCTGAGCTGGGTATAGCGATAATGCTGTACATTAAGCTGGCAGGCCCGGCGGCGAAATTGCAGCAAGCCGTTGCTACTCCAGTTGTCATAAGCCAGTATTGGCCGGTGTATCTGCCAGCTAATATACGCTGTACTTAAGGCCCCAAGTGCCAGAAATAGGGCTGAAACTCCCCCTAGCCAGCCAGGCAGGTTAAATAATAACCACACTGCAGTAATAGCCATAATAACCGCCCCGAGCCACTCGCCATACATCAGCAATTTTTGCTCGCGCAGGCGCTGACTGGCCTCGGCTAAATCAGTGGTGCTTGGAGCCGCCTCGTCCGCAGGTTGCTGCTGCCAGCTTTTCGCCAGGGCGTCAAAGTCAAAGTTATCTGCCATTTTGCATCAGCTCCATCAATTCTGTTTTGGCGCGATTAAGCCGCACCCGCACTGCACCGTGGCTAATTTGCAGAATATCTGCAATCTCTGGTGCATCCAAATCTTCCATTGCCAGCAAAATCACCTGCCGGTTAGCTGCAGACAATTGCCTTACGGCTCGCATTAACTGCTGGCTTTGTTGTTGTTCACCTAATAGTTCTGACGGGCAATCATCCAGCATCTGTTGCTGTAATTCGTCATCCAGTGGCTGCCACTTATGCCGCTGTGCACGGGCTATATGATCGACAGTGACATTGTGCACAATGCGAAACAGGTAAGCGCGCGGCATTTCTGCAGCTTTTAGCCTGTCTGCCGCCTGATGCAATGCCAGAAAAATATCCTGTTTTAAATCCTGCCGCGCCGCCGGATCTGCCTCGTTTGCCAGTAACGCCCGGCTAATCGCGCCCTGGTGTTGCTGCCATAGTTTCAAAACGAAATTGGTAGCGTTTTGCCCGCTGTTGGGTGCTGATATCAAACGATGACGCCCTTTTATTAAGTCTGTCTGAGTTACGCAGCTTTTACCGCGCCTACCCGTTTAGTCTGTTAAGTCAGACCAAGTGTTACACAAATAAATAAAAAAATAATCTGTAACACCTGACAAAAAATCAACGACTTAATCAGCAAATACAGAAAATAGCAGGAGCCTTACCTTGAAAACAATAAACTTGAAAAAATCATTACTTGTCTGTTTGGTCGCAGGTTTTTCATCGCAGCTGGTGCTGGCAGATAATTTAAGCGCTGTTCAGCAAGACACGGTGCTGTATCACAACGCTACCTTGCTAAATCCGGCAACTGAGCAACAGCTTAACGACGGTTGGTTGTTGGTAAAAAATGGCAACATAGTGCAAATGGGGCAGCTTCAGGCAGATTCCGGCTTACCTGAGGCGGCAAATCAGATTGATTTGCAGGGCCAATATGTCATGCCCGGCTTGATTGATGTTCACCTGCATTTGACCGCCGGCCCACCACGGGTGGTGATGCAGGACGGTAAGCCAGCACTGACATTGCAAGGCAACAGTGAAATGACCCGTTATCACGCCATCAGTACGCTTGCCACCGGCGTCACCACTGCTTTTAGTCCGGCGGGCGACGCGGCTGCGAATGCTGAGTATCTGCGTCAACAGCAATCAGGGAGTTGGCCTGGGCCAAAGCTCAGCTATGCCGGTTATATCTTTGAACCCACGCCGATTTTAGGAGGCTCTGTACATCCGAAAGATGAAGCCGGTTGGCAGGTAGAAATAGCTAGCCAAAAAGCGCAGGGGGCCGATTACATCAAGCTTTATGCGGGTCTGAGTAAAGATGAGGTGGCAATGGGCGTGCGCCTGGCTAATGAGGCAGGCTTGAAAACAGTCGCGCATCTGGACAGTGTTAGTTGGCAGTACGCGGCAGAGCTCGGCGTTGATATATTAACCCATGCTCTGCCAACCAGTGCTGAGCTGTTAACCGGGGCATCTAAAGTCTCTTATCTTGCTGAAAGAAAAAATCTGCTTAATCAGCGATTTATTTACAGCTGGTTCCAGCATGTAGACTACGACAGTGAGCCAGTGCAGCGATTGATCGGCAGCTTAGTTAAGCAACAAACCCGGATTGATTTAACGTTGGTTGTTAATGAATTGTTATATTTCGCCCGCGAGTTAGACGCGCTTTATTCTGAGGATGATATGTGGGTATTTCACCCACAGATGCGCAAGCGTTGGCGCGCAACGATGGCGGCGCCAAGTTATGACTGGACAGCAGAAGAATTTACTACTGCGCAGCAGCAACTACCAAAAGTACAGCAATTGTTTAAACGTTTATTTGACGCCGGCGTGCCATTAGCCATCGGCACCGACAGTGTAGCCAGCGGCCCCTTTTATCTGCGTGAATTACAACTTAGCCAGGGTGCAGGTTTAACGAACTGGCAAATATTGCAACTGGCTACGATAGGCGGCGCCCGCCATCTGAACCTGGCTAACACCGGCCAGCTTGCACCAGGCTTTGTTGCTGACTTTATTGTGATGCGAGCTAATCCGCTTACCAATCTTACTGCGCTAAATACTGTGCACACCGTGGTGCAGCAAGGCTACGCCTGGCGCGTTGAAGAACTAAAAAACCAGTTGGAAAACCTGACCAAAATTGAACTGTAAATCTGATTAGCAAATTTATCTTACACATGATGAGGAAATAATAATGGAAACCCTACAACACTTAATAACACCCTTTACCACCGCTTGGCAGCAGACCGATAGCCACCAATTAGTTTCTTTCGGTATCTTTTTTGGCGCCATGTGGCTGATTGCCGTGGTGCTTGAAGCTGCAGTTAAAAAAGTAACAAACGAGGACTAAAACATGGAAACTATAAACCACTTTATCGCCACCTTCAGCACGGCCTGGCAACAAGCTGATGTACTGTTTTTAGTTGGCTTTGGTCTGTTCTTTTTAATGGTGTGGTTTTTACCCAGCCTGCTAGCGCTGGCGTTTAACCGCCAGCATTTTGGCAAAATTGCACTGCTAAATATTCCGGCCGGTGTTTCCTGGATTGCCTGGCTGGCGCTACTGGTGTGGGCCGTTACCGGAAAACTCAGCAATAGGCTGGCCACTAAAGCCCGGTTAAAACCGGTGCTGTAATTCCCAGTGCTGCGTTACAGAGCAACACGATCGCCTTCATTTAAAATCAGCAGCGGCACCTTACTTTTTAGCCGCTGCTGCATATGCAACAACCGCAGCAGTGGTGAGTGTGAACTGTGATCCCCCATCTGCCAGCTGGCATTGCCGTACCCCCAGGGGATCATCACTTTACAGCCCAATTCTTCCGCTACCATGAGTGCATCTTCTGGTGTCATATGTACGGCGCGGTAATTTGGCCCATGGTAAGAGGCTATGGGCAGCAGGCAAATATCAATAACACCATACCTTTGCCTTATGTCGTTAAAATGCTGTGAATAGCCGGTATCACCGGCAAAAAATAGCTTTTTATCGCCGTGTTGAATTAGCCAGCCTGCCCACAATGCTTGGTTTTCATCACTTAGGGTACGGCTGTTAAAGTGACGTGCCGGTACAGCATCAATGGTTAGCTTGCCCTGTTGCGCGCTGCTATACCAAGCCATTTCAGTGACTTGATAGCCGCCGTTTGGCATGTATGCTGCCATACCGTAGGGCAAATAATAATGAGCGCTGGTGCCAATAAGTTTAATATCGCGGGTACTAAAGTGGTCATAGTGCAAATGCGAATACAGTACAGCATCAGTGGCAGCCAATTGTTCTGGGCTAAGCTCAGGCATAGTAGGTCGAGCCTTAGTGCCAAAGAGGTGTGCAGCCCAGTTAACTGGCCAGTCAAACTGACCGGTTACCGGGTCTAGCAAAAGTTGCTGACCGTCTGGTGTATTAATACTGAAACTGGCGTGCCCTAACCAGTGCACGCTAAAACCGGTTTTTAACTCCGGTGATGCTTTAGCGCCGGTATAGCGACACTGCTCTGCTGGCGTTTGGCACTCTACTAACGGGTGAGGTAAGTAGCAATCCTGCTCACAGTTAGCAGGGTACGGAATGTCACCGCGGTACATATTTTGAAAATAGGCTTTATTTTTTACGATATCGGCGGCGTTATCTGGTATTCCGTTAAGCTGTTGCACGGTATTTGATGTGCTGCATGCGCTCAGTAGCATTAAACTACCCAGGAGTGTCGTTGCGAGAACGAATGTCAACTTCATGAATAATCCTGTAGGCTCAACTAAGTTTGGCGCGGGGTGGTTACAAGTGCAGAGTGAATAAATTTAGCCGTTACCGGGCAAAAAGCCCGGTAGTGGTTTTGTATAACGTGCAAGCAATAAGGCTTAGTTAAGCGTTATTAAGCTTTTTCTCCAGCTTTTCAATTTTTTCCTGAGCCTGTTCGCGGTAACGCGTTAAGCGCTCAATGGTTGACGCGGCATTGTCTTTTACAAAACTAACTTGTTGTTCAAGTTGGGCTCTTTCTTTCTTCAGCTTTTCTTTTTCCAGCTGAATATCGGCAACTAAATCACGCTGTTGCTGTAATTCTTCGCGTAACTGGCGAATGACCTCGCGTTGCTCCGACTGATGACCCGCGGTAATAGCACTTTGCTCTTTTAACATGGCATTGTTGGTGCGCAGCTGTTCCAATGTTGCCTGAATATCTTGTGAGTCATCTATTTCAGTAGACTGCGCTTTTTGCATGGCATCTAACTGTTCTTGCGCTTTAACGGCATTGTCGCGCTGTACGTCAGCTTCACGGCGAATATGATCAAGCTCTTTATTCAGCTCGCTAATTTGTGTATTAAGCGCATCTAACTCTTGCTCTTGCTGTGTAATTCTGGCTTGGGCTTCATCGTTATTGGCTTGCGCCTCAACAACTACGGTACCTTCTTGTTGCTGTACCTGCTCTAGTTTGCTTAGCGCCTGGTCACGTTCAGCGCTCAGCTGCTCAACCATTTGCTGCGCGCTTGCCAGTTCTTGCTGTGCAGTCTCAAGATCAGCTAATAACGCGCTATTCGCTGAATTGTCGGCTGCGGATGCTGTGGGTGTAACTCCGTCATCCTGATCATTCAATGCTCGTTGCGCTTGCTCTAACTGAGCTTGCAATCGTTTATTTAATGCTACTGCCTGAGTTTCGGTCTTGGTTGCCTGCTGAAGTTTATTTTCAAACTCACTTAACATTGCCTCGAGCTCTGTAACATCATGCTCGCGTGTTTGTAAGTCTTGCTGTAACTTTTTGCTGGTTTTATGTGCAGCGGCTAACTCTGCTTTAACTTTTTCTTCGGCTTGCTCCAGCGCTTTAAGCTGCTGTTCTGCTTGCTGTGCTGCTTCTAATTTGGCTTTTAACGGTTCTAACTCTTGTTCGTTAGCCGCCAGTTCATCTTGCAACTGCTGAAGCTTTTGTTGGTTAAGCTCTTGCTCGCCTTGCAGCTGTTGTTCCAGTTCATCTTGTGACTGTTGCAGGCTGATTATTTTTAACTGTAACTGTTCTGCATCTTGCTTTGCTTGCTCAGTTTCTTGTTTCGCGGCAGCCAGGTCTTGCTCAGCTGTCTGTAGCTGTTGTTGTACTTGTTCAAGAGCCGTTTTCTGAGACTGCAGTTCTAATTCGGTCTGCTCAATAGTATCCAGTTGTTGCGACAATTGCGATCTGGCGTCATCCAGTTCCTGCTGCTGCGCTTTACCTACAGCCAATGCCTGGTCGCGTTCTTCTATAAGGCTAGAGTACTTTTCGGCTTGAGTTGAAAGCTGCTGCTGTTGCTGCTGCAAACTGGATTCTAACTCCGTTTTGCGCTGTTGCAGTTGCTCAACTTCCTGTTGTAACTCTCGGTTGTGTTCAGCCGCCAACACTTCAGCTTGCATAGCTTGTTGCAGTTGCTGATTTAGCTGGTCGGTTAATTTTTTCGAATGCTGGGCGGACTCGCGCTGAAACGCTGCGACAAAATCTTCACTAAACATGCTCTCACCAGTCGTCGTTGGTGGCGCTACATTGGCTTGTTCATTCCGCCATTTTTGGTAATGCACTACCAAACTGGCTTGAGCACCAGGTACTTGAGAAATTAAATAATCTAATGAAACAGGCTTGCCTGTTTTATGCAGTTCATCACAGATCTTCTTAACTTCACTATATTGCATCGCTCTACATCCAACTGACGGGGGTGAAAACCTAAAAACTACTGGCTTATACTAAGCAGTCATTCTATGCACTTTTTTCTTAAAACCAACTTTTAATTACATTTTTTTTGCATCTTAACGTTCAAACAACTAAAGTACTGTTTAAAATTACAGTTGTGATGCCGCAATGAAACTTTATATCGCCGAAAAACCCAGTTTAGGCAGAGCCATCGCTGCAGCATTGCCTAAGCCACAGTTTAAAGAGAATGGCTTTATCCGATTAGCCAACGGTGACGTCGTTAGTTGGTGTGTTGGCCACCTGTTGGAGCAAGCTGAGCCACATGATTATAGTCCGGATTTTAAACGCTGGCAGGCAACGCAATTGCCTATAGTGCCGGATAAATGGCAATTAAAAGTTCGGAAATCAGCGCAGCAGCAACTGAATGTAATTAAAAAACTGTTAAAACAAGCAGATAGTGTAGTTCATGCCGGAGATCCTGATCGAGTACTGTTACGATGTTCTTATGAATTTATATTGTCACAACAATAGTTCGTGAAAACATGAAAAGTAACAGGAATACACCATGAAAATAATTTTATGGGAAGTACCAGATTTCTACCTTGAACAAGCATTAGACACCGAGTCTTTTGCACAGATTGTTCAGTCTGCACCAAACAATCCTTCTAAAAGATCTGTTGGCAAGATGCCACTACTATATTGGGAGAATGGATCTGCAATAGCAGTCGCCAACAATTGGCTGATCCACCTTAAAGCGAATCTATTTAAGAAAGAAGTGAATACCCAAGCGCAAGGCTTGTTGCATTACTTCACTTTTTTAGATCAGATTAACTACCAGTGGGACCAAATGCCGACTGTGCTAAGGCATCGTCCAACTTACGCCTTTAAAAAGCATTTACGAGAAGCATTTAAAGCGGGTGTTATTGCCCGTAGCACGGCGAATAGCTATATGCGCGTGGTTATTAACTTCTATAAGTTTTATCTCTTCAAAAAGCATCAGTTCGAAAACCCACCGTTTAATTTTGAATATGTAAAAGTCTCAGTGCCTGGGCGGCATGACTTTATGCGTAACAGCATGGTCTTTGTTAACTCAACTGATCTCAGGCTTAATCTACCAAGAGATGCACGCTTTAATGGCTTGTCACGGTCCTTGGTGCCATTAAGTGAATATGAATGGCAAGAAGTTGAACACCGGCTAGAACAGAATGCTCAGGGCTTAGTTAAACGAGAAAGTGGCAACCACCTTATTTCGTTATCAACCGAGTTTAAATTAGCTGTCTACCTAGCTCGTTATGCTGGTTTACGCCGTGATGAAATTATCACTTTAAGAGCGCGTCAAATATTCAAACCTGATCCGCAGCAACTGCTAAAAAAATATCTTATTCATGCTGAAGGCTTATTGCTTGAGCCAAGACATGGTGTCAGGACTAAAGGCGGCACAACCCGATATGCAGAAATCCCAACGCTGCTGATGGATGAGTTGCATCTGTACATTAATTCTCAAAGGTACATTACCCGCAAGAATAAGTTTATTGAACGTCATCCTGAAGAGGCCAGCAACCCACCGCTACTGATTAATCAAAATGGCGATATGTTTTCTGCGAAAACGTTGGATGCCAGATGGGGTGAGCTTCGAAACGTTATCAATAATGTTCACAATACTTTCGAACATAAATTCCATAACTTACGTTCAACCTATGCTGTTTTCCGATTGAAAGAACTCCTGAACAGCCAACTCAAAGAAGCCGATGCATTAGATTATCTGCAAGCCACTATGGGTCATAAGCATCGTTCAACTCTGCTCGCTTACCTTCGCTTTTGCAAACAAGAAAAAAGTGCTAACGAGGTTTTTGAGGATGCGTTAGAGGTCATTTTAGAGGGGGAGCAAGATGGCATTAATTGGTGAAGAAAAAAGGAAGATTCTGAGCTTTTCTGAAATATTTGAAGAGCAAGTTACGAATATTGCTTTATATGCAAAATATTTAACTGATGGTCATTCAACTGCTCATTTTGAAAGGCTTTGTTATAAAGATTGCCCAGTACTGGAGCTTCCTGGACGTCGTTATAAGGAACCTAAATTTAAGAACGCGCCCGTAGATATGAACAGACGGGCTTTAGTTTTGAAAATTATGGTTACGATAAATGATATTGATGCCACGACTAGAAGCAAAATTAATATTTTCGTTGTAATAGTTGAGCTATTTAGACTTTGTGATTCCGAGGGGGGCGTAAATATTTTCACTTTGGATGCATTAAATCTTTATACTCAATCGTTACTTGCAAAATACCAGCAGGGTGTAAAAGGCAAAAGTTTACGTCAGAAACAAGCAATGCTTAAAAATTTTTTAAAGCATTTTGATAATGTTCTATATGAACGGTATTGCGATATTTCACTAAATCTTCCGAATGATAGCCAACCAGAAGAGCCTTACTCAGATGAAGAGCTGAAGGTGATTTATAGCTATTTAATGAAAATATTTAAGTCTTATTCCGATTGTATTATTCAGCATGTCATGCCTGTGGAATTTCCATTGTTTAAAGACCTGGGAAAGCAATATCCCCCTCCTATTGAAACAAAAGTTAAAAGGCCAGTTCATGGAAATACTAACTATGACTTATGGAAATTTGACTTATCTAGGTCAGCATATTTTTTAGCATGTTTTTACACTGGGATAAATTCAGAGCAAATTTTATCACTCAAGCATGAAGATATAGCGCAAGAGCCAATAAAAGAAATTTCTAGGGGTGTATATACATTACAAACGATTAAAGGCCGTCAAGGTGGGCAAATAAACAGGATTGACGTCGGGTTTGGCCGAAGAGCAAAGGAGTTTTTTGAGCTGTGGTTACATATCAGCAAAAATCTTTTAGTTAAGGATAATCAGTTCGTTTTTCCAAAAATTCGCTCTGGCATTGCAGCAAAAATGACAGTATCAGAGGCCAGTGTTCTAAATAAGATTTTTAAAAATATTGGTGTACCCGCAGTAACAAGTAAACGCTTTAGAAAAACAAAAGCTTCAATAATCATGCGTTCTACAGAAAGTATTTTTATGGTGGCAGAGGGGTTAAATAATAAAGCCGAGACTGCGTCAAAGCATTATGCTGATGGTGAGCAAACGCAAATGGAGTTTTCGTTAGCTGCCGCGTTGGATATTCGTCAGAAAACTGCGGCGGGGCAAGCTTTATCCGTTGCAATAGAAGAAACAGCTTACAAATTTAAAGACCCCGTCAGAGAAAAGTTTCTGTCAAAAACCAATACTGTTACAACCAGTATTTCTAACGGTTTGCGTTGTACTATGCCGTTTGGAGAAAAAGCCAGTCAGCTCAAAAAGATTCTGGTTCAAAATGGTTTAGCAGCTGAAAATGAACAGGTAGCTTGTTACAAGTTTCTAGATTGCTTTAGTTGTCAATATCATGCAGTTATCGCTGAGGTTCAGGATATATGGTTATTGCTGTCATTTAACGATGTGATTCTGCAATCACTTATTCGACCATCTGTTAATTCAGAGCCTACATTAGTTTTATCGCGGGTAAGCAATACGCTAAAAGTGCTCCTAGATAAAATGGCAAAAGACTTTCCCCAAATTTATCAGCAAGCTTATGAAAAATATTTAGACTCACCGCATCCGCTTTGGACCGACGAAGATGATTTAGATTTAATAATGGGAGTGTATAAATGAAAATCGAAAATAAAAAATCTCCTACAAATAGCATTGACGATGAAATCATTATTTCTTATGACTCAGAGGGAAAACCATATAGCAAATATTCAGATGACTCTTGGTATATTAATGAGTGTGATTTGCATATTCCGTTTAACAGACTATCAGGATCTTTTAAAAATGTTTTAAAAAAAGTTATCTATGAAATAATTGCCGACGAATCTATTATTTCTTACAAATCCACTGTAAGAAACTTGCTTGCTAGCTCATCTATCTTCGAATACTGCATTAAAAAAGCTGGAGGTGAGAGCTTTAGTTACTTAGACGCAGAAAATAGTTATCGCAAGGTATTAGAAGCCTGTCGCGAAAAAGGGTTGAGCTATAAAACATGGAAAAATGCGCTTACCTTGCTATTGCGTCTAAAAAAACATGGCTTTTTAAAGCGCGACATAGGCAATGCAGACAAGCTTGCAATTGACCTCGCTGGTGGTGATTTTACGCAACAAACGTTGGCTATCCCTGAAAATATTGCTTCACGTTATTTCACCGAAGCAATTACTATTGTTGAAAAATACCACCCATATAGAAATCAAATTTCAGAAGTTTTTGATTATTTTTTAAAAAATCACTTTGCTTCAGGTAAATTCGCGATAAGTAATGTGCAGTTCAAAAATGCTTTTAAAAAAGTAAGGCATAAAATACCAGAAAACATTGATTTAGACTTTTCAGAAAAAGGTATCACGCTCCTGCGAGGTGCTTGTTATATAGTATTAGCGGCTTTCACAGGATGTAGAGATGGTGAAATTAAGTCGTTAACTCTATCATCTTATGACGAGAAGAAATATGGGAATATAAAAATACCAATATTAAAAGGTTATGAGACAAAGTCCAATTTAGGAGGAGTAAAACGCTCGGTTGCATGGGTTACTATTCCAGCGGCAAAAAAAGCATTGCAACTTGCATGGGAAAGTTATGAGTTCGCTAGAGCTCAATGGAGAGAAATTTCTGAAGGAATCTTGCATCCCGATGAAAAATCGAGATTTTTAGAAAGTGTTAATTCGCTTTTTGTGACATTGCCAACACCGACTTCCAATAACCCGAAGGCTGGAAGACAAGCCATTAGTACATCACTTAAAACCTTCGCAAAGTATGTCAATTACAAAGCTACAGTTGATGATGTTAAAGAGTTTAACCTGCTCAACCCCACACGACATGGTGGTCTAAAAGTTGGTGACATACTAGTACCTCACCCCCATGCCTTCCGACGTACCTTCGCTGTCTATTTAGTGCGTAATAAGTTGGCATCTTTGCTGGATTTAAAATTCCAGTTTAAGCACATGAATATTGCGATGACATCCTGGTATTCGAACCAAGCTCATGTGGCATCGCATTTCGATATGATGCTGGATAATGAGTTATTGGCTGAGATTGCCGTTGAAAACACCAACTACATGACGGATACGCTGTATTACGTATACAACGAAGCAGAGACTCTTGCTGGGCCTGAAGGCAAGCGCATCATGAACTTGCGTGAAAACTCGTCAACCACCATTTACTTAAGCCGAGAGGAAATAGCGCAGCAGGTTAAAGAAGGTCGCTTGTCGATAATTGAGCATCCTGGAGGTCATTGTACTAACCCACGATGTGACAGAGTTTGTGATATGACCACCTGCCAATATAAGCTGGTTACTAAGGAAAAGGCATTAGAGCTTGAGCAAGTTCGGGAACGGCTAATGCTTAAGTTTACCCGCATGACAGAGGCTAAAGTAAATCAGCCAAATATCCTTTCAAGATTTTATTATGAGATCCGTGCTATTGAACAAGTCCTTGAGGAACATCGCATTCCTCATAGCAAATTTACTGCAGATATATCGGTGTCATTATTATGAGCAGCAATAACAATGCGGTAACAGAGCGCTCAGAAATCACCTTGCAGCGCTTGGAGTCTGCTTTACAGCGACTGATGGAAGGTACGCCAGAACGAACGCCAAATGATGGCAAGATTAGCATCAGCAGGATTAACGACGAAGCCGGCTTAAGTGCTGGAGCAATATACTATTACAAAGCATTTATCGAAAAGGCAAGGCAAGCTATTGCCGCTATCAAGAGCAACAATCAAAGCCCGTTGTCAGCCAAGAAAGTGACTGTAGAAAACTTACGAAATCAACGCGACGATGAAAAACGATTAAAAGAAAAGTATCGGGCGCAACGTGACGAAATTAAGCTTTTCTGTGATCAGGTTGTCGCAAGAAATGCCAATTTAGAATTTGCGCTATTTGAAGCCTTAGAACGAATTCAACAGCTGGAAGAGGAAATAAAATCCATTAAAGTTGTTGGCATCAATCAGGGGCGGCAACCATGATTCTGTATATTGCTGAAAAGCCCAGTGTTGGACGAGCCGTCGCAGACGTACTGCCAAAGCCCCACCAAAAAGGCGATGGCTTTATTAAAGTTGCTACCGGTGACGTTGTTACCTGGTGTATAGGCCACTTATTAGAGCAGGCTGAACCAGAGGCTTATGATCCGGCTTACAAAAAATGGTCCAAAGCTCACCTCCCCATAATCCCAACTGAATGGAAACACCAAATCAAACGGGAAACAAGTAAGCAATTTACTGTCGTCAAAAAACTCATAAAAGACGCAGACTTACTGGTCAATATGGCCGATCCAGATCGAGTCGGGCAAATTTTAGTCGATGAGGTGATCAACCACGTCGGGGTAAGTAAAGCCAAGCGCGAAGCCACCAAGCGTTGCCTGGTAAATGATATGAACCCCGCCGCCATTAAAAGGGCCCTTAATGATTTACGGCCCAATACCGACTTTATTCCGCTGGCAACTTCTGCTTTGGCCCGTGCCCGAGCGGATTGGCTGTACGGCATGAATATGACCCGTCTATGCACCCTGCTCGGCCAGGAAGTGGGCTATCAGGGTGTATTGTCGATAGGGCGGGTGCAAACGCCAGTACTCGGTTTAGTTGTGCATCGCGATCAAGAGATTGAGCGCTTTATCTCAAAGCCGTTTTACGAAGTCTTTGTCACTTTGGAAACGGCAAGCAGACAGCGTTTTCAAGCCAAATGGCAACCCAGCGCGGCCTGTGAGCCTTATCAGGATGAAGAGGGTCGGGTACTACTAAAAAAGTTAGCTGAGACCGTTTTACAAAAGGTGGTTGGGCAAACTGGCCAAGTAAAAGCAGTGAAGCGCGAGCAAAAAAAGCAGTATGTGCCGCTGCCGTATAGCCTATCGACACTGCAAATTGACGCTTCAAAACGCTTTAACCTAAATGCCCAAAAAACGCTGGATATTTGCCAGCAGCTTTACGAGCGCCATAAGCTGATTACCTATCCCCGCTCCGATTGCCGCTATTTACCAACGGGGCATTATGCAGAGCGTAATGCCGTAACCAGTGCCATTCGTAAAACCGCAGTGGTATTAGATAAAGCCGTTGTTGAAGCTGACTTAAGCTTGAAAAGCAAAGCTTGGAATGACAGCGAGGTCGGTGCTCACCATGCGATTATTCCAACTTCAACCAGTATGGATGCCAGCCGCTTAAGCCGTGAAGAGCTGCAAATTTACGAGTTAATCGCCAGGCAGTATTTAATGCAGTTTTATCCGCCGTTTTTATACGCGGAGCACCAAATTGATAGCGAGGTCGCCGGTGGCCTATTTATTGCCAAACAAAAATCAGTGATTGCGCAAGGTTGGAAAGCGCTGCTGCCAGGCGACAAAAATAATGAACAAGATACCGACTTTGCGCCTAATCCGTTACCCGATGTAAAGCAAGGTGATGTGCTGCAGTGCGTTGATGGTCAGCTGGCTGAAAAGCAAACCAGTCCACCAAAGCACTTCACGGATGCCACCTTACTGGCCGCTATGACCGGTATTGCCCGATATGTGACCGACCCAGAGATCAAAAAAATACTGCGGGAAACCGATGGTCTGGGCACTGAAGCCACCCGTGCGGGCATTATCGAATTGCTATTTAAACGGCAATTCCTGACCAAACAAGGTAAAGAAATTCGGGCAACGGACATAGGTAAAAAGCTTATCAACAGTTTACCTGAGCGCATGGTAGTACCCGATATGACCGCGCATTGGGAAGCCCAGCTAGAAGCTATTTGCGAGAAAAGGCTACGTTACAATGACTTTATGCTACCAATGGTTGACGGTTTAAAAGCCTTACTGACGGAGGTGGATGCCCAAAAACAAAGCTTTGCGGGTTTAAATGGCCTTGGCAAAAATCCGTTTCAAAAACGCAAACCAAGAACTAGAAAATTTCCACAAAAGAAAACTGCAAAACCTGCTTAAGCAAAAACCGCTTCATTGAAGCGGTTTCTGAAAAATCAAAGCGTGGTGTTCTTTGATCTGTATGATGATTTGCATACCTAGCAACATTAAACTACCAATGAAATGATTAAAACTCAACACAATTAAAAATTTGCTGTTGGGCTAGTATGCATCTCAGCCCATCGTTTAATTAGCACCGCTACACAAGGATTTCCGGCTAGTTGGTTCATTCGAACCCAGTCAACATCTAAAAGATCTACAAGAAGCTGAAAATCAAGTTCACCTTGTAAACAATGCCATTGACGTATGCTTGGCTGCCTATTTAGTTGGGCCTTGGGGGAGGCTAAACCACCGACAACAAAATATCCCTTTTCTTTGTCATACCATATGCGTTGAATACCCGGTATGTTACTCATCCACCGTTTGATGTCGTTTAAAGGCTTATCGAAGTATCGGGATAACAAGGTATCTAAACTACCACTGATTGATGTGTCTTTTTTCTTACCTCGCTTATCTAACCAACGCTGAATAACCTCTTTTTTCACCTGATAGTAAGTCACCTTCGTTTCATTTTGCTGATGAAGTGAAACTAATTGTTCTTGCCATAATTCAACTAATTCAGGTAACTCACTTTCAAATCGCATTGTTGCCTTTTGGCTGGATAACACGCCATCATCACTCAATTCTTTGACAATATTGAGCAGCACTTCAATATCGGGAAGCATCCAATCCTGCAATGGATAAGACTTCTGCTTTTTTGTTAAGTCCGCAAATGCATCCTCCATACCTAACGGGAGCATATTCGGTAGGTCGTATGATGGATCTTGCATCATGACTGACACTTGTGCGTCCTTATCCTTACTCAAAACAAGCGTAATTCTTGTCGCAAATCGCCGTTGTTTATCAACTTCAGTACCGTAGTAATCCATTATGACATTTTGACGATAACTATAAGGCCAATTCTCATTCATCAAAGTGAGCAAATCATCTACAGATGTTTCAAAATTGGCCAGGTACTCATTTGTTTTCGAAGTCATACCAGAATCAGTTGGGTCAAAGGGAATCAACACCGGTCTGTCGTTTGAAACCGTAAACAAATAACCATCAGTAATGACAATGTTTGATTCGTTTAAACAGGCGCGTTGCAATGGCAAGACTTGAGAAATAGGTCTATCAGAATCAATCAGTAAACGTTTGATCTCTAACTCTTTAAGAACCACTTCAAGCTTTCTAGTAATCGCTTCTTTGTATGCCTTGGTATCTAATAAGTCGTAGTTGTAGGTGTAATATCCACCTTCAGACGCAACATATAGCTTTATCGGGTCATCGTCTCTTTTTGACTCGATTAACAACCCTTTTTCGACTGGGTCTCCCGTTACGTCATGAGGATTAACGTTGATATGTTGAACTGCACAAAGTCCAACTAGCGACTTCGTTAATGGATAACGATCATCTTCAATTCCTTTTTCTTGATCTAGCAGAATCAAAACACGGTCCGAACGTTCAAGTTTTATCCGTTCAAAGTCATTTGCCGCAATTCCATCTAGTAAATTCCACGAAACATCGACGCCTTTCAGTGCTATTAGCGATTTAAACAAGTTTAAGATTTCTTCACAAGCGACAAGAGCATTAACTCTTAGGTCTATAACCTTGATTTCACCGGATATCTCGATACTGGGGAAAGATGACTTAGTCTTATTTGCTTTATGCTTTGTTTTCAATGTCAGTGGTTGGAGATGTAACGTTTTAGCTGAAAGTTCAAAACCATAAGCACGCGCAAAAAGGATAAAAGCATCTTGCACTGGTTTTAACACCATAGGCCAACTTTGCTCAAACCTCGTTGGTGTAGAAACATCCAGAAACGGACGCTGTTTACGTGAATTTTTACTCTTTCCAATCTCTTTAAACAGCGTACCTCTCGGTTTGCTCTCATGGCCAGGATACCACCTGACGAGTACCTTATTTTTGTCATAGACCCATAGAGGCTTCTTAATGCGAGCAATATTATCGTCATTAGATAACGGTCTTAATGGAACATTGGTATAAAACAGTGCAATCTCAGTGGTATTTTCATCTTTTAACTGCTGAGTTCTACAATCTAAGCTGATCGCATTGACACCGCCAGCCCAGCTATCTACTTTCAATAACGGACAACCTAAGCTGTAAGCGCCTTTACAATGACCGCCAAAAGCCCGCAATGAACGCATCATTAGTCGAATCCACACAGGATTTAACACCGGTGAATATTCCACGCGTACTGGAGTAATAGGTTGCAACTCAGCGTCTACAATAGACGGAGGAATATCACTTGAGCTTTGTAAAGCCACATAGAGACCAAACTGATTACCATTTTTTTTCATTAAATAGGCAAACTGCCGACTGTCTAGCTCAGCATCGATACGTTCTTCCCAGGCTTTCTTCTCTTTCCACTGATAGTTGTTATTGAGAAGTGGATAGTGATAAACCACAAAGTTGTTGGCTTTATCTGCATCAACCTCGCTATTCAAATAAACCAAATGAGACAGCGGCAACTTCCTCAAATCTTTATTTTTATCCATTAACCTTGCTCCCTCATACGCTGCCAGACTATTTTCGAAAACCACTTAAAGCCAGACGTCATTTGATATCCATCGCTCACCAAACAACCTGGTAGAAACAGGATTGAAGCATTCTCAACTTTTACTGGCTCCAACATTTCAGAAAAGCCCGATAAAGAACAATCTTCACCAGTTAATAGGTTCGCGATAACCAAAATGGCATTTTCACCACGGATTTGGCGGATCTTCTCCAGCTTTTTAATTAATCCCAAAGGCGCAAATTCAGGACGTTTACCAGAAGCAAGCCATTGCTCAAAGCCTTCATCAGACTGTTCCAGAGCGGCTATCGACCAAAATTTAGCATCAACAAAAACATCCGCGTTTGCTATCTCAAAATCATATAATTCAAACAACTCATGGTTGTAGACGTCTTGTTTAGTGGCTAGCTGCTTGTCACTCAGCAATGCGCGAATACCCTCCTCACCAATACGTCCTTGTAAAATTCGCTGAATCACAACGGGATGGAATGCGAATTGCTCCTCCAAGTCATTGGCAAATGGTTGAAAAGAGGTTCGAAAACCTTTGCGGTTAAACCAATCCGAGATGGCAGGTTGTCGCTTAATAACCTCATATAGTGTCTGGGGGTTATATTTGATTAATCCCGCCGCTCGCTTTGCAAAGAACTGCCAACTTTTCGGGTCGTACCATATTTCACCTGTAACCTTTGATTCCTTGGGCCGTTCAAAGCACGCCCAACGACACAAAGGCTCAGTAATGCCAAACGTATTGTTATGCGGCATCCATTGGAGATCATGCTGCAATACAGCGCGGCCTAGTTCATGCCAAAGCGCTGAAATGTCTTCGATAGAACCTTTACCTTGTCGTGCATCTCGGATAGCGGAAACTAACTTATTATCAATGATATCTACCGCAGTAGAGCCATCTTGGGATCGCGTTTTCAACAGGGCAAGAAAGTTGGAAACCGTTGCATCTTCAGAATGAGTAAGATCATCAATCAGCTGATTATTAAGGTTTGAAACCCACTTTCGGTTGTTAGTACAAACGGTTAATTGGCCGTAGTTGCGAAGATGGCCTGCAACATCATCGCTTAAATGAATGGCGACATGGGGGACATACGTCCAAGCACGTTCAATACGACCAACTTGCTGCTGCACGTCAGCGGCAAGATTCTTAACGTAGTCATTTGTCCCTTTATAGAGCTTGTTTAGCTCCTGGATTTTAGCGACTGAGTTATTCATCAACGGCATAATAAATTGCCGCTGCTGCTTACGAGAAAATTCTGAACGCCTGACTAATTTTTCTAAGTTTCTGAGCTGAAAGCCAGCATGAGACATTTCGTCATCATCGTCATTGCTATCCCATGGTGAAAAGTAAAAGTGCTTACTTTCAATAATAAACAACGACGTCAGATCCATCTGCCCTTGAGAGTTAGGCAAGGAGTAATCCAAATTAATACCATTGGTAGCGGATGCGGTTTGTGTCATTACCACCACGGTTCGGCCAGAGTCGAACGCCGCTTGATATGCATACTCAAATCCTTCTCGCTTTTGTGCTTCAGCATTGAGTAAGCAAATCATCATGGGCTTACCGTTGACAGCCAAAGGAATAAACACATCGTCAAAAGAAGACAATACGCCAGTGGTTAAACTCTCCATTTCAAGCCAATCCGCGCTCATTCTGCTGTTTTCTGCGGTATCACTTATCAACCACTTCCGAAGGTATTTGACAGAGTTAACAAAGGCCAGGTGCCCTTTATGTTGTGCCTCATTCGCTGCTAAATGCAGAACGTGCAGTAATTTAAACAACACAGACTGCCGGTATTCATACTTGTACTCTGAGTGCTCAGCCTCAAAAAATGCAGCGTTCAAATGCAGTTTTGCCTCCTGAAAAACTGGCGCATTGATAGCCTCATCAAAGTCGTGAATCGTGGTTTTCAGTGCCGAACGACGCTTTTCAGATTTATCTTTAACCAACGAGCGGATCACCGCTATTTGTAACTGCTTATCCTCGTCAGTTTGTAAATATGGAATCGGCTTCTTAAACCAATCTTCGGGGCGCTGCTCAAAGCTATCGCCCAAAAAACTCTCGGTACATTGTGGGTTGCGGGCCTGTGCTACGTAACGCAAAGCGCTTTCTATCCAGCGTATATCGAAATGACCAATCCCCCTTTCGATATAAGAGGTTGCGGATAGTGCAAAAACCAGGTTCCGACTCGATAACGAGACCATTAACCCTTCAGGCGTTGTCGGCAATAGTGCGCGTTTAATCTTGATCCTCAGCGGGTCAATATCCGCTTCAGCTTCATCAGTGGTTAATAGCCAGGTTGTTAGACCAAACATATTCGTCTGAGTATTGGGTAATCGGTTTGATCTACTCAGCGCTTCTAACTCAGGTAAGCTAGTGCGAGGCAGGGAGAACAGCGATAAACTGGGTAACGCCGAGCTGTAGTAGGATGGCCGATAGTCATTCGCAGGATCAAACAGTAACCGGTTTAACCGAACAAGATACTCATAGGCTTCGGATTCATCGGTCGCGAACTGTGACAACAACAAACTGAAGCGTCTGATATATTTCTCCATCACACGCAAAAAATCACCGACATCAACCGATACATCATCGCTTTGCTCATAACTTTTCACTTCAAAGCCATGAGGTTTTTGCTGTAATTGCAAAGGCTCACTGGTTACTAAGTGATCTGAGCGAAACAGATATTTCTTTTCGAACGGCACACCGGATTCATATTGCTTTAAAGGCATTACCAGCGCCCTAGACTGATTCAGATCGACTCCTTTGCTGGTCAAATCCTCCTCTAGCTCCGCAATAAGCTGTTTAAGCTCATTATAAAGCTCAGGTATAGGTTCAGCAGTAACAAACTGCATTCGCGCTAATAGGCGCTTACCTCCTTCAAGTAATTGACCAATACACTCAGGCGGCTCTTGCACCATTTGAGACTGGGCAAGTAATGTTTGGAGAATGTCCGCTTGGTAATCAAACTCATCAACAAATACAATCGTTCCGGCCAGTTGACCGCTCGACATTCTGACTTTCTGTTTACCATCGTAAAAGGAAGCGAACAGCTTCTGCGTCGTTAACACCAGCAAATGCTGCTTATCATCGTGCCAGGCAATAGCGGGGAAAATTCGACGCACCCATTTATTTTCTCTAAATAAACGAAGCTTTTCTTTTGCTTGCTCCGTGAGTTCATGCGTCTTGCCATGGTGCTTACTGGCATACTTTACTGCCTTCTCTAAGGACGACATACACCCAAGTAGCGTGCGCTCGACAAACCCACACAGTTTTCTTAGTTCCTGCTCTTCTCGTTCGAGTAAAACGCCCATCGAATCAGGATTTTTCTTTTTGTACTCAACATGACGGGCAATGGCTGAAACGTTGTGGCAAGCACGAACGAGAGCCTCTTTGTCAGCATTAGAACGAAACGCTCCTAAGCCATGGATGTCCTCAATGGCCTTAAAAGGATCGGGCAAGTCAGATTTTTGAGCGCCTTGTTCATGTGGCAATGCCCGTTGAGAAACCGCACTGATTACAGTTTCATCCTGTGCATAAAGAATGCTGACTAGCAGTGGGTTACCTGAGCTGTCTTTTGCGCTCGTTGTACTTTCATAAATATCATGCAAGATGTTCCAACGATGGGTAACCAAGATAGCCTGTAGTCCCTTGGATTTTATAAACTCAAGGCTGGCTGGAATTTTCCCATCTGGACTTCGGTAGAGAGAACTGCTTTTACCTCCACCTGTTGGGCCTTGTAATTGGCAAAAACCAGCGATAGCATTCTCATTCTTTGAACTAACCGATAGAGAAAGCGCTTGTTCAATCGTATGCGCAATAATTTCATTATAAGAAGTCGGTATTGGCTGGCTCATCTATACCCTCGTTAACTTGATATTCCTTTTGAGTTTCGCCCCTTTCGAAAAGGGGCAACAAGGTTGGAGACAACACAACACCAACAAATAATTTATTAATTTAATTCAGGCACGATCTCTTGTGACCAACTGTCTTCCATCAGCATTCTGAATGACATACCACCGGAAGCCGCGTCCAACGTAAGCTCTCCAGCATCTACTGCTGTCTTAACATGATCCGTTAATAGCTCAAACAAACGACGTTTGTACTCCGTATCGTCGTTTCCTTTTAAGTGCTCGCCCTTAGTTTCCAACACCGAGAAACGATAACTGCCAGAGTTAGGCTGCTCGACGCACACCAATAAGTCAGGATAAACCTTTTGTTTTTGCCAACCCTGCAGGCTGTATTCACGTTGATTTACCGCGATACGATGCCACCAATACACCGATTCTTGCTTATCTAAGTACCAAGCTGTGTCACGCTCTAAATTATTGAGCCCATTTTTATAAACTTTTTCAAAAAGGCTTTTTTCTAGTTCAGAGCCATCTTTACGGCGAAGCACCTGTTCATGCTCACTGATGTTAATGTCTAAGGTTTGTGCCAGCTCCCAATTTAATTTTTCATTATCCGAGGCAAGTAACCGCAGAGATATATCGCCTTTATCTAGCTTGGACCTAAAGATCTGCTCCGATAGCTTTTCAACCTGTTGTTTAATATCGCGTTTCATCTCTTTGAGTAGTTCAAGGCGATTAGTAAATAGAGCCTCTTCAGAAACCCCATTACCACGCAAGATGTCTAACGTTTCGATTAACACCCGCATTGCTTGCCAAGGGTTAGGGATCACATCGGTGAGTTGTCTAACCATAAAAGAAATGTCTAAGCCTGTACTGGGATCAAACTCGATGTTTTCGTGTACCGGATCGGCCAAGTCCAATTCGCGTTGATTATCCTTTGACATTTTGTAGTCGATACGGGCAATGGTTCGCTTTAACTTGTCATCCACTAACTGAAAGTTCTCTGCGTTCAAATAAGACAGTGACTCCCAGTCTAAGTCGCCAAGCACATCCCGTTCATAATCGAACAAGCGGTAGCCGTCTTTATACCCTTCATCACGATGTAAAACCCGAGGCAAGAATATTTTAGGTAGGTTACGAAAACGCTCTCTACGCAATAACGTTTCTTTGCTTACCACTGTGGCGGGTTTATTGGCTTCCGAGGCTTTAACCTGACTCGCCACATCACCCATCCCTTCTTCTTCTAAACCTTGTTTTACACCGGCAACGGCTTCCATCACGTCTTGATCAAAGGTATAAACATAACATTCATCTAAGCTAGGTTTTTGTGTTAAGCGAGCGTGTGGTTGACGAAGTACCCGACCGATCATTTGGGTAATTGCCGTTTTCGCTGTCATTTTTGATAGTACAGTTAACACATAAGCGAAGGGGCAATCCCAGCCTTCACGTAACGCATCTTTGGTAATGATGTATTTAACAGGGCACATTTCGCTTAGCAAATCGTCATCACCCAACTCGTCTTTGTCAGACGTTTTCAGGCGTATCTCATTCTCATTCACGCCCAACTTTTCAATCAAATACTCGCGAGCATCTTCCGCATGTACAAACGCCGAGTCACGCTGGTCTTTGCCTGTTCGCTCAACACGAATAAGCATAATGGGGCGAATATAGCGACCTGTTTCGTTTTGTAGCTGCTCGGCATCCTGTTCAAGCTCAGCAAGTTTAGTGTGCGCTAACGACAAGGTATGCTTCCAATCACTTTTGTCTTCGTTGATTAAGTTGATGGGTAACTTTATCATTTGCTCATCTTTCAGTGCTTGCCCAGACACATTAACCAGTACATTGGAGTGATGCTTACCGTTTGTGTTTGGTGTAGCAGAGAGCTCAAGAATAAACTTAGGGTTAAAACCGCAAAGTGTTTCTCTTGCGGTTTCGCTATAGGCCTTATGCCCTTCATCCACAATGATCACAGGGCGAACCATGCGTAACACATTGCCTAAGCTTTGTTTGACTGACACAGAGCCTGGGGCAATGCCTTCTTGCCAGCCATAATCTGAAAGATCGTTACAATCCAAATTGCGGATACTGTTCAGTAGCGCTTCATTGGCTGTGGAGTCATCTTCAATGGGGAAGAAAGTGGTAAATCGACCACTATCACGAAACATGCGCAAGGTTTCTTTGGATTGACGCGCACTAGATTGCAACATCAACAGCATAACGCACAGGTTGTCGTCGATGTCACGCTTAGTAAATGCATCGTTCTTTTCGAGCATTTTTACGCGCCCACCCGAAGCTCGCTCTAGCATTTGTCGATACGGATGCTCACGATTGGCTAATTGTTTCCAGGTTTGCTTGTAAATGGCATCCGACGGCACTATCCAAAGCACCATTCCGGTTTGTTGAGTAAACAGGTCGGTTTGTAGACGCTCAATCGCAGCGACACCTAACAAGGTTTTACCACCACCCGTTGGTACTTTCAGGCATACGTTCGGAATTGGCCGGTCTAAGCCGTCAAATCTTGTTACATAAGGTGCAGGCACCAAGTGCCCACTTTTGTCTTTCAGTAGGTCGATACGGCGTTCCTGTACCAGAGCTTCCCAAGTATCTTTGGCGTAATCGGTTAAGCGAGCCTCTTTGCCTTTCATTTTCTGAAAAGCCACAAAGTCCTCAGCTTCTTCCTTGGTGTCAGCCAACTTTTTTAAATAATAGTCTAGCTTGTCTAGCACACCATTTTGGTAATCTTTTAACTCCATGTTACGCTCCCATGATGCGATGGATAGCGTAAGGCAACTGGCAAAATTCAATGCGTTTTTCAGTTAAGTCCTTCTGGCTCATGAATTTAGCTACAGCAAACACAATGGTACGTTTTTTCGTCGTATTGTTTTTAGCAATTGCTGCTACTTTATCCGCGTTCAATGCCGCTTCATTTGAGCGTAGCCAATCGCTATCTGGACGATAGAACAAATGGATACGAAATAGGTCTGTTTCACCGATAAAACCATCGGCAGAGGCTTTAGCGACAGTTTCTAACGACTGCCCAGTGGCGGTATAAAACACATAACGTGCCAGTGCATCGAACGATGGCATTGCTTCGCCGGTAAGTAAGCTTTCAATTTGAATCGGTTCACCTAAGGTACAATAAGTGAAACTGCCACCAATGCCTGGGGCAAACTCATCCACTTTGCGTTCACCTGTGACTATGAGAACTCCATCCTTGATTTCTTTGCTAATTTTATCGAAATCGTTGCAGTGTTTCATTTCTAGCTTTGAAACCATCTCCAATAACTCGGTATGTTTTTTTTCAAAAGATGACCAAGTAATTTTATCTTTAAATATTTCTTGGCGCTGATTTCCCTTGAAAGGATATCCAGTTATTACACGACGTACCCTTTCAGCTGTTAATTTATCAGCGTAACTTTCGCATTCGATAAGTATGAACTTTCGGTTGCCGTCATCTTTTTTGTTGTATTTTAATACTGCATGACCTGTAGTTCCTGAGCCTGCAAATGAATCCAATACTATCGAATCTTTATTTGTAGCAAGCTCCAAAATTCGTTCAAGTAGAGCTGTCGGCTTTGGCGTTACAAATACGTCATCTGAATCCACAAATGACATTATTTGCAATAGCTCTTTTTTAGCATCCTGTGTATGCCCAACCTCGTCATGACCCCATATAGTCTGTGGTGTCCTCCCATCTTTGACTTCAGATAAAAACCTTTTCTGTTGAGGCATGTTATTACCACTTTCACCCCACCAAATTCTATTGTCTTCATCGAGATTTAGAAAAGACTCATAGCTTATTCGCCAATAGCTTGTTCCAGATGTGAAAACTTTACCTGTTGGTCCTTTAACTTCATATTTTCCTTTACTGTAAGGATTTCTTGCAGTTAAATCGCTTGGCTTCCAAGGCCCCCTCGAATCGTTATCAACATTCAAATATCTAGCCATCATATCATCTGTTTTCGTCAGTTGATTTGGCTTCCACTTTGCTTTATTTAGAGCATAAACCAGAACAAAATCATGATCTTCAGAAAAATATTGCGCAGTGTTTTTGGGTGAATAGACTTTATGCCAGATACAGGTTGAGACGAAATTATCCTGACCAAAGATTTCGTCAAGAATTAATTTACAACGTTGGTACTCATTGTCATCTAAAGTAATCCATATACTGCCATTTTCACTTAATAGCTCTCTCAGCAATATCAGTCTTGGCCACATCATGCACAACCATTTATCATGACGCTCCAGATCTTCTTTATCTACAGGGTTTGCCGACTTCTTTAGCCACTCTTGCATCAGTGGTGAGCGTACATTGTCGTTATAACACCAGCCTTCATTACCTGTGTTGTAGGGGGGATCAATAAAGATGCAATCCACTTTACCAGCATGGGTTGGTAACAAGGCCTTTAGGGCCTCTAGGTTATCACCATGAATAATCAGGTTGTCATCAAGAGACGGTGACTTACCTTCAAGAGTTAACGATTTCTCTGCAACCACTTTAAGCTCACGAAAAGGCACGCTTAGGTGATGCGAGTAAATAAACTGCTTACCTTTAAAATCCAACGTTGGCATCGGTATTCCTTGAATTTTTAATTAATTCTGATTATTTAATTCTGCTATCTGGGTTGTACATGACGTATCCTTGGTATAACCAGGCGCGATTGAGAGGTTTTGAACACCATAAAGCGCGGCACGATTGTTCAACGCAAGTTGGTATTGGCTGGTTGATAAACAGGCCGTCTCAGAACAATCGACATTCCATAGTCTGAGCAAGTAGCCTGCAATGGCGGCCCTGATCTCAACCTTCATCATGCTACCCGTCATGCCATAGTCCAGTTCAATCGCTTCAATATGTTCAATACGTGGGTGCGGCACTAACTCTAGCTCTACATAGCGGTTCCATTGCCGATCTTGGATTTCTAGTTCAGCCTCAGACAGCCTTGTTTCTTCAAGCAAAACCGCTGTTTTAATTCTAGTCAGTACAAAGTCACGGAACTCACCATGCTTACGGTCAAAACCACGAACGTGCCAACGCAGGCCATTGTCTACCAGTGTATGCGGTACAATTTCCCGCGTTGTTTCGCCGCTTGATAGCGACACATAGCAGATACGTAAGGCTTTACCTTTATGAATGGCCTCGGTGACTTTCGCCACTATCGATAGACTCGGCTTGTTTAAGTGATAAGGTGCTTCACAAGCCAACGGCGGTTTTACCTTGCCAGTAAAGCCATCACCGTACCCTTGGCTAATGGTTGCAAGTGTTCGAACGACGTCATATTCGAATAAGGCCTTAAATGCTTCACCTCGCTTATGCAGCTTGAGCTTTTGATCATACTCGATATTGCCTGGTGCAAGTTCTCGGTAAAGGGTGAAGTCTTTAGTGGCCTGTGTTGGGACTATACCGAAACGCTCAACCAAATCAGCACGTACCGCTTCTCCCTTGAATAATAAAGTAAAGTCGATATGGGCAATACGATCACGACTCGCTTGAGGTAGCGTTTCTAAAAGCTTTTTAGCCTCTATTCCAAACACATTTTGTTTATTCTGCGTCATGCAACCTTCATCTTTTCAAATTAATACAAGTATTTTCTACTCGATTGTTTTGCTTGTTATTCAACGTCTAAGCAAAGTGGAGACTTTATTTTGCTTAGATAAGCTGATGGATCATGCAGCCCCTGACAATCTATTTCTAACCCAAGCGCTTTTAACAAAGCGCTTTTTAAATCCCTACTATGCTGCCCGAAACATGGTGCTGACGTTTCGTCAATGTCGCGCAACAGAGTCACTACACCAGAATATGCGAGATATCGCTCTGCCTTCGTTAAGTTATCGTTACCAGCAACTTGGATTAACTCTTCTAAAATAGTAAGTTTTGATTGCAGTTCTTTTGATGCGGTCATACAACCTCTCGTTAACACGATAGTTATTCAACTATCGGCTGTTAAGTAAGTTATCGAAGATTAAATAGGATACAACCTAATTAAATTTATTAGGTTGTATCCTAGCATAAATTACCTCGTTGGGAAGTCTTAGTGGTAGTTTTTTGAGTTCTATTTAGATATTTCAGATTTAAATACCGGTCGTTGTGATCTATGGGCAAAGTCTGACTGTTTTAGGCATGAAATACCTCCACCGCATTGATAGAGGTATTATTGGTATTTTTTAACTTACTGCCGCAAAGTGTGGCGCAACAGAATGCTGTTAATCATCCTGCGCACCACTGTCCTCATCCAGTTGAGGTTCATACTCCAGTTGGTGTCTCGTCCACTCTTGAGCGGTAATTGGATCTGTTTCAATAAGTTTTTCTATCTTGAGGGTTTCTCTGAACTGTGCTGCTGCAGCTACTATCGTCCAGCTACTCTTATGACCCAGGCCTTCAACATGGGATTTAATCTCTTCGATACTTAATTTGAAGAACTCCTTGCGTGGATTGACTTTGTTCATCTGGGCTTTTAGGAAATATCGGTGCAAATCACGTTCAAGAGCTGGAGCATCTTCAGACCAGATCATAGCGTGAACATCGAATGGGAAGGGGACGCTAGCATCACCCAATTCTTTAACGCGATCTAATGGTTCAAGCCTGCGTGTCATACCTACTTTGTATACATTTTCACCAAATGAGCCAATGTTAGAAATTACGTAAACGTGCCCAGTTTTGGTCTGTTGAGCCATAGAAAGGGCGCGCTGATTTTTTGCTTCGGCTTCAGCTAATCTTTCCTGTAATTCTGTCAGTTTCAACTCAAACTCGGCTTTCTGCTCTTCGGTTGCTTTCTCAAGTTGAGTACGCATCCTCTCCATGGCTTTCTGAATTGCAGCCTCTTCTTTGGCTGAATCTTTGATGGCTCGCTCAAATTCCCGACGAGCTTTTTCCTCTTCTCGGATTTGCTCTCTAATTTGTCGTTGTTCTTCTTTCTCCGCTTCACGAATTGCGTGTACTGCTGTTGCCCAGTGAAGTTCATCAATTCGTGCTGCAAGATATTCTTCCGTTATCCTGGCATTTCTAAAAGCCCCACCATTTTGGTTGACTAGGGCGTAAGCATCTTTAATCTCAGCCTCAAGCTTTCCGTAATTATCTGTTTTACCTCTAGCCAGTATGGAATCGACTTTTCCGTTAAAAGCATCTATAACAAAATTTATAGCTGTTTGTGATCGATTAGCTTCTACATAATCGCAAGCCGCTGCACGACCTGAACTGACAAGTAGTTTTGTCCTCTCTCTTGCTCTTTTTAATTCTTGTCCGGCATCTTGAAATGAATACATTTCTGCCAGCTCATCCAATAGTCCGTATGTTGGCTTAACATAATCATTACCATAGCCTTTAACAGAGTTTTTAAGCGCATCAATAACCGACTTTAACCTGTCTGCTTCTTTCAAGGCTTTATAGGCGTCACCGGCAATTTGCTCAGCACCTTCCTCAGCTTTTTTAATGATGGCAGAGGCCTGGATATTGGCTTCATTCAATATCTCAGCAGCCCGCTCTCGCTTAGACTTAGCATCTGCGCTTGTTTCTCGGCGAAGGGTATCAGTTTCAATCTGGGCAGTTCTAGTCAGTTGCTCCGCTTCCTGTCTGGCTTTAGACCGGATCTCTTCTGCATCTTTAATAGACTGCGCTCTTTGCGCAGTGATCTTTCTTTCAGCGTCATTGAGGCGACGTTCAATATCTGCTTTGACTCTCTCAAGCTCAATGGTTGTGTCGCGGATGTCGTTGAACTTAGCAAGAGATTCAACCTCTGCAACTAAATCAGCAATCTTTTCTAAGTGCTTGTTGCATTTATCTTGAAGTTCATTTTGAGACTTTTTATGTTTTAAATTTATAATGTGTATAGCTAGTAAAAAAGCTGCTATTAGCAACGAAATGATTACTAATTCCATTTTGACCTCATTTTTTATTTTAAAGCAAATAAACTACAAGGAGTTTATTGTTCCTGCAATAGATAATATGCTGCCTGCGTAATTGAGCTGCCACTAAATAGCTGTAATGGCTAAGTGAAATTAATCAACTAAAGCTAGCTTTAGTAAATAAAAAGTTCTCGAAAAGCTGAATGCCCGTTGATTAAAGAAAACCGGAGATTTTTTGTGTTTATGCTGATAACAACAGCTATTCACTTATTGTGAAGATTGAATTTATGTCAAAGTGCAAATTGGCACTGGTAATTGGTTAATGAATATTTTTTGCTATTAGGGGCTAATCGACAAGCTTAGATGGTTGAATTTTAAGTGCATCTGCAATCTGATAAATCTTTGTCAGAGTAACGTTTTTCTCGCCCCGTTCAATATGACCCATATAGCTGCGGTCGATATTGGCCAATGCCGCCAATTCCTCTTGAGAGAGGTTTTTTTCTTTTCTAATGGCCCGAATTCGATTGCCAAAATTGACAAGCCGTTGATCCCGCATAACTGTTCCATCCAAAAGATAGAACTATCACGTTTGGTTGCTTATAATTCCACGGGATATAACTCTCATTTGGTGTGCCTCATGGCTGTTCAAGTGCTTCAACATACACATATTTTGGACCTGATTAAGCAGGCTGCACTTTTACAGTCTTTATCGGATGAAAACTGTAACAATTATATTGGGCTATCTGCAGCGGCGTACTTCAGCTTTACCCCTTCGCAGCTATTGGACTTGCTACTACTAAAAGATGCTCTTGAAAACAGGTTTGTAGCTTTCACTAAGCAAGCTGAAGCAGTTAAAACTAAGAGTCAATTAGCTAAGTTATTTTTACCTGGCGTCATCAGCTTTAATGTGCCCGAGGGGAGTCGCAATAATTATGATTACTTGGTCGCATTAAATGCCGATATTGCCCTTAACAAAGAGTTGGCAAGGACAGAGATGTTTGCTGAATTCCTTGCTGCCGTTTCAGCGCATGAGTGTATTGGTTTTTTGGAAGCATCGGCTAGAAAATATAATCTGCCTATCCAAATAGGGCTAAAAGTTCAGCATCTATTTAGAACGGCGTTAAAAGAACATAACGTAGGCCAGTTGATCAGTTTAGTGTGGTCTTCTGTTAAACGGGCTTTGGCAAAAATTCAAATGGGTAATTTTAGCAGGGCAAGAGCCGCCGCTACCGTTATTCCACATTTCGAAAAATTATTACTTCGAGCTAAAGATGAGCAGTGGACATTAACGAAATATCACAGACTTTTTGATATTCCGCAGTCACGTTTAAGTCGTATTATTTTTAACGATATGCTACAAATTAGTGATGACGGCTACAGTTTTTCAGAGGTTTGGTTTCGCCAAAATTTCCTGAAAACCGACGAAAGTGTGAAATTATGATACTTGTAGAAAATTCAAATATTTACACTATTTCACGATTTTCTACTTGTAATAGTAATGCCGAAGGTCAATTGTTAGTTGATGAAGTTCTTGCATTTTGCGGTGTAACGGGCGAAAAATTAGCCAATACACAACGCTTATT